>Ga0208297_1000425_pt1 | contig 88793 bp, 82 predicted proteins | sample LMS_cellobiose_e_FD_187367 | JGI IMG/M metagenome (GOLD analysis project Ga0208297, IMG submission 187367) | Rumen-fistulated moose microbial communities from Alaska, USA - LMS_cellobiose_enrichment (SPAdes) (version 2) | ecosystem: Host-associated > Mammals > Digestive system > Stomach > Rumen... | reverse complement strand
TAAAGTAACTATGTTTGTAATCCAAATGAAGAACGCTCTCAGGGGCTTGTCGGCCCCTGCCGCTTGGCAGACCCCCGAGAAGTTTTTCATATGAAATAAAAGCTACTGATATTTTTGGCTACATTTATAAAGCACAACATGTAATCAAAAACACAGTAGCTATGAGTACACAAAGTAAACCTTTTTCCTTCAAAGGTCAAAAGATTTTTGTCGGATTAGACGTACATCTAAGGAGTTGGTCGGTAACTGTCCTGTCAGAGCAGGCTGTTTTAAAGAAGTTCACGCAGGATCCCAGCCCTGCTGCATTGAACAAGTTTCTGACCAACACCTATCCGGACGCGGAGTATTACTCGGTCTACGAGGCCGGTTTCTGCGGTTTCTGGATACACTGGGAACTGCACAATCTGGGGATAAGCAACATAGTTGTGAACCCTGCAGATGTTCCAACAATGGCTGGTGAGAGGCTGAGGAAGACTGACGCTATAGATAGTGGCAAGCTCGCCAGAAGTTTACGTTCTGGTGAACTGAAAGGGATATATGTTCCTGACAGTCTTGCGACAGAGATACGCTCTTTGATAAGATTGAGAGACTCATTGACGAAAGATCAGACTCGCCATAAGAATAGGATTAAGGCTCACCTAAGGTATTTGGGAATTGATATTCCTGAAGAGTTTCAACGCCCAGGGTGTACGTGGACCAATAAGTTTGTCCTATGGTTGAAACGTTTGGATCTGGAGACTGATTACGGGAGGAAGACACTTGATTTATTGATCGCCCAATATGAAGATCTTCGTGCCCAGCAGCTCAAGATGATGAAAGAACTTCGTCTATTGTCAAGGACAGAACGCTTTGAAGAGCCTCTCCGGTATTTGATGAGTGTTCCTGGAATCGGACAACTGGCTGGTTTGACGATAATCTCAGAAGTGGATGACATCGCTCGTTTCAAGGATGCTGCTCATTTCGCCTCCTATGTAGGCATCGTCCCGATGTGCTATTCAAGTGGCGAACATGATGGAACCGGCAATATCACCGTTCGTCGTCATGCCAAATTGAGATGGCTGATTGTAGAGGCCGCATGGGTGGCATCACGAAAGGACCCTGTTCTGTCCTCTGCATTTGTTGAGTATTGCCGGAAGATGAAACCAAGCAAAGCGATCATTAAGATTGCGCGACGTCTGGTCAATCGTATTTACTTCGTTATGAAGCATCAGCAACCTTATGTCAACTGCTATGTCTCATAATGCAATTGAAATCCTGTCTGGTAAACAGACTTCCCTTGGGAGAGAGTACTTAAATTCGAATGCGGCTTTGGAGTCCGCTTGTTAAAGTTTGTACCTCCCGCCTCAGTAACCTAATGCAGATACTTGCGGCACTGACTACAGATGTCCGCTTTGGGAAGTTTGTTTACCGAGGATTTTATGAGTCTTTCATGTATCGATCTCTACGAGACCGATGGATTGTTATTGTTTCGCTCCAAATCAAACATTTTTCAAATGCTTGATTTATAGCGATTTATTGAAAAAGCTGAAAATATTATCAACTTTTATTTGGATTTCAACTGGGAATTGGAATTTAGACGTCACTGCTCTGCGGCAATCTTCCTGACAATCCGGCACGGATTGCCTACAGCGATGCAGTCCGCAGGGATGTCGTGTGTGACGACAGACCCTGCGCCTATTACGGCTCTGTCGCCGATAGTCACCCCTGGAAGCACCGTTACGTTGGCGCCCAACCAGACATTCTCCCCAATCGAGATGGGACGGTCGTTGAAGATGCCCTTGAGCCTCTCGACTGGGTCAATCGAATGATTGGTGCAGATCAGACTGCACCCCGGGCCTATCAGGGCGCAATGGCCAATGGTGATAATGTTGGAATCGAGGAACGTGCAGTTCAGGTTCACAAAGGCCATCCCCTTGAAGTGTATGTTCTTGCCCATGATACACTGGAAACCCGATTCCACAAACAGGTATTCATTGTAACCTTCTACCATTTCGCTCAGAATTTCCCTGCGGCGAGGCGATGATGGTACCGTGTTGTTGAATTCAAAGCAAAGATCCTTTACCTTGTTTTGGAAGGCTATTACTTCCGGGTCACGGCGGCTGAACTGCTCACCGCTGAGTGCTTTCTCCAGTTCTGTCATAGTATCATATTACTTAGCAGCATTCTGCGCATTTGCCTGAAGACGGGCCTTGCACTCTTCAAGCGTTTCACCACATCTTTTTAATCGGGTGCCGGATAACCGTCTTCCATTTCTCCGGGGCGACCTTCCTGGCATCCGACAGATAGATTTCATGGTGGAGACGAGTGGCCGTAATGTCATTCTCATAGCCATTCTCCGCCAGGAACTTATCCATGAGGGCAACAGAGGCCGGCTCGTTATCATAAGGGCCGACATGCATGATCTGCACGCATAGCCCTTCGTCGATGGTCAGGAACTCCGCGCTGGAGCAATCGATCTTTTTCTTTTTGGACGCATTCTCCACCGCCCAGTCAAAATCGGCTTGGGTAATGAAATCCGGCAGACGGATGACAGAAAACCAGCAGAAGGTCGATTTGTCACGGTAATCGATACCCTCAATGCCTTCCTGCCACCAGAAACCTTCAAGCGGTGGCACAACATAGTCGTAAAAGCCCTCGATACGATGGTCTGTCTTGTAGCTCATCTTCAGGGTGTAGGCAACGGCATACAGGACGCCGATTGCCTGCTGATAAGCGCCGCTTTCATCGTTGGGATCGCCCTTGCCGCGCACGGCGATGTAATTCGCCTTTGGGACAATCACGATAACCGGTTTTGCCGGCGGGAGATAGAACTCCTTGTATTCTTTCTTAAAATCGAAGGGCATCTTTCTGAGTTTATTTTATACTTACAAAGATACGCCCTCGCAGTTATTTCCGCAAGGGCGTATCTTTTCATTATGCCTTTTCTACCGGCACCTGAATGATGGTGAGCCACTTATCGGCATCCTCCTGGTTCCAGATGCCGTCTACGTAAACGGCACGGGGAGCATCGACAATCTTGTAGCCCTCCTTTTCCAGATAGGCAAAGAACTCAACGTAGTTGTCATAGAGTTTCTCATACGGGCCGAAGACCTTCAGACAGGCAGCTTTCGGCACAGCCGGAATATCCTTGAACTTGATGAGAGCGGAGTCAGCGCATTTCTTTGTGACCATCTCGCAGTACTCAATGTCAATGTCCTTCGGCTTGTAGCCGCCGTGCTCGATGGTGTAGCAGTAACCCGGTTCCGAGCATTCACAGCCCAGACGGGCCATTTCAGGGCCGATCACCTCGCAGCAGAGGCGGCCGAGGTCTTCGAAGGAAGGGATGATGGTACGATGGCTGGCCACGGTGATGGCCGGAAGCGATTCAAAGTAAACTTTTTCCATTTTGTGCAATTTCTTTTGGGAAGCCACCACTACCTTGAGCATTCGTTTCCGTTCCTTGAGCACCGCCAGTTCATCCTCACACTTGCGGATTTTCTCCTCCAGCGACTCCACCGTAGGGAAATGCTGGTCATCATCCCACAGGTCCCGGATTTCTTCCAGCGAATAACCCATGCTTTTGAGTTTGGTGATGCTGAAGATCTTCTGCAACTGGCCCACGGAATAATAACGATACCCGGTATCCCGGTCCACAATCTCAGGGGTGAGCAAGTCAATCTCTTCGTAATGCCTCAGCGCCCTCACAGTCACTCTGCCCAGGCGGGAAAACTCCCCGATTTTCAACTTGTTTTTACCCATAACAATTCGTGCACTTTTGTTATTCGCCGGCAAAGATAATACATGCCGCAGGGTACGAGTCAAGAGAAAAGTTGAAAAACTTGCTTCTTTCTGATATAATGCCCTTCTTGCACGGCGGCGAACGTGGCTATAGCAGCAACGATGGAAATAGGAGTCACTGTGCAGAACACTGCCGGCACCGCCAGAAACAGAAGTAGCCCGGTCAATTTGTTAGCCAAAGTGTGAGGAAAACAGAATCGTTTGCAGACGACCAGAGATGATATCTGGTTCACAATCTTGATGATAACAATCACTCCGGCCCAGATCCAGAGCCACATGGGAATCTCAAGTACTGGCAACAAGCTGATGGCGCAGCAGGCAACGAATACGATGTCGGACACACTATCCAAAATGGCTCCAGTTTTGCTTTCCGCGTGGAGCTTTCTTGCCAGCCAGCCATCTATTATATCGCTGAGCCCGCCGAGTACATATAGTGACCAGAATGGCCAGCCCCTCACATCGCAAAACAGCAGGCTAATGGAGCCTGCTATCCTGAGTACAGATATGACATTCGGCAAATGCGTTTCGTAACTTACTCAATCACAAAACTTCGCGGATAGAAATCGCTGTAGAAGCGGCCGTCGGTGGCGGTAAATTTGAGGACACAGTAGTTGGGGTCTGTGACGCCGCCGGGATAGTATTCCGTGTCACCGTCGCGCCAGATCATCTCCTTTGAGGCGGCATCTGTCAACACCTCCATCGTGCCGCGCAGCATCATGCCCTTGAAGCCCTCGGCATCGCAGAAGTAGATGCTCGCCTTGGGATTCGCCTTGTAGTGAGCTACACGGAGCGAGAATGTGTTGGTGGTAAAATAGAACGTTTTGATGCCTTCACGCTTACGAGGTGCCAGCATGGCCTTGGTACAGGGATAGCCGTCATTATCTACCGATGAGATGTAAGCAATGGGTAACGTATCGGCCATCTGGGCAATCAAGTCTTTCACGCCCGCCAAGGCGGGATTCTCTGGCACCGCATCTGAGACAGTCAATTCTTTGCGCCAACGTTTCAGATGCGGAAAATACATCTTCATCTGGCCGATGTACTCTTCCTTCGTGATGGGCTTCGGCAGCCCTTTGTTCACCTCGTCCACGAACTGGGCGCAGTGTTCGATCATCTCATCCATTGTGCACTCCTGCAAGAACTTCCCGTCCTTATAGCAGTACATGCAGTAATCCTCATTCTTACTCCCATCGGCATTGGTGCCGAGGACTTCTTCTGTGAGCGGCATTCCGCAGCTCTGGCAAAATTTCATTTCCATATCGTTTACTATCGTTTGATTTCCAATCTCAAGACCCTCATCGGACGGTCGGAACCGGCTAGCGTTTCATCAATGCAGGTTTCGCCCGTAGGAACGAAGCCGCATTTCTCCATGACGCGGCCGCTGGCGGGATTGTCGATGAAATGGCTGCTGATAAGCGACTTGATGTCCGTTGTCAGGCGGATATGGTCGATCATCAGCCCTAGGGCTTCCGTGCAGATACCCTGATTCCAATAGGGTTTGCCCACCCAGTAACCCACCAGCGGCTCTCCCTCGAGGGACGGGAGATTGTTGCCATCACAAGGCAGATAGCCCATGGCGCCGATGGCTTCGCCCGACGCTTTAAGTTCAATGGCCCAGGTAGTTTCGTTATTGAAAACGGTCCGAATCACCTCAAGACTATTCTCCACAGATTTATGAGGCGGCCAGCCGGCGCGCGGCCCAACTTCGGGATCGGAGGCGTATTTGAAAAGCGTCCCAGCGTCCGATTCGCGCCACGGACGCAAAAAGATTCTATTTGTCTCCATCATTCTTCGTACCCCAATTGTCCGGGAAGCCGGAGTTTCTCTTTCGGCGGGAAAGAAGCCTCGTAGGCTTTGAATGCATCCGGATTATCGTCAGCCACGAAATAGCCCTTGGGCGGACAGTAGGTTGCCTCGACAATGCCGTTGGCCTTTAGCCAGCCGGGAAGCAGTTCCTGGGCGAGGAAGAAAGGCACCTCTTCATCGCGCGGCATGTCGTGGTAGTGGATGCCCAGGCGGCTGGCAAGGCCGAAACCGGCGTGCTTGTAAAAGTCGATGTTGCCCTCCATGCAGAGGAAGCCGACACCCATCTCTCGGGCCCTCTCCAGTGCATAGTTCAGCAGCCGGAGTCCGTAACCCTTGCGCTTGAAGTCTGGATGGATGCTGATGGGGCCGAAGGTCCAGGAAGGCTTGCGCGTGCCGTCCGGCAACACCAATTCGGCTTTGGAGAACATTACGTGGCCGATGAAGCAGCCATCCTCCTCCATCACGAAGTCCAGCTCCGGGATGAAGTCTGGATTACTCCGGTACAGGTTCAGCACATAATGCTCCGTGCATCCGGGGCGATATACGTTCCAAAATGCCTCCCGCGTGAGGTTCTCCACCTCGCGGTAATCGGCAGGGTTTTCCAGTCGGATATTCATACTTACAAATATACTAAGAATTTACATTCTGGCCTTGTTGTCGGTGCCGGCGCCGGTGCCGCGGTACTTGCTCTGGGCGGCGTTGAAATTGAAACGGACGGATAGTTTCACTTTCTGGGTGTCCATCAGGTTTGTCTGCATAATAGTGTGGTTGCCAAAATCGGAGTCCACGTTCATGTGGGCGGTGCCCAGGAGGTCGTTCCCCTCCAGACGCAACACCAGGGAACCATCGGCAAGAAGGGTTTTCTGGACGGCTGCGTTGATATTCACGTAGGCGTTCTTAATATACAGATTCTGTGTGTAGCCAGTGGACTGCACAATGCCCCCTAGTTCAAACTGCCAGCCTCCTTTCACGGTAAGGGTATTCAACAACTGTGCAAAGAAGATGGGGCGGCCGTTGAAGGTCGTTACGCGGATACCGGATTCTTCGCGCGGATCAGGCGCATTAATGGTAAGCCACTGCGGCTGAATGCCGATGGTGTAATTCATAGTCCAGGGCCCCACAGTGGGCGTAAGGTTCACGAAGGCCGACATCTGCCGGAATGGCGTCTCGATGTTCCGGGGTCTCACCAGCACTACGCCTTCGTCTCCAATGGGGGAAGACCAGGTCATGATGGCATCGTCCGTGCGGGTATAATTGACCATGAACGTCACCCATTTCCAGACAGTCGTAAGACTCAGATTGTGGGACAGTTCCGGCTGCAGGCCCGCGTTTCCGCCCTGCCAGATATAGCGGCTGTTGTAGCGGATGGCACTTGAAAGGTTCGCATAATTGGGCCGGCGCGTCTTGGCGCTGTAATTGAGCATTACCTGGACTGGGTGATTCGACTGTGCGCCAATGACCCCGGCGTATGACACATTGGGGAACCAGTTGCCGTAGTCGCGCGACAGGTCGTTTGCAGGCGTAATTGCATCCTTGTAGGCGTAATGCACCCACTCATAGCGTGCCCCTGCGCTGAACTGCCCTACTTTCGGCAAATAGCAACCATAAGAGACAAATCCGGCGATATTGTCTTCCGTCACCGTGGCTTCCGATGCCGGGATAGCAATGCCATCGACCGAATAATTGTCCACCCGGCGGGAAAAGGTCTCCTCCGTTCCGACTTGCAACTGGCCTTTCCAGACAGGATAGGAAAGTACTGCCTTGGCGGCATACATGCGCCCGGCATTCGTGCTGCTGCTCAAGATGGCGGCATTGTGCGTCATGTCGCTCGCCTCCTTCGATATGGACTTGGAGCTGTCATCCGTCCCATAGTAGTCCAGATTGACGTCAATGCCCAGTTTGCCCGCAACGAGGCCGTTGTAATAGAGGTTGGCGCCCAGGTTGTAAGGTATCCACTCCCCCATCGTATCATCCGAGACCGTGGTGAGCTTATCCACCCGTGTCCCGTTCTCAAACACGTTGTCGTTTACTTCCGTATGCACATTGTAAGTCAGATGCCGGCCCCATTCCAGCTTGCCGCCCAGGAAGTGATTGTCTGCCAGCTGCCAGTTCATGCCGACGTTGCCATAGAGGGTACTGCCGATGTATTCGTTCAGGAGCGTCCCCTTGTTCTCGAAGAGCCAGTCATCTCCAGTGGCGGTCCTGCCAAAAGTCTGCTTCTCCAAATAACTGTCCTGGCGGGAAGTGTTGCGGGCGTAGTTGACACCGCCAAAGAAGTCCAGACCTCCCGTACGGTAGTTCACATTTATGGCGCCGAAGGGATCATTCCCTCTGGCCCAGCGCAGGGACTGCGCATCAGAGGCGTTCAGGTTGAATCCAAAGCCGTCGCCCTGGCGCCGGATGGTCTTGATGCGCACGACTGCCCGCACCGTGGCGTCGTACTGGGCGCCTGGGTTGGTGATCACCTCGACGCTCTGGATTTCGTTGCTTTGCAGGCGGTCCAGTTCGGAGGCGTCGCTCACGCGGCGTCCGTTGATATACACCATCGGCGAGCCCTTGCCGATTACCTCCAGGCCATTCTGGCCTTTGATGAGACCCGGCGTCTTGGAAAGCACGTCATTGGCGCTCCCCACATTTTCCAATACGGACCCCCGCACGTTGGTTTGCAGGCCCTCCCCCGTGAGTTTTGTTTTGGGCATGACGGCGCTCACCACGGCCCCTTCCAGCATTTGCGTATCGTCGGACAAAGTGATTACAGCACCGTCGACTGGTGCCAGATACACCGTCTTGTAGCCCAGCATGGCAACCATCATAATGCCGTCCGTTTCGCTCGTCACTATATTGAAGGTACCATCCTCTTGCGTCACCACGTCGCATACTACGGTAGAGTCGGTCTTAGAGAGCACGGCCACGTTGGCGTATGGGATCGGATCACCCTTCTCATCCACCACTTTTCCCTTCCAGTCGCCCTTCGCCAGCGCAGGAATAGAAACCCCTGTGAGCATTAACAAAACAATCAGTCGTTTCATCGTTTGTCCATGTTTTTGCGGATGCAAAGTTAGCGTATCCAGCGTTCCGAAATAAAAATCAATATGGACAATAATGTGGACAATTGCGCATTTTTTCCGAAATCTGATTGGACATTCCCGCTCCTTTGCTTATTTTTGTATGAGACTGATTCGGAACATCGATTATGGCAAGACCGATTACTGTCACAAAGGAAAAAATCCTTTCCGCAGCCTTTGATTTGGTACGCTCCGGAGGTCCCTCTGCCCTTACGGCCCGTAGTCTTTGCGCCCGCCTTGACTGCGGCGCCAATGCCATCTTCTCTTCTTTCGGATCCATTCAAGGAGTCAGGGACGCTGTCCGGGAGGAAGCCCGGAAACTGTATCGGAAACGGGTGGGCGACGGCTTTGCGCTTAATCCTCCTTTCAAAGGCTTTGGCGTGGCCTTTATCTGGTTCGCCATGGACGAGCCGTATCTATTCTCAATGATTATGGAATCCCCGACGCAACCCGCTTCCTACAAGGATTACATTGATTCCTACGTGGGTTTCAAGGCGGAGAGCCTTTCTGCCATAGCGGACACCTTCGGCCTGCATGGCAAAGATGCAGAAACGCTCTATTATCAACTCATTTTGGTGGCTATGGGCCTTGCATCAACCTGCACCGGCGGAAAAAGTCCGCTCACCATCCCGCAAGTCAGCGAAATCCTCGGCAAAAATGTCAGGGCTTTTCTGATGGTCATCCGCGCCGGGAACGACGAGCGGGAAGGATTCGTCCCGAACGCCGGCGGAGGTCCTGGCGGCGAAGTCGATTCTTATGTGTTGATGCGTGCGCTCATAGGACAGAATCACCTGCTGCAGGAACTTCGCGCCCTTCCCCGCTATATTCTGGATGAAGAATGGACCGAATTGGAACGGATGCTCCGGAATTCAAGTGACCTAACTCCCGAATCTCTCCGGGAAACGCATCCCGATCTGACAAAGGGCGATATCCGTACCTATATCCTCTCGCACCTGCAGTTCTCCGTTTCCGAGCAGGCCGTCCTGCTGGGGATCTCCCCTGCCTCCGTCACGAAAGCGCGTCAGCGGCTCAAAGCAAAAATGCACGCCCCCTTTGGCAGATAGCTAGACGACCTTTCTGAGCGTCAACGAAAACGGCGATGACAAACAATGACCAGAAGATGCGCCATCCGCCGCCCCGACAAGGCTTTCCCATAATCTGATTCGTTGGACGCTCAGTCCATCATTCATTCATCTCATGGATCGTGCGTCCGGGAAAAGAGCTTTTCGGGGTCATTCTTGGACGTGCGATCCACCAGACTGCGCATCCATGGACCGAGCGTCCAGTATCCGTGGCCATCGCCTGCGCTTTGAAACTATGGCCGGCCGGAGAACAGCAACGACAGGCAAGACAGGCAAGACAAAAGCAGTAATAGTAATTGTTTCATTGTATGCCCTTGAAGGTATATCCTGCTTTCTCGACAGCTGACCGGATGGAATCTTCTGGAGCGGAGCCTTTGATGGTCAAGGTCTTTCGGGAAGCGCTGGCGCTGGCCGATTCCACGCCGGGAATCTCCTCCACGGCACGGCAGACAGCGGCCTCGCAGTGGCTGCAGTGCAGACCTTCAACGGTATAGACGGTCGTATCCGGATCAGCTGCCTTGTGGGTGAATTTATCAAACAGTTTCATAATGAAAGCGAATACTATCAGGAGTGTTAATACAATGGCACAAATAAGCTTGAACGTTCCGGGTATCATCGCATCTGCCGCACAACACGGGTCTGCGGCAGCCATGGGCTTTACAGTGATTCCGATGGCATTGACCAGCAGCCCAAAGAGAACGGAAAACCCGACGATGACCAACAGATAAACCCACGTAAAACGCTTTCCCAAAGCCTTTCTGACCACCATGATGGACGCAAGGTTCACAGCAGGACCGGCCATCAGCATCACCAGTGCAGCGCCCGGAGTCAGGCCCTTCATAATAAGGGCGGCCGCTACCGGAATGCTGCCGGTGGAGCAGATGTACATGGGTACAGCCACAATCAGGATGACCAGCATCTGCAGCAACGGCTGGCTGCCGAAGTGCAGGAAGAACTCGTCCGGGATGACCACCTGAATAAGAGCCGCCACCAGCAGTCCTATGACAAGACGCCCGCCAATATCCTGGATCATATTGAAGTAGGCGTATTTGAGCACGCGCAGGATCTTGTTTCCGGTCTCTGCACAGCTGTCGGATCCGGATGTGACGGCGCCGTCTTCTTCAGGGGCAAAACGGTTCACCAGCAAACCTCCGCATACACCGGTAATAAGAGCGGCAACGGGACGGACGATGGCAAAGCCCAGTCCCATCAGCGAGAATGTCGCCAGGATGGAGTCAATGCCTGTCTGTGGTGTGGCAATCAGGAAGGAGGCCACGGCCCCTTTGGAGGCCTTTTCATTCCTTAGGCCGATTGCGGTAGGAATCACCCCACAGGAGCACAGTGGCAGCGGTACGCCCAGCAAGGCGGCCCACAGAACTGCCAGCTTGTTATCCTTTGACAGGCATTTCCGATAGAATCCCTGCGGCACGAAAACATGCAGGATGCCCGCGATGAGAAAGCCCAGCAGCAGATACGGGGCCATCTCGCAGACAACGTTCAGTAAAGACAGCAGGAATGATTTCATTATTGCAAAGTTCTTGATAATTCCCTTAAAAAGGAATAGTCTCTTCGTTGCAAAGGTACACTCATTCCATTTTCCGGGCAGTCCTCATTTATAGCGATTCATTCTGATAACTCGCGGTGAGGCTTCCGCCACCAGCACGGACGCGATCGCCCGCCTCCTGGACACTCTGGGGAAAATGCGCATTTACCTCAAGGACCCCGATGAAGAAATCATCGAATTTCCCGTCAATTCATCATAGAGAGCGGATGGTTTTAGCGACGTTGATCATGTGGTCGGCCATACGCTCCGCATTGGATGAAAGTTCCAGGTACTGAGCCCCCACCGATGGTGTGCAGATGCCCATTTCCATGCGCTTGATGTGGCCTTCCTCCATGGTTTTCGTGAAATCGTCAATCTGCTCCTCAATCTCGTTGGCTTTCTCCAGGGAAGCAAGGTCTTCGTTCTGATAGGCATCCATACAGAGTTTGTAGAGCCGATGGAGGAGTTCTTTGAGTTGGCTGATTTCATACCGGGCGTCGTCGGAGAATCGCTGCCCGGAATCGGAAAGGGCAGTGGCATATTCCACGATATTCTCCGCATAATCACCGATTCTCTCCAAGTCCCTGATACTCCTGTAAGTGCCTGACAGATAAGACCGGTCTTTTTCTCCTAGACCGGTTTTTCCCATGAGGCGGACGACAAATCCGATGAGTTCGCGGTTGATGAAGTTCAACTCCTGTTCCGCTCGTTTAAAAAGAGGCAAGCGCGAAAAGTCCTGTTGTGTCGCCATTTCCAAGCTACGGTCCAGGTTCTGGAGGGCGATATCGCCCATCCGGAGGATTTCGCGCTTGACCTGGGAGACCGCGACCGGAGGCGTTCGCAGCATGTTCTCATCTACATAGCGAAGCGAAAATTCTGTGTCGTGTGACACTGGCTTGTCCGGAATCATTCTTTTCACAAGAGAGACCAAGGCCCTGGTGAGAGGCAGCATGACTGCCACCGTAACCACGTTGAAGAAAGTATGGAACATGGCCAGTTGCGTCTGCGGGGCCGAGGGGAACATCTTTTCGAAAACGCCTCCGTATGAGATATCGAACCAGCCCAGGAACAAGGCTGCCAGTAAGAACAGTATCACGCCTGAGCAGTTGAACAGGAGATGGATCAGCGCTGTCCGCTTGGCATTGGTACCGCTGGTCACGCCGGCAATGACTGCCACCACGCAGGAACCGATGTTGGAACCCATGGTAAGGAAAATGCCCTGGTCAATGCCGATCAGTCCGCTCACGACCATTGCGAGGGCAATGGAGGTCATCACGGATGAACTCTGTATGATGGCCGTGAAAAGTGCGCCGAGTGCAACCAGTATCAAAGGATTTCGGATTCCGGCAAGGAATGTCTTGACACCATCCAGTGCTGAAAACGAATCCATGGAGCTGCTCATCAGTTCCAGACCGACGAACAGAAGGCCGAATCCGGCAAGAATACCTCCAAGTGTTTTTGCACTGCTTTTCTTCGCAAAAATACTCAGAAACGCCCCCAGTCCTGCAAAGGCGGAGAAGATGACGCTGGTCGAAACCGAATTGCCTCCGAACATGCCCAGCGCCACAATCTGGGCCGTGATGGTAGTACCGATATTGGCGCCATAGATGATGGTCGCTGCCTGTGCAAGGGATATGATTCCGGCATTGACAAAACCGATGGTCATAACCGTCGTAGCACCGGAACTCTGGATGGCCGCCGTTCCCAGCGCCCCTATTCCGACGCCAAGAAGTTTGTTGTCAGAGGCTTTGGAAAAAAGTTTTTTCAGTTTTTCTGAGCTCGCCGCCTCCAGGTTCGAACTCATCATCTGACATGCCACGAGGAATACGCCGATTCCTGCGAGCAGTGTCAGCAAAGATGTGATTATTGCTGTAATATCCATAATTTAGGTTTTGAAAGATGGGTTGGTGGTCTCTTAGGGGAAACCATCGCCTAAAGCCGGAGGCTGCAGGTCGTAAGCCACTGTCTTTCAAAACAAAAATGGACGGAATAATGGAAAGGCTGATAGGAATAATCCCTGAACGTCTCCGCAGAAACGCTGATGGAAAAAACGCGGGGCTGCTTTTGTGGAACCCGGGATGTGCGGATGACGGCTTCTTCTTCCACATCGTCCACCACTTCATAACAGACATCTTCCCCGGGAGAATAGTCTGCCACTGGCGTGCCTTCTGGAAGCATGGAAAGCAGGAGTGCAAGAAAAAGTGTCAGTATCTTCATTAATAGAAAGAGCCGCAAATTTTGTACCGGATCAACGCATCAGCCCCCGGAGGGATGAGCTCCGCCTGTTCATAGCCGTCTCTCCCGTCCGTTGCAAGTGGGAACCCGCAAAATAAGTCGACGATGGTCCTTGATCCTATCTTAGTTCCAGGCGAAGAACGCGGATGGGATGGCCTTTGCCCTGATACTGGGCTTCGTCAATGACAGTTTCACCGGTAGGGATGAAACCGCACTTTTCCATGACGCGACCGCTGGCAGGATTGTCCTCGAAGTGGCCGCTTATGAGGGATTTGATGCCGATGGGGCCGAAAGTCCAGGAGGGCACCGATGTACCATCGGGCAAAAGCAGTTCGGCTTTTGAAAACATGACCTGACCAATCAAACGTCCCTCCTCTTCCATCACAAAATCCAGTTCCGGGATGAAAGCCGGATTGTCCCGGTAGCAGCGGAGCACATAATGCTCGGTACAACCCGGACGGTAAACATTCCAGAAAGCCTCTCTTACGAGGTCTTCAACTTCCTTATAATCTGATTGCCGCTCAACGCGGATGATAAGATCCTTATCCATTGCTTTTTGATTTGGCAAAAGCACAGGCCATGTTCATGCTCCGGCGCGGACCGCCATCAATGATCACTGTCCTCTTCACAACATCTTTTTCTGGCATAAAGTTATCCAATTACTGCTTTCCGTGCAAATTATCCTAAGGTCAAGGAATACCTACTTGCTTCTCACGAAACGCCGGTAGTCAGACCCTCACGTGGTGCCTTTGTCGAGCAGGTCGATGGCATACGTGCTGCTATTCGCCGCTCAATCCATCATTCATTCATCTCATGGATTGTGCGTCCAGAAAAGGGGCGCTTCGATGGCAATCTTGGACGCTCGATCCACGAGACGGCGCATCCATGGACTGAGCGTCCAGCTAGACGGCGCACAGATTTAGGCATCGGCTCCAATGTGCCCTATTCCCTGTGGCTGGGCCATTCGGATGTGGCATAGGTGTCTATCAGATCGTAGTCCGGCATCAGCGTATCGCCTTCTACGAAAATGAATTCGCTGATGGGGATCTTGTCTCCTTCATGCGCTTCATCGGATTTGCCAATATACACGCAACGGGCGTCCCAGTCGACCCAAACGAATGTCTCTTCGTCCAAAGAGTTGAACTCGGAGATGAATTGTTTCACCTTCTCAACAATGAGATTTGCGATTTCAATCCACAGTTTGTCCTGAGTATTCATAGGGCTAAGTCAGTAAAATACAAAATTACTATATTTGCAGAAATATGGTGTCGCAAACATCACATCCCCAGGGACACTGGAGTCCGGAAGCGGATTTCTCATCCATTCCATTCTTCATCCGAAGGATGGACACTTCGGGGTACGTCAAGCCCGCTGAAGTTCCAGAGGCGCATCTTCCGCTCATTGGCTTCATCTATGTGATCATGGGAGAAGTTCTTGTAGAAGTTGAGGGTGTGCCCTTTCTCTGTCAGCCGGGACAAATGCTGCTCATACCTCAGCAAAGTCCTTTCGCCATCCACTTCTACCGGAACGCGGTCGGATACACAGGTGGATTTGCCCCGTCCATTCTGGCCGACACCAAGCCGCTTCGTTACCTTACGGAGCCGCTGCACCAAGGTTTCTGGTTCGACGAGGGTGTCTTTATGGGAGAGCTCTTCAACATGCTGGCGAACTCCTTTGAAAAAGGCGATCGGGTGTTTGTGGAAAAAGGACTGGATCTGTTGCTTTCCCGCATCAAGCCTATGCAGAAAGCCGCATTTCCAGCGGCCGTCAGTCGATTCCTGGAGTCACTGTTCAACCCCAAGCAGATGCCCGGATCCATCGCGTCCTATGCAGCCGCAATTGGAATCAGCGAAAATTACCTGAGCCGTCTGGTAAAAAACGCCACAGGCCGCAGTGTTGGCGCCTGGATCGACATCGTACGGATCCAACGGGCAAAGCGCCTGCTCTCGGAAACGCGCCTTCCCATCATAGACATCGCCGCCGCTGTAGGCATGGATGATCAGTCCTATTTTTCGCGCCTATTCAAAAGGGAGACCTCCCTGACGCCGTCTTCTTTCCGAAAGAAGATGCAAGGATGATCCAAAGGCATCCCCCTCCTACCTCAGTCCGTCAACCCAGGCTTTGATTTCGGCTTTCGACGCACCATTGAGCGTCTTGCCGGATTTCCAGTCGATCTTCGGATACTGCGCCTTGAAGTCCTGGTTGGCCTTGTCGATGCTGCTGCCGCCGGAAGTGGCGAAGAAGATGACTGTCTTGCCCTCGAAACCGTAGGTTTCGATGAAGGTGTTGATGAGCGTGGGAGCTGTGTACCACCAGACGGGGAATCCGATGTAGATGACATCGAAACGATCTGCATCCTTGAGGTCTTTCACGATGGCGGGGCGGGAATTCTTGTCCGCCATTTCCACGCTGCTGCGAGATTCCTTGTTACGCCAATCGAGATCGGCAGCGGTATATTTTACCGCCGGCTTGATTTCATAGAGCGTGGCACCCGTCACTTCAGCGAGGTCCTTTGCCACGGCCTCGGTCGTTCCCGTGGCGGAAAAATAGGCTACGAGGGTTTTCATTTCACTGTTGTTCTTGGTTTGTCCGCAGGCCGTCAGCATCAGGGCTGAGAGCATCAACACGGATAGAATCATTCTTTTCATTGTTATTGTGCTTTTTTAGGAAATCCGCCATGACAAGCGGCATGGTGTCGATGAGTTTGAGGGAACGGACCATATCGGCGGTGCCGTCCTTGTATTTCCGGAAATGCGGCGTCTGGATGTGGGCCTCATAGGCCTGACGGTCGGCATATACTTCCAGGATGTAAACCTTGCAGGGATCCGTCTTGTCCTTCATGGAGAACAGGGCGACGACGCCGGGCTCCGTTGCCATGGACACGCGGCCAACCTCCGCGGCATATTCCAGGTAAGCCGCCAGTTTCTCCGGGACGATTTCAATCTCGGCAAGGCGGACCACCCTTTCTCCATACGCCCGCACGGGGATGTCGGCACCGAACAGCCTCCGCGCATTGTCCGACAAGACAGCCTGCGGATCCAGGCCCAATGCCGGAAGACGCTGCTGCAGGGAGGCTTTCGCCCCCACCAGCGCAGGTGCAGCCACATAAGGATAGTCGGAGCCATAAAGCAGATGGTCGGCTGTGGTGACGGTGAGCAGCGCACGGATCACATCGTCCGTGGCAGCGCCGGCCAGGTCGAAATAGAGACGGGAAACATTGGCGTCCACATCCACCGGCTGCATATATCCCTGCCCCACCATGACGGGCAGAAGTCCCTTGAAACGAGGAATAGCGTTTGGCAGGAAAGAACCGCAGTGCGGGACGACCACCTTAAGATCCGGATAGCGGACCAGGACGTTGTGGGCTATCATATTGAGAACGGCTCTCGTGGTCTCGGCCAAATACTCGTACGATGCCAGCGGAACAACGGCGATGAGCTGCGCATTCACAGCCGACGGCTTGTGCGGATGGGTGATGATGACTGCCTCGCGCTCATTCAGTAATTCCATCAGCGGATCAAGGGCCGGATCCCCCAGATACTGGCCGTAGCTGTTGGTTGCCAGCTTGACACCATCGGCTCCAAGCACGTCCAGTGCATAAACCGCTTCCTCGATGGCGCGTTCCACATCCGGCAGCGGCAGGGATGCACAGAAAAGGAAACGACCGGGATACAGCGCCTTGAGCGCAGCACACGCTTCGTTGTACTTGCGGCAGATTGCAGCCGATTCCGCGCCGTTGCCAAACCATGGCTGTGGTGCCGGCATTGTCAGGACCGAAGTCTCGATTCCCGCCTCATCCATAAACGCGAGATGCGCTTCCACATTCCAGGACGGGATGGGAAAGCCTTCATCCATTTCAGCACCGTGTGCCTGGAGGAACTTCATATAGGAGGCAGTAATGGCATGGCTGTGGACATCGATCTGTGCCCACAACCCGCTTGCTGTCATTGATATAGCCATTAAAATAATAAATACCTTTTTCATTGTCCGCTATTCTTTTCGGGAGGATCCTGCCGCCTTCCCGGCATCATCGGCGTGAACATCCGTACGGTCCGTCCGCCAAGGCCATATTTCTCGCGGAGAGCGGCCGCTTCCTGCATGACAGGAGAAGCGTGATAGCGGTTCAGGGCTTCCTGGTTCTCCCAGCTGTCGATGAGCAGCAGGCCTTCAGGGTCATCGGCCGGGAAGAAGTAATCATAGCCCAGGCAGCCTTCGATAGCCCTGATCCGGTCGGCAATGCCGCTGGATTCCATCTCTTCTACATATTTGCGTGCATTTCCGTCCTGCCCGGTATAACGGATGTTGATCGTCAACTGCTGCGCATGGCCCTGCAGGACAGCCAGGCCCAAAAGGGAGACGATGAAGCAAAGGATTCTCTTCGATTTCATATTATAGCTTGTCATAATCGTTGTCAGATACGCACTCCAGCCACTCGTTGGAGGCGCCTTCCTGCACGTCTTTGTGATAAGTCAGGTGCTGGAACCAGGAGTCTTTGGCAGCACCGTGCCAGTGCTTGACGCCTTCCGGAATTTCAATGATTACGCCTGGAAGAAGCGCGACGGCAGGCTTGCCCCATTCCTGGTACCAGCCGCGTCCGGCCACACAGACAAGCACCTGCACCTGCTTGTGATGGATATGCCAGTTGTTGCGGCAGCCGGGCTCGAAGGTTACGTTGGCGATGCCGCCGGCGAGAGGTGCAAGGTAACTGTTGCCCACGAAATACTGCATATAGGCTGTATTGGGCTCGCCTTTTGGCCAGACGTTGAAATCAACAGTCTGTACCGGCGTATGGCTCTCGCCAAATACAGAGGCAAGCGCTCCCCGGAGCCGCTCCGCGGCTTCCATGCCTGCAGTCGCTTCCAGAACGGAAGGGATGGATCTGAGTTCTGCTTCTTCGACACCCAGATTGAGGGCCCCGGCTACGTGGGCCTTGAGTTGGGGCTCACAACCGGGCAGGCACGCAATGGCGCTCACCGTCACGATTTCCCGGTCGGCATGGCTCAGGTTGTTCCGGGCGAAGATGTCGCCGAACAGATGGGCTTTCAAGTAATAGTCTGTCTGGGGCGCAAAGACATAATGGAAGGGGTGACCGGAAAGCCGGGTCTGGATCTCGGTACCCAGTTTCAGTGCATCATAGTCCGCCGGGAGCGGATCTGCTTCGCGGCCGGGTGTCGTATCCAGTCCTTTGGTTTCACGGTCTGCCAGCACGGCCTGGAGCGTACCCAAGGCATTGAGCGAACGCGGGAAGCCCGTATAGGCGTATAGTTGTGAAAGGGCTTCCTTGGCCTCATTGAGGGTGAGCCCGTTGTCAAAGCCTTCATGCAGGCACGCCGTCAGTGCCACCTGGTCACCTTTAGCCTCGCATGCTGCGATGGCTGAGAGGGCCTGTTGTCTGGGTGTAAGGGAAATGGCCATGATCGCCAGGATAAACAGATTCATATTACAGGGATAAAGTAACGGAAATATTTCCTTTTCCGGCTTGCAGGAAGGTCTTCAACTCATCAAGCGTTCCATATTGCATCTTTCCGATACGGGTATAACTCCAGGAGTTGCTGCCATAGAACAACACAATCTGGTTGCCGCTGTAGAGGATGACATCGCCGGGCTGGGTCGTCATTTGCGAATCGCTGGAAGGAAGCGTCCTTCCGAGTCCACCGACTATCTCGAAACCGCCATAATCGTGGGCCTCAAAAGTGATGGAGGCCTCCCGGAGGGCCGCCACAAGGGCCCTGGTGGCCACATTATCTTCTATTTTCACCGGGAGGGATTTCCCGGAGACGGTAATCTTGATGGCTGCAGGCATCGTGACGGGCTCTTCTTCTGGCAAATCTGTTACAATCGGATCGGGAATCATCTCACAAGACAGCAAAGTTGGGAGCAATACCAGGGAGAGAATGTTGATGACGAACGTTCGGATCATGTCTTATTTCAGATTCTCTTCAAAAAAGGATTGAATCCTGTCGTAGGGAATTACGCCGGCGACATCGTCGTAGAGATCCACGTGGGAGGCACCGGGGATGATCATGAGTTCCTTGTTCGCGCCGGTCAAGAGGCCAAAGGCGTATTCACTGAAGTAGCGGCTGTGCGCCTTTTCGCCGTGGATGAGGAGCACGGGAGTCTCAATCTCTCCGGCCCAGGCCAGGAGGGGCTGGTTCAGGAAACTCTGGCAGCCGATGATGTTCCAGCCGTCGGTGGAGTTGCCGCTGCGCTCGTGATAGCCCCGAGGAGTCTTATAGTAAGCGTGATAGTCCTTGACAAACCAGGGGGCATCCTCAGGAAGGGGGTCGATGACACCGCCGGCACGCTCATAGGTACCTGTGGCATAGTCCTTCGTACGCTGGGCAGCCAACGCCCGGCGCTTTTCCTGACGCTGTTCGGGCGTATCCTCGCTGGCGAAATAGCCTTCCACATTGACCTTGCTCATGTCATACATGGTGCTTGTCACGGTAGCCTTGATACGCGGATCAAGGGCCGCAGCATTGATGGCCATGCCGCCAAAACCGCAGATGCCTATGATGCCGATGCGTTCGGGATCAACCAGATCGCAGGTGGAAAGGAAGTCCACTGCCGCAAGGAAGTCCTCCGTATTGATGTCCGGGGATGCCATCCTGCGGGGCTCGCCACCGGATTCTCCGGTATAGGACGGGTCAAAGGCAATGGTCAGGAATCCGCGCTCAGCCATGTGCTGGGCGTAGAGTCCGCTCGACTGCTCCTTCACGGCGCCGAAAGGACCGCTTACCGCAATGGCGGCAAGCTTGCCTTCCACATTTTTGGGAACATACATATCGGCCGCCAGTTCGATGCCATAGCGGTTGTGGAAGGTGACCTTGCTGTGGTTCACCTTTTCGGATTGGGGAAAGGTCTTGTCCCATTCCCGGGTAAGCGTCAGTTTGTTCATATTCTTGTCAGTATTCGATTGGCAGGCAAGCAGCATCAGGGATGCGGCGCAGACTGTAAGGATAGATTTGAGTGTCATATCGTTGAAGTTGATGATGCAAAGGTAGGCGGTCTTCCGGAGTTTCTTATACCGATTTTTGTCCAAATTCTACCAATTTCGCAGAACTTTATATATTTTTGAGAAATTATATACCTTTTCAAGCGTAATGAAGAACATTCTGCACGTATCTACCCCCAATGTATACGCCCGTTTCGTGGGCGCACGGGAATTGCATCCCCTGGTGAGCATCATCCACTACGACGAGGTGTCGCCCATCCACTCCAGCCTGAATCATTATGGCGTCTATGGTCTCTTCATCCAGAAGAATTTCCCCAAAAATCTCACCTATGGCATGAAGATGTTCGACGCCGCCGATGGATCCATCATTGCCGTGGAGCCTGGCCAGATAGGCGGCAAGGAGGACGATGGCGAGGATATTTATATCAGGGGATGGGCATTGCTGTTCTCTGCGGAGCTCCTCCGGGGTACTGACCTGGAGGCAAGGATGAAAGACTATCACTTCTTTTCCTATTTCGCCGTCGAGACTTTGAAAATGGAGCCTTCGGAATGGAGCCGTATCACACAACTGCTCGTACAACTCAGGCACGAACTGCAGGAGAACGAAGACACACCTGCACTACGGAACGTTATCCTCGGATACATACGCCTTATCCTGGAATACTGCCAGCGAATCTATCTGCGCCAGCTCTCAAAGGAAGACAAGACCTCATCGGATATTCTCAAACGCTTCCATAACCTTCTCCGGCAATACTATCTGGACGGTCGGCAGATGGACCTCGGCGTCCCCTCCGTCCAGTATTGCGCGGAGCAGTTGGCCTATTCGCCCCGCTATCTGGGCGATGTGATCCACAAATCCACAGGCGGCACGGCCATCGGCTACATCCACGTTTTTGTGATTGAACAGGGGAAGAATCTCCTGATGAACGGTCATAACATAGGCGAAACCGCACACCTCCTGGGCTTCGAGTTCCCGCACCATTTCACCCGTCTCTTCAAGAAAGTAACGGGGGTTACGCCGACCGAGTTCCTGGGAAAAACGACTTCGAATTAAACCTTACCTGCTTTCTGCAATGCATCGCAGGTTTCTGAAAGCCATGCTTCGTAGTGGTCGTAAGGTGTCTGGATCCACCTGTCCAGAAGCTTGTTCAACGACGCGATATCCTCTTTGATACGGGTGCACCTGTACTGTTCCGGGTCGCGGTTGACCATCACGACATGATTGTTATCTTCCTTGAAGTCAACCCGGTAAATACAATGGCCCGTCCAACTGCGGTGCGCCCAAAGCGTGGATTCCTCCATATACCAGAACCATTTGTCCTCCATAGCCTGTGGAATATGGCCGCAATGGAGCGCATCCATTTCCGCTTCGCTGAAAGTCCTCTTCAGCACGAAAGACTCATGCTGTTCCGGCATGGGCTCCGTTTTCCAGTCATCGCGACGGGCAACGCGTGCTTTGTCATTCCGATCTTCCGCCATATATTATCTCAAAATGATTATGCAACGCTAAGTTACAAAAGTTCGAAAAATAATTCCGACCTTTACAAGAGAAATAATCCGGGAATAAGTCAATAATGCATTGTTATATGAAAAGGATTTTATTCTTCACCTACTTTCTTTTTGCCATCATCCTGCTGTCTTCCTGCACGGACGGCAATGCCTGGGTAAAAGTACAGGGAAACAAATTCATCAGCCCCGAAGGGAATGAAATGGTGTTCCGCGGACTCTGCTTTTCGGATCCGGTAAAACTGGTCCGTGACGGCCAGTGGAATGAACGCTACTTTGCCGCTGCGGCCGACTGGGGAGCCAACGTGGTGCGCTTTGCCGTGCATCCGGCAAACCTGAATTCGATGGGTTGGGAGGAAACCTTCGCCGCGATGGACCAGGGTATTGCCTGGGCCAAGCAGCTCGGAATGTATGTCATCATGGACTGGCATTCCATCGGCAACCTCAAGGAAGAACGTTACACCTCCCCTATGTACAACACAACCCAGGAAGAGACTTTCCGGTTCTGGCGTACCGTTGCCCAGCGTTATAAGGACGAACCCACCGTTGCGTTCTATGAGCTGTTCAATGAACCCACTGTAACTGCCGAAGGCGTCGGTTCCTGCACTTGGGGCGAATGGAAGCAAATGCAGGAGCAAATGATTGACACCATCCGCACCTACAATCCACACGCCATCTGCCTTTGCGCCGGCTTCAACTGGGCGTACGACCTTACCCCTGTGGCAACGGATCCCATAGCACGGCCCAATGTAGCCTATGTGTCACACCCCTACCCGATGAAACGTTCAGAACCCTGGGAAAAGCAATGGGAGCAGGATTTCGGCTTTGTGGCAGATACCTATCCCGTCATCTGCACGGAGATCGGTTTCTGTCTGGAAAATGAACCGGGTGCACATATTCCGGTGATGTCGACCGATGTCTACGGCGAGCACATCACCCGCTACTTCGAACAGAAGGGAATCTCCTTCACGGTCTGGTGTTTCGACACCAACTGGGCTCCGATGCTCATCAGCGACTGGGACTTCACCCCCACCACACAGGGGCGGTTCTTCAAGTCTTATCTCCAGGGGAAAGCAGATTAATTATGCAAAGATAATCCTAATTTGCATCCTTTTCGGCCTAAAAAAATCCAATTCTTTTTATGACCTTTGCATCTGATTATTCAAAGGCATCATAATGAATCTTAGCGGAATTATCGTGGGAGCGGCTGTGTTTCTGAGCATTGGCATCTGCCATCCCGCTGTTATCAAACTGGAGTATCACTTGGGAAAGAGCATTTGGTGGATCTGGCTTGTCGTCGGTCTGTCCTTTTGTGCCCTATCCTTATTTCTCCAAAACGACATCCTTTCCACCATTGCTGGGGGTTTCGCTTTTTCTTGTCTCTGGGCGATCCACGAAATGTTCCTTCAGGAAAAACGGGTCCTTCGCGGGTGGTTCCCGGAGAACCCCAGACGGCATGCCTATTACGAGGCCCGTCGCAAAGAAATGCAAGGCAGACTATGAGACGGATTGTCTGGTTGTCCTTCTGCCTGCTGCTCGCGCTGACGGTTTCCGCGCAGGATAAGAAGTTGCTGCACGGCTTTGACGGAGGAATGATGGTTCACACCGGCTATCTGTCCGGCACGCTCGATGCCATCGGCTATCAAGCCAAAGGTGCTCCGATGGGAATCGGTGGTGTCATCCGGCTTCACCTCGGCGACCATTTCCGTATCGGAAGCGAAGGCTATGTATCCACGCTCAGCCAACGAGGCAACGGAAGCTATCTCAAATACGGCTGGGGTGGTATCCTCGCTGATGTCTATACCGTTACAGGGCGTTTTCAACCCTATGCAGGCATAACGCTCGGCGGCGGGGCAATGACCACGCTACTGATGTTCGAGGAGCCTCACACCGCTTGGGCCCCTATCGACGGGACACGTTTTCACAAACAGGGATTCATGGCGGTCGACCCCTTTGTCGGTTGCGACCTGATCGTTTGCGGCCCCATGCATCTGACGCTCAAAGTGGATTATCTCTGTGCGCTGAGCAGTTCAAAACTGCTTCCGAACGGTCCCAGGGTTTATTTCGGCTTCCTGTTCTATCATTGAATACACCAGGCATTTTTCCTGCCTCAATTATGTATTGTCGCTTGAAATGCCTATTTTTGAAAAGTTATGGGAAAAACGACTACTAAGCTTTGGAAGATGAAAAAAGGCTTTCTCATAGGCGGGGGTATTCTTCTGGCAGGGATCCTGCTCCAGATAACGGTCGGCCCCGTCCGGTGGGAACGATTGGCCTTCCCGGTCAACCTGATCCTGCTTATCGGCTTTCTGGCTGTGATGGCGTTCATGTATGCTTTCAGACAGAAGGTGCGTTTTTTCGAATGGGCCATGCAGCTGGAGGCGGCCGTTCCCGCTCTCTGCTACTCACTTGTCCTGACGATCCTGCTGGGGCTTGTAGCGCAGCAGGAAGACGGCGGCGGGGTACCCTGGTTGTCCCAGATGCTGGATTTCTGGCCCTTCGTCCTGTCTTATGCCTGGATGATGGTGATCCTGGGACTGGCGGCGCTTCATCGTCTCGTGCACTTCAGGATCAAGGAGATTCCATTCCTGCTCAACCATCTGGGCTTGTTCCTGGCGCTGGTCTGCGGGGCGCTGGGCGTTCCTGACACGCAGCGTCTCCACATGACCACACGAGAAGGAGAAACCCAGCAGCAGGCTGAGGATGAGGCAGGTATGCTTCACGAACCCGGTCTGGCCATCGAACTCCACGACTTCATCATGGAGGAATATCCCATGCAGCCCGGACTGCGGAGGGCTATGCCCAAGCGTTTTGCCTCGGAAGTCACGGTCTATTCCAGGCACGGACATAAACAGGATGCCGTTATCGAGGTCAACAAGCCGCTCAAGGTGGACGGCTGGAAAATCTATCAGTACGATTACGACGAACAGTCGGGCACGGAAAGTACGGTCAGTATCTTCGAACTGGTCCGCGATCCATGGCAGCCTTTCGTTTTCACGGGAATCCTCATGATGTTGGCCGGAGCCCTCTCGCTGTTCTTCTTTATGGCCCCGCGCCCCGGGAAAAAGGAGGAAAGGTTATGAGTTGGGATCTGTTTATCTGGTTTGCCCTTTCAGCCGCCGTGTGCTGGATCATCGGCGCCGTCTTCGCCTGGAAAGGCAGGCACTGGCTGGTAACCGGCTTCACCGTACTGGGCCTTCTGGTGTATGCAGCCTTCATCGTCGGAATGTGGTTGTCGCTGGAACGTCCGCCGCTGCGTACGCAGGGCGAAACCCGGCTTTGGTATTCTTTCTTCCTGCCGCTGGTAGGTATCGTGGTCTACGGCCGCTGGCGCTACAAATGGATCCTGAGTTTCACCACGGTCCTCGCCCTCGTTTTCATCTGTGTCAATCTCTTCAAGCCGGAGATCCACAACAAGACGCTGATGCCCGCACTGATGAGTCCCTGGTTCGCACCGCACGTGATCGTGTATATGCTCTCGTATGCCATTCTGGGCGCCGCCACCGTGATGGCCATTTACCTGCTCTTCTTCCACCGGAACAAGACGACCGACGCTGAGATGGCGATGACAGACAACCTGGTGTATGTGGGCCTGAGTTTCCTGACCTTCGGTATGTTGTTCGGCTCGCTCTGGGCCAAGGAAGTATGGGGAACCTACTGGGGCTGGGATCCGAAAGAGACCTGGGCTGCCATCACCTGGCTGTGCTATGTATTATACATCCTTTTCCGGAAAGCTCGACCCCGGGAATACCGCACGGCGCTGTGGTTGCTGATTTTCGCTTACCTCTGTCTCCAGATGTGCTGGTGGGGCATCAACTATCTCCAGTCTGCCCGCGCGACAAGCGTACACGTCTATTGATCCGTTTTTCAGCCCAGAACGACGTCGAGCACCATCATCAGGACAAAGCCAAGTGCAAAGCCGATGGTGCCGATGTTGGAGTGTTTTCCCTGGGAGTATTCGGGGACCAATTCTTCGACGACCACGTAAAGCATGGCACCTGCTGCAAAAGCCAGCATGTACGGCATGATTCCGAGGATGGAAGTGGCCAGCAACAGCACAAGCGCACCGCCGATCGGTTCCACGATGCCGCTGAGCGCGCCGATGCCGAAAGCCTTCAGGCGTGAATTGCCCTCCGCCCGCAGCGGCATGGAGATGATGGCTCCTTCCGGCACGTTCTGGATAGCGATACCCAGTGACAGGGCCAAGGCACCCGCCATATTGAAATCGGCCGTCAGAGCCCCGGCGAGCGCCACGCCCACGGCCATTCCTTCCGGAAAATTGTGGATGGTAACCGCCAAAGCCAGTTTGGTCGTGCGGGACAAACGGCTTTTGGGGCCCTCAGGACCACCGGCAGGATGGATATGCGGTGTAATGTAATCGATCAGCAAAAGGAAGGCAAACCCTGCGAGCAAGCCGATGGCCGGCGGAACAACGGCCGAAGCCCCGTTCCCCATCTCGATGGACGGGATGATCAGTGACCAGACAGATGCCGCTACCATAACACCGGATGCGAATCCCAGCAGGACTTTCTGTACCACCGACGGCATGTCGTGTTTCATAAAAAAAACGAAAGCCGATCCCAGGGCCGTTCCCAGGAAAGGAATCAACAAGGTTGCAATAACGGGGCTCATTCTCTTGAGTTCATCCAGCGCAAAGTTCGGAAAATCCCGGCAAAATGGAAATCCTTATTTCTAGCGATAAGCGAAACGGATTTGGTACTCCTGCGAATTCTCTGTAACTTCACTCGCCAGAACCAGGAACCCCCATCCCATGAAAAAGTTCGTTTTCGCACTCGCAGTCCTGACCGTGATTGCTTCCTGCGGTCGCAAACCTTCGACCTCGGTTACTGTCGGAAATCCCTACCTGCCCCTATGGGAGCATATTCCTGACGGAGAACCCTATGTATTTGAAGATCCGGACCATCCCGGGAAGCAGCGCGTCTATATCTACGGATCACACGATATCGAGCGCACCATGTATTGCGGTAGGGACCAGGTGGTTTGGTCGGCCCCCGTCGACAATCTGCAGGACTGGCGCTATGACGGCGTCATCTTCCGTATCGACAAGAACCGTGACGGAAAGCCGCTCAACGAAGAAGGCCTCTTTGACGTCCTGTATGCCCCTGACGTATGTCTGGTCGTAGATCCCGATGGGACGAAGACCTATTACCTTTATCCCAACGATATGGGGTGGAAACGCAATTCGCTGGTAGCCAAGAGCTCACGTCCCGATGGTCCGTTCGAGGCATGCAACTGGAGCAAGGATAATCCCAATGAAACCGAAGGCATCATGGGTTTCGACCCCGGCGTGCTGGTCGACGACGACGGCCGGGTTTACGGTTACTGGGGCTTCTCGCAGTCGTTCGGAGCCGAACTGGATCCCGCCACGATGGCCACCTTGAAGCCCGGAACCGAAGTGATGGTGGACATGGTGTCCCATCTCCATCAGGACGGTATCTTCCGCTTCTTCGAAGCCTCTTCCATCCGGAAGATCGAAGACAAATACGTATTCATCTTCAGCCGCTGGACGGCCAACGGAGAGTTCGGACTCCCCGATACCAATTACACCCTTGCCTACGCATACAGCGACAATCCGCTCGGGCCTTGGACTTTCGGCGGCACATTGATCGATGCGCGCGGCCGTGAAACCGGCGAAAACGGAAAAACCATCGTCAGTGCCACCCCGACGGGCAACACCCACGGCAGCATCTGCCAGATCGGAGGACAGTGGTATGTGTTCTACCACCGCCAGACAGGCCGCAATGAATTTGCCCGCCAGGCCATGGTATCCCCTATCACCGTAGATGTGGAGGAAGGCCCGGGAGGCAAAGTAGTCATCAGCGAGGGCGAATACACATCGGAAGGGTTTGCGCTGGAAGGCCTGAATCCCCTGGAGCGGCACCCTGCTGCCATCGCCTGCTGGTACACGGGACCGAAACCCTGGCGCCAGCATGGCGACGACATGTTCTCCGGTTCCTACATCGAACCGGGTTACGGCACGGAAGACAGGTTTGATGCGCCCTGGGACCTGCGGAACAACATGAACCGCGTAGTGAACAATACCGACGGCTCCATCGTCGGCTATAAGTACTTCAATTTCAGCAAAACCCACGGCATGAAAAAACTGCAGCTCCGGCTGCAGCTCGTCCCGGAAGGCATCGACGGCACCGTCACCGTATGGGCCGACCGTCCCTGGGCTTCCCAGGGCGGAATCCCCGTGTGCTCCTTCAACTTGTTCGCCGATATGCCACAGGAGTCAACCGAAGTCCGCATCGACGTTCCCGCCATCACCCGGATGCAAGGAAAACACGCCCTCTACCTTACCTTCTCATCCGAAGAAAAGGGCAAATCCCTGTGCGCGCTGGAATCCCTGGTATTCTCGAAGTGATTCAGCGCAGGCTCCGGATGCACCAGGAGAATGCCCGGGCAAGCCGTCCCTCGTTGTCGGTAAAATGGTTCCCCGCTTCCCAGACCAGGGTGCAGGAATCCGGGCCTAACTGTCGCTGCAACAGTCCATACTGCGCGCGAAGGTTGTCCCCCACCCGTGCGATAGCCTGATTCCGTACATGCTCCTCCCGATCGCCCAGGCTCAAATAGATCCTGTCGGCCATCGGGGCGTGCTTTTCTGCATACGGAATCCAGTCCTTGATCCAGACGGAAGGAGAAGCTGCCGCTATGGCGCGGAAGCAGTCCGTCTGCATCGATGCCCACAGGGCAAACAGACCGCCCAGCGAGTACCCGCCCAGGATCATCGGAAGTCTGCCATAACGATCCTGCAACGCGGGAACCAAAGAAAGAAGGACGTACGAGAGCGTATCCTGCGCTCGTTTTCCCGCTTCTTCCTCCCGGGAGATATTCCGGTCCGGCCATGGCATCAGGTCGAGAATCCAGTCTTCCAGCTCGAAAGCGGCCAATACGAAAGGAATCGGAGAGCGGGCTGTGATTCCAGCCGCCTCCGATTCCAGCGTAGCGTTCTCATGGCGTGCAGACGGCTGGATGAGGATACAACGGGGTTCCTCCGATCCGAACAGTCGGCACGCGTGAGAAGAATGATCAGATGTCGGCACGGGCCATGGCATCCTTGTAATACTTCTGGTTGACGAACACGTCCTGCTTGTACGGATTGATGTGACGCTTCTTCGACACGCAGATGATGTAGACCAGTGCGATGACGTTCGTGATCAGGGCCAGGGCGCTGATAAAGAGCATTGCATTGGGATTGGCCGCAACCGAGTCGACCGTCGTGCCGACAGCCGCCGCTTCACCGCCGGCGACCTCGTAGATCTGCTTGATGGTCTCCACGCCCTGCGGATACTGGATCGGCAGGACTGCCCAGCTGAACCACTGCTGGCCGTTCTTGAAGGTCTCCTGGAAGAGCGGGAGCACCTGGGCGAACATACACCAGATGGCCAGGGTATTGGCGCGGTTCTGGATCCAACCGCCACGGTTCCAGAGCAGTGCGGCGATGGTCGGAGCCAGCAGCAGCGCGATACCGCAGTACCACGAGTGCGTAGGCAGGCAGTTATACGTATAAGCGAAGTTCCAGATATCGTAGATGACGATATAGACCCAGGTCATATCGGGCCACAGCATATCCTGCTTGTTCTTGGAAGAATAGACCGACCACCAGGCAGTCATACAGAAGATATTGAGGATACCGGCTACACCGTTCATCACGTTGTGCCAGCCGCCATAGAGCCACACACCTTCACTGGAGAGCCACCATTTGTTCCAGCCGTTGATAGCGGATTCGAAATCAGAAGCCACGGCGATCAGGATGTTGATGGCCACGATGATGAACGGGAAAGGCTTGAACCAGTGCTTGGCGCCGATGCCCCATTTGTACTTGATCATCATGAAGCCGATACAGCCCGTGAGCGCCGCATACAGTTTGGCATAGTGGAACCAGCCGTTCATGTAAAGATGCGTCTGGTTGTTCAGGGCCCAGCTGGCTCCGGTGCGGGCACCGATGGCAATCGCCACGAAATAGATGGTCAGCAGGACAGGAATCACGAAGAACATGATCGCTCCGCCAGCCTTGGTGCGGCGGGCAAACTCATTGAGGAGGATCAGACCCAGCAGGACAACGAGAAGCATCCCCCACTGAGCCAGGGCATTCGCCCCATAAACTTGGAAAAACATAGTGTTAGGATATTAGGGTAATTGTTATTGCGCATTGAGGGCAGCTCTCTTGCGGCGCTCCTTGACAAGGGCCCACACAGCCCACACAGCCGTCAGGATCACAGACATCGGAACGCCGACGGTCAGCAGTTCCCGGAGGCTGAACGAGAAGAGTTCACCGTGGATGGCATGGTCTACAAGCAGGACAACGGTACCGCCCCACAACATCTTTTCAAGGGCGGGAAGATTGCGTTTCAAGACGGAGGCACCTGGACCCGAAATGGATTTTTCTTGGTGCCTGCGGCAGGCGCTCGTAACGATTGCCTGCGTCATAGGTACTAAAAAACAGGACATTGCAGAATTTATCTAATTATAATCTTTAACTTCTATCTCTTTGATTTCGACTTCTCTTCCTCTCAGCAGCCAGGTATTGCCGCCTTGGCAGTAAGGACAGGTTTTTCCATAGCGGACCGTCTCGTACTCCTTCTGACAATCCCCGCAGAGGGTAACGGCAGGAATGATATGGATTTTCAACTCGCTTCCCCGGAGCAGGTCTTCCTTGTCAGCCGCCCAGCGCCAACAGTCGGTCAGATAGGCGGGGACGATCGTGGATACTTCCCCGATGTCCATCACCACGCCGGAGACATGCTCCACGTGGTGCTCCGCCGCCGCCTCTTTGACGTCACGGATGATGTAGAAGACGATTCCCAGTTCGTGCATGACCCGGAGATTGCTTATTTCTTCTTGAACAGGATCTTGCCGGTACGCTTGACCATATAGGGCAGGATGCCGCTGAGTTTGTCTTCGGCCGTGACCATGTGGCTGGCCTCGGGATGCTCGCGGTGCAGATGGATGGCGTCGAAACCGCACTTGGTCGTACAGACGCCGCAGCCGATGCAACGGTTTTCATCGACCACGGAAGCGCCGCAGGAAAGGCAGCGGGCCGTTTCCTTGCGCACCTGATCCTCCGTCAGCGTGAGGGTGTATTCCCGGAACGGGCCGTTTGCCTCGTCGTGATCTTCTATCTGACGGGCTCCATTGTCGTAGGACTCGACCAGGATGTCGCCCTTGTCGAGTTCGATGAAGTCGCGCCGGTTGCGGCCGATGGTCATATGGCCGTGCTGTACGAAGCGGTGCAGCGATTCGGCGGCCTCCTTGCCGGCGGCGATGGCATCGATGGCGAATTTGGGTCCGGTGAACACGTCGCCGCCCACGAAGATGTCCGGCTCTGCCGTCTGGTACGTAAGTTTGTCGGCCACGGGATAGACGCCACGGAAGAATTCGACCTTCGTATCCTTCAGCAGATCCTTCAGCAGGACTGTCTGGCCGATGGCGAAGACAACCAGGTCGGCATCGAGCGTAATCAGCTGGCTTTCATCGTATTTTGGAGCAAAACGCTTGTTCTCGTCGAAGACGGAAGTGCATTTCTTGAAAACGATGCCTGTCACTTTATCTTCACCGAGGACTTCCTTCGGGCCCCAGCCGGGGTTGATCACCACGCCATCCGCACGCGCCTCGCGGCGCTCTTCCAGCGAAGCGGGCATGATGTCTTCCGTTTCCAATGAGAGCATGGTAACCGAAGAGGCGCCGCTGCGCTTCGCTACGCGGGCAGCGTCGATGGCCACGTTACCGCCACCGACGACGACCACCTTGCCGGAGACCTTCACTTTGCCTGTATTGGCTTCACGCAGGAAGTCGATGGCCGTCGTGGTTCCGGGGAGCGTCTCGCCGGAGATACCGGGCAGACGTCCTCCCTGGCAACCGATAGCCACATAGAAACCCTTGTAGCCCTGCTCCCGCAGCGAGGCGATCGTGACATCCTTCCCTACTTCAACCCCCGTGCGGATATCCACACCGATCTCCCGCATGATGTCGATTTCAGCGGCGATCACGTCTTTCTCCAGTTTATAGGAAGGGATACCGTAGCGGAGCATGCCGCCCGGTTCCTCATTCTTCTCGAACACAGTGGGCTTGTAGCCCATCGTTGCCAGATAGTAGGCACAACTCAGACCGGCAGGACCGCCGCCGATGATGGCGATCTTCTCCTCCCAGTGGTCCTTGACATTGGAGCAGATGTTCACTTCCGGGATAAAGCGCGTCTCAGCCTTCAGATCCTGCTCAGCGATAAATTTCTTAACCGCATCGATAGCGATCGGCTGGTCGATGGTTCCGCGGGTACAGGCGTCTTCGCAGCGCCGGTTGCAGATGCGGCCGCAGACGGCCGGGAACGGATTCTCGCGCTTGATCAGTTCGAGGGCTTCCCGGTACTTGCCTTCAGCCGCTTTCTTCAGATAGCCCTGAACGGCAATGTGGGCCGGGCAGGCGGTCTTGCAGGGAGCCGTTCCGGTCGGGTAGCAATTGATGCGGTTCCGGTCGCGGTAGTCCTCATTCCATTTATGCGCCCCCCACTTCACGGAATCAGGCAGCTCCTGCTTGGGATAGGTCTGGGCTCCGTGTTTCGTGCAGAGCTTCTGGCCGAGTTTGACGGCGCCGGCCGGGCAGTATTCCACGCAGCGGCCGCAGGCCACGCACTTGTCCGACTCTACACGCGCGACATAGGCGCTGCGCGACATATTCGGGGTATTGAAGAGTTGCGAGGTGCGGAGCGCGTTGCAGATCTTGACGTTGCAGTTGCAGATGGCGAAAATCTTGCCTTCACCGTCGATGTTGGTGATCTGGTGGACGAAGCCGTGGTCCTCGGCCTTTTTGAGGATAGCCATGCATTCATCGTAGGTGATGTAATGACCACGGCCCGTTTCGGCCAGGTATTCGGCCATGTCGCCTACGCCGATACACCAGTCGTGATAGTCGTCGGCACAGCCTTCATCCAGCTGTTTGCGGCCGATACGGCAGGAACAGATACCTACAGCCAGATGCCCTTCATAACGTTTGAGCCAATAGGATATGTGCTCGATATCGACGGACTGGTTCTCCATGGAGATGGCTTTCTCGACCGGGATGACGTGCATACCGATTCCGGAGCCGCCCATCGGGACGCTGGGCGTAATCTTTTCCAAGGGAAGGAAAGTCATCCGTTCAAAGAACATGCCCAGTTCCGGATGCTTTTTCATGAGCTCCTCGTTCATGTTGGTGTATTCGGCACTGCCCGGAACGAACATGGGCACCCAGTACACGCGGTCCTTCCTTTCGTAGGTCGTGCCGGGAACCGGCCCGTCTTTGGTGTATTTGTCGCCATAATCGTATTCCATGATACCCAGGCGGGCCATCAGGTCCAGCAGGTCGTCGAAGCCTTGTTCCGTGGAGGCGTAGTGCTTCTTGCGGTTCATTTCATGGAGTTGCTCGTTCGTCCAGTGCTTGCGCACCTTGAAAGGACTGCCGGGCAGCATGTCGAGCATCAGGTCGAGCGCGGCTTCCCGGGTGATGGGATCCATCTCGTCTTCGAAGATGCAGGCAAGGCCCCAGTACTCGGGCGCATCGGTCGTCATCTTGATTTTACCGGGAATGCGGTCGGTGACATGCCGGACCAGTTTGATGAGCTTGGGATTCGGATTCTTGTCGCCCTTGTGTTTGGGGACAAATTTAGTGGACATCTCAGGCATAGTTATCGTGTCTTATTGGTTTTTCCAGTTTTTGACTTCGGCGAGCAGCCATTCGGCAAAGGCTTCCACGCCTTCGCCCGTCTTCGCGCTGATCGGGATGACCTTCGCCATGGGGTTGCGCATACGGATATATTCCTTGCATTTATCCAGATCGAAATCGAAGTACGGCATGACATCCGTCTTGTTGATCACCACCAGGTCGCAGACCGAGAACATCAAGGGATATTTCAGCGGCTTGTCGTCTCCTTCGGGAACGGAGAGAATCATCGCGTTGCGGCAGCTGCCCGTGTCGAACTCGGCGGGGCAGACCAGGTTGCCGACATTTTCCAGGATGACCAGGTCGATCCCTTCCAGATCGACATTGTCCAGTCCCTGGCGGGTCATCTCCGCATCGAGATGGCACATGCCGCCCGTGTGCAGCTGGATGGATGGGATGCCGGTGGCTTCCTGGATCTTGACGGCATCTACATCGCTGTCGATATCGGCTTCCATCACGGCAATGTGCAGTTTGTCTTTCAGCAGGTTCAGGGTCCTGATCAGGGTCGTCGTCTTGCCGCTGCCCGGCGCGGACATCAGGTTGAGGAGGTAGACTCCCTTGGCTTTCAGTTCTTTCCGAAGTGCGTCGGCATCCTGCTGGTTGTCGGCAAAAATGCTCTTCTTGATCTCGATGATTTTGACCTCGTCCATGGAGAATCGATAAAATGCTAAGAATTGAAGGTTTTATCTCTACAAAGATAATGAATTTTGTAAATTTGTAGTCTATACATACGAATATGACTACAAAAGATTTCGATGTCATCATACTGGGCGGAGGCATCACCGGTGCGGGGACGCAGCGGGACTGCGCCATGCGCGGTCTGAGGACGCTGCTGATCGAGCGTTCCGACATCGCCACCGGAGCCACCGGCCGCAATCACGGCCTGCTCCACTCCGGCGCCCGCTATGCCGTCAACGATGCGGAATCGGCCGAGGAGTGCATCCGCGAGAACATGATCCTCCGCAAGATCGCTTCCCACTGCATCGACGAGACCGACGGCCTTTTCATCACCCTGCCGGAAGATGACCTGGCTTATCAGCAGACCTTCGTGGAAGCCTGCCGCAAGGCGGGTATCAACGCGGAAATCATCGATCCGAAACTGGCCGTGCGCCTCGATCCGGCCGTGAATCCTGCCCTGACAGGAGCGGTACGGGTACCCGACGGCAGCGTGGACCCTTTCCGGCTTTGCGCAGCCAACATGCTGGACGCCAAGCTCCACGACGGTCAGGTGCGGCTTCACACCGAGGTCACCGGATTCATCCGGGAAGGCGACACCATCCTGGGGGTGCGCACACGCAACCTTCAGACCGGTGAAACGGAGGAATTCCGTGCACCCGTAACCGTGAATGCCTGCGGGATCTGGGGGCACCACATCGCTTCGCTGGCCGGCGTCAACATCGGCATGTATCCCGCCAAGGGTGCCCTGCTGGTATTCTCGCACAGGGTAAACCAGATGGTCATCAACCGGTGCCGGAAACCGTCGAACGCCGATATCCTGGTGCCGGGCGATACGGTCTGCATCATCGGCACGACCTCTACGCACATTCCTTTCGAAGAATGCGACAATGTGGCTGTGACGCCCGATGAAGTCAACCTGCTGATCACCGAGGGCTCCAAACTGGCCCCTTCCCTCTCCTCCACCCGCATCTTGCGCGCTTACGCGGGTGTGCGTCCTCTCGTGAGCGCTGACGACGACCCCACGGGCCGCAACATCTCCCGCGGCATCGTCTGCCTCGACCACGAAAAACGCGACGGCCTCAAAGGCTTCATCACCATTACCGGCGGCAAGCTGATGACCTACCGCCTGATGGCCGAGATGGCCACCGATGTGGTCTGTCGAAAACTGAACGTCAACAAGACGTGCGAAACGGCGCACACGCCGCTTCCCGGCTCCGAGGAACGCTCGTACGAGCAAGTGGCACGGAGGATCTGGGAAAAGCCTTCCATGGCCCAGAAAGCCGCTGCCTCCCGCATGGGTACCAGTGTCTCACGCATCGGCAAACTCGACCGGTATGACAATGCCCTCGTCTGCGAATGCGAAGAAGTTTCGGTCGGTGAAGTCAACGATGCCATCGAGCGGATGGAAGTATCCTCGCTCACCGACCTGCGCCGCCGTACCCGCATCGGCATGGGTACCTGCCAGGGCGAATTCTGCGCCTGTCGGGCAGCCGGCCTGCTGGCCAAGGCCCGGAATTGCGTGGAAAAGGAACGGTCCGACCTGGCCGATTTCCTGCAGGAACGCTGGAAAGGCAATTTCCCCATCGGCTGGGGCGACACCCTGCGGGAAGCCGAATACACACAGTGGATCTATAAACACGTACTTGGACTATGAGATTCGATACCGTGATCATCGGCGGCGGCCTGGCCGGACTGGTTTCCGGAATCAGCCTGCAGCAGGCCGGACAGCAGACCGCCATCATCAGCACCGGGCAGAACGCCCTCCACTTTTTTTCCGGCTCCTTCGAATCCATGCAGGAGGTCCCCAAACGGACGCTCGACCTGTTTGCCGGAGCCGGCATCCGGGTTCACTACAGCCCCGGCGTCCGGCTCACCCCGCTGGGTACCTTCCGCGAGGCAGCGCTTTCCCTAGAAGACACCAGCCTCTTCCCCACACCCCGCTTTGCCGACAAGATTCTGATCGTCAGCTTCGCGGGCTATCTCGATTTCTTCACCTCCTTCCTGGCGGAAGGCCTCGAAAAGCAAGGGATGTCGTGCCGCATCTGCGTCCTGAACCTGCCCGAACTTGAAAAACTCGAACAAGGTCCCAGCGAGGTACGCTCGGTACAGATCGCCCGCACCATGGACCGCATCTGGGAAAAGGTCGTACAGGAAATCCGTGCCCTGCTCCGCGACGAAGATACGGTCATCCTGCCGCAGGTATTCGGCCTGCAGGACATTTCCGTCCCGGGCCGCATCCGGCAGGGTGTTCCAGCCCGGGTCGTGTTTGCAGGCACTATGCCGCCGTCCGTGCCGGGCATCCGGACCCAGATGCTGCTCAAGCAACGCCTCCGCGTGCTGGGAGGTACCTACCTGATGGGAGATGAGGCTACGCGTGCGAACATCGTGGACGGAAAAGTCCACAGCATCGTGACCCGCAATCTCGGCAGCCATTGCCTCGAAGCGGACAACTTTATCCTCGCCACGGGTAGTTACTTCTCCAAAGGGTTGAAGACCAATCCGTTCAGCATCTTCGAGCCGGTCTTCGGACTGGACGTGGAATATGACGAAGACCGCAACCGCTGGTACGATCCCGCTTTTGCGAACGACCAGCCTTATATGAACTACGGCGTGCGTACCGACGCCGCCCTCCACGGCCTGCACAAGGGAAAGCCGATCGGCAATCTCTTCGTGGCCGGTTCCATCCTCGGCAACACCCGCCCCGACCTGGGTTCAGGAGCGGGTCTCGCGATCCGAAGCGCCCAGGTCGCCGTCGACCAGATCCTTTCGCTATGAAACTCCAGGAATATACCGAAAGCCGGCACAACTTCGAGGAGTGCATGAAATGCACGGTATGCACGGCCTATTGCCCTGTCCTCCAGGTTAATCCGTTATACCCCGGCCCCAAGCAGGCAGGCCCCGACGGGGAGCGCCTCCGCCTGAAGGACCCCTGGTTCTTCAACTACGCCCTCAAGTACTGCATGAACTGCAAACGCTGCGAAGTCGCCTGTCCTTCCGGCGTGCGTGTGGCCGATCTCATCCAATCCGCCCGCATCCGTTACGACCATACCAAGCCCAAGCTCCGCGACCGGATCCTGGCTTCGACAGACCTGATGGGCAAACTGACCCGTCCTGTCGCGCCTGTTGTGAACGGCGTCACAGGGCTCAAGATCGCCAAGTCCGCAATGGACGCCATGCTCAAGATCGACCATCGCCGCACCTTCCCCAAGTACAGCGGACGCAGTTTCGAAGCCTGGCTCAGGAGCCATGAAAAGGAACAGGCGGCATTCCCAGAGCAAGTAGCCTATTTCCACGGCTGCTATGTCAACTACAATCATCCCGACCTGGGAAAGGACCTGGTGAAGGTACTCAATGCGCTGGGCGTGGGCGTCCAATTGCTCGACCATGAGAAATGCTGCGGCATCGCCATGATTACCAACGGGATGTCGGAGCAGGCCACCCGTCACGCCGTCCATAATATCGCCGTTCTGAAGAAAGCCGTGGTCGACAAGGGTCTGACCGTGGTCACCACTTCTTCATCGTGCACCCTCACCCTGCGGGAAGAGTATCCTAACCTGCTGGGCGTAGACAACAGCGCCGTACACGACTCCCTGCTGATGGCCACCCGCTACATCTATGAACGGCTGGAAGCCGGCGCCAAGTTCCGTTTCCGCACGGACTTCCACAAGAAGATCGCCTACCACGTTCCCTGCCATATGGAGCGACTGGGCTGGAGCATCTTCTCCGAAAGGCTGCTCAGGATGATCCCGGGTGTCGAATTCACCCTGCTCGACTCTGCCTGCTGCGGCATCGCGGGCACCTATGGTTTCAAGAAAGAAAACTACGAGGCTTCCCAGGCTGTCGGGGAACCGCTCTTCGAACAGATCCGGAGCGTCAACCCCGACATTGTGGCCTGTGACTGCGAAACCTGCAAGTGGCAGATCGAGATGTCGGCGGGTTACTCCGTCATCAACCCCATCTCGATCCTTGCGCAGGCCCTCGCTGAATAATAACTGATCAAAGCTATGCTTAAATTCCTCCAACAACCCCCTTATCAGGAAGTTCACGGTCCCGACGTAGATGGCCGCTACAAACGGATGCGCCTGCAGGTGTTCATCGGGGCCTTCATCGGCTATGCCGGATTCTATCTGGTCCGGAAGAATCTCACGATGGCCATTCCGGCCATGGCGCCGCTGGGCTTTGAAAAGACGGAGCTCGGCTTCGTGCTCGGTCTGAATGCCGCGGCCTATGCCCTGTCCAAATTCCTGATGGGCAGCGTGAGCGACCGGTCCAACGCCCGCGTGTTCCTGCCGCTGGGCCTGATTCTGACCGCCATTTCCATGTGCTTCATGATCGTCCCCATCCAGTGGATCGGCGCTGAACGAAAGGGTCTGGCCATCTTGGTAATGGGCATCCTGAACGCCCTCGTAGGCTGGTTCAACGGCATGGGATGGCCTCCTTGCGGCCGTGTGATGACGCACTGGTTCTCCCCCGGCGAACGCGGCACGATGATGAGCATCTGGAACTGTGCCCATAATGTGGGCGGCGCCCTGGTCGGCCCGATGGCTACTTATGGCGCCCTTTGGTTCGGCAGCTGGTTCTACGGCCAGCAGAGCGAGTTCTATTTCCTGATCGGTACTTTCGCTTTCCCGGCCGCCGTGGCGTTGCTGATCGCCCTCCTGGCCTTCATCCTGCTCCGCGATACGCCGCAGTCCTGCGGTCTCCCTTCCGTGGAATCGTGGCGCAACGACTACCCGAAGAACTACTCCGAGAAACACGAAACGACGCTCACGACCAAGGAAATCTTCTTCCAGCACGTACTGAACAACAAATTCCTCTGGTACATCGCCCTGGCCAACGCCTTCGTCTATATGGTCCGTTACGGCTGCCTCGACTGGGCGCCGACCATCCTGACGGAAAAAGGCATCGACCTGAAGAGCGCGGGCTGGGCCTATTTCGCCTATGAGTTTGCGGCCATCCCCGGCACGCTGCTCTGCGGATGGCTCTCCGACAAGCTGTTCAAAGGAAAGCGGGCCTTGCCTACCATGATCTTCATGGCATTGGTCCTGCTGTTCGTCGTATTGTACTGGGCGAACATCGACAACCTTACCGTCGTCATCATCTCGCTGATCGGCATCGGTTTCTTCATCTACGGACCCGTGATGCTCATCGGAGTGCAGGCACTCGACCTGGCGCCGAAAAACGCTGCCGGCACGGCGGCGGGCCTTACCGGCTTCTTCGGTTACTTTTTCGGAACCTTCCTGCTGGCCAACACCATCATCGGCCTGGTTGCCCAAAAGGCCGGCTGGAGCTGGACTTTCGCCCTGCTGATTGTCGCGTGTCTGCTGGCTATCCTTTTCATGGGCTTGACCCTGAAAGAGGAACGCAAATAAAAAAAGATGGCCGGTTGATACCGGCCATCTTCGTATGAAAACCCTCCCTATCAGAATACCAGGAGGAAAATCCCTGCAGCGAGGGCGGCGCCGACCATAGGACCGACGACGGGCACCCAGCTGTAGGACCAGTCACTGTCGCGCTTGCCCGCGATAGGCAGCACTGCGTGGGCGCAACGGGGGCTCAGGTCACGGGCAGGATTGATGGCATAACCCGTGGTCGCACCCAGTGACATACCGATCGACATGATCACGCAGGTTACCGGGAAGGCACCCAGCGAACCGGTCGCGGCATTGGCGCCGTTAAAGGCAAAGGCATTGCCGGCCGTACCCAGGGCCAGGATCAGGAACACCAGCAGACAGGTCGCAAGGCATTCGCAGAAGAAATTCCGCCAGGGGTTCCGTATGGCCGGAGCGGTACAGAAGGTTCCCAGCATCGTGTCGGGCTCGTCTTTGGTCGCTTTGTAGTGATCTTTGTAGAACAGCCACACAAGCACGGCACCCGCGAAGCCGCCCAGCATCTGGGCGACGATGTAGCCGAACACGGAGGCCCAAGGGAATGAACCCGCCAGGGCCAGGCCGAGCGTGACGGCCGGATTCAGATGGGCGCCCGAGACAGGGCCGGCGATCAGGACACCCGCCATGACGGCGAAGCCCCATCCGAGGGTGATGACAATCCATCCTGCGCCTTTGGCCTTCGAGTGATTCAAGGAGCAGGCGGCGCAGACGCCGTCGCCCAACAGCACGAGAACAAGCGTTCCGATAAACTCAAAAATATACTGTTCCATAGAAAGATAATATCATTTACTTGAAATAGTTCTTGAGATAGCGTCGGCCCAGCCCTGCTTGAGCGGCTGGACATTCTGGCCGGAAGGAACGAACGTCCGCTCCGCCTTCCACTGCCGGCGGATTTCGTCGAGAGAGGACCAATATCCGACGGCCAGGCCTGCCAGATAGCAGGCGCCCATGGCAGTGGTTTCGGTCACCTCGGGACGGATGACGGAAGTACCCAGGATGTCCGACTGGAACTGCATCATCAGATTGTTGCGGGAAGCGCCGCCGTCAACCTTGAGTTCCGCCAGTTTCACGCCGGCATCCCTTTCCATCGCGGCCACGATGTCCATGGTCTGGAATGCGATGCCTTCCAGCGCAGCGCGGGCGATGTGGGCCGCCTTCGTTCCGCGGGTGATGCCGCAGATAACGCCGTGGGCATACTGGTCCCAGTACGGCGCACCCATACCGGTAAGGGCGGGTACGAAATAGACGCCGCCATTGTCGGGCACGGAAGTGGCCAGTGCCTCGATCTCCGAAGAGGAACGGATGATCCCCAGTCCGTCGCGAAGCCACTGGACGACGGAACCGCCCACGAAAATCGATCCCTCAAGCGCATAGTTGACCGTTTCGCCGATCTTCCAGGCGACCGTGGTGAGCAGGTTGTTCTTCGACAGGATCGGCTTCTCCCCCGTATTCATCAGCAGGAAGCAACCGGTTCCATAGGTATTCTTCACCGAACCCGGCTCCGTGCACATCTGTCCGAACAAGGCGGACTGCTGGTCACCGGCGATACCGGCGATCGGCACCTCGTGGGCGAAGATCGTGGTCTTGGTATAGCCGTAAACCTCGGAGGAAGAGCGGACGGACGGCATCATCGATGCCGGAACCCCGAGCAGGTCGAGCAGCTCCTGGTCCCACTGCAACGTATTGATGTTGAACAACATCGTGCGTGAGGCATTGGATACGTCGGTCACGTGGACCGCGCCCCTTGTGAGCTGCCACACGAGCCAGCTGTCCACCGTTCCGAAACGGAGTTTTCCGGCCTCGGCCCGCTCGCGGGCACCCGGTACATTGTCGAGGATCCACTTGATCTTCGTCCCGGAGAAATAGGCATCGATGATCAGGCCCGTTTTCTCGCGGATACGGTCGACCAGTCCCCTTTCCTTGAGTTCGTCGCAGAAAGCCGAAGTACGGCGGTCCTGCCAGACGATGGCCTTATGGACGGGAATACCGGTCTCGGCGTCCCAGACAATCGTCGTCTCGCGCTGGTTGGAGATGCCGATAGCGGCAATGTCCTTGCCATTGATGCCGATCTTGGAGATAGCCTCGGCAATCACGGCCGCCTCGGAAGCCCAGATCTCCATCGGGTCGTGTTCCACCCAGCCGGGCTGGGGAAAGTACTGGGTAAATTCCTGCTGGGCAGTGGAGCGGATCTTTCCTTCGTGATCGAAGACGATGGCGCGGGAAGAACTGGTTCCCTGATCGAGCGCCAGAATGAACTTGTCCATAGTTTACTTTTTAGCAGGGGCTTTGACCGGGATATCGCCGTCAGGATAGGTTCCTTCCGCGATGAATCGCTTCACGTTCTGGAGGAATTCCCCCACCTTGGCTTTATACGTGACAGGATCCTTGGCGAAAGAGTTGGCATGGACGGCGTCGTGGCAGACCCAATAGTCCTTGTATCCCTTGGTCTTCGCCTCGTAGTTTCTCCATAAGTGCTTGAATGGAACGAAATCGTCGGCATCGCCGTGGATGAACAGCATAGGCTGGGTGCTCTTGGCGACCTGCTTGACAGAGGAAGCCTCCCAGAATCCCCATCCGTACTTCTTCTTCGCGACGATGCTGGCACTCTGGAGGACATCCGGCGGGATGAACCAGAAGCTCTGCCGGCGATTGCTGTTGAACTGGGAGACGACGGATGAATAACCGCAGTCTTCCACAAAGCAGCGGACATACTCCGGAAGCGGATCGCCGCTGGCCATCATGACGGTAGCAGCGCCCATCGAAACACCATGGAGGACCATGAAGTCATCCTGGAAAATATCGTGCGCAACCGTGGCCCATTTCTCCAGGTCATAACGGTCATACCAGCCCATCTGGGCGTGGTCGCCTTCCGAATAGCCGAAATACTGGAGATCGGGGAACAGGACATTGTAGTTGAACTCGTCGCGGTACATCCGGACCAGATAGAGGAACACGACGTGGTTGTCGGTATAGCCGTGAACCACGATGGCCGTACCATTCGCATGCTCGGGATCGAGTGCCGGGACATAGCAGGCATGCACCTTGAAATCACGGTAACCCGTGATTACCGTATCCTTCAAAATCCCCTGTTCCTTAAGCGTATCATACCAGAGGGTACTGCCCGGCATCAGGGAGTCGGCCTTGGCGCGGCAACGGTCCATATCCTCCACACCGTGCAGCGCGGGCTTGAGAGCAAACTCAGACATGTATTTGCCGGCCAGACAGCCGCTCAGGCAGAATGCCGCCAGGACGATGGCGGCCACATGCAGGAAACGTTTCATGACAAGCGGGCTTAGAACTGGTAGTTAATGCCGATACCCAGCCAAAGGCCTGCATCAAGAACGCTGGGCCTCAAGCATTTGGCAAGTTCAACCGAAACGATGAAGTTCTGGTTCATGGCAATCTTGAGTCCTGCGCCGGCGCTGCAGATGAAAGTACCTGCCTGCGTTCCGTCGTAGATCTTGTCCAACGGCAGATAAGTGGCGACGTTCATTCTCCGGGCGTTTTCGAATTCGGCGGCACGATACGGCTTCGTAATGACACCGGCATCGAAGAACGGGTTGACGGCAATGTAGAAGAACTGGTTGAAGAGCTTGAAGTTCACCAGTTTCACGCGCAATTCCGTATTGGCCCAGGCGAAACCTTCGGTGAGGATACGGTTTTCGCGCAGACCGCGGATCGTATTGGAAGAGCCGAAACCTTCGGAAATCATGTTGCGCTGGACGAGCAGCGGCACGTTCTGGATCATGTAGATCGGCGTTTCACCGGCAATGGTCTGCTGCCAGGCAAGACGGTAGGCGAAGACAGGATCACCTGCGGGAATGTGGATCGGGATGTCGATATAGTGACGGAAGTAGACGCAGGCTTTCAGGTAGCGGTGGTCCAGGACATTTCCGTTCAGATAGGCTTCCGCCCAGATACCTCTGCTGGGGGCCGCCTCGATGTCGCGGGTATCGAACACCAGACCGGCATTCAGTTCCAGCGCGTTACCGCCATTCTTCTCGTCTTCCCGGATGATACCCAGTTTCTGATAATCCCGGAACAGGGTGTTTTCCTTGCTGTAATAGTGCTTGTCGCTGGATCCCTCGTGGGTAAAGCCTGGATCGCGCATGTCACCGATTTTCCAGTTCCAGAAGTTGACGCCGGCCGCCCAGTTCAGGTTGTCCGTGATCCGGCCCTGGAGATTGGCCAGGAAACGGAGCATGTCACGGCTCATACCGAAATAGTTGATATCGGTCTGCTTGTTGGTCCAATAGTCGTAAGGATTGTCCATACCTGCCAGCGAGGCGGGGCCGTTGAATCCCCAGAAGCTGTAGAGCGGGTCCCTCACATAGGTAGCGGAAGCGTTGATACGCATGCCGGGAATCAGATACTTGGAGTCATAACCCAGGTAGAAGCGCATGCGGTGGCTCTTGGTGAAATAGGAAACTTCCCAGCTGATCTTGTGCAGCGGGTCGGGATACGTGGTTCCGTCGCCATAGTTGTAGATGTCGCCGAAGGCACCGGCCTGGAAGCCGTTGTCAACCGAGAAGGTCGCAGTAGGAAGCAGGCCGAAGCTCCAGCCCTTCTTTACTTCCTTCTCCTTTTCCTGCGCAAAAGCAGTTACCACTCCGAGGCAAAGGAGCGTACAGATCAAAAATTTCTTCATAAAGGTTGTTTTAGGTTTTATCAATGGTGAATGATGAATGATCAAGCCTGGTGGGCCGGTCTGAGCAGGTCGAGCACCACTTTCACGGGGTTGAAGGTCTCCAGGGGCACTTCCACGAAGAGCGTGTTCCAGTCGCTCATCGCGCCGTTCCACAGGCCGGGCATCTCGAGCGCCTTGAGCTCACGTCCCTGGTAGCTCTTGGAACTGATGAAACCGGCTTCGGGATCGACATGGCGGAGCAGGTCGAAACGCGCGCCCTTGTAATTCCGCAGGATGCACACCAGGTCGACCGGATTGAAATGCGTGGCGTGCGCCATGGCATCCATCGCCCGGGCGTCGCCCTTGTCGATCTGCACGCTCTCAAGAATCTGGAGCGAGGTGCAGCCATCCTTTCCTTCAATGACATACGGGCCGCCACCCGGTTCTCCTTCGTTGCGCACCATGCCGCAGACGCGGATGGGACGGTCGAGTTTGGTCCGGAGCCGTCCGACGCGCTCCGCAAGGGAAGCGGCGGCAGGCATGCGGACGCAGAGCGTCTCGTCGAGGAAGCGTTCGATCTCGTCGCAGAGCGCGGCATCGGGGCAACCATCCAGTTTCTCAAGGTATGCGAAGATGCGGTCGCGCAGGCGGAGCGCCTCGCCCATAAGGACTTGTTTATAGAGCGAAGTAGTCCCGAGCAGTTTCTCGTGGGCCACGTTGTCGATATTCTTGATGGAAACCAGTTCCGCCGGTACCTTGTTGAGATTGTGGATCAGCGCGCCGTGGCCGGCAGGACGGAAAAGCAGCGCGCCGTCTTCCGTACGGAACGGTTCATTTGCCAGGTCAACGGCGATAGTGTCGGTGGCTTTGTTCTGGTAGGTGAACGTAATGTCGTATTTTACTCCGTAACGGGCCTCATACGCTGCTTTTACTTCAGCTACGGCGGTTTCGAAGAGCGACTGGTGTTCGGGCGAGATGGTCACCACGAGGTGGCAGGTGCCGTCTTCACCACGCATATAATCCTGCGCTTCCACCAGATGCTCGGCGATGGCGGTACGCACTTCCTCCGGGTAGCGGTGGAACTTCAGCACACCTTTGGGTTTGGCACCGTAGGCAAGCCCGTCTTCCTTCAGGAGTTTGCGGAGCGTCGCCTTCCGATAGGCCGCGCTGTCCAGGGGCTCGCCGAAAAGAGCCGGGGTATAGAACGCGAAATCCTTGATCCTGGCGGCAAGCTTCGAGCCCGGAGCGTCAGCCGGCAGGTCCTCCCCTGCCTCGAGTTTCTCCAAGCCGGAGAACATGTCCTTGAACATGCGGGAAGCAGCACCGGAGGCAGGCACGAATTTGCACCTGCCGTGAACGGAGGCACCGCGATAATAGGCGGCTGCTTCCTCCGCCTCCTGGGGTGAAAGCACGCGTATGCCGCGCTCAGGCGTGGCCGGAGCGACAATCTTCATCCACGGGAAGCCGTTTTTGAAATGTTCGATCTGCTGCTCAACCTGTTCAGGGTCTGCGCCGCGCTCCCGGATCTGCCGGATGTCGTTCTTCGTAAACATGGATCGGTTTTTTCTGGTTTAAAGTTCAAAAATAATAAAAAAAGCCGGAATCCCGTTCCTTTTCATAAGAATTGAAAAGGCGGGATTCCGGAAGACTGCACGACAGACGCAGGAACTGTACCGGGGTTACAGCGAATCGCCGAAATCCTTGCGGAACTTCGCAACCAGTTCCTCCTGCCAGTAGCCGATCTCCTCCATCCGTCCGAAGAAGAAGCGCAGCACCTTGGGCTCCTGGGTCCAGCGCAGGCCGCCGATGAGTTTGCGGTTGTCCCACACCCATTTCACACGGTCGGCGCAGTACTTGATCTGGCTGAGTGTGAACACGCGGCGCGGTACGGCCAGACGCAGCAATTCCAGTTCCGCGAAGCGCTCCGTGCCGTCAGGCTCTCGCTGCTCCGACATCGTGCCGCGTTCCATGCCCCGTATACCGCCGGCGATGAACACGGCCGCACCTACGGCAGCGGCCGGATACTGGTCGTGCGGAATGTCGGGAACGATTTCCGAACAGTTCAGATGGCAGCCCAGACCACCCGCAGGCTTGATGACAGGTACGCCGTAATCGTCCAGTTCCTTGACCAGGTAGGCGATGAATTCCGGACCCTGGCTGATATAATCCATATCGAGTGATTCCAGCAGGCCTTGTGCCGCGGCTTCGATGGACCGGACCTCCATGCCGCCATAGGTCAGGAAGCCTTCGTAGAGCGGCACGAACTCCATCATCCGGTCGGTCCACTTCCGGTCGCTCGCGATGATGAAACCGCCCCGGCTGAAGCCCAGCTTGCGCGCCGAGAAGTAGATGATGTCGAAACGGCTGGCAAGCAGCTGGTAGATCGAGCGGGTATCCATGTATTTGCAGCGGGGCTCACGGACCTTCATGAAATAGACATTGTCCTGCAGCAGGGAAGCATCGAGCACGCTCGGAATGCCGAATTCGTGGCAGATGTCACAGACCGCCAACATATTCTCCAGGCTGACCGGCTGGCCGCCGATCAGGTTGGTTCCGGATTCCACACGGACGAAGGCGATCTTGTCGGGCGTCTTTTCCTTGATGACCGCACGGAGCCGCTTCAGGTCGAAATTGCCTTTGAACGGATCGTCGCTCTGGGGGATCAGGCCCTTCTTGTCGAGCAGTTCGAGGACTTCACCACCCAGGCGGGTGATGTGGGCTTTCGTGGTCGTGAAATGGAAGTTCATCAAGGTGAACATCCCCGGCTTGACGAAGGTTTCGGCCAGGATGTTCTCGGCAGCGCGGCCCTGATGGGCGGGCAGCACGTTGTCGACGCCAAAGACCTCCTTGATGGCGGCCTTGGCCCGGTTGAAGGTTTCAGAACCTGCATAGGAGTCGTCGGCGATCTGCATGGAAGCTACCTGCAGGTCGGACATGGCATTGACACCGGAATCGGTGATCATGTCCATATAGATGTCACGGTTCTGGAGCAGGAAAGTATTGTTGCCGGCTTCCTGGATGGCTTTGAGCCGCTCTCCGACGGGAAGCAGGGTGAGTTTCTGGACAACGCGGACCTTGTGCATTTCAAGCGGCACCTGGTTTTCGGGAAGGTAGAATTTGACGGGCATGAGATAAAAGGTATTGATTTCGTTTTTCACGGCAAAAATAGCGGACCCTGCGCGAACAGAACGACCATTGCCACAGAATAAAATACCAAAATCAATTATTATACAAGAATCTACCATAATTATCTACCAAATTACTATATTTGTCCCATGAACATTGATACCATCTACCGCTTTTTCCACCAGCCCACCCTCCATCCGATGGTCGCCGTGGGCGAACTCTCCCGCGCCGACCTGTCCATTTTCGAGGACCTCGATTTCGGCATGTACTGCGTCATCCTGCTCGGCGACCGCCTCTATACACTCAGGCCGAGTCAGCAGGCATCGCTGAAGCTGGACTACGCCGAACGTCCGCGCGGATGGATGCTGGCCTTCCATCCTTCGCTCCTGGTAAAAGCGGGACTGGGCCGCGATTTCTATATGTTCGATTTCTTCGACCGGGAATTCGACGAGGCGCCGGACCTCACTCTCCAGGAACGGGGCATCCTGGCCGCCTGCTACGAGACCGTGCTTTCTGAACTGTTGCAGGATCCGGACTACCTGACCAATCACATGATCCGTCTTTGCATCGGCCGGCTCCTGAGCTGCTGCAAACGCTTCTTCGAGCGCCGCTATGCCGCACGTCCATCCACGGGCCGCAACCTCGGCCCTGCCATCGACACGATGATCGATACCTATCTCTCGAGCGGCAGCGCAGCCCAGCAGGGTCAGCCCAACGTAGCCTGGTGCGCCGACCAGTTCCATCTCTCTCCGAACTATTTCAGTTCACTGGTACGGAGGGAACTCCACATGCCGGCCCAGGAATACATCCAGGGTAAAATCCTGGACGCCGCCAAAAGACTGCTGCTGACCACGGACATGTCGGTCGGCGAAATCGCCGAGGAGCTCGGATTCTCCTACCCCAACCATTTCACCCGCTTCTTCAAGGCCAAGACAGGGCGTTCTCCCTTGCAATTCCGCAAGAATTAGCGTATATTTGTAACAAATCCTTACCAACCGTGAAGCGAGACCTTAAATATCTGAGCCTGCTGTCCAAGAGTTTCCCGACGGAGCAGGCCGCCTGTACGGAAATCATCAACCTGGAAGCGATCCTGAACCTCCCGAAGGGAACGGAACATTTCATCTGCGACCTGCACGGTGAAAACGAAGCCTTCGAGCACGTGCTGCGCAACGGCTCCGGCGTCATCCGCCAGAAGGTCGAGATGATCTTCGGCGCCACGCTCACCGAAACCGAGATCCGGGAGCTCTGCACCCTTATCTATTATCCGGAAGACAAGATCCGGGCAGTCCGCGCCTCGCTCCGGACCCGCGCCAAGATGCAGGAATGGTATCGCGTCATGCTGATGCGCATCATCCAGGTAATGGCCGTCTGCTCGTCGAAATATACCCGTTCGAAGGTCCGCAAGGCCCTCCCGAAAGAGTATTCCTATATTGTCGAAGAACTCCTTCACGAATGGATCGAGGACAATCAGAACAAGCGCCGCTACATGATGTCGATCGTCGACACGATCATCGCCACCGGCCGGGCGGACCACTTCATCGCCACCATCTGCAATGTCATCCACCGGCTGGTCATCGACTCGCTCCACATCATCGGCGACATCTACGACCGCGGCCCGGGCGCACACCTGATCATGGAGACCCTGTGCAACTATCACAACTACGATATCCAGTGGGGCAACCACGACATCGTCTGGATGGGTGCGGCTGCGGGCAGCCGTGCCTGCGTGGCCAATGTCCTGCGCATGTGTTTCCGCTATGCGAACCTTTCCACCCTGGAAGACGGCTACGGCATCAACCTCCTGCCACTGACCACCTTCGCGATGGAAACCTATGCCGACGACCCCTGCACGCTTTTCCGCCCGAGGAAGAACGAATACGAAACTCTCCCCGAATCGCAGCTTGCCCTGATCGCCAAACTGCACAAGGCCATCACCGTCATCCAGTTCAAGCAGGAGAAACTCGTGATCGACCGCAATCCCGAATTCGGGATGGACGACCGCAACTTCCTGCACCTGATCGATTTCAAGAAAGGAACCATCAAGTACGGCGACAAAGAATATCTGCTCAGGGACACCAACTTCCCCACCATCGATCCCGACAACCCCTACGCCTTGACGCCCGCCGAGCAGGAAGTCCTCGAAGGCGTGACCCGCAGTTTCGAGAGCAGCGAGAAACTCCGGCGGCATATCGCCTGCTTCCTGAGCCACGGCTCCCTCTACCTGGTGCGCAACAGCAACCTCCTCTTCCACGGTTCCGTCCCGATGAACCCCGACGGGACGTTCAAGGAGATGATGATCCAGGGCAAGCCCTACAGCGGCAAGAAACTCTTCGACAAAGTCGACCAGATGGTGCGCAACGCCTATTATACGCGCGAAGAGACTCCGCGCCGCCAGGCCGGACAGGACTTCATCTGGTACCTGTGGTGCGGTCCCATCGCCCCGACCTTCGACAAAGACAAGATGACCACCTTCGAGCGCTATCTGATCGCGGACAAGGAGGCCCACAAAGAAATCAACGGCGCCTACAAGGAGCTCAAGAACCGTGCGGACATCTGCGAGAAGATCCTCCGGGAATTCGGTGTGAAGGACCTCCGGCACGCCCACATCATCAACGGCCACATTCCGGTCAAGACCATCAAGGGCGAAAGTCCCATCAAGGCGGACGGACGCCTGCTGGTCATCGACGGTGGTTATTCCAAGGCCTACCAGCCGGAAACGGGTATCGCCGGCTACACGCTGATCTACAACTCCCAGAGCCTGAAACTGGTTCAGCACGCCCCATTCACCACACGCGAGAAAGCCGTGAAGTTCGGTCTCGACATCCTGTCGGAAACCAAGGTCCTGGAGTTCGAAGAGAGCCGCCGCTACGTACGCGACACCGACCAGGGCGCCGAAATCCGCGAACAGATCGATGACCTCTACCAGCTGCTCGATGCCTATCGCAGCGGCGCGATCCACCAGCGCCCTTCCTAGGAGCAACGACTGCCAAATCCTGACACAATTCTGCCAAATTGTCTGATTATCAGGCAATTATAGCGTTTTTTACGCCAAATTGTCACCTTTTTCCCGACTGGTCGGCAATTTGATAGTTCCTTAGTCGCCAGCCGCTGATAAAGGCGGCGGCAAAAGAAAAAGAAACAAAAAGTAAACGTATAAAAATGGAGGATTTAGTCATGTACGCAATTGAAAGAAGAAACTCTTGGCTGCCCAGCATTTTCAGCAACCTGTTCGACGATGATTTCACCGTGATGCCTGCCCGTCAGTTCGCATCGCCCGCTGTCAACATCAAGGAAAGTGAAAAGGAATACCAGATTGAAATCGCCGCACCGGGAATGACGAAGGAAGACTTCTCCGTCCGCATCGACAACGACGACGAACTGGTCATCGGCCTCGAAAAGAAGAACAAGAAGGAAGAGAAGGACGAAAAGGGTACCTCGTATCTCCGCCGCGAATTCTCTTACACCTCGTATCACCAGAGCTTCACGCTCCCCGAAAACATCAACCTCGACGGGATCCATGCCGAGATAAACAACGGCGTGCTTCACATCACCCTGCCGAAGCTGCAGGAAGTCAAGCAGGTCCCTGCTTCCCGCCACATCGAGGTGAAGTAATCAGAACTGTACGTCGAAACCGACGGTCACGCGAAAATTGCGGCTGTCGGGGAGACGGTGGGTCAGGCGCCAGGTGGCGTCAACCCGCAGTACCCGGAACAGATTGGAAAGCCCTACGCCCGCTTCGACGTAGGGCTTTTCTATGGTCGAGAGTCCTTCGATCGGCAGGATACGGCCGTTGCGGTTCGTCTCGGAAAGCGTTCCTACGGCAGCCTTCAGCGTGAAGATCTCGCGCAGGTCTAGCCGCTTGACCAGAGGAATCCGGCCGAGTATCAGACCGTTGAAATTGTGCTCATACATCGTGGACACCCAGCGGTCGGACGCAAACTCATAATAATCCATGCATGTGAAGGCCGTCTTGTCGAGGAAATAGGTCTGATTGCCTTCGTGGAGCTTCAGGAAAGGATACGGAACCTCGCCCAGGATGGCACCGGCATCGACGTGGACGGAACCGAAGCCGAAAGCCGTGGCCGGAATCTTCCAGTCGAAGGTGAATTCCCCCCGCAGGAAAGAGAAGTCATCGGATGTCACGCCGCGCACCCCGCCGGCCAGGCTCAAGCCGATCACCGGATAACGCGTGAACAGATGGGCCTTTTTGAAATGGCCCCGGTCGATGCGCTCCTCCCAGGCAAAGCGGGCCGTATAGCGCAGCTGGTTGAGCGAGACCGAACGGACGGGGTTCAAGTCGCGGGTCCGGAGCGGAACCATCGCATTGCCGAACAGACGCCTGGAATCGATTCCGAAGAAACCGGTGAACGTTCCCGTGAACTCGTGCTCATAGTCGATGCTCAGGCTGCGGATCAGCGTCTGCTTGTCCCCACCGCTGTAGGCGAATACGGAATTCAGCATGCTGGGCTGCGAAATGCCGGAACTTCCCACGCCCAGCTGATGATAGCCGTAACTGCCGGAAACCGTCAGCTTTCGGGTGACGTCGCGCCGGATCATATATTCCAAAGAACCGCCGCCTTTGACCAGATGGTCACGGAAACCATAGCCCACATCCGCCGTCAAACGCACCGCCGGATGGAAGAATTTCGTGGTCCGGAATCCTGCACCGACATGCCACCCTTCAGTCGCATTGTATTTCACCACCTGCGAAAGCGGGCCGAATGCCACTTTCGTCTTCTCCCCTTCCACATAGCCCACGATCAAGGAACGGCCCACCAGATACCAGGCCTTATAGGCAGGTTTCTGCTGGATTTCATCCACCATATCGTAGATGCCCTGCTCCCGCTTGCTGAGCGGAACGGGACGGGAAGATTCCCACACGTCATCATCCAGATCCGCCACGTTGTCCATCACCACAGGATCAGGGCTTTCCAGCGCTTCCAAAGGCATCACGCGGCTGTCGGGCTCGCCATAGTGCAATTCGCGGTTTCCCAGGAAAGAGAGGACTTTCGAGCTGTCGCTCACGGCAATCGAGAAGTCGATGAACAGTTTCTCCTCCTTCGGGAACCAGCGTCCCTTTTCCGTCTTGCGGTTCTCCGTATCGATGTTGATATGCCGGATCCAGTTGACATTCGACCCCTTGGACAGGGCTACGTGAGCGCTCCTTACGCCGAAATCAGTGGCGTCGATATAGAATTCGCCGTCGAAAGTCGGCGAGGTGATCCCCCGCTTGGGATGGAAACGGAGGCAGTAGCTCTTGCGTCCGTCCATTTCCAGGCTGTCCACCAGGTAATAGTTGTAAAAAGCATGGCCGTAGGACGCAAGGGGTGACGGGACATCCAGGTTGAACAGCGTGATGGTGCTCTTGTAGAAATTGGTCTTGAGCAGATAGGATCCGGCGTACTGCCGCATGAAATTGTCGGGATCCAGCCCGGAGATCCGGTTGGCCAGGATCACCTCCTTTTCGAGCTCAGGATCCTGGGAATGATACTTTTGCGAGAAGGTTTCCGAGATCATGATGGGCAGATACGACTCGCCCGTAACCGCGGATGTGTCACGATACTTCATCACGTCGCCCAGCACGTTCCTGAGGATCGAACGGCTGGCGATCCACTCGGCGTGGGTCGCGTCCAGCTCGACTTTCGAATAGATGCGGACCGACCAGGGATCGCCCAGTTCCGGATCATGCTGCTCGCGATGCTCGTCGATCTGCCGGAGAATGTAACGGATCCAGCGGTCATCGGGCCGGATCTGCGCTGCGGAAAGCATATCCACGTCCGGCTTGAGCGTGAAGTTGATTTCGGAGAAGACCCCGGGCGAAATGCGGGTCGATGCGGGCAGATAGCCCAGGATCTGGGCCGTCAGCAGCACGGCCGTCGTATCGTGCGTCTCAATATAGTATCGTCCCGTCTCATCGGTCGAAACACCGATGCTCGTCCCCGCGAAAAAGACCGATGCGTAAGGAACCGGTTCTCCGCTCTCGGCATCGATGACCACGCCGCGGACCTTGCTGGTCTGGGCTTCCAGCGCAAACGGCAGGCACAGGGCCAGCACAGCGCATAGGATTCGTCGGGCGAAACGCATCATCCTGCAAATTTAGCAATTCCTCGCGGAAAAACCTTATCTTTGCCCTAAGGCATGCAAGATCCGCTCTTTACCGCAACCCTCCTCGCGTGGTACGACGTCCATGGCCGCGACCTGCCCTGGCGCCGCACGAAGGACCCCTATGCCATCTGGCTGAGCGAGATCATCCTGCAGCAAACCCGTATCGCACAGGGCCTTTCGTATTGGGAGCGCTTCATGGACCGCTTCCCGGACTACCACGCCCTGGCAGCGGCCAGCGAAGACGAAGTACTGCGCCTCTGGGAAGGGCTGGGCTACTACAGCCGGGGCCGGAATCTGCTCACCGCCGCCCGTCAGATCGAAGAAAGGGGTTCCTTCCCCGATACCCTCGAAGGAATCCGCACTCTCAAGGGCGTGGGTGATTATACGGCCGCAGCCATCGCTTCCATCGCATTCGGCATACCCGCCGCCGTCGTTGACGGCAACGTGTACCGGGTACTCGCCCGCTTCTATGGAATCGCCACGCCCGTCGGCACTACAGCGGCCAAAAAGGAGTTTACAGAACGCGCCCAGTCGCTCCTGCCTGCCGACCGACCCGGCGACTTCAACCAGGCGATGATGGATTTTGGCGCCATGCAGTGCACCCCGGCCTCCCCCGCCTGCCTGGTCTGCCCGCTCGCTTCCCGATGCGATGCGCTCAAGACCGGCCGGACAAATCTGTTGCCTGTAAAGAAAGCACCCATAAGCGTGCGGGATAGGCATCTGCGTTACATCTACCTCCGCTGCGGCGGCGAAACGGCCATCCACCGCAGGGGCCCCGGCGACATCTGGCAAGGCCTGTGGGAACCGCTGGTACAGGAAGATCGTTTCACGGATTTCCCGGGTCAGCGCCTGCTCCGCTCCGGTGTCAAGCACCAACTGACGCACCAGCACCTGACCGTCGATTTCTACCTGCTGGAATGCAAGGACAAACCTGCCCTCCCCGAGGGCTACCTATGGATTCCTGAAACTGATCTGGACAAATACGGCAAGCCGCGGCTCTTCGAATTGCTTATCAAAGCATTAAACGCTTAAATCAGCGCATCCGTATTCTCTTTGTCGATGTCCGGTATCAAGCGCCGGACCGCTTTCTTGTCGGAGAAAAACCGGATGGCAATCACACGGATGACCGTGTAGGCCGGGATGCCGACCAGCAGCCCCACCGTTCCGCCGATGCGCCCGGCAATCAGCAGGACGATGAAGATCTCGAGCGGAGTGGCCTTGATACTGGTGGAGTAGATGAGCGGCTGATAGATGAAATTGTCGATCATCTGCGCCGCAAGCATAATGGCCAGCACGATCAGGGCGAAGGCCCAGATCGGCACGCTGAGGCCCACACCGGCGCCATATTTGAGCACGACGCAGAGGAGGACACCGATGACCTCGCCCAGCAGCGGACCGACATAGGGAATGATATTGAGCATGCCGGCGATGAAGGCGATGCCGATGGCATAGTCCGCCCCGATGCGGGCGATCAGCCACAAGCCCAGGAAGTCGACCAGGATGACGCCCATCACCTCGACAATCAGGCCGATGAAGTAACGCGAGAGCAGATGCGTGATGTCGCTGATCGTGGAAGTGACCGAGCCCTCGATCTTGTCGGGGACCAGCGCGCAAATGATCCGGCTGAAGAGATGCTCGTCCTTGATGAAGAAGAAAGAGATGAAAACGACGGAAAACAACCCGACACCGATGCTGATCGCCACTGAGGCGACGGAACCGAGAACCGAGGAGACATTCGAGAAATTGAGCAATTCATGGATTTTCGAGAGCAGCACGGTCACGATATCGAAGCCGGGATCCAGACTGGGGAAAACACTGACGATCCAGGCATTCAGCTGGTCCAGGAGACTGTTGTAGGGAATGGCGTGGGCATTCATCGTCGAAACGTCGCGCACGATTCCGGTCACGATCGGGATGAACTGCGTCACGAAGAGGGCACCGAAACTGAGGATAACCAGGATGCACAGAATGGCGAGAAGCCCGTCGGGCGCCGACTTGCCTTTGATCCTGACCTTCCGCATCAGGCGCATCAGCGGCTGCCCGACCAGGGAAACGACGAAAGCGATGATGATATAGACCAGGACGCTGCGGAAATACCAGCAAAGCCACGCGACGGCGGCGATGGCGCCCAGTTTGATGATCCAACCGGCAAGCCGGTCGATGTTCCGTTCTTTTTCCATAGTCCAAATTTACGAAAACTCCGCAAAAAACTTGCAGAAATAAAAAAAAGCCGTACCTTTGCAAATGCAAACGGGGTATTAGCTCAGTTGGTAGAGCGTTTGAATGGCATTCAAAAGGTCAGGAGTCCGATTCTCCTATACTCCACAAAATAAAAGTTCAGTTTCAAAACTGAACTTTTTTTTTGTGGAGTACGCGCAGCTGAAGCTGCGCTTTTCTTTCCGAGGGGGCGTACCCCCTCGAGCTCCCCTGCGTCGGCCTATGGCCTTCCGATGACTTGTCCTGAAATAGGTTTACAATGAATAGTGTTAAACTAACTATAAACAAAACTCAAGATGGGTTAACGCTTCGCGATACAGAAGATTGATCTGTCTCGTCTGTGTCGCGAGGTGAAATCGTTTATTTCCGGCTCCAAACTTCATGTGACACAGACATAGCGGCGCTTTCTTCTGTGTCGGACAAAGGAGGACGCCGCAGTTTGCGGCTAACACCTGCCCACCCGGTTTTGGCGGTAATCCATTATTATTCAAGGAACATTACGTGGGTCAGGAACGGGGAGGCGTGCATTTGCTGGGGGTTGGTGCCGGGTTCGTCCTGGGGGATGGGTTGGCCCAGCTGGGCGAAGAGGCGGGTCCAGTATGAGGGCATCTGGCCCTCTGAATCCTTGAAGTTCATCGGAATACATTCAAAGACGTGGGAACCGTCAGCCTTGACGTACATATCATACACCAGTTCCGTGCAGTAGTGCCGGCCGTTGGCCGGGAGAAAATACAGGTCGTATTCTTCGCCGAGAAGACCCTTGGCCTGTTCCACGTATTGTTTCACTTCCCCATTGTCCTGGAGACGCATGACTTCAAAAGTCGCCTTGGCGTTGCCCCGATGGAGCGTGAACTGCTTGAGCAGGGTATCCAGGGGATGGCGGTCCACACCATAGGCCAGCGTGGCATCGATGACCCAGACCTGGCCGGCCGGATCGACCTCCAGGATAGCCGTATGGATGAAATTGGTTTCGCCGCCGGTGGAAGTGGCGTCGGCGATGGCCTGCGCCATGTCCTCGTCGCCATAATCCATCGGAATACCTACGAAAAGAAGGTCCCCCGTCTCGATGCGTGCTTCAGGCGTACGGACGGCGGAACCCTCTTTGCTGCAGGCGGCCGAAAGGAACAAGGCCGCCAGCAGGAAGAGCGTCAATCGTTTCATTTCTTGGAGAAGTCCTCCTTGCCGGCGCCGCAAAGCGGGCAGACCCAGTCTGCAGGAAGGTTCTCGAAGGGCGTTCCGGGGGCCACGCCGCTGTCCGGATCGCCGTTTGCCGGGTCGTATTCATACCCGCACAGGTCACATACATACTTTGCCATATCCAGTCGTTTTAAAGATTTGTCTTACAAAGATAAGAATAAATCATCACAAGGTCACGCGGAACACCAGTTCCTCGTCGAAATTGCGGAAGGTCACCTTGTAGCTGCCAGCAGGCAGGAAGAAACGGTATTTGAAGGTATCCGCCTTGCTGTCGTCGAAATCCTGGACGTTCCAGTCCTTGGCCGAGGCTACGACCTCTCCCGTTTCTTCCGAGACAATCTCCCACCAGATATCCTTGTAGGCCTCCCAGTAGAGGCAAGGGGACTTTTTCAGTTTGCCGACCTGGGACTCGAACGAGTGACCAACCGTGACCATCTCCGGCAGACGGCGTGAGCGGTCGAACACGTGGAAACTGACGCGTGTCTGCGGCAACGGTTCCCAAGACTTCCCTTCACGACGGGCGAGCATGATGCGGTCGCCGTCTTCAATCTTGCCGAGAATCCGGCAGTCCACCGGCGGGACGACCCCGTCGGAGACGTTGAACAGCACCGGTTCGGAGATCGCTTCCTTGAAGGATTCTTCCTTGTTAAAGAGCACATAGCAGACCTCGACATCTTCTTCACCTGTCGACAGATAATACAGATACACATAGGCTTCCGGCATCTGGAACGACTTGCTGTTGAAATCCCAGGTAAAAGGCGTATAATACACAGGCACATACAGGTTTGTATAGCCTTCCCCGCCCTGGTCGGGCTGGATGTTCGTGACCATATCCTGCCAGTCTGTGAATTCCGTCAGCCGGCTTGAATTGCCTTTCACCGGCGGCGTGAGCAGATAGAACTGGCTGCCGTCCTCCCAGCCATAATTGATGCTGAAATAATCGCCTTCATAGCCGTCGATCACAAAGGCATGCCCCCCCTGTTCTGAAAAGCCGCAATGGAAAACCGGCCTTCCGGCATCAATCTCATCGCGGATGAGCTGTTCCCATCGCCGGTCGGAGAAATTCTGGCGGTCGAGATAGCGCATCTGCCGGTCGTATCCGAAAAACTGCGTCAGCAGGATCGGAGAGTCGCCCGGGGCGCCTGATCCGCCCGGGGCATAATCCATCTGGCTCATGATGCCCAGGTCATACATCAGTTGCGCAACCTGGCCAGCTTCTTCCTGCGTATAATTTCCGCTATTATACTGCAGAGGCATCAGGTCCCAACGGTATTCATGTCCCAAGTCATAGCCGTCGAGATGGTACAGAAACTTACCCTTCGTTTCGTCCCACGCGTAATCGTAGCCCGGGAGTGTCCCGACGCCTTTATCCGGATACTGGTAATAGCGAAGGATGATGGCCATGGCCGTGGCGACGCAACCGGATGGACATTTCTGTCCGTTTTCCGTGGGGCACAGATCGTTGTACGGAGTCCACTGCCCCCATTTGGCCGTTTCAAGCACGACTTTGTCGGACGAAGAGGAAGACGCGGAGATACGCCCCCACCCTTCTCTTGCCTGCAAGTCCGCTTCCCATCCCTGGGCACGGGCATACTGGATGATGGCTGCGTGCCATTCGATGAGGCTGCGCATATTGTCGGGCATATTATCCCGCGGGAAACGTCCTGTACGGGAATATCCCGTTACGGGGACAGCCACGTCGTCGCCTGAAATGATGACGTATCCACCCGAAGGAGACTCGAATACGTAGAGCGCCGGCACCTCGTTCCGCGCCTTGGTGGGAATGTCGGGGAATGTCGCCACCAGTGTCACGGGACTGGCTGCGGACTTGGTGGATACCGAAGCAAAGAAAGACTCAGCCGCCGCAGCAGCCCTCTCAGGTGAAACGTTCTCCGCCCTGGACAGAACGGCGCAAAGCAGAAAAGCCAGAAGGATGACAGCTCTTTTCCTCATTTCCGTCCCTCCTTTTTCAGTTTCGAGAAATCAAAATGGACGCCATTCTCAGGCAGCGGGAAACGGACATCGGACAGACCGCGTCCTTCCACGGTGACCGTGTGCACACCCGGAGTCTTGTATGTATGCATAAGCCCTTCGGTGTAGCGCTCATAATCTCCATCACCCCAGAAGACAAAGGTCAGAGAGTCAGGTGCGGCGATCAGCGGAACCTGTACTTCCGTCCGGGCAGTCGTGAATGAGAAGGAAGGCAGCACGCCCGACTGGATGACAGTCACCATATCAGGCTGCTGGAAATTCTTGTAAAAGACCCGGACCTGCGCATCCCGCTCCTGTCCGTTCTCGTTTTCCGTCGCCTGGAAGTGGAAAAGCGTGCCCGTATCATCTACATCGGAGCCCGTCAGTTCCATCCACGGATCAGAAATCTCCAGCTTGAACAACGCCGGATCCTGTCCGTTTACCAGGACGGTGAAACCGGAAGCTTCCTTGGGAAGATAGACCCGGTCTTCCGAGAGAAGGATGGGCTGGCAGTTCTGACGAACGAAGACCGTATCGGCCATGGTCCACTCTTCATTGCGGAAAACCAGCCGGCACTTCCGCTCCAAACGGCCGTCATTGCGTTCAGCGGAAAAGGTATAGGTATTGGTGGACAGGGTTTTGCTTTTTACTTCCTGCAGCCAGGAACACGAGTCCGGGAACAGCAATTCCACGTCCATATTGCTCCGGACCTGCACGTCGAACGGACCGCCTTCCGGGCTGACGAGCTGCTCGTGCGTGCTCACCACCAGGGTCGGGATCTCACCGTCCTGGTAGAAATGGACCGTCTCCTCACCCAGCGGACTGCGCACCGTCAGCAAACCTTCGCGCGAGACAAGGGTCGGATTCTCGTCGACCTGGAACGTGAGGATATGTTGGGACAGGCCTTTTGTACCCAGGTCGTGGATCCAGCCGGAAGGCCCACCGGCAAGGAATGAAAGTTCCGATGAAAAATCGACGTTGGACTGGATTTCCACCAGGAAGGTCCCGCCTGCTTGCGGCACATAGATCCGGCTGCTGGTCACCAGCAGCGCGTCGCGCTGCTTCTGTGTCACCACGATGGTCCGGGTCACGTCGTCGCAGGTAAAGAGGATGGAGGCGGAGCGTTCGTCGTAGTCGCCGTTCATAGTGACACCTACCGTCAGCGTCACAGTGCCGCGTCCGCCGCTCGTGGCAGATAGCGTACACCAGTTCCGGGCACGGTCGTTCACGAAGGTGGCTTCCCACGAACGGTTGGCGGTCAGGTCGATCGAGGCCGAACCGGCTGCCGAGCCGAAGAGCATCGACACCGTCTGCGCGCCGCCCGTCATCTCGGCCTGTCCGGAACGGAAGGAATTCTCCACGAAATCCATCTCCGGACGGCAGGAGACCGGCAGCAGGGCCAGAAGGAGCAGCACCAGCGTCAGCGGGAAGCGGGGGCTTTTCATTCAAACAGGCAGTTATCGAGTTCTCTCTTCAGGAAATCCTTGTCCAGATGCTGACCGATGAAGACCAGTTTCTGCATGCGGTCGCCGTACGTGGCGTCCCAGTCATGCAGCAGGTCGGGCTGCTCGCGCAGCTTTTCGATGAGTTCTTCTTCCGGCATTGTGGCGAACCACAGGCCCACGTTCTTGAGCACGAACTGGCGGCCGGCCTGTTCGAACAGATAGCAGGTGTCGAATTCTTCGCTGAAATAGCAGATGCCCTTGGCCCGGATCACGTTCTTGGGCCATTTCTTCGCTACGAAATTGTCGAAGGTATTCAGGTCGAAAGGCCGGCGTGCCTGATAAACGTAAGTTCCGATGCCGTATTCCTCGGCCTCCCCTTCTCCTTCGTGATGATGGTGGTGATGGTGTCCGTGCTCCTCGTGATCGTGATCATGTTCATGATCATCATCATGCTCATGCTCATGCTCATGTTCATGCTCATGCCCATCCTCGTCATCGTCATCATCGTCGTCGTGATGCTCGACTTCCTGGATCCAGGTGGCGGAGGCGGCGACCTCGTCGAACTGGAACATGCCCGTGTCGAGGATCTCTTCGAGGTCGAAATCGCAGTAGTCGCATTCCAGGATGCGTGCCTTGGGCTGGAGCGTCCGCACGATGGCGCGGATGCGGCCCAACTGTTCGGGCGTGACTTCCGACACCTTGTTGAGCACGATCACGTTGCAGAATTCAATCTGCTGGATGACCAGGCTCTCGATGTCTTCTTCGTCGAGATGCGGTTTGCGCAGATCCTCACCGCAGGCGAATTCGCTCTCCATACGCATCGCGTCGACAACGGTCACCACGCAGTCGAGCATCGGGATCCCGTTCTTCACGAATTCGAAACCCAGCGCAGGTAACGAGCAGATCGTCTGGGCAATGGGCTCGGGCTCGCAGATGCCGCTAGCTTCGATCACGATGTAGTCGAACTTCTGCCGGCTCGTGATTTCGGTCAGCTGCCGGATCAGGTCGTTCTTCAGCGTACAGCAGATACAGCCGTTCTGCAGAGCGACCAGGCTCTCGTCTTTCTTACCCACGACGCCGCCCTTCTGGATCAGGTCCGCATCGATGTTAACCTCTCCGATATCATTGACAATCACCGCAAAGCGTATTCCTTTGCGATTGTTCAGAATCTTGTTGACCAAAGTGGTCTTTCCGCTGCCGAGATAACCGGTCAGCAGCAGGACCGGGATTTCTTTCATTTCGTCCATAGTCTCTTTCCTGATATCATTTCTTTTCGAAATGCTGATAGTCCTTCAACGAGTTCCAGGCTCCGCCCCACTGGAAACCGCGGGAGCGGAACAACTTGCAGCATAAATCGTCGTCCGTAATTTTGTGCGGGAAATCCACGGTCCGGTCGGCGTACTCGCGCGCCGCTTCGGGCTCTATGATCTCTCCCTTCACATAGGGATTCTGCAAGGGGTTGACATCCACGGCCATCCCTCGCGCGTGCGCCGACAACGAGGTTCCCGAAGTCTTCGTACGGTAGTTGAAGCAGGAAGTGTTGTTGGCCTCCATCGAACGCTGGTCGTCGCCGTCAAAGTCGTCGATGAGCCGGATGCTCGCAATCGGGTATTTCGCTTTGTAAAGTTCCTTGAAGATATACAGCAGGTCGTCGGCAATGGCCATGTTGCAGACCATTTCACCACGCCGTACCCTGCCGCCGAAGTCGTAATACAGCAGCTTGAGATAGCGCAGGTCGGACAGGCTGATCCCGGCATCCTCCTCCGAATAGGAACGCCCCGTCATCCGCAGTTTCACCGCTTCGGGAATCGTGTCGGCGCTGAAAGCCGACAGGCCCGGGTCGACCGGGTTGAGGAATTTGCGGTAGCGGCTGTAAGTATAATTCACACAAGTATTTGTGATGTTGTTGGCAAAGAGGATGTCGGTGATATGGTTTTCATCCACATAGCTGACCACGTCCTTGGTGAAGTAGCGGAAATCGGCCACGTGGATCTCCTCGAACGAGTAGAACAGATAACCCGGCACGGCGTTGCCGAAACTGTCCTTGAAAACGAGCAGCCGGCGGCCGTTGTGCGTCGAAGTCTCCACCTTGGTCAGCTTGATGTCTCCGCCCATGAACGTGGTGTAGGCGGCGCCGCTGCCGTCTTTGAAGGAGAAGAAATACTTGCTCTTGTAAGGCCGGGATTCTCCTGTCACGTGGAACTCTTCGTCGAGGGTGTAGTTCACATAGGTGGTGGTGTACTCTACCTCGGTCGGGATGTGGTACACAAAGTCTTCCGGCGCCTTTTTCACAGCCACATTCTGCGAATAACCGTACATACTGCCGACAAAGCGGTGGACGACGTGCTCTTCATAACGCGAAAGGTCTCCGAACGGAACGCCGGCGACCCGGGCGAATTCCTGCGCGGCATAGTAGGCGCCCAGCGGCGCCCAGTGATGGTCGGTACGCAGGTAGATCGGCTCGTCCGTGTGCTGGGCCAGAACGGAATAGATGTCAACGGCCCGCACGCCGTTGGAGAGATTCGAGAAGATGCTGTTGAACACGGGCCACTGCTTCTTCGTGAACTTGGCCGCATCTTCCGGGCAGTAGAATTCCGTAGAGGTAGGAATGGGCATGCACCATACCTTGACGGACTTGCCGAAAGTGGCACCGTACTGGTTGATGACCTCGGCGTATTTGGCACCGCCACGCTCCGTGCCGAAAAAGCCCATCAGGGCGCGGACATTCTCACCGCTGCCCACCAGGATGATGCCGGAACTGGCCACTTTCGCCACGTCGTCGATCCCCCCTTCCGCATCCACGTGTTCGAACGCCTTCACGGATTTGACCGAGTCTTCCACTGCTTCGGCGTGTTCCTGTTTCTCCGCCGCCACGACGGGATCCTGTTCTTCCCCCGCTGTCTCCACGGCGGCATTCTTTTCCTGCGACACATACTGGATATTCTGCTCACCCAGACGGATGCCGAGCAAGTCGCGGAACTGCATGCTCAGTTCCATCAGCGTATCCCGGTACGGTTCGGTATCACTGTACCACGAAGAGATGGCGGCCGTATAGGAACCGTCCGCAAGCGAATCGAACGTAAACGAAGGGAAACGGTTCAACTCCCGTTTCTCGAGCACGGAATAACGACTCCGCGGCAGCAGGTTGAACGCCGCCGTGAAGAACAGGTAGACCAGTGCGATGACCGTTACGAAAAAGACGCCTCTCTTCATATCAGAACCGGGTATAGATGAAAGGATTGTTGGTTGCGCCCACCAGCAGGGCCACGCTCACGGTCAGCAGGGCCACGGAGAACACGAGTTTGAGGATGGAAAGGACGCTCCGTCCGAAAGCCCGCTTCTCGCCCACCAGGTCGCGGATCCAGCGGCCCAGGGGAAGGCAGCAGACCAGTGCGGCGATCCAGAGCCAGAATCGCGAGGTGAGCGCGCTGCGCACCGTAAAGTCGCTCAGCGCCTCGGCTTTTCCGAACAGGATCGGGAAAAACGCAGTCATCTGGCTGAAATCCACGAAATAGAAGATTCCCCAGCCCAGTACGACCAGTACCAGGCTGTACAGATGCAATAGCCAGGCAGGGACTTTCCAGCGCAGGATGGTGTATTTTTCCAGCGCCACGATCAGGCCGAAATACAGACCCCAGAGGATGAAATTCCAGCTGGCACCGTGCCACATACCGGTCAGGAACCACACCACCAGGATGTTGAAGAACTGATGGCGCCGGTTTCCGCCCATCGGGATGTAGAGGTAGTCCCGGAAGAAACTGCCCAGGGAGATGTGCCATCTGCGCCAGAAATCCGTGATGGAGTTGCAGCAGTACGGATGGTCGAAGTTCTCCTTGAAATGGAAGCCCAGGCAGCGTCCGATACCGATGGCCATATCGGAATAACCGGAGAAGTCGAAATAAATCTGAAGGGTAAAGGCCAGCAGCCCCACCCAGGCACCGGCCGTGGAGAGGCCGGCCAATCCGCCGGCAAGGAACTGGTCGGACACTTCCGAAAGCTGGTTGGCCAGGATGACTTTCTTGCCCAGACCCACCAGGAAACGGAAACTGCCGTCCGCAAAATCGGCGGCCGTCGTATGGCGGTTGTTGATTTCCTTGGCGATGGTCCCGTAGCGGACGATCGGACCGGCTATCAGCTGCGGGAACATCGAGATATAGAGCAGCAGGTCGCCGAAACGCCGTTGCGCCTTACTTTCCTTCCGGTAAACGTCCACCAGATAAGAGATGGACTGGAAGGTGTAGAAACTGATGCCGATGGGCAGGGCGATTTCCGGCACCTGGACAGAGAGTCCGAAACGGCCCAGCAGGTCGGCGAAGAAGCCCAGGTATTTAAAGGTGCCCAGGATGGCCAGGTTACAGATCAGCCCCACGACCAGCCAGAACGTCCTTCCCCGCCCTTTTCGGTCTATTCCCCTGCCGAAGAGCCAGTTGAGCAACGCACAGAGTAACAGCAGGAATACATATATCGGCTCTCCCCAGGCATAGAAGATCAGGGAGAAGACGACTAGGACGAGATTCTTCACAGCGACACCTTTCGCCAGCGACGCGAACAGGTAGCAGATCGCGAAGGCCGGTAAAAAGGCGAAGAGGAAGAAAAGGTCGGCAAATACCATCCGGGTTGCAAATAATCTTGCGAAGATACGAAAAAAGCGGATTGCCTGGTCAAAAAGAGGGCTGTCATCTCTATGACAGCCCTCCTAAAACCGGAAATCGGACGGGATTATTCCGCGATTTCCTTCTTCAGCCGTTCCGTCAGCAGCGGAACGACCTTGTTCAGGTCGCATACGATGCCCAGGTCAGCCACGCTGAAAATCGGCGCGAACTTGTCCTTGTTGACGGCGATGATCGTCTCGGATTCCTCCATACCGGCCAGATGCTGGATGGCACCGGAGATACCCAGGGCGAAATAGACAGCCGGACGGACGGTCTTGCCGGTCTGACCCACCTGACGGTCGTGCGGCATGATGCCCGCATCGACCATGGCGCGGGACGAGGATACTTCCCCACCCAGCACATCGGCCAGGCCCTGCAGCATTTCAAAACCTTCCTTGCAACCGACACCGCGGCCGCCGGATACCAGGATCTTGGCCTCGGAGATGTCGCCGGCCGCCTTCTGTTCCTTCACGGTCTTGACGAGCTTGACCACGAACTTGCTCGGGTCGAACTTCGGCTGGAACGTGACGATCTCGCCCTTGCGGTCGAAATCGGGGGTAGCCTTCGGCATCACGCCCGGACGCACGGTCGACATCTGCGGACGATGTTCGGGGCACTTGATGGTGGCCATCAGGTTGCCGCCGAAAGCCGGACGGGTCATTTCGAATTCGTGGGTTTCCTCGTTGATGGTCAGCTTGGTGCAGTCGGCTGTCAGGCCGGTGCCCAGGCGGGCGGCGATGCGCGGAGCAAGGTCACGGCCGATGGTCGTGGCGCCGTACATCAGGATCGAGGGCTTGAACGCATTGACGGCCTGGAACACGGCCTGCGTGTACTGTTCGGTCACATAGTCCTTGAGCAGCGGATCGTCGATAACGACGACCTTGTCGGCTCCGTAGGCCACCAGCGTCTGCGCCTTGTCGGCGATGCCGCAGCCAGCCAGGATGGCGACCACTTTCTCACCGGTCACCTGGGCAAGGTCACGCGCCTTGCCGATCAGCTCAAGGGCGACAGACTGGATCTCACCGTCCCGCTGTTCCGCAAATACATAGATGTCTTTATAATCTGAAAAATCCATAGCGATACTGTTTTAGACGGTTAGATGATGTGTTTCTCCTTGAGGCAGGCGACGATCAGCTCAACGGCCTGCTCGGCATCCACTTCGTGGATCTGGCCGGGGGCCTTGAGTTCCTTGGTAAACGATTTGACGACCTTCGTGGGCGAGCCCTTCAGGCCGAGTTCGGTCTCGGGTACGTCGATGCGGTCGGCACCCCAGACTTCCACTTCCTTGCCGTATGCGTCCACGATGCCGCCCACGCTCATGTAGCGCGGCTTCACGGCCGATGCCAGGCAGGTCAGCAGGGCCTTGCCCTGGAATTCCAGGACCTGGTAGCCGTCCTCGGTCTCCTTGGTCACCGTAAACTTCTTCGAAGCCTCGTCGTATTCCAGACCGGCGACATAGGAAATCTGCGGGATGCCCAGGTGTTCGGAAATCTCCGGACCGACCTGTGCCGTATCACCGTCGATGGCCTGACGGCCGGCGATGATCAGGTCCCAGTCGAGTTTGCGGGCCACACCGGCGAGCGCCTTGGACGTAGCCAGCGTATCGGCGCCACCGAGTTTGCGGTCGGTCAGCAGGATGGCGCGGTCGGCGCCCATGGCGAAGGCTTCGCGGAGGATGATCTCAGCGGCGGGAATACCCATCGTCACGACGGTCACCTCGGCACCGAACTTGTCCTTGAGCTGGAGTGCGAATTCAAGACCGCCCTTGTCGTCCGGATTCATGATGGCGGGAACGCCCTCGCGGACCAGGGTCTTGGTTACCGGATCGATCTTGATCTCGGTCGTATCGGGAACTTGCTTGATGCAGACTAAAATTTTCATCGTACTCTCCTCCTACTTGATTTTGCCGAACAACTTACCTGCGATGACCATGCGCTGGACCTCGGAGGTTCCTTCATAGATTTCGGTAATCTTGGCGTCGCGCATCATGCGCTCCACCGGATACTCGCGGGTGTAGCCGTAACCGCCGTGGAACTGCACGCACTTGGTCGTCACTTCCATGGCCACTTCCGCTGCATAGAGTTTAGCCATGGCAGCATCGGCCGAGTAGTTCACGCGCGGATTGGCCACGTGCTCATCTTCCCGGAAGGCGGCGCTGCGCACCAGCAGACGGGCGGCCTCGATCTTGGTCTTGAGGTCGGCCATCTGGAACTGCGTGTTCTGGAACTTGGCGATCGCCTTGCCGAACTGCTTGCGCTCCTTAGTGTACTTGACGGTCTCGTCGAGCGCGCCCTGGGCGATGCCGAGCGCCTGGGAGGCGATACCGATACGGCCGCCGTCGAGCGTCATCATCGCGATCTTGAAGCCCTCGCCCACCTTGCCGAGCAGGTTGGCCTTCGGAATACGGCAGTTGGAGAAGATCAGCTCAGCCGTGGCGCTGCCGCGGATACCCATCTTCAGCTCTTTCTTGCCCACCGAGAAGCCCGGGGTCGTCGCCTCCACGATGAAAGCGGAAATGCCCTTCGTGCCGAGGCTCTTGTCGGTCATGGCGATGACGATATAGACATTGGCGTGGCCGGCGTTGGTGATGAAGATCTTGTTGCCGTTAAGCACCCACTCTTCTCCGTCAAGCACGGCCGTGGTCTGCTGACCGGCGGCATCGGTACCGGCGTTGGGCTCGGTCAGACCGAAGGCGCCGATCCATTCACCGGATGCGAGCTTGGGGACATATTTCATTTTCTGCTCTTCCGTACCGAACTGGAGGATCGGAGACATGCAGAGGGACGTATGGGCGGACACGACGACACCCGTCGTTGCACAGCAGCGGGAAAGTTCCTCGACTGCAATGGAATACATGATGTTGTCGCCACCGGCACCACCATACTGCTTGGGAACGGGGATGCCGAAGATGCCGAGTTTCGCCATCTTCTCGACCGTCTCCTGGGGGAAGCGTTCCTGTTCGTCGATCTCGGCGGCCAGCGGTTTGACCTCCTTCTCGGCGAACTCGCGGATCATCTGCCGGAACAGCTCCTGCGTTTTGTTGAGGTTGAAATTCATAGCTTACAGGAAAAAGAATCAGCGATTAATATTTGTAGAAACCTTCTCCGGTCTTGCGGCCGAGCAGGCCGGCGCGGACCATCTTGCGGAGCAGCGGATGCGGGCGGTACTTCGGATCGCCGAACTCCTTGTAGAGTACTTCCATGATAGCCAGGTTGACATCGTTGCCGATCAGGTCGGCGAGTGCCAGCGGGCCCATCGGATGGTTGGCACCGAGCATCATGCACTTGTCGATGTCTTCAGCGGTTGCGATACCATCGGCCAGGATGCCGACGGCCTCGTTGATCATCGGGATGAGGATGCGGTTTACCACGAAACCCGGGGCTTCCTTCACCTCGACAGGCTGTTTGCCGATAGAGGTCGCCAGGTCGACGACGCACTTGCATACCTCGTCGCTGGTCAACTGGCCACGGATCACCTCGACCAGCGCCATGCGGTCGGCAGGATTGAAGAAGTGCATGCCGATGAACTGAGCCGGGCGCTTTGTGCAGGCGGCAATCTCGGTAATGCTCAGCGAGCTGCTGTTGGTCGCAAAGATCGTCTCAGGTTTGCAGATTCCGTCGAGTTCGGTGAAGACACCTTTCTTGAGCGCCATATCCTCCACGGCAGCCTCAATCACGAGGTCCGCATCGGCGAAGGTAGCATAATCCGTTGTAGTCGAGATGTTTGCCAGAATAGCATCCATCGCGTCCTGGGCAATCTTGCCCTTCTCGACGAGCTTGCTGTAGCCCTTCGAAATGGAAGCCATGGCCTTGTCGAGGCTGGCTTGGGTACGGCTTTTCATGACAACGGGCATCTTGGCGGCAAAAGCCTTCACGATTCCCTTGGCCATCGTACCGGTTCCAATAACGCAAATTTTCATGATGACAGAGATATTGTTGATTCTATGATATACTTATTGATTCTTGAAAGCGGCGGGACGTTTGCCCAGGAAGGCGGCCATGCCTTCTTTCTGGTCGTCCGTGGCGAAGCACTTGGCGAAATACTGGTTTTCCAGGGCGATCGATTCATCGACGTCCAGATCGTAGTTCTCACCGATGCAGGTCTTGGCGTACGACACGGCGATCGGGGCGTTCTTGCAGATGGCCGCGATCATCGCGTCGACGGCGCCAGCGAGTTCTTCCGGGGCCACCACGCTGTTGACCAGACCGATGCGATACGCCTCGTCGGCGTCGATCATCTTGCCGGTGTAGATGAGTTCCTTGGCGATGCCCTGCCCCACGAGTTTCGGAAGCCGATAGGTTCCCGAAAAACCGGGGATGATGCCCAGTCCCACTTCAGGCTGGCCGAAACGGGCCTTCATCGAAGCGATGCGGATGTCGCAGGCCATGGCCAGCTCGCATCCGCCGCCCAGAGCGAAGCCGTTGACGGCGGCGATCACCGGGAAAGGAAGTGTTTCAATCTTCCTGAACACCGCCGCGCCGCGACGGCCGAATTCCAGACCTTCCTGCTCGGAGAGATGCGCCATCTCGGAAATATCGGCTCCGGCCACAAAGGCCTTCCCCTCACCCGTGATCACCAGTACGCGTGTGGTTTCGGGGCTGAGCGAATCGACAAAATCGTCCAGTTCCTTCAGGATCGTGGAGTTGAGGGCATTGAGCGTGGCCGGCGAAGAGATCGTCAGGAAGACGATCCCCTCGCGGTCCGCGTTGACTTTCAGAAAACGGTATTCCATCGCCTGCGGCTTTACTGGGCCATCGGTTTGAGATCCTTCGAGATGATGAGTTTGGCCTGCGTGGCTTCCTGCACCTGCTCGACGGTGAACTCAGGGTTGATCTCCTTGAGCACAAGGCCTTCCGGCGTGACATCCATCACACCCATCTCCGTGATGATCATATTGACCTGATGGGCGGCGGTGAGCGGGAGGTTGCACTCCTTCATGATCTTGTGGTTGCCTTTCTGGGTATGCTCCATCGCCACGATGACGCGTTTGGCGCCGACCACGAGGTCCATCGCGCCACCCATGCCCGGCGTCAGCTTGCCCGGAATCATCCAGTTGGCCAGGTTGCCTTTCTCGTCCACCTGCATGGCGCCCAGGAACGTGCAGTCCACGTGTCCGCCGCGGATGATCAGGAAGGAATCAGCCGAAGAGCAGGCATAAGCGCCCGGATAGGCCGTGATGTAGGCGCCGCCTGCATTCACGTAGTCCTTGTCTTCCTTGCCGGGTTCCGGCGCGGGGCCCATGCCGACCAGGCCGTTTTCGGACTGGAGCGTCACGTTCACGCCTTCGGGAAGATAATTCGGAATCGCGGTCGGAAGACCGATGCCGAGGTTCACCACGTCGCCGTCCTTGAGTTCGAGTGCCGCACGACGTGCGATCGTTTCTCTGATTTGAGCTTTGTCCATAATCACTAGATTTAGATATTGTTATTTCTTGGTATTCATTCGTTTGACAAATTCCTGCGCCACGAAGGAAGCTACGTCGTCGGCATAGGTGCCGGCGCCGAATCCGGCGTCGAAACCCAGCTCCTTGGCCAGTTCGTGCGAGATGCGCGGACCGCCGCAGACGACGATCATCTTGTCGCGGAGGCCTTCGGCTTCCAGCAGTTCGATGAGTTCCGTCAGGTTCTTGATGTGGACGTCCTTCTGCGTCACCGTCTGCGAGACCAGCAGGGCGTCAGCCTTGAGTTCCAGTGCTTTGGCGATGAATTCCTCGTTCGGCACCTGGCTGCCCAGGTTATAGGCGTCGAACATGTCGTACCGCTCGATGCCATAGTGGCCCGCATAGCCTTTCATGTTCATGATGGCATCAATGCCGACGGTGTGCGCATCGGTACCCGTGGAGGCGCCCACGACCACCAGTTTCCGGCCGATGTTCTGCCGGATGTATTCATCGGTCTCCTTCATCTCCATGACCGAGGATTCCACCTTCGGTACATAGATGGAGGTATAGTCCACCGTAAAGGTGGTGCTGCCGTAGCAATTGAAGAAGGTGTAGCCCGGTGTAAGCTCCTGATAGAACACCACCAGCGGGTTGTTGAAGCCCATCTCCTTGAGCAACTGCTTGGCCGCCTCCACCGCTTCGGGGCCGCAGGGAACGGGCAGCGTGAAACTCAACTGCACCTTCCCGTCGTTCATCGTGTCGCCGTAAGGCTTTACTTTGGTCAGATCCAAGGTCTTGTCGAAATCCTTGGCATCCATTGAATAAAGTCCGCCACTCATCTTTTATCTCCTCCCTTTCATCAATTCAATAAACGGATTGGAATAGTGTTCGCCCTTGGCGACCACGCCGTCGAGGCCCTTGCCGCCGTCCTTGGGACGTTTCACGTCGCCGAACTTTCCTTTTTCCAGCGCGTTGAAAAGGCCTTCCTTCACCAGTTCCTCGAGCAGCGCCACGGCGTTGTCCAAGACCAGGGCGGCCCGCTGGCGGATGATGCCGCCTTCCTTGAATTCCACTTCCTCGCCGATGTCCCTCAGGTTGTTGAAGATGTAGCGGGCGTTCTCGATGGAAAGGTAGCGGTCGCTCATGAAAGGCGTGTGGATGGCTTCGGTCGGCATACCCAGCAGCTGGATGCCCTGATGGGTCCAGATGCCGATGATGTTGAACAGGGCGTCCTGGATATGGCCCCGGAAGATGTTTCCGGTCATGAACTTGGTCGGCGGCATGTACTTCAGCGTGGCCTGGGGGAAGATTTCGCGCGTCATCTGCGCCTGCGCCAGTTCATAGAGGAAGCCGTTGGTGAGCATCGGGTCCATTTCAAAGGCATGGCCCAGACCCATCTGCTCTTCGGGCAGACCTGCCAGCAGGGCCAGTTGTTCGTTGATGATGTCGGATGCCAGCACGGTATGCGCCGCTTCCACCGCATCGGCGGTGGTCAGGTAGTTGTCTTCACCCGTGTTGATGATCACGCCGGCGAAGCCGTTGATCACACGCGAGAAGAACTGGTCCACCAGCGTACGCTGCATGTTGATATCCCGGAACAGGATGCCGTAGAGGGCGTCGTTGAGCATCACGTCGAGACCTTCGAAGGCACCCATAATGGCGATTTCCGGCATACAGAGGCCTGAGCAGTAGTTGCACAGACGGATGTAGCGCCCCACCTCCTCGCCCACTTTGTCGAGCGCGGAGCGCATGATGCGGAAATTCTCCTGCGTGGCAAAAGTTCCACCGAAACCTTCGGTCGTCGCACCGTAGGGCACATAATCGAGCAGCGACTGACCCGTGGTACGGATCACGGCGATGATGTCGGCGCCCTGACGGGCACCGGCTTCAGCCTGCACCACGTCTTCATAAATATTGCCGGTTGCGACGATAATATAGAGGTACGGCTTGGGACCCTCCCCCAGGGTACGGAGATAGGACTCGCGACGGTTGCGACGCGCCCGGATCCGTTCGATCGAACCCATGATGACGGGCTGTAGCGCAGCATCCACCGTCTTTTTGTCGGAAATACCGACCTTTGTCAGGTCCAGCGAGCCGTCGGCTACCGCTTCGGCGATCTGCTGCGGCGTACGGCCCGTTGCCACCATGGCGTTGCCGATGTAGAACATCACGCCCTGGTTCAGAACGCCGGCGCCCTTGAGGGCGTCCACGACGACGTTGGGCAGCGGGACCTGGTTCTCATCGACGCCGTCGATGCCCAGCAGACGGCAGATGGTCCGTTCCACGGCTACCGTCGTGTAGCCGTCGGCGAAAGACTGCACATCTTCGGCAATCTGTTTCGCCAGGGAGCGTGCCCTGTCGACCTTCCGCTGGTCCAATCCAAGTTTGCTTTTATTCATATTGTCGTTTCATTATAGTGTCTGCCAATTCGATCCAACGCGGGTCGATACCCAGTTCCCGCGCGATGTTGAGCGCTTCGTGCGGGACTTCATGACTTGCCGTCGGGACAAGCCGGTAATCCATGGTCCGGCCCTTCGAGCCGGGGAGCAGGCCCTGCACCCGCCAGCACTGGCCGGCGTGTTCCACGGTATAGTGCGTTGTCATCACGAGCGCGAGATTGGGCTTGTCCGCCAGCAATTCCAGCAGAGCGGAGACAAGCGCAGTCCCTTCTACGGGATTTGTCGTACGTGCCGGTTCATCGACCAGCAACAGGACGCTGCCACCTCGTTCGACCGCAGCGACGGCCCGGTCAATGCGCTGCATCTCGGCAGCAAAGGAGGAAAGCCCCGTCTTCTCGTCCTGCTCGTCACCGATGCAGAAGCGGATATCGTCAAAGGGGGTCATCACCGCCGAAGCTACCGGCAGGCCGAAGCCGAACTGATAAAGATACTGCAGCATGCACAAGGTTTTGAGTGCCACTGTCTTACCGCCCATGTTCGCACCGATGACGGTGGCAGGTTCTCCACGCTTGAAAGCAAAGTCTATCGCCTGGAATTCCTTGCCCTTCGTCCGCAGGACAGCCCGGACGCCCGGGTGGAACATACCGACTATCTTCGTCTCTGTCCCCGAAGAAGGGATCTCCAGCCCTTCGGTCTGCATCTGGACGGCCAGGGCCAGGGAGATATCCAGCTCAGCCATTTCGCGGAGCGTCTCCGACAACTGCCTTGCATACGGGCGCAACTTGTCGCTGATGACCTTTTTCAGCCGGTCCTCTTCATTGACCAGCAGTTCCTGGGTCTGGGCATCGTCCGGGTCGACCTCCACGGCAGCGCGCAGCCGCCGCAATTCCACGGAATAGGAATCGTACAGATAGAAGGTCCCGATCTTCAGCCCATCCGGGTCAAGGATCCCGATCACGCTGTCCAGATACGTCGCGTCGGACAGTTTTTCGGCCAGCATGGCCATATGTTTGATTTCGAAAAATTCGATCTCATCCAGTGTGGCACCTTCCGCCAGGGCGGAGAGCGTGCCCGAGATATCGCGGAGCCCCTGGAGACGGAAGCGCATGTCTTCCGCGCGGCGACGGTCGCTCACAACCAGGTTGAAGTACGTACGCAAACGTGCATACGCCGCATCAATCTGATCGGAATCGATCATCATTTCCCTGTCCAACAGAACCTTGCGGGCATATCCGCTCTGCAGGCCCAATTCGTCGAACAGATAGCGGATGCCACACGGGCTCTCAACGATTTCTCTAAATTTCATATTCGTTCTTCACAATGTCATACACGGGCAGACCGATCCGCTGCGAAAGCTCCCGGCAGAGGATGTCCGAATCCAGGACGATGCCGTTGGGCGCCTTGGGGTTCACGCAGACGGCCAGCAGTTCGCTCTTCATCCGGACCGAAATCCGGCCGCCGCGCCGGATAAAGGCGCGGTACAGCTCCTGCGAGCAGAACACTTTGGTGAAGTCCCCTACCACCAGTTCCACTTCCTCTTCTCCCGAACCCTGCCGGACCTTCTGCAGGAGCCGGTCAGTCAGCGCACCTTCCACTTCAATGACCGGGTGGGCCTTCAAAGTCCCTGCATCCAGGGAGGAGAAGGAAGACACCCGCAGTCCGGGTTCCGGCCCCGCATACTGCGGAAGCCGGATCAGTTCCACCACGTAGGCCGTCTTGCCTACCAGTTCACGGATGTTCGCCGAATAAGCCGCACCGGTCGAAAGCACCATCGCCTCGCTCACGGCCGGAGAAGCCGTGCTCAGGCGGGAAAGCGCTCCGTCGATCAGGATCAGGTCTATCCCGAAATCTTTCAAGGAACGCATCCAGCGTTTCAAGGCCGCAGCGCTGGAAGGACCGCTCAGCAGTACCTTCCCCTCCTGCAGAGCCTTTGCCGTGACTACGCGCCCGAGGGCCGTGTCCTCATCGCTCACCGCATACAGTTCAGAGAGGGGACGTTTCTGCCGGAAATGCTTTTCGCTCGTCGCAAAGAACATCCCCTCCCGTACTGTAATCTCGGGTTTGGCGGTACCGGTCACCTGGTCAGTGGTCTCCCCGTCGATCCCGATCGAAGTTACCGCCACATTGAAGTAGTCGAGCGGCAATCTTCGGATGATGTAGTTGAGACACTCCGTCTTGCCTGCATTCTTGGACAGGCCGACGATCGAAACGCTCCGATACTTGAGTATCTCCCCTACGAAAGGCATCTACCTGCGTTTTTTGCTGCGTTCCTTGCGCTCCAGCACGGCAGGTTCGATGGCCATGCGCTGTCCTTCCAGCAGGCCGGCCACGCCTTCGAGCTTCTTCTGGCACTCAGGGCAGTGGCATTCCTGATGGTATTCAGCCGGTTCGGTGTACGTCGTGATCACACCTTCGAAGTTGCGGAGGACCACCTTGCCCGGAGCCTGGGAAATCACGTACTGCGGCATGACAGGCGTCTTGCCGCCACCACCGGGTGCATCCACCACGAAGGTAGGTACGGCATACCCGGAGGTATGGCCGCGAAGGCCTTCGATGATCTCGATGCCTTTCGACACGGGGGTGCGGAAGTGCTCAAGCCCCATCGAAAGGTCGCACTGGTAGATGTAGTACGGACGTACGCGCATCTTCACCAGCTCGTGGACCAGTTTCTTCATCACGTGCACACAGTCGTTTACGCCGCGCAGCAGCACGCTCTGGTTGCCCAGCGGAATGCCGGCGTCGGCCAGACGGGCGCAGGCGGCCGCAGATTCGGCGGTCACCTCGTTCGGATGGTTGAAATGGGTGTTGAGCCAGATCGGATGGTATTTCTTGAGCATATTGCACAACTCCGGCGTAATGCGCTGCGGGCAAACGACCGGCGTACGGGTGCCGATGCGGACGATCTCCACGTGAGGAATTTCCCGCAGGCGGCGGATGATGTCTTCCAGCCAGGCGTCGCTCACCATCAGGGCGTCGCCGCCGGACAGGAGCACGTCACGCACTTGGGGGGTATTGCGGATGTATTCGATGGCCTTGTCGATGCGCTCGCGCGGGCTTTCGTCGTCTTTCTGGCCGGCGAAGCGACGGCGGGTGCAATGGCGGCAGTACATCGAGCACATATCGGTGATCAGCAGCAGCACACGGTCGGGATAACGGTGCGTCAGGCCGGGTGTCGGGCTGTCCTCGTCCTCGTGGAGCGGGTCGAGCAGGTCGGCGGCGGACTGGTGCGTTTCGGCCGCGGTAGGGATGCACTGCTTGCGCACGGGATCATACGGATCGTCCGGGTCGATGAGGGAGATATAATAAGGTGTGATGGCCATCCGGAGCGTGGAAAGGCATTTCTTCACGCCCTCCTCCTCTTCCGGCGTCAGTTTCACATACTTCTTGAGTTCATCAAGTGTCTCGATCCGGTTCTTGACCTGCCATTTCCAGTCGTTCCACTGGGCGTCGGTCACCTCGGGAAAGAGTTCCTTTCTTCTGGAAACGTTCATAAGCAGTTATGCGTAAAGTTCTTCGAAAATCTTACGGAGCTTCGGGCTCTCGCGCAGTTCCTGGAGGGTGAATTCGGCGTGACCCTTGGTGTAGCCGTTGCCCATGATCATGTTGACGTCCGCGCCGATGCCTTCCGCACCGAGGGAAGCCTTGGTGAAGCTGGTCGCCATGGAGAAGAAATAGACCACACCGTCGTCTTTCGTGCAGAGAACGGCGGTCATTTCCTGGTCCGGAACGTTCACGCAGTTGATGGTCACATCGGCCATCTTGCCGCCGGTCAGGCGTTCGACCATTTCATAGACCTGGACGGGCGTCATGCCGGCCGCACTTTCCACTACGTCGCAGAAGCCGAGGTCCTTGATACGCTGGGTGCTGCGGGGGCTGTTGGCGATGCCGATCACCTTGCCGGTGACACCGACGCGTTTCTTGGCCTCGTAGGCGCAAAGCATACCGCTCTTGCCGCCGGCGCCGAGGATGACGACGGTCTGTCCGTATTGGCAGAGTTTTGCGGTCTGGGCGGGTGCGCCGGCCACGTCAAGGGCGCTCAGGGCGAGCTTCTCCGGCATATCGTTCGGAATCTTGGCGTAGATACCACTCTCGAAGAGGATGGCCTTGCCCTTGATGTCGACCTGGTCCACGTCGGGACGGATTTCCAGAATCTCGTCGATCCGCAGCGGGGTCAGCGAGAGGCTGACGAGCGTCGCGATACGGTCGCCTTCCTTGAGGTCGATCTTGCCCTTGAGGGCGTCGCCGATCTTTTCGACCTTGCCCAGGAGCATGCCGCCCGAACCGGTGCGACGGTTGCGGTGCTTTCCCTGCAGTTCCACGTTGAGGAACATCTCTTTCTTGACTTCCTCCATGATGCGCTCCTGACTGGCACCTTCGCCGGCCTGCTGCTTCGCATAGTTGTGGATATCGGTGAATGAAGCGGAGTCGATGTTGAGGGTCTGGACGTCGATCAGGATCTCATTGTCCCAGATTTCGTCCATATTGTTGTCGAGTTTGTTAGCGGGCTGCGGAAGGACACCTTTGGGTTCGATGACGCGGTGGGTTCCGTACTTGTTTCCGTGTTTCTGTGCCATATTATAAAGGAATGTTTATGAATTGTTTCTTAATTGCCGATTAGCGGGCTTTGAGGCCGAGGATTTCGCGGGCTTCGGCGCTGGTGGCGATGCCGCGGCCGAGTTCGTTCGCCAGGCGGACGACCTTGGCGACCAGCTCGCCGTTGCTCTTGGCCAGAACGCCTTTCGACAGATAGAGGTTATCCTCGAAGCCGACGCGGACGTTGCCGCCCATGGCGATGGCCGCTGCGGCCATCGGGAATGCGTTGCGGCCGACGCCGGTAACGGTCCAGGTGCTGCCGGCGGGGATCTTGTTCACCAGCCAGCAGAGATTGTCGACCGTGGCGGGCGTGCAGCCCGGGACGCCGAGCACGAAGTTGAACTGCATCGGGGCGCCGGGTACCTGGCCTTTGCGGGCCATGGTCAGGATGGTGTCGAGATGGCCCATTTCGAAGCATTCGTATTCGGGCTTGATGCCGCGTTCGATCATGCGTTTGCCGAAGGCGCGCATGGTCGGCATCGTATTGTCGAAGATCTCGTCACCGAAGTTGCAAGTACCGCAGTCGAGGGTAGCCATTTCGGGGAGCGGGGTCGTATCAGTCGACTGGAGGCGTTCATCGGGCGTCATGCCCACGGCACCACCGGTCGAGGGAATCAGGATGACGTCGGGGCACACCTTCAGGATGGCTTCTTCGCACTCCTGGAAACGGCCACGGTCCTGCGTGGGCGTGCCGTCGTCCCAGCGGACGTGCAGGTGTACGATGGCGGCGCCGGCATCGACAGCCGACTTGGCCTCGCGGACGATCTCTTCAACGGTATAGGGAACGTTGGGATTCTGCTCCTTGGTGACTTCCGCGCCGCAGATGGCGGCGGTGATGATGAGTTTGTCCATTACTTGCGCTGGCATTTCTTGGGGGTGACACAGGTACCGCTGGCGCGGCAGACCACGACCGGCTCTTCGAGCAGGTCGGCGGCGGAGTCGGAGATATCCGGACGCGGGGCGATGACCTTGCGGGCCTCGAAGACCATCTTGCGGGAGGTATTGCCCTCGGAGACGATCTCGCCGGTCGCCTCGATGAAGTCGCCGGCATAGACCGGAGCGATGAATTCCACCATATCATAGGCTTTGAAGAGGCCTTCGTCGCCGTCACGGAGGATCAGCAGTTCAGTGGCCACGTCACCGAAAAGATGGAGCATGTGGGCGCCGTCTACGAGGTTGCCTCCGTAGTGCGCATCCTTGGCGCTCATGCGGACGCGGATCATGGATTTGTACTCTGCCATATCGGGTGTAAGTTTAGGTTATTGTTCGACATAGATGTAGTCCACGAACAGGGCGGGCGTATGGACGGCTTCCGGTTCGATCTCCCCTACCTTGACCAGTTTCTCCGCTTCGACGATCACGGTCTCGGCGGCCTGGGCCATCATGGGGTTGAAGTTCTTCGTCGTACCACGGTAGAACACATTGCCCGATTCGTCGACAATGCTGCCGCCCAGCAAAGCGAAATCAGCGCCCAGCGGTTTCTCCAGCAGATAGTCCTTGCCATCCACATTGATGATCTGCTTGCCTTCCTGGACGACGGTGCCGATGCCGGTCGGGGTAAGAATACCACCGAGACCGGCGCCCTTGGCGCGGATGCGCTCCGCAAGGGTTCCCTGCGGGACGAGGTTCATCTTGAGCTGGCCGGTGTTCATCTGCTCGATCGACGCCTTGCTGCCGCCGATGTAGGAAGCATAGATTTCTTTCACCTGGTGATTCTCGATCAGCTTGCTCCAGCCTTTCCCGTCAAAGACCGTATCATTGCAGATGATGGTCAGATCCTTGACGCCGCTTTCCGCCAGCGCATCGACAATCTGTTTGGGGGCACCTGTTCCCAGGAAGCCGCCAATCATAACCGTAGAGCCGTCCTTAATCATTGCGACAGCCTCTTTGAGCGTGATATTCTTTTTCATATTGCTAAAAAAATTATAACGATTATCCTTTACGATACTTGGGTTAGCTTAATTTGCAAATTTAATCAAATAAAGCCTGAAAACAAAGAAAAAAAAACGGGTTTTTGACACCCGGCGGGATGCCAAAAAGGAAAGACGAGAAAAAAGCCGGAAATGGTCAGAATCCCTTGCGGAGCGCGGGCGTAGCGTAGATCCTGATGAGGATATCCCGGATGACACGGCGGTCCACCATGTGCTTGGGCAGCGTATTGATCTCCTCCTTCAGGTATTTCTCGAACTGGGCGGCTTCGTATTTGTCGGAAGGCGTACGGCCAGTCAGCATTTCGGCGGCGACGATGTTGGAAGGCCAGATCCGATAGCCGTCGAGGATCCGCTCGTCGACGATGCGGGCAAGCGAACGGAAGCGTTCGTTCTTGTCGAGGGCGGCGCAGTCCGACAGTTCCTCGAAGGTGATGGGCTTGCAGAAAGCCACATGCACCCTCCCCTTCTGTTGCATGATGCCCATGATGATGCTTTCGAGATCCTCGCCGGGCCGTTTGATGTAATTGCCCATCATCTGCTTGATATAAATCTCGTAAGCCTTTTTAATACCGCAGCTTTCGATCTCATAGGATACGGCGACGGGCATCAGCCGGAGTTCCGCCATGTTTTCCGGGAAATCGCGGCTTCCGCTCATCGAGAGCATCTTGAGCAGTCCCTGTTCGGTCGTGTCGTTGCCATCTTTCGTACGGCCGTTGCGATGCGATATCCACACCGAGGCGGGATGCTCGTCGGAGAGCCGCATCCGGATGTAGGAAGACAGTTGCATCGAGGTTTCCAGAAGTTCGCGCGGACTGACGCTGCGCGACACCTTGATCATGCGGTTGGAACGCATCAGATCTTCAATGAACTGATTGTAGATCAGGTTGTCCCCCACTGCGATTTCGGAGAGCGGCAGCCCGTTTCCCTTGAAGATATACTGGATGAAAGCCGAATCGAGCACGATGTCGCGGTGGGAGGACAGCATCGTATAGGTCTGTCCACCTTCGAACCACTCCAGACCGTCATACGAAAGGCCATTGGTCGTCTTGCTGATGATCGAACGGACCGCCGGATACATCACCCGCGTCTGGAAGTCGTCCACTCCATGGATGGTATTGAGTGTATTGCGCAGGATGTCAGGATCTTTCCCCGGAAAGAGAAAAGCCGAGATCTGCTCCATCAGGCGGTTGTTGGAGGCACGTTTCAGGGCAGCCGCCGTCTCAGCATCGTTGTAGGGCCGGATATCCTCGTACATGGTCGGATCTTATTTGGACTTGTTGAAAGCAAGGGCAGACAACGGCAGGACCGAAGAGAGATACAGGACGACGAGCGGCAGACTCGGGAAGAAAGAGAAATTACTGTATGTCAAGGAATTCTGCAGCACAAGAACGGCATAGCAGGCAATCACGAGCGCACCGATGGCAAGCCAGAACTTCCACTGGGTGAAAAAGTAGAGCAGCAGTGTCAGCACGACCACGGCCATCGGAACGATCAGATGCACGATGCTGTCGCCGCACCCGACCCGGATGCCGGCGATCACGAACGCCAGCAACTGCCCGCCGAACAGGAGGGCGTAGCAATACTTTGCCGCACCGCTGCCAGCGGCGCTGCGCCGGACGGCATAGGCCGAGACGCGGTCCGAAAAACGTTTTTTTCGTTTCAGGAAGTACCAGAAAAACAATGCGATAATCACAGCGGCAGCAATCCCCCACACCAGGAAGGGATGTCCTGGATGCCAGATGGGATTAACCCTGTCGGGCAGGAATGTGACCGCCGTCAGACCCGTAATTCCGTAATACCAGACAGCCATCCAAAAAGCCTCCCTGAGCATTTGACCGGCTTTGACCCGTCCGTTGCGGACAGCGAGCAGGAAGCAGAGGCAGAGCAAGGCGAAAAGGATGGCCCCGATCAGGACCCAGAGGCCAAAGGAGAAGCCCAGGGTATTGATCAGGTAGCTGTTGATGTCGAATATGGTTTTCATGGAATATCTATTTTTCTACAAATATATCATACTTTTTGCAAAAGTGACGAATCTCCATAACTCAAAAAGCGGAAATCGTGCTCCAGGGCAAAGCGGTAGATGTCATGCCAAGCCTCCCCTACGAAAGCGCTGATCAGCAGCAGCAACGTGCTCTTGGGCTGATGGAAGTTGGTTACCAGGTAATCGATGACCCGGAAACGATAACCGGGGACGATGATGATGCGGGTGCGCGAATGCAGTTCAGCAAGGCCGGCACGGTCCATATAGGCTATCAGTGCCTGAAGCGTTTCCTCCATCGTATATCCATATCCCTCTTCACGATAGGGCTCCCACTGTTCCACCAAACCGGGTTCACCCTTCTCAATACAATGAACACCAAGGAAATACAAAGACTCCAGACAACGGGTCGATGTCGTTCCGACGGCCGTCAGCGGCCGTTCGCCTTTCGCGGCGAGCGTCACCAGAAAGTCGCGCGATACGGAAAAAGGCTCGCTATGCATCGTATGGTCGCCGATGGTTTCGCTCTTCACGGGGAGGAAGGTACCCGCGCCCACGTGCAGGCAGAGATTCAAACGGGTAATCCCCTTTGCATCAATGGCATCCAGTTCACGCTGGGTAAAATGCAGGCCGGCGGTCGGTGCGGCGACCGAACCTTCTCGCTTCGCATACCAGGTCTGGTAGCGCTCGAGATCGATCGCTTCGGTATCCCTTTTCAAATAGGGAGGGATGGGAATCCGTCCGGCATGCTCCATCACCTGGGAGAAGGAGTAGCCGCCATTCCAGGAAAAAGAGACGATGGACGTTTCCCCCCGTTCCAGGAGTTCAGCTTCCAGATTAATCTCACTAAGAAACGCTGAATCAGGGTTTTCCGAGCCGACATAAAGCTGTAGGCGGCCGCCTTTCCAGCGTTTGACATTCCCGATGATCGCCTTCCAGCAGCACGTGGCCGTCGATGCGAAACAAAGCTGATAATCTTCCGGTCTCGAAGGTTCCAGACAGAAAATCTCGATCAGGGCGCCGGTCTCTTTCCGGAACAGGAGACGGGCAGGAACGACCTTCGTCTCGTTGAACACTATCATCGAATTTTCCGGGAGGCAGTCGGGCAAATCGCGGAATTTTCGATTCTCAGGCACTCTTGCACTCGCATTTGTGAATACAAGTAGCTTTGAATCATCGCGTTGCGCCAGCGGATAGCGTGCAATGCGGTCGTCAGGCAACGGATAATCGTACGAATCGATGCGGATTTCTTGAACCATCGGGCATTTTTTGAGCATGCAAAATTACAACAAGGAAAACGGAAATACAAGTTTCTCTTATTCGGCGAATTTGTTCACAAAATCAAACACGATTTTCGAGTTTACAATAGTGTGACGCCCCGCGTTTATTTGTTTAAGAGAAACCAGGACCAGAACAAACAACGCTACAAGTCGCAACAACAGAAATCTGGATAAAGTAATACAATTGTCTGTATTCCAGTAATTTATTATATCAATATCAAGCTTTACTTCGGTTAAATCCCTAAACCGAAACCACTGTTTAACGCGAAAAGCTATTTATAATCATAATTATCCTGCTTATTCCCAGCATTTTACAGCATTTAGCTAAAGCCGGATTATAATTAATTAGATGTTAATTATTGTATTATTCCCCTGGTCGTTGCTTCTGTTACAATTGTAATTGTTAAGTTTTATAAAATTTGTCAACAATTTCTTTCGTAAATTCTTTTATTCTTTTTACATTTGTACATCGTAAAAAAAGCACGTCATGCACGACCGGTTGAAGCAGTTTCTCACGATGGAAGGTCTCTCCCCTGCCCGATTCGCAGAGGTGATGGGGATCCAGCGCTCCGGCATCTCCCACTTGCTGTCCGGACGCAACAAGCCGAGTTTTGAATTCCTCGAGAAAATGATGACCGCCTACCCCGATGTCAATCCCGAGTGGTTGATCCTCGGTAAGGGCCGTCCCTACAAGAGTGACCGTCCTCAGGTCGAAATCGGCGACAAAACCGACCTGTTTACAGAAATCGCAGAAACCGATACAGCGTTACAACCCTCACTAGAGCCTGAGGATCAAGAACTTGAAGGAGAAAATCCGCCCGAACAACGCGCTGAGAATCCAAAATTCGTCCTCCCTTCTCCCGGCGTACCGTCAAAAAGCGTGAAAAAAATCGCCCGGATCATCGTCTTTTTCAACGACGGTACCTACGAAGAGAAATAAATCGTAAATTTGTAGCCAGATGGCTACTGTCAAGAACATACCGCTGCTCCGGCTGCTCAAGTTTCTGCCTTTCCTCCGCCCGGTCATCCGGCTCCTTTATAAAAGGACATCGCCCGTACTCAGGAAGGAATTGCTGGGTTTGACGTTCTCCGGGCCGATCGGCGTCGCCGCCGGCGTGGACAAACGTGGCGAATATACCGATATCATTTCCTGCTACTCCCCCAGTTTCATTGAAATCGGTCCCGTCCGTGACGTGATGTTCACGATCCAGAACCTGCAGAAACGTCAGGAAGACATCCTCATCTTCGCCAATCTGAGCAACGCGAAAGACATCGAACGGGTATTCTCCCTCATCTACGACTTTGTGGACGGCATCGTGCTCAACGTTTCGCACGGCACCAATGTAGCTAAAACCATCGACCATCTGCTGGAATTGCGCCGCTACAACGATACCTACAAACCCATCATTTTCAAGCTTTTCTCCGACCTTACGCACGAAGATGCCGACCAGGTGGCCGACTATATGCTCCGCAGCGGCATCGACGGAGTGATGGTCAGTGCGGAATTCGTGCAGAAGGTCCGTGACAAGACGCTGGGACTGCTCCCGGTCATCGCTATCGCGGAGATTTCCGCCCCCGAGCGGGCCGCCCAGATGCTTGATATGGGCGCCGACCTGATCGCCGTCAGCAACTCCCCGTTCCATTACGGGCCGAAACTCATCAAACGAATCAACAAATATCTGGAAAAGCGATGAAAACAGCTTCGATCTGTACCATTGGCGATGAGATCCTCATCGGCCAGATCGTCGACACGAACTCATCCCACATCGCCCGCGAACTCAATGCGCTGGGCATCCAAGTAAAATACATGACCTCCATCGGCGACGACCGCGCCCGGATTATCCGGGAACTCGGTCAATGCCTGGACAATACCGACATCGTCATCGTGACGGGCGGCCTGGGTCCCACGAAAGACGATATCACCAAGGACGCCCTCCGGGAACTGTCCGGCTCGACCGGCTACAAGGAATCCGCCGAACAGATGGCCCATATCAAGCGCATCCTTGGCGCACGCGGGATCCCCATGATCGATACCAACCGTGCACAAGCCCTGGTTCCCGACGCTTGCAGCGTGATTCCCAACAAGTTGGGAACGGCGCCCTGTATGGCTTTCTACCAGTTGGGAAAAGCCCGCACGTCAGCGCTCTATTCGCTCCCGGGCGTTCCTTTCGAAGCCATCGGCCTGCTTCCCGACGTTATGGCCGACATTCGCCGGCACTTCGCCCTCGAAGAGATTACGCACCATACCATCGTGACCTTCGGCATTCCCGAATCCACGCTGGCCAAACAAATCGAATCCTGGGAAGACGCCCTGCCTGAGAACATCCACCTGGCCTATCTTCCCAATCCGACGGTCGGCGTCCGCCTGCGCCTCACCCAATTCGGCGGGAAAGCGGATTTCAAGCCCTATATTGCGCAACTTCAGCAAATTCTGGGAGATGCTATCTACGGAGAGGGCGAAGATACACTGCAAAGTGTCATCGGCGCCAAGCTGCGTGCCGCAAGCAAGACCCTGGCACTCGCCGAGTCCTGCACCGGCGGACACCTGTCCGAACTGATCACCTCCGTTGCCGGCTGCAGCGACTACTACAAAGGCTCCGTCACATCCTACTCCAACGAGGTAAAAATGAACATATTGGGCGTTAAACCCACGACACTGTCGCAGTTTGGTGCCGTCAGCGAACCCTGCGTACGCGAGATGGCTGCCGGTGTGCTTCGCGCGCTCGACACCGACTACGCCGTAGCCACATCCGGCATTGCCGGTCCGGGCGGCGGATCGCCCGAAAAACCGGTCGGTACTGCCTGGCTGGCTGCAGCCAGGAAGCTATCAGACGGCAGCGTGCAGGTGGCCACCCAATGCGTCCACTTCGCCTCCTCCCGCGCCGTCAACATCGAGCGCTTCGCTTCCTACGCGCTCGACCTGCTCAGAAGAAACCTGTAACAATGCCTCACTATGAAAAAAATTGCCTTCTTGCTCCTGATTCTTTCGACCATGATGGTATCTTGCACAAAAAATCCTGAAAAAGAAGCGGTTGCAAAACTTGACCAGCTTTGTTCCTCCCTGTTCCCCGCCGATGAACCCGGGGCTGCCGTCCTGGTGCTGAAGGGCGATGACATCCTCTTCGACAAGGGCTACGGCATCGCCGACATCGAGACCCGCAAACCCATTGACGGCAATACGTTCTTCAATATCGCCTCCGTGTCGAAACAGTTCACGGCCGTGGCCATCCTCCAACTGGCCGAACAGGGAAAGCTTTCTCTGGAAGACCCTGTATCCAAGTACTTTCCGGAATACAAGGCGCCTTTCTGGAAGGACATCCAGATCAAGCATCTCCTCTCCCACTCTTCGGGTGTCCCGGATGCTCGCGGCGGCATTCCGCGTGAAATGAAGATCAAGGGAGACGAAGCACTGGCCATGTCCTATCTTCCCACGCTCGACTACCTGCACTTCGAGCCCGGTACGGCTTACGAATATATCAACCCTACCTTCGTCCTCTGCGGCGCCATTGTCGAAAAGGTCACGAAAATGCCTTTCACGCAATATGTTACGGAGAACATCTTTCGCCCTGCCGGTATGCTGCAGACGCTCTACTTCGACCCGCAGCATCAGGAATTGATTCCGAACATGGCGCACGGTTACGAATACGCTGACGTAGAAGATATGCCGGAAGAGCGCACGGCGGACAGCCAGCCCTCCGTCGAGCCGAAAAAATGGTATGAATACGATTACGGAGAAGAGACTTTCTTCGCCACCCGGCCTGACGGCGGCATCTACTGTTCCACGCACGAATTCGCGCTCTGGGAGCGCGCTTTACGCGAGAACAAAGTGCTCGAAGAAGCCAATCGCGTGGATGCCCAGTCGCCCCATATCTACGCCAGTGACAGTCCCTGGAGCGACTACCAGAACCGCCCTAACACCTGGTACGGCTACGGCTGGTTCATCGAGCCCAAGACGGACACGACCAAAGAAGTGATCTACCATACCGGTGACAATGGTGGCTTCAAGATCCTGGCCGCCCGCTACCCCGAAGACAACGCCCTCGTGCTGGTCTTCGCCAACCGCGCCGACTGGGACCGCTATGCCGTCATGCAGCAGATCGAATCCATCTTCGGCTTCTGACCTTCCTTCGTCATTCCCCGGCTTGACCGGGGAATCTTATCCTGTTCTCAGTTCCTAATCCAGTCATTCAGCGGCAACTCGTCGCCAGTGAGCTGCTTCAGGAAAGGATCGAGAAGGTCGTGCCCGGTCGCACGATTGGTGAAATAGACGAAGCCTTCCTTCGTTGCCGGATGCAGGAGCCACAAGGCCTTGAAGTTGCCGTTGTCGCCCCAGTGCCAGTAGTATTCACCCGCACCTACAGCGGGCTCAGCGACAGCGCCGAAGCCCAGGCACCAGAACACGGAAGTGTCGCAGGCCCGCGGTTCATCGGCATAGCGCTGCGCGTGGACCTGGTGCGTAAACATCTCTTTATGTGCTGATTCAGAAAGGCCCTCGCCTTCCAGGAGGCCCCGTCTGACGAAATTTGCATACTCGATGGCATTGGTACGCAGCGTATAAGCGCTGTTGGCACGCGGATGGCGTCCTTGACCCCTGTCTTCCCCGTCCCGGTTGAAACCCACCAGCGCCAGCGTGTCGTACGCAGGTTGCCAGGCATAGGATGTGGTCGGCATATCGAAGGGCTCAAAGACTTCGCGACGGGCAATGGCGTCGAGCGGCTCACCTTTAATGGCTTCCACGGCCCGCTGGAGGAACGCGTAGCCTTCACCCGAATACGCGAAACAGGAATCGACCGGATACTTGAAGGTAATGCGGCTCGTCGGCCACTCATCCGACGAGGGGCCGGCAGCCCAGTTGGGCAGGCCCGTCTGGTGAGAGAGCACGATGCGAGGCGTCAGGCGACGAGCCATCTCCTTGTCGTCGAAACGATCGATATCGGTATAGTCGGCGATGGGACGGTCCAGGTCGATCTCGCCCCGGTCCACCATCCGCATCACGATGTAGGCGAACACCGGCTTGCTCAGCGATGCAGCCTGAAAAATACTGTTCTCGCTGATCTTCTGCGGGATATTGAAGACCGTATCCTCCGCGCACACAAGTCCGTGCAACTGGCCTTGCGGAGAGAAATAGCAATATTGGAAAACGGGGATTCCATTCGCATCGACCAGGATCTGGAGGGAATCCAGGGCGGCTGACACCCGCGGATCGACCTCCTCTTTCGGTGCGCGACAGCCTGATAGCAGCAGCAAGGCCGAAAGGACGAAAAGAAGTGTTTTATTCATGACTGTATCAAAATTTTGCGGTTTCTCAAAAAGTTCCTACCTTTGTCATCCCCAAAAGGAAGCATAGCTCAGCTGGTTTAGAGCACCTGCCTTACAAGCAGGGGGTCACTGGTTCGAATCCAGTTGTTTCCACTGCCGCCCCCAGGGCGGCTTTCTTTTACTGGGGCGCTGCCCCAACCCCCGCGCCTCCCAGCCTTAGTACTTTTGCTGCGCGTATCGACTACCCATGCGAGCCTCTGTTGCAAAAGTACCGGCCTCCGGCGGTCGCCTGATGGCGACTGGCAAGTACTTGCCGCTGCAAGTGCTTTTCTTGTGTTATCAATCCGGCTTCTTGCCTATGCAAATATAGCAAATCTTTCAGCAAAAGTCGGTAAAAGAATCACCCCGGCGGGTTGGCCAGGGTGATTCTTGAATGATTAACTTATTTCGAATCTACGATACACATAGCCATCGGCGTCATTCGTTCATTCATTTATGACGATTGTCCCGATAGTCTGCATTTGTTCAGATAACAAAACCCAGTCCCGTTAGTAAAGGCATTCTAATTCGGGACATGTTCGTTGAGGATAATGATGACTATCGATTTCTAACCGGCCTTATAGGAAAACCCACGTACCTGTCATATCCACCCCATTCGATAATTCCATTGGGCATTAGGTAGTATGCGTAAGAATACTTACAATCATTCGAGTAAAGGGTAGAGCTCCATAAAGTTGAAGACACGGTATTATATAGTGGCCTCCTCTGGTTGGACAGGGTTAAGCCCTTGTTAAGTCAATCTCTCCTCGGGGCAGAGCCCTCCCTACAGGTGGTGCTCTGCGTCCTGGACGGTGCTACGAAGGTAGTGATTCTTTTTG
>Ga0208297_1000424_pt1 | contig 88953 bp, 76 predicted proteins | sample LMS_cellobiose_e_FD_187367 | JGI IMG/M metagenome (GOLD analysis project Ga0208297, IMG submission 187367) | Rumen-fistulated moose microbial communities from Alaska, USA - LMS_cellobiose_enrichment (SPAdes) (version 2) | ecosystem: Host-associated > Mammals > Digestive system > Stomach > Rumen... | reverse complement strand
GAAGTGTCATACTATCCTTATAATGCGTTACTAATACATTACAAAGATAAGAATTATATTTGACAAAAAAAAGACCCTACAGGCCTTTCTATCAAAAAAATCGAAAAATTATTGTGTCAAACTACCGAGCCCCGACGGAAAGGAGATTATCGTCCTTGAAGCCTTTGTTTATGCTCCCAGGTATGACAAGAGACAGTACCTCCGTCAGGTCGAATCTGTGCTTTACTCTTTCGAGTGGAAAAAAGATGAAAAATAATTTTGAGAGGTAAAAAATAATTACTACCTTTGCAATCCCTAAGTTTGGTGGGTTCGTATAACGGTTAGTACTCGGGATTTTCATTCCCGCAATAGGAGTTCGATTCTCCTACCCACTACTAAAATATAAAAAAGTAAAATAATGGCAAACACGAAATCCGCCGCGCGTGCAGCTCGCCAGAGTGAGCGTCACCGCCTGCATAACAAGTATTATGCAAAAACAACAAGGAACGCTATCCGCGATCTGAGAAACATAACCGACAAGGCCGCAGCCCAGGAAAATGCTCCCAAGGTTTACGCAATGATTGACAAACTTGCAAAGATCGGAGTTATCCACAAGAACAAGGCAGCCAATCTTAAGAGCGGTCTCCAGGTTTACATCAACAAGCTCGCCTAAGCAGAGCTTGTTTTTGTAAGAGACGGGATGTAGCGCAGTTGGTAGCGCACTACGTTCGGGACGTAGGGGTCGCTCGTTCGAGTCGAGTCATCCCGACACAAGGCAGGGCAGTAGCCCTGCTTTTTTTGTCGGGATGACTCAATACCGTTTCACTCATTGAGGGGAAGACCCCTCAAACTCCCCTCCCATAACAAGGGCAGTAGCCCTGCTTTTTTTGTGTCGGGATGACTCAATACCGTTTCACTCATTGAGGGGAAGACCCCTCAAACTCCCCTCCCATAACAAGGGCAGTAGCCCTGCTTTTTTTGTGTCGGGATGACTCAATACCGTTTCACTCATTGAGGGGAAGACCCCTCAAACTCCCCTCCCATAACAAGGGCAGTAGCCCTGCTTTTTTTGTCGGGATGATACCACTATATAAGGTGAGTGAGACTTGCGGGGCCTTCGTTGAAGAGGAGGTCGAGGATGGAGAGGTGGGGGGTGAAGCCGTGGTGGCGGTCGCGGAAGACCTGGTACCAGGGTTTGACCGGAATGTCCGGCATTGACTGCTTGGGATGGATGGCGTAGCGGAAGTCATCGGCAGTGGTGCCGGGGGCGATGAAATCGGCAGTGGGGGAGAGTACGGTCTGGATTCCGGCCTTGGAGGCGCACCACTTTGTGAGTCGGAGGTTGAAGTCCCAGAGGTGGGGCTCGCCTGATTCCATGAGGGAGAAGAGTTCGTCGCGGTAATACTCGAAGAAGGCCGATGTGTCGTAGGCCGTGGAGAGGGCCCGTTCAGTGCGCACTACCCATGGCGTGCTGTAATCGATGCAGACCTCGCGGATGGGAATGGCCCCGGAGTGGAGAATGGGCACCTGAAGCATTTGGGGCCCGTCTCCGGCAAGGATGTAGCAGCGGTTGCGGTAGCTTTGCTTCTGATAGTTCTCACACGCTTCTATGAATACCTGTGACGGCAAAACCCTGTCCGGGGACAGGGTCATGTCGCGTGCAAGGAGTGCAAAGTACTCTGCCGGCGGGAAATATGCCGTTGAAAGAAGCACTTTATCTTCTTGGCTTTGGCTTGGGAACGATTCCGCGACTGGACTTGCGGATGAAGCCAAGGATGTTGTCCCTGATTTCTGTTGCAGGGAAGTTGGCCTCGATGTATTCCACAGCCTGGGAAACATTCATCCCCTGGAAGTAGATGGCATCGTAGATGCTCTTGATCTCGTTTACCTGCTCCTCGGTGAATCCGCGCCTGAGAAGGCCGGTGCGGTTAACTCCTTCGAAACAGATGGGCTCGCGGCCGGCAAGGACATAAGGAGGTACGTCCTTCATGATTTTGGTGACAGCGGCAACGAAAGCGTGTGTGCCAACCCTTGAGAACTGGTGTGAACCGCACTTTCCTCCAACAATACCCCAGTCTTCAACATCCGTTTCACCGGCAAGGCCGACGAAACTTACGATGATGCAATGGTTACCGATGCAACAGTCATGGGCGATATGTGCATAGGACATTATGAGGGTATCGCTTCCCACCTTGGTGGTACCTTTACCGCTGGCTTTGGTGCCGCGGTTGATGGTGGCACATTCGCGGATGTTCACTCTGTCACCAATCTCTACCCAGCTTTCCTCTCCTTCGAATTTGAGGTCCTGTGGAATGGCTCCCACGACGGCACCGGGAAAAACGGTGCAGTCTTTTCCCATTTTGACATGGTTGTAAACGGTGGCTCCATTGAGGATTTTGCAGCCGTCGCCAATTTCTACGTTGTCATCGACGAAGGCGAAGGGGCCTATTTCCACATTGTCTCCCAGTTTTGCTCCGGGATTTACACATGCTAAAGGGTGAATTTTGTTCATTTGGTCAGGTCTTTAAGCAGGGCCCTGAGGGCCTTTGCGGCTTTTGTGTTGATGGAATGGCCAGGTTTGTACGCGCTTATATGGGCGTTGAGATAGCCTCCGGCAAGGCGAAGGTCTCCCAACAGGTCAAGCAGTTTATGGCGGCCGCACTCGTCAGGGAAGTGCAGCTGCAGGTTGTTCAGGTACCCCTCAGAGGTGATGTTGATGTCGGGGCGGTTGAAAAGACGTGCGATGGTGCCAATCTGTTCAGGAGTAACGGCATGCTCAACCACCACTATGGCATTATCCACGTCGCCGCCCTTGATGAGGTTGTTCCTGAAGAGGTGCTCTATTTCATGGAAGAAGCAGAATGTACGGCATACTCCTATTTCGCCGGCATAGTCTACGGCAGGGTCCCAGTGGGCGCTCTGTACGCCAAGTACGCGGGAGCCGAAGTCGACGGTAATATCGGCAGAAGGACTGGAAGCGGGCTCGATCTTTACCCAGCTGCCTGTGTTTTCGTCCTTGATTTCTACAGTTTTTGGAATGTCGATATACTTCCTTGGAACGCCCTGATTCTTGAGGCCGTCCTTCATGATAGCCTCAATGTAGAGCCTTGCACTGCCGTCCAGGATGGGAACTTCGATGTTGTCCAGTTCAACCGTGGCATTGTCTACACCAAGGCCGGTGAGGGCGCTCATGATGTGCTCTATCGTTACGGCAATGGCCTCGTTCCTGGAGATGGTGGTGCTCCTTGCCGTATTTGAAACGTTTTCTGCAAGGGCCTCGATAACAGGACGGGTTTTGAGGTCTGTCCTGATGAACTTTATGCCGTAATCTGCCGGAGCCGGCATTACTTTCATATGGGCATAAGTTCCGGTGTGGAGCCCCTTGCCTTCGAAGTAATAAGCTTTCTTGAGTGTATGCTGGTTCTTCTGCATCAGTCGTTTGCCGATTGTTTAAACTTGGCGTAAGCCTTCATGTATTGCTTCACGGGGATGGTAGGGGAGCCCACGAGCACTTCACCTTCCTTGCGGATGTTGCCGATAACGCCGCCCTGTGCACAGATGGTGGTGTGGTCGGCAATCTTGAGATGTCCTGCGATGCCCACCTGGCCTGCAAGGATGCAGTACTTCCCAATCTGGGTGGACCCTGCGATTCCGGTCTGGGCGGCCATCACCGTATGGTCTCCCACTATTACATTGTGCGCAATCTGGCAAAGGTTGTCTATCCTGACGCCGTTGCCGATGATGGTAGATTCCATCTGCGCGCGGTCCACGGTGGTATTGGAACCAATCTCCACATCATTGCCGATGATGACATTCCCAAGATGTTCAATCTTCTCCCAACTGCCGTCTGGCCTGGGTGCATTTCCAAAGCCGTCCGAGCCGATAATGCAGCCGGCGTGAAGGATTACGTTGTCGCCAATCACCGTACCGGGATAAACCACAACTCCGGGATAAATGATGCAATTCTTGCCGATAGTCACATCCTCGCCGATGTTGTTGTGCCCGTGAATAACCGTATTGTCACCAATTCTGGTGCGTTTTCCGATATATACGAACGGCCCCACCCATACTTTCTTGCCAAGCTTTGCGCTGAAGGGAGAGCACCAGGAGAGGCAACTGCGGTGCCTCTTGGCCTTATTGCTCAGTTTTGATGTGTATTTCAGAAGGTCTGCAATGGCGCTGTAGGCATTATCCACCTTAACCATTGTGGGCGTGACAGGCTCCTTGGGCTCGAAACTCTTGTCCACGATGAGGATGGAAGCCTTGCTGGTATAGACGTAAGGCTCATACTTGGGGTTTGCGAAAAAGCTGAGCGTGCCCGGTTTACCATGTTCTATCTTGGCAAACTTGGTAGCCTTGGCGTTTTCGTCGCCCTCTACAGTGCCCTTGAGCAGCTGTGCCAGGAATTTTGCTGTATACTCCATTTAGATCAACGGTTCTGCAGTCATTGCCTTGGGCTGGGGGATTCCCATGAGCTTGAGGATAGTTGGAGCCACGTTGCACAGGGCGCCGTCCTTGACGGACTTGACCTCTTCTCCGGCATTGATGACAACAAACTGTACGGTGTTTAGTGAGTGTGCGGTGTTGGGTGTGCCGTCTGCGTTCACGGCGAAATCTGCATTGCCGTGGTCTGCGGTAAGGAGAACGACGTAGTCCTTGGCGATAGCCTCGTCGACAACTTTCTTTACGAGGGTGTCAATGCAGGTGACGGCCTCTGTGATTGAATTGTAAACTCCTGTATGGCCCACCATGTCTCCGTTTGCGAAGTTGAGGATGATCATATCCTGCTTGCCGGTGCGGATTTCCGCGATGAGTTTTTCTGCAACCTCGGGGGCGCTCATCTGTGGGAGAAGGTCGTATGTGGGAACCTTGGGGGAATTCACCAGGATGCGGTCTTCGTTTTCGAATACGGTTTCACGGCCACCGTTGAAGAAGAAGGTTACGTGGGCGTATTTTTCTGTCTCTGCGATGCGGAGCTGGTGCTTCCCGGCCTTGGAAACGGTCTCTCCAAGAGTGTCCTGGACGAGTTCCTTGTCAAAGAGGATATGGACTCCGGTGAAGGATGCGTCGTAAGGAGTGAGGCAGCAGTAATAGAGAGGAATGGTATGCATTCCTTCCTCGGGCATGTCTTTCTGGGTGAGGACGGAGGTGAGCTCGCGGGCGCGGTCGTTTCGGAAGTTGTAGAAGATGACGGCGTCGCCTTCTTCGATTGTTGCAACCGGTTTGCCGTTCTCCGTGATTACGATAGGCTTGATGAACTCGTCGGTAACATCGGCATCGTAGCTGGCCTGGATACCGGCCTGGGCGCTTTCGAATGCTGCACCCTTGCCTTCTACAAGGAGGTCGTATGCTTCCTTGACGCGGCCCCATCTCTTGTCGCGGTCCATGGCGTAGAAGCGGCCGCATACAGATGCTACCTTGCCGGTTGTTTCTGCCATCTTCTCCTCGAGTTCCTTTACAAAGCCCAGGCCGCTGCGGGGATCTGTGTCACGGCCGTCCATGAAAGCGTGTACATAGACCTTGTCAAGGCCTTCTTCCTTTGCTACGCGCAGAAATTCGTATACATGGTCCAGGGAGCTGTGAACGCCGCCGTGGGATGTAAGGCCCATGAGGTGGAGCTTCTTTCCGGATTTCTTTACGTACTCGTATGCCGCCTTGATTTCAACATTTTCATGAAGCTTGTGCTCGCGGCAGGCGATATTGATTTTAACAAGGTCCTGGTAAACCACGCGACCGGCTCCAAGATTCATGTGACCAACCTCGGAGTTGCCCATCTGGCCGTCCGGCAGGCCAACGTACTCTCCGCAGGCCTGAAGATGACCGTAAGGATACTTCTCGCGAAGGGCGTCAATATTGGGTGTTCCCTTTGTCCATATTGCGTTGGAGTAGTCGTGGCGTCCTTCGCCCCAACCATCCAGTATCATAAGCAGTACTTTTCTGTTCATATATTATATGATGTGTCTAAAATCCTACAAATTTAATCATTTTTTGTGGAAATCCGAAGTATGCGTTTGGTGGATGCCGTAACGCGTACCGAATGGTCTATGCAGTGGCCGGGGACGGCGAGGACGTGGTGAGGGTCTTTTGCGCTCTTTATGAGAAGTATGGCGTGCTTGTCCTCAACGGGAATGTGATGGTCCGTGAACCAGTCCTGGAGTTTCTTCTTTCCGGGAGAACCCAGCGGCCTTATCCAGTCTCCCTGCTCCCAATGTCCTTCGTAATACTCTCCGGCTTTGTCTGCGTCCATGATGAGCATTCCTTTGGGCTGGATGACTGGACTTGAACCGTCCCATTCTTCTTCCTGAACGGTGTATGAGTTTGTGGAGGGATACCCTCCGGGAACTGTAGCCGCCCGTGGCTTCATGAACGGGAGGGGCCCGCTGCCGGAGGCAGTGGGAGGGACGAGGACCGAAGGTCCGAAGGTTTCAGGAGGGTATCCCTCCACAAACTCTGCGAACCTTTTCATGTCGCTGTTCAGAGTCTGGATGAAGGAGGGATTGATTTCCTTGAAGACAGGGAAGACGAGGTTGCGGATTTTGTTCCGTTTGTACTCATTTTCCGCATTGGTGTGGTCTTCTCTCCACCGAAGTCCATGCTCTTCTGCAAAGGATTCGATATCCTCCCTTGTCATGTCCAGGAGGGGACGGCAGAGGGGAATATCGGCATAGTCAGGGTCTGGGATGAACCCTTCCTTTTTCATGCCGACGATACCTTTCAGACCTGTTCCGCGGAGGAGATTGAGGATGAGGGTTTCGGCGTTGTCGTTGGCGTTGTGGGCTACTGCAACCGCTTCATAACCGTGATCTTTGCAGAGCTCTCCGAACCAGCGGTAACGGAGCCGGCGGGCGGCCATTTCCGTGCTTATCTTTTCAGAAGCGGCATACTTGAGTGTGTCAAAATGCCGTACGTGGCACTCTATGCCATATTTTGTAGCCCATTCGCGGACGAAGGCTTCATCGGCATCGGACTCTTCGCCTCTTAGGTGGAAGTTGCAGTGTGCAATTGCGAAAGGCCCGCCCTCGAGGCGGACCTTTTCCACGAGGCACATGGAGTCGATGCCTCCGCTTACTGCAACAAGTAGCATAAACTACCTTTTGTGTGAAATTGTGTACGTGAAGCCGAACTCCAGGAATTCCTTGAACTGGATGCCCTTGGCGTCAGCCGTACCGTTCTTGTCAGTATCCCTTACTTTCACCAGCGGATCGTAGATCATATTGGTGGATAGGGTGAGTGCAAAGAATTTGGCGAGTTTCCAGAACACCTTGTTGTCCCATGTGATACGAGGCTCTACCTTGGGTGTAAGGTAGTTGTAGAACAGGGCAAGTTGAGTGGTGTAGGTGAAGCTGTCGTTAATCACCCATGAAGCGTCGGCCTTGATCTGGGCACCGAATTCGAAACGTGCGGGTTTCCATGCAGTGGCTTTGCCGTCAGCACCGGTTGCGGTTACTTCCATGCCGTATTTGTCACGCAGCGTTTCGTTGGAGACGATGACTACACCGCCGGTGAGGGGCGCGACGTTCAGCGAGAACCACGGCTTGGGAGTCCACAGGAGACCAAGACCCAGATTGATGTATGCCGGAGAGAAGAGGCCGGACTGTATTGTCCTGGCGTCCAGCCAGTCCTGAACGGTGGGCTCAGTTTCTCCGTCCGATACGGGGGTGCCATACTTGAAGTTGTCGCCGAACTGGGTCTTGAAGTCGAAGTTGGCGGAATATGACAGGTGGCGGATAGGTGTTTCATAGCCCCACTTGGACTCGAAGTAGATGCGGTCCTTGTTCTTCTGGTAGATGGGCTTGTCGGCAGAATAGAGAGTACCGTAGTCAAGCTGGAGGCGGTTGTTCCAGATCATCTTGTCCTTGGCGTAATTGGCACTTGCGTCAATGTTGCCTGCGAGGGTGATGGTGTTGTAACCACCTGCTGCCCACTGGGAAAGGTAGGTCTGTCCGAAGTTGATGTTGGTCTGGATTGTGTTTGTCCAGTATTTGGGCTTGGGTGCTGCAACGGGAACTTCTTCTGCCTGGCTGAGGGCTGCTGCGGCCTCTGCTGCTGCGTTCTGTGCATCCTGTGCATATGCTGCAAATGTGCCTGCGAGGGCGATTGCCATGAATGTGAATACTTTTTTCATAATGTAAGTATAAGATTTCTTGACTTTGCTCGAAATGACAATATTAATAGGATCTTGCAAATAAAACTCTCTGGTGTGAAGGCTTGCCGGTGTAGATACACTTGCCTTCCTCAATGCAAACAGCGCTGTCTACAGGGATGCAACGGATGGTTGCCTTGGTCTCTTCCTGAATTTTGGCCTCCGTTTCTGCGGTGCCGTCCCAGTGGCAGAGGAGGAAGCCACCCTTTTCGATTTCTTCCTTGAACTCTTCCCAGGTGTCAACCTTGCGGATGGAGGCATCGCGGAATGCGAGGGCCTTGTTGTAGATGGTCTTCTGGATATCGTCCAGGAGGTCGATGATGCGGTCCTCGAGGCCTTCAAGGGGTTCTGAAATCTTTTCGAGGGTGTCCCTGCGGGCAACCTCTACGGTGCCGTTCTGTAGGTCTCTGGGGCCCATGGCAAGACGTACCGGAACGCCCTTGAGTTCCCATTCGGCAAACTTGAAACCGGGGCGGAGGGTGTCCCTGTCGTCGATTTCTACGCTGTGGCCCTTTGCCTCAAGGGCTTTCTTGAGCTCGTACATCTTGTCAAGGACGGCATTGTGCTCTTCGTCGTTCTTGTAGATGGGGACCATGACAACCTGGATAGGTGCCAGGGCAGGGGGGAGGACGAGGCCGTTGTCATCTCCGTGGGCCATGATGAGTGCGCCCATGAGACGGGTGGAAACGCCCCAGGAAGTTGCCCAGACGTACTCGTCCTTGCCTTCCTTGTTGGTGAAGGTAACGTCGAAGCTCTTTGCGAAGTTCTGTCCCAGAAAGTGGGAAGTGCCGGCCTGGAGGGCTTTTCCGTCCTGCATCATGGCCTCGATGGTCATGGTGTCCAGCGCTCCGGCGAAACGTTCTCCGGGGCTCTTGTGGCCCACTACCACTGGAAGAGCCATGACTTCACGGGCGAAACGTGCATAGACATCTACCATGCGCTGCTTTTCCTCTTCTGCCTCCTGTGCAGTTGCATGTGCGGTATGGCCTTCCTGCCAGAGGAATTCTGCAGTGCGCAGGAAGAGGCGGGTCCTCATCTCCCAGCGAACCACGTTGCACCACTGGTTGCAGAGAACGGGGAGGTCTCTCCAGGAATGGATCCAGTTCTTGTAAGTGTTCCAGATGATGGTCTCAGAAGTTGGACGGACGATGAGTTCCTCTTCCAGCTTTGCAGAGGGGTCAACGACGATGCCGTTGCCGCCAGGGTCATTCATGAGCCTGTGGTGGGTAACCACGGCGCATTCCTTGGCAAAGCCTGCAACATGCTCTGCTTCACGGGAGAAGAAACTCTTGGGGATGAAGAGGGGGAAGTATGCGTTCTTGACTCCTGTTTCCTTGAACATCCCGTCCAGGATGCTCTGCATCTTTTCCCAAATTGCATATCCGTAAGGTTTTATGACCATGCAGCCGCGCACTGCTGACTGCTCTGCCAGATCGGCCTTTACAACCAGGTCGTTGTACCACTGTGAGTAGTTGTCAGACCTCTTGGTTACCTCTTTTGCCATATTCTGTTTGCTTTTTTTTTGAATTTGCGTTAATATTGTATCCCGAAAAATGAAATGCAGGTACAGAACTTGCATAAATGTTTATACCGGGTTTTTCCGGCACAAATATACGGATTTTATTGCAATTTAAGGAGGATCTGACAATGAAAATAAGAATCTTGGCGTACCTGTCGGCCATCATTGCCGCCTTGTCGTGCTCATCCCTAAGCCAACTGCAGACCCAGACTTTCGATGACGGTCTCTACGTCCGCTCAAAAGCAGACGTTGTCCAGACCGTACGTCCTGAGGCCCCTGAAAGCGAAATAGACAATCTTCTGGCTGACAGCCGGGAAACCACAACCCTGCTTCTGAGCAGCGGGGACACACTTCTTGTCCGTCCGGGACAGACAGTCAAATTCGCACCTTCTGAAATAACAGTGCTCAGCACAACCCCTTCATGGTATTACAGCCCGTGGTACTACAATTCATGGTATTGGGACTACGATTACTGGTACAGGCCTTACCGCTATTACAGCTGGTATTATTCCCCCTGGTACCACTGGGACCCCTGGTACCACCCGTATTATCACCACTATTACCACCATTATTACAGCTGGTACTATGATCCCTGGTATTATGGGCCGCGCTATTATCACGGTTACTACGGATACTATGGCTATCATCACGGCTATGGCTGGTATGACGATTACTGGTACGGCGGAGGCCGCCATCACTGGGGCCCTTCAAGGGCCGCCTATCTTGGCCACAGGGACGGTAACTTCACCACCCGTGGAGGTGTAAACCGCACTTCCGGCATCGGTACCGCCCGCACTTCAGTTGCCATGAACAGGGCAGGGACTTCTTCGCCTTCACGTTACACCCCCGGGACATCCAGGGCAACCCGCTCTTCGGCTACGGCCGTCAGAAGCGTGGCACGTACCAGTGCCAGTTCCGGAGCAGTGCGCTCGGGCGCGGCTTCTTCACGCAGCAGTTCTTCTGCATCCGGAAGTATCGGTTCATCGGCAGGCAGGAGCACAACTTCCCGCTCCTCTACCGTTGGCAGCACCCGTTCCGGCTCGACAAGAAGCAGCTCTTCGGCAACCAGGTCTTCCGGCAGCAGCACCCGTTCCTCCGGTTCTTCATCGACGTACCGTTCCTCCGGTTCTTCATCGACGTACCGTTCTTCAGGAAGCTCGTCATCATCTTCACGTTCTTCCCGCAGTTCTTCATACGGCGGCGGAAGCTACCGCTCTTCCGGTAGCAGCTCACATTCCGGAAGTTATTCCAGGGGCAGCAGCTCATCGTCCTCTTCCTCTTCAAGGGGTTCTTACGGCGGCGGCTCTTCCCATTCATCCGGCAGTTCTTCATCTTCGCACTCCAGCGGCGGTGGCGGACGCAGATAAAATATCAGCATCATGAAAAAGACTATCGGTATAATTCTTCTGCTTGGCATTTCACTGGGTCTGAGGGCCCAGGACTGGCAGGATGCGTATCTCTTTTCCGAGAATAATTACATCGGCACGGCCCGCAGTGCTGCGATGGGTAATGCGATGACTGCGCTGGGCGGAGATCCCGGCTCCCTCACGATGAATCCTGCAGGCTCTTCCGTGGCCTCTTATTCACAGTTCTATATCAGTTCCGGTCTCAGCATCAGTTCGGCTTTTGCAACTGGTACGGTTCCCACTGGCGGCACCAGCCCTACCGGCTTCGGCGATGAGGTTTCATCGAAAAGGACCCGTTTCAAGATGCCAAGCCTTGGCTATGTCATGAACTTTGATACCGGACGCCGCAGCGGTCTCAAGCGCATGTCGTTGGGGTTCGTGTTCAATACTACAAATGATTATACGCACAGGTTCAATGCCAGCGGTGTAAACTCGCATGATTCATTCGGCGCATCCCTTGCTTCATCGGCAGACGGGTACCTTACCGATGTCATGGCAAATGCAGATTGGTATGCAACCGGGGACGCCTCCCAGATGCCTGCATGGATTGACATGACAGGCTACAGGGCCGGCCTCATCAGCGGTGTAACCGGCGCAGACGGCGCATATATCGCCCTGTCCGAGGTTATCGACGAGAATGGGCAATTCCGTATTGCCGCTCCTCTTTATCAGGAATACGGCCGCCAGACGAGAGGCTACAAGGGGGATCTGATCATGAACTGGTCTGCCAACTGGTCCGACAAGTTCTTCCTTGGCGTGAATATCGGCATTGTTAACTCTACTTATGGTATGGTAGAGTATTGGAAGGAGCAGCCCAACAACCCTTCAGACTTCAAGCCCATCGAATTCTCGGACGGTACCACAGGCCGCTTTGCATCCATGACGATGAAAAGGGATTATTCAATGGAAGGCAGCGGCATCTATGCAAAGCTGGGTGTGATCTGGTTGCCCGTTCCAGGCCTGCGTTTTGGTGCCGCAATCCAGACTCCTACTGTATATAATGTGATAGAGAAGTATTCCTATACCGGCCAGTCCGAGATTACCGGCCAGTACCGCGGCGCGGTCTCCAGCCCGGAGGACACATGGGGCTACAGGATCAGTCAGCCTTTCCGTTACAATCTTGGTGCAGCCTTCGCCCTTGGCAAACTGGCTCTCCTGAGCGCAGACTATGAATATGTCAATTACGCCCAATCCAGGTTCCTTAATTACCGTGGCGACGAGTATGACTTCGGTTATTATGATTTCTCACAGCAGAATGACAATATCCGCCAGTACCTCGGTAAATCCAGGGCAGTCAGGCTGGGTCTGGAACTCAGGCCCCTTCCGGCAATTGCAGTGCGCACAGGCTATATCTGGCAGGGCTCCGGTATAGCAGACGGTTCCGAGGCCGCCAAGCAGACCTTGTCCTTCGGCCTTGGCTATTCCTCCTCAGGCTCCTTCTATGCCGATTTCGCACTCCGCTTCCGCTTCATGCCCACGGAGTTCATTGTACCGTACTGCTATTATTACGCTCCTGATGAGTCCAACCCCTATTACAAGGTTATCGATGACGGAATCCTCACCCCCGAAATCGCAGTTGATTCCACCATTGCAGATGCATTCATAACAGTTGGCTGGCGGTTCTGACAAGCATTTTCCTGCCATTTTGTCAGAGAATGACCGGTGGCACGAAGTTCGATAATTCTATGGCGTCGTCCGAAACGGGCGGCGCCTTTTTGATAAGTAAAACAATAAAAACAAACAATAATTATGGGTAAAATTATCGGTATCGACCTTGGAACAACCAATTCCTGCGTCGCTGTGATGGAAGGCAACCAGCCTACCGTCATCATCAACAATGAAGGCCAGCGTACAACTCCTTCCGTGGTAGCTTTCACGGACGGCGGAGAGCGTAAAATCGGCTCCCCTGCAAAGCGCCAGGCCATTACCAATCCTAACAACACCGTATTCTCCATCAAGCGTTTCATGGGTGAAACCTATGACCAGGTGAACACAGAGGTGAGCCGCGTTCCCTACAAGGTGGTCCGCGGTGACAACAACACCCCCAGGGTAGACATCAACGGTAAACTCTATACTCCTCAGGAAATCTCTGCAATGATTCTCCAGAAGATGAAAAAAACTGCAGAAGAATACCTCCGTCAGGATGTTACAGAGGCAGTTATCACCGTTCCTGCATACTTCTCCGACTCACAGCGTCAGGCAACCAAGGAAGCCGGCCGCATCGCAGGTCTTGATGTGAAGCGTATCATCAATGAACCTACCGCAGCAGCCCTTGCATACGGCCTTGACAAGAAGGACAAGGACATGAAGGTTGCAGTCTATGACCTTGGCGGTGGCACCTTTGATATCTCCATCCTCCAGCTTGGAGACGGCGTTTTCGAGGTTCTCTCCACAAATGGCGACACACACCTTGGCGGTGACGACTTCGACCAGGTCATCATTGACTGGCTCGCATCCGAGTTCGCGGCCGAAAACGGCGGCATCGACCTCAAAAAGGATCCTATGGCCCTCCAGAGACTCAAGGAAGCTGCCGAAAAGGCAAAGATCGAGCTCTCCAGCCAGACCTCCACAGAGATCAACCTTCCTTACATCATGCCTGTTGACGGCGTTCCCAAGCACCTTGCAAAGACCCTCACACGCGCAAAGTTCGAACAGCTTTCCGACGCCCTCTTCCAGAGGTCTATCGCACCTTGCCGCCAGGCACTGAGCGATGCTCATCTCCAGCCTTCAGACATTGACGAGGTCCTCCTCGTGGGCGGTTCAACCCGTATTCCTTACGTGCAGGAGCTCGTGAAGAACTTCTTCGGCAAGGAGCCCAACAAGAGCGTCAATCCTGACGAGGTCGTTGCAATCGGCGCCTCCATCCAGGGCGGTGTCCTCGCAGGCGACGTGAAGGATGTCCTCCTCCTCGATGTCACACCTCTTTCCCTTGGTATCGAAACCCTTGGCGGCGTGATGACTAAACTCATCGAAAGCAACACCACCATCCCTGCGAAGAAGTCCCAGATCTTCTCCACCGCTGCCGACAACCAGCCCGGCGTGCAGATTGTAGTCCTCCAGGGCGAACGTCCCATGGCAAAGGACAACAAGCAGATCGGCATCTTCCATCTGGACGGCATCGCTCCCGCACCCCGCGGAGTACCCCAGATTGAGGTAACCTTCGACATTGACGCCAACGGAATCCTCAACGTCTCTGCAACTGACAAGGCTACCGGCAAGGAGCAGCACATCCGCATCGAGGCTTCCAGTGGCCTTTCCGACGCCGAAATCCAGCGCATGCGTGACGAGGCCAAGGCCAACGAAGCCGCCGACAAGGCAGAGAAGGAGCGCATTGACAAGATCAACAGCGCCGACGCCCTAACCTTCCAGGCCGAAAAATTCCTCAAGGAGAACGGAGACAAGGTCCCTGCCGATATCAAGGCCGAGGTCGAATCCAACTGCAACCTCCTCAAGGAAGCTGTCAAGGCACAGAACGTTGCCGATATCGACCGCTATTCCGAGGCTCTGAACAAGGCCTTCGAGAAGATGTACCAGGCAGGCCAGCAGGGTCAGGCCGGTCCTCAGGGCCCGTTCCAGGGTGGTCCTCAGGGTCCTTTCCAGGGCGGTCCCCAGCCCGGTGGCCAGCCCGAAGGTCCGGACGAACAGTAATACCCCGTGATATAGTCCCTTCCCAAGCCTGATGTGACCCCAAAAAGTTTTTTGTCTAACTTTTGGGGTTCATGTCAGCCTGGGAGGGGATTATTGTATAATAAATGAAAAATTATTATTTTTGTCATTTGGAAAAGTAGTGAACAAATAAATATCAAAACAATGAAAAAGAGTATTCTCAGCGCTATCGCAGTCCTGGCAGTTGCATTCTCTGCACAGGCTCAGACCAACAAGGAAGCTATTGAGGCCGCAAAGCAGAAGGTAGACGAACATCAGGCTGCCCTTGCAGAGGCAGTTCGTGCAGCAGACCAGCAGGCTATCGACAGCCAGAAGGAGATTGATATCCTCCGTCAGCAGACAGAGCAGGCCCAGGCACAGTACAACCAGGGCAAGAAGTCCCTTTCTGTCATGAAGGAATCCCTCAAGGCAAAGCAGAACGTAATCAAGGCCAAGAAGCAGGCCCTCAAGCTCGAAAAGAAGACCCGCAAGGTTGACGACGGCATCCTCGACACTGCCGACAAGACGGCTATCCAGCAGTCCGAGCAGGACATCAAGGACCTCCAGGCAGACCTCGTTCTCGCAAAGCGCGACTACAAGGAAGCAGAGGCCAAGGTAAAGCTTTCCAAGAAGGCCGTTACCGATGCAAAGAAGCAGATTGATGCTGCAAAGAAGAACGTCGCCGCTGCCAACAAGGAAGTGAGCGCAGCCAAGAAGCAGGTTGCCGCTGCAAAGCAGGAAGTAAAGAAGCAGGAAGACATCGCTGCAAAGCAGGAAGAGCTTATCAAGGCCCAGAAGGCTGCCGAGGAAGCTGCTGCAAAGGCAGAGGTTGCCGCTGCAAAGGCAGACTTCGCTGCAAACCAGGTTCAGGAACAGGCAGAGACCGTCGAACGCGTTGTGAGCGAGACAGAAAAGGCCCTTGCAATCCAGAAGGCTGAAGCTGCCGGTGTTGCAGTAGAGAAGGCCGCCGAGGAAGAAGTCAAGGAAGCCGTAGAGGAAGTTGCTGAAGAAGTGAAGGAAGCTGTAGAGGAAGTTGCCGCTCCCGCCGCTCCTGAGGTAGTCCCCACTGCAGAGTAATCTATGGGCAGAATTATCCTTACAGGAGACCGCCCCACCGGAAAACTTCACCTTGGACACTATGTGGGCTCCCTGAGAAACAGGGTGCTCCTTCAGAACGAGGGTGACTATGACAGGATGTTCGTCTTCATAGCCGACGTCCAGGCCCTTACGGACAACGCGGACAATCCGGACAAAGTGCGGTCAAACATTATAGAGGTAGCCTTGGACTACCTCTCTTGCGGTTTGGACCCCGAGAAAGTGACCATCTTCATCCAGAGCCGTATCCCGGAACTGCATGAGATGACCCAGTTCTTCTCCAACCTTGTGACAGTCCAGCGCCTGCAGCGCAATCCCACCGTGAAGGCAGAGATGGCCATGCGCGGTTTTGGCGCCGAAAACGAAGATGACAACCGCCGCGGCCTTCCGGTAGGTTTCTTCACGTATCCCATTTCGCAGGCTGCCGATATATGCGCCTTCAAGTCTACTACAGTCCCTGTAGGAGAAGACCAGGAGCCCATGATTGAGCAGTGCCGTGAGATTGTGCGCAGTTTCAACTCAACTTATGCGCCGGTGCTCGTTGAGCCGGAGATTCTTCTCCCTTCCAACAATGCATGCCGCCGCCTTCCCGGTACGGACGGAAAAGCCAAGATGTCAAAGTCCCTGGGGAACTGCATCTACCTTTCCGACGACCCCAAGGAAGTTGAGCGCAAAGTCAAAGGTATGTTCACTGACCCCAACCACCTGAGGGTTGAAGATCCCGGCAACGTTGAGGTGAATCCCGTGTTCACCTACCTTGACGCTTTTGCCGATGATGCTGACTTCGCCCGTTTCTGGCCGGACTATGCAAACATGGACGAACTCAAGGACCATTACCGCCGCGGAGGCCTTGGAGACATGAAGGTGAAGAAGTTCCTCATCAACGTCCTTCAGGACCGCCTGGAACCCATCCGTGCACGCCGCCATACCTACGAGCAGGATATCCCCGGTGTTTACGAGATTCTCAAGAAAGGATCCGAAGACGCCCGCGAGGTGGCTGCCAAGACTCTCTATGAGATGAAAGAGGCAATGCGCATCAATTATTTTGACGACCCGGCCCTCATCGCCGCTCAGGCAGAAGCTTATAAGGCAAAGTAATGGCAGGCACAAAGAGAACTTTCCCCGTGCAGGGCATGGGCTGTGCAGCATGCGTGGCAAGAGTGGAAGGAGCCCTGAAAAACGCCCGAGGCGTCAATTCCTGCCAGGTGAGCCTGGCGTCGAATACCGCCCTTGTTGATTATGACAATACCGTCACCAGTCCCGGAGAACTGCGTAAAGCCGTTCAGGATGCCGGATATGACATGATTGTAGACGGCACTGACGACGAAGCTCACTCGCGCGCAGAAGCCGAAGCGGAAGAGTCTCTGAGAGCACTCAGGAAAGATACCATCATCGCCGTGGCCCTGGCCGCGCTGGTGATGGTTATTTCTATGGGCTTCAAGGACTTCCCGCTCAAGGGTTTTATCCTTTGGGCGCTTGCGACTCCTGTGGTTTTTTGGTGCGGCAGGCGCTTTTTCAAGGCTGGAATACTGTCTCTGAGACATGGTGCCGCAAACATGGATACTCTTGTAGCCCTGTCTGTGGCCATTTCATATCTGTTCAGCATCTTCAACCTGCTTTTTCCCTCCGTTTGGACATCAAGGGGCCTGGAACCGCATCTGTACTTTGAATCAAGTACGATGATAGTTGCCTTCATCCTTCTTGGAAGACTGCTGGAGGAAAGGGCAAAGCACAGTACCACAAAGGCCATACGCGGCCTTATGGAACTGCAGCCGCCAAAGGACCCGGTCTTTCCCGGGGAAGTGGTGGTCGTAAAACCAGGAGAGAGGCTTCCAGTCGACGGCATTGTCATAGACGGCAGTTCGTATGTGGACGAAAGCATGCTCACCGGAGAATCGGCACACGTTCTGAAGAAAGCCGGAGACCATGTATACTCCGGGACGATGAACCAGAGGGGATTCCTCAATGTCAAGGCGGAAAAGGTGGGGGAAGAGACCATGCTGTCCTCCATCATCCGCATGGTTAGGGATGCCCAGGGTACAAAAGCGCCAGTGCAGAAGCTCGTAGACAGGATTGCGGCAGTGTTCGTGCCGGTGATTATCGGCATATCGGTTCTCACGCTTATCGCATGGATAGTCTTCGGAGGTGAGGACGGTGTTACGCTGGGCCTGCTTTCCATGGTGGCGGTCCTGGTGGTCGCCTGTCCGTGCTCCCTTGGTCTTGCCACTCCTACGGCAATTATTGCCAGCATTGGAAACGGGGCATCCAAGGGTGTTCTTATAAAGGATGCAGAAAGCCTTCAGACCGCGGCCAAGGTACAGGTTGTGGTAATGGACAAGACCGGAACCCTTACGGACGGCACTCCTGAGGACAATCTGAGGGAGAGCTCAATTCAGGCAGTGAAGGACCTTCAGAAGATGGGACTTGAGGTGCATGTGGTGAGCGGTGACAAGGAAGAGCGCGTACGGCGCGTCGCAGAGGCCACGGGAATCACACATGTCACCTTTGGTGTACTCCCTGACGGCAAGGGAGGATATGTCTCCCGCCTTCAGGAATCCGGAAAGAAGGTGGCTATGATAGGGGATGGCATCAACGACAGTGCCGCTCTCGCCCTTGCCGACCTGAGCATTGCCATGGGAACCGGAACGGACATCGCCATGGATGCCGCACAGGTGACCATAGTGTCGTCGGACCTCACAAAAGTCACAGAACTTGTCAAACTTTCAAAGCGGGCGGTAAAGATAATCCGTGAGAATCTCTTCTGGGCATTCTTCTACAATGTGGCTGCAGTGCCTGTTGCGGCAGGGCTGCTTTATCCGCTCACAGGATGGCTCATGAGCCCCATGTTGGCCGCAGCCTGCATGGCACTTTCAAGCATCTGTGTCGTAAGTAATTCCCTCAGGCTGCTACATTAGCCAGGAAGACATATCCAAACCAGCTGCAAGGCCTTCCCGTATTTCCGTCGAGGAAATGTTTACGAGGGGGGCCTTGAGCAGTTCTATCCTGTAGCGGGAATCCTCTCTGAGAAGGCGTGCCTTGAGGTGCCCTCTGTGATAGCCCTTTCGCGGGAAAACCACCACGCCATATTCCAGAAGGATGCGGCTGTAGTACTTCCAGCGGGGAAATGCTTCCAGGTTGTCCGCCCCTATGACAAGCGTGAACTCATTCTTTGGCTCACGCGCCTGGAGCGTATCCAGTGTGCGCACGGTATATTGCGGCGGAGACATGTGAAGTTCAGTATCCTTGACCGTGACTTTAAGCTCCGGATGGCGGGCTACAGCTGCCACAGCGGCATTGAAGCGATTTATTCCGGCAGGCAGTGAATGCTTGTCCTTGAATGGATTAAGCGGTGTGACTACAAGATACACCATGTCAAACCCCGCTTTCTCCGTGAGGAAGCGGATTATTGCCTCGTGGCCTTTGTGAAGGGGATTGAAACTCCCGGAGTAAACGGCGATTCTCATGCAAGGAAGGTGTCCACCATGGCTTCTGCTTCTGCAAAGGCGGTGGCAAGGTCATCGTTTATGAGGACTTTGTCGAACTTAGGGGCATAGGTCATTTCTTCTGCCGCCTTGGCAACGCGCTGTTCGATGGCTTCGGGCGTGTCCGTTGCGCGGGCAACGAGGCGGCGGCGCAGCTCTTCAACTGAAGGAGCCTGGATGAAGACGGACAGTGCAGCATCTCCGAAATACTTCTTCAGGGACACTCCTCCCTTGACGTCAACGTCGAATATTATGACATGTCCCTTCGCCCAGATGCGGTTCACTTCGCTCTTGAGGGTGCCGTAGAAGCGGTCCGGGTATACTTCCTCATGCTCTACGAACTTGTCGTCCGCCACAAGGGCGCGGAATACGTCGGCAGAGTAGAAAAGATACTCAACGCCGTCCTGCTCTGTGCCGCGCGGCGGGCGTGATGTTGCCGATACGGAGAACTCCACCTCCGGATGCAATCCAAGTATATGGTTTACTATAGTGCTCTTGCCGCTCCCCGAAGGAGCCGAAAAAATCAAAACTTTACCGTTCATATATGTGGTTTTATATTACCAGGTCTCAGGAAGTCCAAGGTCCTTGAAGGTACGTGGTGCGGGGATGCCGGGGAGGGGTTTGCGGTCCTTTAACTGAGAAAGGGCAACCTCCACGGCCTTTTCCAGCTGCTGGTCCGTGCCTTCGAATTCCTTGACAGGGTCATTGTCCAGGAGAATGTCGGGGTCTACGCCATGGTTTTCAACTATCCACTGCCCGGTTTTGGCGTCGTAGTTGGTGAAGAAGGGGACGCGGACGTCCGTGCCGTCAACATAGGGCAGGGGACCGCTGATGCCCACGATGCCTCCCCATGTGCGCGTGCCGATAACGGTTCCAAGCCCGTTCGCCTTGAAACTCCAGGGGAACAGGTCTCCGTCAGAGGCGGAGTACTTGTTGATGAGGAGCACCTTGGGACCGGTGTGGGTGCCTTCCGGTGTGGTTCCGGTCTTGGTTGAACCGCGGCGCATCGTCATGCGGTATGCCGTCCTCTGCAGGCGCTCGATAATCATAGGGGAGATGTTTCCGCCGCCGTTGGCGCGGTCATCGATGATGAGCGCTTCCTTGTCCAGCTGGGGATAATAGTAGCGAGCCCATTCGCTGAGGCCCTCGGGGCCCATGTCAGGAATATAAATGTAGCCCACACGGCCGCCGGAGAGTTTTTCTACCGTGCGGATGTTGTTAAGGACCCAAGCGTAATGCTCCAGCGGACCTTCGTCGGAAATGGGCTTCACCACAACCTTCTTTCCGCCGATCGTCAGTTCGGTCAGGACATCGGCCTTGCCGATGAGAAGTTTGTAGATGTTGTCGACATCGGCAAGGGAAATGCCGTCGATGGCGGTGATGACATCACCTTCCTTGACGCCGAGGCCGGGCTCTTGAAGAGGGGAGCGGAGTTCGGGCCGGTATGTTGCGCCCTCCATGATCCTGTCGATGCGGAAGCCGCCGTCAGTCTTGGAAAGGCGTGCGCCGAGAAGGCCCATTGGAATGCGCTCAGGCCTCGGATACTCGCCGGGAGTAACGTAGCAGTGGCCGGTGCCCACTTCGCTTATCATGCCGCCAAGGATGTAGTTCACGTCAAGGCGTGTGCGGGCATAAGGAAGAAGGGCGGCGTATTTGTCCTTTATGGCTTTCCAGTCGCGTCCGTGCATGTTTTCAAGGTAGAATCCGTCGCGGAAGGCGCGCCAGACCTCGTCGTAGAGCTGGGCCCATTCATCGGCATAGTTCACCGTGGTTACAAGGCCGCCAAGGTCAATCTTGTCCTTGGGCCTTACGTCCATCTTGGGGCCGATTTTTCCGGCATAGAGGTCCCCGTCCTTGAAGAGAAGGGCCTTGGAGGAGCCTGGAGTAACGTCCATGCGGGCGTCTGACGAGGATTCGTCCTCTGCGGTTTCGAAGGTGAATACCCGGGTGCCGCCGCGGCCGCCATACCAGAGGCTCTTGCCGTCGCAGTAGAAGCCGCGACCCTTGACCGGGAGCTTGATAATGCGCTCTGCAATGCCTTCGGGGTCTACCTTTGCCGCCGGTTTTGCCTCGGGCTTCGCATCGGCCTTCTTTTTCTTGCTGTCCTTCTTTGCAGGTTCGGCCGCCGGCTTTTCCTCTTCTGGCTTAACCTCGGGGTCCTTGCCGATAAGAGGAGAAGGGGTTTCCTTCGAGAGCATTGCCATGTACACGCCGCTCATGTCCTGGAAGGAATAGTTCCATTCTATGCGGCTGTACTGGGGGTTGAGGTCCCTGTCAGAGGTGAATATGAGATACTTGCCGTCAGTGGAGAAGGTGGGGCTGCCGCTGTTGTACCAGCGGTCTGTGACCGGATACTCCTTGCCGTCTGCAAGGCTGCGGATATAGACGATGTCCATCTCGTTCTCTGCGGGACGGGTGTATGCAATCCACTTGCTGTCCGGGGAGATGTTTACGGAGTAGAATTCCCTTATGGGGTCTTCCATTATGGTGCGCCTGCTTCCGGAGACCGGGTCTACTTCCACGAAGCGGTTCTTGCGGTCTGTGTAATAGATGTGCTTGCTGTCCGGTGCCCACATGAGGCGGCGGATATAGGTGTCTGAGCCGTTTGTAAGTTGTTTTACGCTGCCCTTTTCAACGTCGTAAAGATACAGTTCGGTCTCTCCTGTTGAGTCTCCTATCCATGCTACGGACTTTCCGTCCGGGCTCCAGGCGGCGCCGCGGTCATTGGAGTTGGAACTGCGGGTAAGATTGCGGGTGACGCCCTTTCCAACGGGAACGTCAAAGACTTCTCCGCGGGCGGTTACAACCACCCTGGAGCCGTCAGGGGCGAGGCTTGCGCCGCTCACCCTGCCGCTTACGTCCTTGCGCGCCGTGCGGCTGTAGATTGCATCAGATGCGAGGGTGATGCTCACCTTGGTGCATTTGCCGTCGGCAGGGGTGTAGCGGTAAATCCAGCCGCCGTTTTCGAAAACTATGCTCTTGCCGTCCGTTGAAGGGAATTTGACATCGTATTCCTTGAAGTCGGTGACCTTGGTGGTGAGACCTGTCCTAGTGTTGTAGCGGAACAGGTTCATGGTCATGTCCCGGTCGCTGGCATAGAAGATATCGTCTCCAATCCACATCGGGAAAATGTCCTGTGCGATGTTGTCAGTGACATTTTTCACAGTTTTTGCCTGAGGGTCCCAGATCCAGATGTCGTCGGCCATGCCGCCCCTGTAGTACTTCCAGGTGCGGAATTCGCGCATCACGCGGTTGTATGCCATCTTGCTTCCGTCAGGGCTCCAAGAGCACCAACCGCCTTCCGGGAGGGGGAGTTCAGAGGGCATGCCGCCTTCCGGAGACACCTTCCAGAGTTTTCCGGAGAAGCCGTCTTCGGTCCTGTTGCGGAAGTAGATGCCGTCGGCAGCCCAGGTCATGACTATGTTGTTCGGCCCCATGCGGTCTCCAAGGTCGTCACGGGGATTGGTGGCCGTGTATGTGAGACGTTCGGGTTCTCCGCCCCTGGCGGGGATGAGATACACCTCGCGGTTGCCGTCGTATTCGCCTGTAAAAGCTATGGTATTGCCGTCTGGTGAGAACCTTGCGAACATTTCATAGCCGATATGTGAGGTGAGGCGGTGTGCCTCGCCCCCCTGCACGGGCACTGTCCAGAGGTCTCCCGCGTAGCTGAAAACTATATCTGTACCGTTTGTTGCAGGAAAGCGGAGAAGCCTTGCTTCATCCTTCCCGAAGACCGCCGTACTCATGGCAGCCATAATACAAAGAGTGAGAATCCGTTTCATGGGCAAAACTGTTTTCAGTAAAGGTACAGTTTTTTTTTCACTTTATAAACAATATTAAAATTTTTAATATTGCCGGAAAAGCAGTATATTTGTAGACCATTGGAAAGTACAACAAACTTATATATCGTATGGTATCTTATAAAGAACTTGGTCTTGTAAATACACGCGAAATGTTCGCCAAGGCCGTTGCCGGCGGTTACGCCATTCCCGCATTCAATTTCAACAACATGGAGCAGCTCCAGGCCATCATCCAGGCTGCCGCAGAGACAAAGTCTCCTGTTATCCTTCAGGTTTCCAAGGGTGCCCGCAACTATGCAAACTCCACTCTTCTCCGCTACATGGCAGAAGGTGCTGTAGCATATGCAAAGGAACTCGGCTGGGAGAAGCCCCAGATTGTTCTCCATCTTGACCATGGTGACAGCTTCGAGCTCTGCAAGGACTGCGTAGACATGGGCTTCAGCTCTGTCATGATCGACGCGTCCTCCCTCCCTTACGAGGAAAATATCGCCCTCTCCAAGAAGGTCGTTGACTATGCACATCAGTTCGATGTTACAGTAGAGGCAGAACTTGGTGTTCTCGCCGGTGTCGAGGATGAGGTCTCCGCAGAAGAATCCCACTACACCCGTCCGGAAGAAGTCATCGACTTCGCTACCCGCACCGGTTGCGACTCCCTTGCAATCTCAGTAGGTACCAGCCACGGTGCATACAAGTTCAAACCTGAACAGTGCACCCGCGACCCCAAGACCGGCCGTCTGGTTCCCCCGCCGCTTGCATTCGACGTGCTTCACGAGATTGAGAAGAAGCTCCCCGGCTTCCCCATTGTTCTCCACGGCTCATCTTCAGTTCCCCAGGAATATGTTGACATCTGCAACCAGTACGGCGGCAACCTTCCCAACGCTATCGGTATTCCCGAGGAGCAGCTCCGCGAAGCCGCAAAGAGCGCAGTCTGCAAGATCAACATCGACTCCGACAGCCGTCTTGCAATGACCGCAGCAATCCGCAAGCACCTTGCCGAAAATCCCGGCCACTTCGATCCTCGCCAGTATCTCAAACCCGCCCGTGAGGAAATGAAAAAGATGTACGTCCACAAGATTGTCAACGTACTTGGCTCCGACGGCAAAGCCGAATAATTTTACATCCTGTACATCAGCAGATGGCCCGTTCCTACTCCGGTGGTTACGGACCATTTGTATTTATAGTCCTTGGTGAAACACCAGAGGGTGCTGTCCCCCTTGAAGTTGGCGTCAGCGATGATGATTTCGCCGTTGTCGGGGTTTACGAGGATGCAGTATGGATAGCTCACGCGGGCAAGGTCTGTGCCTGAGAAATGGACGGTCTCGACCTTGGAGGTTGCGCTGTCAACCTTGTAGAGGCATGTGTCATGGCCGCCGGTCATTTCCTTGTCATTGCCCATTGCGTAGATAATGCCGCCGCTGGCGGTTATCTTGTCGGCATGGACGCCGGGGATTACATTGGACGTGCCGTCAGGAGATACTGAAACAAGTGCCATTGGAGCGCTTACGCTCTGTATCCAGTTGTCTCCGTCCTGTGTCCAGGTAGATTCGCCGTAAGTGGAGACCCAGACTTTTCCGGATGCTGCCCTCATCATGTTCAGGTTTGTGACCGGAAGCTCTATGTCCTTGTCCCACTGGAATGTCTCAAGGTCGATGACGCTAAGCCTGTTGTCGTGTATGTAATTGAATCCGCCGCTGTTGGCTACAAACAGTTTGCCGTCCACGATGGCAAGGCCCTCAGGCTGGAAGCCAACCTGGACCTGGGTGAAGGAATAGTCGCTTGTGTTTATCCTGTAAAGCATGCCCAGAACCGGAGTGGAACCTCCGTAGACGGCACCGGAGTAGGAAGTGACATATGCGTATTTCCCATCAGTGATAATGCTTCTGGGACTGTCGATGCTTATGGATGCGATGAGCTTGTAATTGAAGGCGTTCAGAACTATGATCTCATCGGATGCGTTCATTGTGAGCCAGATTGTGTTTCCGATGATTTCGAGGTCGTTGCCTGTGTTGCCAAGGCCCTGAGTCTCTGACGGGTTTGCCTGTTTGAAAATGTCGGCATAAAGTTTTCCGTCGCTGAAGTTGAGGACGTCAAGCGTGGAAGCATTGGGATATGCTCCTTCGTTGAGAATCAGAAGCTTGGTGCCGGCTGGGGCTGAGTCACCTGCTTCCGTCTGGATGCCCGTGAAACCTTCCATTCCAGAGGCGTTTTCCACCTTTGAGCAGCTTGCTGCCGCGAAGATTATCGTGAGGGAGAAAACCAGCAGTGATAATTTTTTCATGACAGTTTGATTATTGGTTGTTTGCAAATATAAGTTTTTCAAATCTCAATAACAATACCTGCAAGCAAGTTGATTCCCGGCATCGGGTATTGCTGGACAATCTCATACTGCCCGTTCAGGAGATTCCTTACATCCAGTGAAAGCCGGATGCGGTCTGACACTGTCCATCCAAGGGAGGCGTCCCATGTGGTCCATGGGGCAAGATGATACTCGGGCCTTGCGCTGGCTGCAGTTACCCTGGAACCTGTGAGAAAACCTCTGATATCGAGGCGCAGCGAGTCCCATCGGCCAAAAATGTTGAAGCTGGCACAGTGGAGCGGGATGTACGGAATCTGCATCGAGGCGCCGTCTTCGCGCGCCCACTGGAAGGAGTATCTTGCCGTGATTCCTGCCGCCAGGGGGCCGGAGAACCAGGATGCCTGGGCCGATATCTCATCTCCCCAGATGGACACATCGGCAAGGTTATACATGCTCCAGCGGAACAGGCTGCCGTTTGGAACGGCAATGAGTTTGTCCTTGACGCGGTTGTGATACAGCTCTTCACGGCAGCGGAAGTGCCAGTTGTCATAGGTCCTGTCCCAGCACCAGCGGGCAGCGAATTGCCATACCTGTTCCGGTCTCAGGTTCCTTGCAGTTACATTGGTATAGTAGAGGTCATTGAAAGAAGGGAGCCTGCAGGAGCGCTTGATGATTCCCCCAAACTCCCAGTCTTCCCGCGGGTGCCAATCCAGGATAAGGGAAGGGGACAGGAAGCGGTAGCCATCGCTTGTAATCTGGCTCTGCAGTGCTGCCGATACCCTCCAAGGATCCTTCAGAACAGCAGCAGACAGGGCTGTGAAAAGGCTTCTTCGGGAGGCGGGAACTTCGGATGTGAGTTTTTCTGCCTGGGCGTCGACGGAGGCTCCAAGGTGCAGCCAGTCCTTTGCCTTCCAGCCGATGGATGTAGACAGATATGCACTCTGGAGTTCGTATTTCCAGATGGCGCTCACGGAGGGAGACAGTTCGGACACATCCACGTATTCCAGTACGTCCCGGGAATATCTGGCGCGGGTGAGGAGCCTCAGCGATGGCGAAAGCTGCTGCTCCCCTGAAGCCTGGATGGAGAGGTCCCTGTCGGCCTGGCGGTCAAGGGAGAGAGGGTTTTGGGCCGATTTCTTGATGACGGGTCCCGGAATGCCCCGCTCTGAATCGTAATAGCGGACGGAGAGTTCGTATCTGCCGCTCTCGGGCGTGTACCACAGCCCTGCTGATGCTCTGAAGGCCCTGATGTTGGAGTTCTCCCGCCTCATGAGGGAATCCTTGTATCGGAAGGGATAGGTGCCGTCTGCGATGTCGGCCCCCAGCTTGCCGCGAGCGGTTATGTGCCTGCCGATGCGCCCTTCATGGCTGACGGAGGGTGAGAAGGTCCCGAAAGAGCCCCCGCGGAGCCGGAAAGCGGTTTTCCGGCCTTTCGGTGCGGCGGTTCTCATGTGCAGGGAACTGGCGCTGCCGTATTCCCTTGCACTCTGCAGGAGTTCGGATTTCTGCCCTGCGTACAGTTCTACGGCTTCAAGGTCATCGGCCTCGATGCGGCCAAGGTCCGGCTGGAGGTTCTGGGCATTGTCGATTGGAACGCCGTCAAGGAAAATGGCCGTGTGGGCGCTTCCAAGGCTTCTTACGTTCACGGTCTTGAGCCCGCCGGCGCCGCCGTAATCCCTGAGCTGGACGCCGGAGAAGTCCCGGATGGCATCGGCAAGGGAGGGACTCCGCAGTATCGTTTCCCTGGAAGCCGATTCTGTCGGCGGAGAAATATGCCGCGCCGCGCTCACTATCGATGCGTCCAGGGTGTCAGGAACCTGGGAAGCGAGAAATATGGCGATGAAGGCAGCCAGCATCGGATTTTTTGACTATATTTGAATGTGCAAAAATACAAAATATTTCTCCTCTCCGTTCTCGTTGCAGCCTGTTCTTCTCCTAAACCAGTGGAAGGAGACATGGAATATGCCTGCTGGTTCAGCATACTGGACAGCACTTCCGTGGTGGTTTTTTCTCCGTCAGGCGGGGCCGATACTCTTCATGGCCCGGTTCAGAGCCTTGTGTGCATGTCCACGTCCTATCTGGGCTTTCTGGATGCGATAGGGGAGGTCTCTGCGGTAAAGGGTGTTTCCGGACTTAAGTTTGCCGGCACGCCGGGCCTTGACGCCGTTGAGGTGGGATATGATGCAAACCTGGATTTCGAAGCGGTGCTTAAAGCCCGCCCTGACTATCTTCTGACTTATGCCGTGGGCTCTATGGAGCCGACGTATTTGGCAAAGCTCAGGGAGCTGGGCGTAAAGACGGTGATATTGAGCGAACATCTTGAGAACCATCCGCTTGCAAGGGCCGAATATGTCAAGCTCTTCGGCGCTCTCACAGGGCGGCTTCACGAAGCGGATTCTGTCTTTTCCGCTGTTCGTGACGGGTATCTCTCGCTTGTGCAGCCATCCGTTACCTGCAAGGTCCTCGTCAATGTACCCTATGCCGATTCCTGGTACATCCCCGGCGGAGACAATTACATGACGCGCCTTATCTCCGACGCCGGCGGAGAAGTCCTCGGCGCCGTCCCCGACCGGGACAATTCTTCCATAATTTCTATCGAAAAAGCTTATTCCTATGCACAGGAGGCCGATTTCTGGCTGAATACCGGCTGGTGCTCCTCCCTTCAGGACATGGCCCTCATCCATCCCGTCTTCAGGAATTTCCACTTCCCGGAGGTATGGAACAACACCCTCCTTTCCACCCCTGGCGGCGGCAACATGTTCTGGGAAACAGGTCCCGTCAGACCGGACCTCATCCTCCAGGACCTCGTCCGCATCTTCTCCTCTTCCTCTGTCATTTCGAGCGATTCTTCTGTTATTTCGAGCGAAGTCGAGAAATCTCCCTTCAATTATTATTTCAAGCTTAAATAATATTTACTATTTTTGTGAGGTTATCCGGCTATAATTCAAAACCCAAGTAATTATGCGTAAAGTTTATCTTCTCATGGCAGCCGCAGCCATTCTCATGGTAGGTTGCAAGAACAATGGTTCCAAGAAGGCTGCTGCAGCAGCAGCTCAGGAAGAAGAAGCCGCAGCCGCAGCTGCCCAGGCTTACAATGATGCCATCGATGCGTTCGAGGCACAGGAAGGTGAAGAAATCAACATCCGCGAGGCTGTTGAGAAGCTCTCCGCTGCCCAGCCCGGCGGTCAGATTGAGTCCGTTGCAGAGGCTCTCGAAAAGGATCCCGATGCAGTTCTTCCTTTCCAGGCAGTCGAGGTAAAGCCCGCCTTCGAAGGTGGCGATGCCAATGACTTCTCAAAGTGGGTTAACAGCCACATTGAGTATCCTCAGGAAGCAGTTGACAAGAACATCGCAGGCAGGGTCGTCCTCCAGTTCACCGTTAACAAACTTGGTGAAGTAAAGGATGTCAAGGTTGTCCGCGGAGTCAACGAACTCCTCGACAACGAAGCCGTGCGTGTGGTTTCTTCTTCCCCCAAGTGGGAGCCTGCTACCCAGAACGGTGTTCCCGTGTCTGTGAATTACACCTTCCCTGTGATCTTTAAGATTCAGTAAGGTCAGAACAGTTTTCCCATAGAAAACTTATCCCTGAGGCCCTGAAGTTCGTCCGAAGTTGCCGGACGGTTCAGGGCTTCTTTGCGTTCTTTCTGGAACTGGGCCTTGAGGCGTGCGAACTGGCGTTTTGTGTCAAGGGTGAAGTCTCCGCCCTCGATCCATGCAAAATATGAAGGTTCGGTGTTCCAGACCTCACGGGCAGTCCTGCCCTTGTGCTTTCCGAAACTTACCACTGCTTCACCTTCTTCATTAAGGTACAGGCGTCCTGCATAATCGACCGTGCGGGGACGGCCGGCAACTCCTGCCAGGAAGTTCACGTCGTTCTTGAGCTTGTCCTGGTACATGTCCAGCTGGCCTTTGAGCACCTTGTAGGTAGCTACGGTGTCGGCCTCGGCGGTGTGGGCGTTTTCGAAGTCCTCGCCGCCGCAGTAGAAGCGATATGCAGCCTTCAGGTTGCGGGGCTCCATATAATGATATATGTTCTGGACGTCCACCATGAGCTTGGAGTGGAGGTCTATGTCGAAGTCCATGTGCATGTAGAGCCTGACGCGCTCGATTTCCTCTGCAAGCATGGGAAGGTCGAACTTGGCGGAGTTGAAGCCGGCAAGGTCTGCATCCTTGAGCCAGTCCAGGATCTCCTGGACACAGTCGCAAAAGCGGGGTTCTCCCGCAAGGTCTTCATCCTTGAGGCCGTTCACTGCCGATGCCTGAGGGGCGATGGGATACTGGCACTGGTTCACGTAGTCCCAAGGCTTGAAACGCCAGGTCTTGATGCGGGTTTCCCCGCCGGGGTATACTTTGACGAAAGAAAGCTCTGCAATGCAGTCAGAGGCAATATTAAGGCCGGTGCTCTCAATGTCAAAGAAGAGCAGCGGCCTTTGTAAATTCAGTTCCATATTCTTATAAGATTCCTCGACTTCGCTCGGAATGACAATGGTAATTACTGGATCATGATAGGCATTAAGATACCGCAGACCTTTTCGGTGTCGGCTTCTTCCTCAGAAGGGAGGATGAGGGCGGCGCGGCGGGCATCGGCAAACTTTATCATCAGGGTGTTGCAGGCCATGTTGGCGAGAATTTCGGTGAGGAAGGTGGACTTGAAGCCGATGGTGAGGTCTTCGCCGTGGTAGTCGCAGATGATCTTCTCATAGGCGGCGAGGGCGAAGCCGAGGTCCTGTGCCGATATCTCCAGCTGGCCTTCCTTGAGGGTGAGCTTGATGTGGTTGGATGCCTTGTTGGAGCACACTGCAACACGTTTTACGGTATTCAGGAGGAGCTGGCGGTCGATGGAAAGAACGTTGGAGTTGGATGTGGGAATTACATCCCTGTACTTGGGGTACTTGCCAACCACCAGACGGCATACCATTGTGGTGGCGCCGAAGGTGAACTGTGCGGTAGCACTGTCAAATGCAATCTCTACGTCTTCCACATCCTTGCCGATGATGGAACGCAGCACGGAAGCCGGTTTCTTGTGGAGGATGAATGAAGCCTTCTCCGTGGCCTTTACGTCCTTGGTGGTGTAGCAGATGAGCTTGTGGGAGTCTGATGCCACGAGGGTTGTGGAGTCAAGGTCAATGTCGAAGAAGATACCGTTCATTGCGGGACGGATTTCGTCGTCGGCAGTGGCATAAACCGTGCTCTGGATGCCTTCTACGAGGCTTTCTGCCGGGAAGGCCACCTTGAGGGCGTCGTCACCGGTGGTCTTGATTTCCGGATAGTCGTCTGCGGGGAAGTAGGGGAGGACGGAGTTTCCGCTTGCCCAGCCGCATTCGAAGGAGCTTTCGGAAACGGTGCGGATGCGGATTGGCTGGTCCGGCAGTTCCTTGAGGAGGTCTGTCATATGACGGGCGGGAACGGCGATGGAGCCGTCTTCTTCACCGGATTCAACCTCTACGGTTGTGCGGAGGGTGAGTTCGGAGTCAGATGCGGTAATCTCCAGCAGGTTGCCCTTCAGTACAAACAGGAAGTTCTCCAGGATAGCGAGGGGAGACTTGGAAGGGATGGCCTTGGAAACGTCCATGAGGGCCTTGAGGAGATTGGTGCTGGAAATAGTCAGTTTCATATCTTGTTCTTCTTATAGTCAGTTCACAAATATAATCATTTTCCTTGAAATGGCATAAGTTTTGAGAAATATTGCGCCGGAAAATACTTAAATGATTCAAGATATGAAAAGAGGATTATTGACTGTACTGCTTTCAGTGCTTGCAGGCGGCATAACAGCCTATGCAGTGGTAAAAGCAACCCAACCTGAAACCACAACCCCCAGCGTAGTTACAACAGACGAAAACGGCAAGGCCGTAGAATACCGTACTGTCAATTTGGCAGAAACAGACTATCCGGACTTCACATATGCCGCCGAATCGGCTGTGGAGGCCGTTGTTTATGTAGAGGTAACGGTGCAGCGCCGCCAGCAATACCAGAATATCGACCCGTTCTTCCGCTTCTTCTTCGGAGACGAATATGCAATGCCTCAGCAGCGTGAAGCCAAGGGCAGCGGCAGCGGCGTCATCATCCGCCCGGACGGCTACATCGTCACGAACAATCACGTAGTTGACGGCGCAACCAAGATCCAGGTAACCCTGAACAACAACCAGCAGTATGATGCCACCGTCATCGGTACTGACCCCGCAACAGACGTTGCAATCATCAAGGTCGATGCAACCGGCCTTCCTACAATTCCTCTTGGAGACTCTGACAAGCTCCGTCTCGGAGAGTGGGTGCTGGCTATCGGCTCACCCCTTGGCGTGCAGCTGCGTTCCACCATCACTGCCGGCATCGTATCGGCAAAGGGCCGTTCAATGCCTGACGGAAGCGGCGAATTCAAGATTGAATCCTTCATCCAGACCGATGCAGCCGTGAATCCCGGTAACTCCGGCGGCGCCCTTGTGAACAAGAAAGGCGAACTTGTGGGCATCAACACCGCCATCGTCTCCCAGACCGGTTCCTACAGCGGCTATTCATTCGCAGTTCCCGTGAACATCGTGAAGAGGGTAGTCGACGACCTCATTGACTTCGGCTCCGTAAAGCGCGCAGTCCTTGGCATTTCCATGGGCACCGTGGACAAGAAAATTGCCGACGAAATGAAACTTTCCTCCGTGTCTGGCGTATATATTAACGAGGTTTCCAAGGGAAGTGCCGCCGACAAGGCCGGCCTTCGCAAGGATGACGTCATCATAGCCATTGACGGACAGAAGATTACGGATGCTTCATCGGTACAGGCAAAGGTTGCCGGATATCACCCCGGAGACAGTGCCGACATCGCCTACATCCGTGACGGCAAGACCGCCCACGTAACAGTGGTCTTTCAGGCCGCCGCTGCAACCAACGGAGAAGTTGCCCTTGACGGTACCACCGAATTCTACGGTGCAAAACTCCGCGCCGCCGATTCAGAGACCCTGAAGGCACTGAATCTCAAGAGCGGAGTGGAAATTGTTTCCCTCGGCAGTGGAAAGATGGCCGATGCCGGAGCCCGCGCAGGCAGCATTATCGTCTATGTCAACGACAAGCCCGTCTCGAAACCCGAGGAGGTAGTAGCCCAGGCCAAGAAGGCATCCCGTGCAGTATATGTAGAGGGTGTCGACAGGAACGGCAGGGCGTTCTACTTCGGTTTTGGAAAGTAGACTAAACTGTAGAAATGAGGCAACTTAAGATTACCAAGTCCATCACCAACCGCGAAAGCGCGTCTTTGGACAAGTACCTGCAGGAGATTGGCCGTGAAGAGCTTGTAACTCCTGATGAAGAAGTGGAACTGGCACAGCGTATCCGCAAAGGAGACCAGGAAGCCCTTGAAAAACTTACCCGCGCAAACCTTAGGTTCGTGGTATCTGTGGCAAAGCAGTACCAGAACCAGGGCCTCAGCCTTCCGGACCTTATCAACGAAGGCAACCTGGGACTTATCAAGGCTGCCGAAAAGTTCGATGAAACCCGTGGTTTCAAGTTCATCTCCTATGCTGTATGGTGGATTCGCCAGAGCATCCTTCAGGCACTTGCAGAGCAGAGCCGTATCGTACGTCTCCCTCTGAACCAGGTGGGCTCCCTTAACAAGATAAACAAGGCTCTCTCAAAGTTTGAGCAGGAGAACGAACGCCAGCCCTCGAACGAGGAGCTCTCAGAGATGATCGACGTCCCCAAGGACAAGATTTCCGACACTCTCCGCGTTTCAGGCCGCCACGTCTCCGTTGATGCACCTTTCGTGGAAGGCGAGGACAACTCCCTTCTTGACGTGCTCCCCAACGACGATTCTCCCTCTGCCGACAAGGGCCTCGTCAACGAAAGCCTCAATACAGAGATTGAACGTGCTCTTTCCACCCTCACGGACCGTGAGAGGGAAATCATCAAGAGTTTTTTCGGAATAGGCTGTCAGGAAATGACGCTGGAAGAGATTGGCGAACGCTTTGGCCTCACCCGTGAAAGGGTGCGCCAGATTAAGGAAAAGGCCATCCGCCGCCTCAAGAGCCCTTCACGCAGCAAACTCCTTAAAAGTTACCTGGGATGAGTCCGGAAAAGTTCATTCAGACAAAGGCCGCAGAGGCCATCAAAGCAATCTATGGAACTGAAGTGGCGGAAACGTCACTTCAGGTTTCTGTTACCCGCAAGGAGTTCGAAGGTGACTATACCCTCGTCACCTTCCCGCTTCTCAAGATTACGCATCAGGCACCCGATGTCACGGGTAATGCAATAGGTGATTACATGGTCGCAAACTGTCCTGGGATAAGCGCTTTCAACAGCGTCAAGGGCTTTTTGAACCTTTCATTCTCTCCTCTCTACTGGAATGAGACTCTTAGCAACATCGCTGCCGATGCCGCCTACGGCCAGCTTCCTTCTACCGGGAAGCGTATCATGGTGGAGTTCTCATCTCCAAACACCAACAAGCCGCTGCATCTTGGCCACATCCGCAACAATCTCCTTGGAGACAGCGTTTCCCGCATCCTCAAGGCCTGCGGCAATGACGTTATCAAGGCTACGCTGGTGAATGACCGCGGCGTGCATATCTGCAAGTCCATGTATGCCTGGGAGAAGCTTTTCAACGGTGCTACTCCTGAGAGTACCGGCAAGAAGGGAGATCATCTTGTGGGAGACTGCTATGTGGCTTATGCCAAACTTGAGAAGGAACATCCCGAGGTCCTTGAGGACGTTCACAAGATGCTTGTCAAGTGGGAAGAGGGAGACCCTCACGTGAGGGGGCTCTGGTCCATGATGAACGGCTGGGTATTCAAGGGCTTTGACGAGACATACAAGTCTCTTGGAATCTCCTTTGACAAGGTAGACCACGAGTCAGATACCTATCTTCTTGGCAAGGAACTGGTCCAGGAAGGCCTCAGGAAGGGAGTCTTCGAGACCGAACCCGACGGCAGTGTCTGGTGCGACCTCACCGCCGACGGCCTTGACCGCAAGCTCGTCCTCCGCGGAGACGGCACCTCCGTCTACATCACCCAGGACCTTGGTACGGCAGAGCGCCGATTTGCCCAGTATAACCTTGATTCCCACGTGTATGTTGTGGGCAACGAGCAGGATTACCATTTTCAGGTTTTGAAGCTCATCCTTGGAAAACTTGGCTTTGACTGGGCTTCCCGCATCTACCACCTCTCCTACGGCATGGTAGAACTCCCCGAAGGTAAGATGAAGTCCCGCGAAGGCACTGTGGTTGATGCCGACGAACTCATCGCCAGCATGGAGGAGGAAGCCCGCCGCACCTCCGAGGAAAGCGGCAAACTCACAGACCTTTCTGACGAAGAAAAGGCAAACCTCTACCATGTTATTGGCCTTGGCGCCTTGAAGTACTTCATTATCAAGGTAGATCCCAAGAAGACCATGCTCTTCAACCCCAAGGAGTCCATAGACTTCAACGGTAACACCGGCCCCTTTATCCAGTACACCCACGCCCGCATTTCCTCCATCCTGCGCAAGGCTTCCGCAGATTTCTCCTCTGCCGATGTCATGTCTGCCGAGCCTTCCGCCAAGGAAATCCGCCTCGTGAAGCTACTGGGTCTCTTCCCCGGCAAGGTTGCCGAGGCCGGCGCCGCCCTCAGCCCCGCCGTCATCGCCAACTACGCCTACGACCTGGCCAAGGAGTTCAACCAGTACTATCACGACACTCCCATCCTCAAGGAGTCCGATGAGGCCATCCTGCGCTACCGCCTGGTCCTCATCGACGCCGTTGCCCGCGTCCTTCGCTCTGCGATGGACCTCCTTGGCATCGACCTCCCGGAAAGGATGTAGTGCTTGGGGCGCTGTTTCCGCGGTTTTGATACATTCAGACCACCACTTTGGGCCTGTAATGGCGGCGAAGTGTTGGTTTGGCGGGGTTTAAACTACGCCAAACCATCGTTTCCTGTCCTCTAATGTATACAAGCGGTGGTTTGAATGTATCTGGCAGGGAGGGGTACGGAGCAATGCCGTAGCAGAAAATGGCCGGATTATCAGAGTACACTGGTTTTTTGGACTTGGTCCAAAATAATAATATATTTGCATAAAAGCATTGATATGAAAACAGTTGAAGTACTTGGGGCGAAGACGAGGGAGGAGCTGGTTGAAAAAACAGAGGCTGCGCTCTTGGAGTGTAACCTCTGTACTGATAAAGTTGTGATGGAGTTTCCGGAAGGGATGTGGGGGGATGAGTTCAGTGATCTTGTGGGAGTAGAGCTCATGCCGGCAATCGAGGCGAACCTTGAGAGGCACGGGGGCTACATGTGCGATGCGGAACACTTCTCCATTACCGGCCAGGAATTCCTCTCCATCTATACCCGTTTCGGAATCAAGTAGTTACTTGCAAAGAGCATCTATGACCTTTTGGGCTTCTTCCCTGGAGGAGAAGCTGAAAGGGTTGTACTTATTGTCTTCCATGCAGATGACCATGGCGCCGAGGAGGTCGGCCATGCCGTCGTACCACTGGGAGGCGTGCCAGTTGCGCCTGAGGTAGCTCTTGCGGAATCCGTCCTTGTCCAGCTGTCCAAGGAGGGTGCCTGGAAGGTGCAGGGCCTTAGAGACCTTTCGGAACTTTTCGCAGCGCATGTCGTCGCAGCTGTCGGCTCCGATGAGGGCGGGAAGGCTGCGCCAGTCGGATGCATCGGCCTGGACTATACGGAAGCTGTCGTCCGTGGCGGCGATGATTACGTACTTTTCGCCTACGTCAGGATAGCCGGGATGGGCGGCTTCGGTCTCGTCGTCGTGGCCTTCGTATTCATCGTCATCGTCTTCATCTTCAGGGAAGAATGCCTTCGCCCAGCTGGAGTCAAAGTTGTCCGAGGCGGTCCAGCTGTCTTCGCCAACCTCTTCCTCCTTTTCGTCGTCAACTATGCTCTGCATAACCTCGCTGCCCATATCGAGGCCCTTTTCACGCCATTCCCAGGCCTTGTCCTCATCCCCTTCATCAGAGAAATACTGGTACAGGACGGCGCAGGCATCTGCATTGGGTTTCTCGGGGTCGTTCACCAGGGCTTCGAGGCCCTGGACTGTTGACTCATCGGCCTTGCCATTGTCTACCTGCCAGACGTAGTAGTGAAGGGCACAGGCCTTGTCTCCAAGGTCGAGTCCTTCTTTCCATATCTCGGCGGCTCTTGTCTCATCGGCAGCTGTGCCCCAGCCGTTGAAAATACACATTCCCAATTCTTCGAGAATGTCCCTGCTTCCTCCCAAATAGGCGTCCTGCAGCGGCTTGAAGGCTTTTTCAAAATCCTGTTCCAGGCCATTCCAACCGTTATAATGGCACTTGCCGGAATACGCGCAGGCCATTATATACTCATCTTTGCAGTCTTCGGGACAACCTTCTTCGAGATAGACTTTGATAACTTCCTGGGCGAATTTGTATTCATTATCCGGCTTTTCCCCTGCTGCCTTGATGAGGTCGCCGATACGGTCAAAAGCTTTGCTCATAAGGATTCGGAAATTAGAAACTGAAGTATTCGAGTCTTTGCATGGCCTGAGGAGGGACGTCTCCGGTTTCCTTTGGAAGAATCATCACGCGGGCTGTACTCTTGTACTGGCCCACGTTCACGGCCTTTTTCATGTAGGACTGGATATTGTCGAGTTCCATCTGCTTGATTTCTGCCATGGCCTTGGCCTCCCTCGAGCATTGGTCAAGGGCAGCCTTGCCGGTCTTGACGTACTTTCCGAAGTAGGACATGTCTTCCAGCGTGGTAAGGTTCGCGATGCCGATAGTGGCGCCAGGAAGGCCTATGAGTGAAATCTTTGCATTGTTCTGGATGGCAGTACAGCCTTCCATGAATGTGATGATGACTTTCTGGATGTCCGTGGTGCTGAGGCGGTTGCCGGACTTGTCCACGAAGGTCACTATCTTGTACTGCTTGCCGTCCTGAGCCTCTACCCATGTCTCCTTGATGCTATAGTCTGCAGCCAGATAACCTTTTATTTCTTCTGTCTGGTTCCAGATGGTGGTAACGTCATTAAGGAAACTGTCGATGGCTTCGTTGCGGCTCTTGCGGTCAAGGTCCCAGATCACGGGTTCGGCCTCTTTCTTGCCCTTTTTTGCCTTGGCCTTGGCAGTGGCCTTTGAACTGCCTCCGAATGCGGGCGTCACCTCCGTAGATGTGGAGGAGGTGGCGGCTGTCTGCGCTACCGGCGCCGGCTCCGGAGCGACGTAGCGCTCCTTGCTCACGGTCATGTCATATAGGACGTACTGACCGCTGCGGGTTTCCCCGCACTGCAGCCAGAACATGAGCTGTCTGCATTTGTTGATGGGGACTGTAAGAGTGGTGGGCGCCATCTTGTTTGTGAGGACGAACTCTCCGACCTTGCGCATATCGGCAAAGACGTATAGCGTGGTGGGGTTGTTCGGATCCAGTTTCTTGCCGAAGATGTCGGTGTCCACGAACTCACTCTTGTTGGCCACGGTAAAGGTGAGGGACTCATATTCGCCGAAGGGGTTGAATGCCACCACGGCGCTCTGGTGCCCTTTGTCCACCAGGTTCAGGGCGGAATAGCCGGCGGCCAGCGCTCCTGCAAGGCCTGCTCCTGCCGATACTCCCGTAGCTGCGGCCACATTGCTTGCGCTCATGGCACTTCCCGCGCCCACGGCGAACAGGAAGATGGCTTCGTTGAGGGTTATATCCTCGAAGGCCAGTGCCGGAGGGACATTGGTTTCCAGCATCACGCCCTTGTAAATCTGGCTTCCATCCTTCATGTCGAAGCGCTCCTTCATGGAGCTGCCGTTCTTGAAACAGTCGTTGAAATCGAAGTTGGTGAGGCTCGAAAGGTATCTTCCCACATAGTGGAAGTACGGCTGCCCGCAGAGGTCGATAAGGTCGGCGGTTTCAGTGATTTCGGGCTTGCGGTGGTAGAAGAAGGGTTCGGTGTCCTGAGGCTCTCCGCGGAAGACCATTACGTCTCCAACGCCGATGTAAGTCTGCTTGTCCTGGCCGGTGCCGGGTTTTGCGAACTTAAGCCTGCGGCATTTGTAGATAGGAATGGTGAACTTCTGGTTCGGCCACAGGCAGTGGACCTGGGTGTCCAGGACCAGTGCGTCGTCTGCATATACCAGCAGGCGGTCTTCTCCAAGTACGCGGTGCTTGGAAAGGGTTCCTACGGTAAATGCCAGCCAGTCGAATTCTCCGGCGAGGTCGAACTCCACATAAGAGTTGATGTTCCCGTTCATGAAAGAATCGCCGGTGGTGAGGATGAAGCCTTCATCGAACTGCTCTCCTCCCATGGAGAAATGGTAGTAGGAAGACGCTCCGTTGAAGTAAATGTTCTTGTAATCGGCTTTTCCGCGAACAGAGTACGGCTCAAGGCTTGAGCAAAGGCGTGTGGCGTCCTTGAACTTGGAAATCTTTTCCTTGGCTGTATTGGCAATTCCCGGGGTTGGGATGCCTGCGTAGCCCTTCTTGTACGCATATATATCCACCACGCCATAGTGAAGGCCTCCAAGGAAATCCGCCTGCTCAAGTTCCCCGCTGTGCATTGAAACTACGTTGGCACCTGAAACATCCAGGACAACCTGTTCCACAAGGTCTTCCTGGGTTATGAGCTTCTCGTAAATAATTCTGCCGTCGGCCTTTACGGTGAACCAGCCCTTGGCATTCCTGCTGTTGGCATCCAACGGGCCGATGAGGAAGGAGACCTTATTATACTGCTTCTGGAGCCAGAAGTAGGCGAAGCCCTGACTGATTCCCTTGCCTAATTCTTCCGAGCACTGGAAATTAAAGCCGGAATTATACTTTATGTGGTTCATGCTCACGGATTCCTGTATTCCAACCCCCTGCCATTCGTGTTTGACGGTGACGGGCACGGACCAGCCGCGATGGCACAGGAAATGGGGCTTGATATCGTCCACAAGGTTCACCTTGTCCCTTGTTATAACGCTGGCAAGCGGATTGGGCGCAGGCGTGGGTGTCTGGCCTTTTTTCCAGAGCCTGACCTCTGCAAAGCCGATGGTGTACAGGCCCTTGAGGTGGTCAAACCGGAGTTCGTCCACGCCGCTGATGTCAAGCACGACCTCCCTTGGAGCGTGCCAGTCCCTTATTACCTCATCAAAGATGCGCCTGCCGTCGGCCCTGACGGTGACGATGTGGGTGCCGTCATCATCGGCGTTGAAACGGGGCTCGTTATCAGTTCCCGACCATCCGCCACCTCTTGCAAAGCCAATCACGAAACTGAGTTTCTCGTATTCTCCCTTCAGGGAAAAGACGGCGTAGGCCCAATCTTCTGCCTGGGAGTTGAGGACTCCGTTTCCCAGCTTGAATCCGTTGGTGTACTTGTATCCTGCGAGGCCGAAATATGGTTCATTGTTGCGGATACCAGGATATGTTGGATCGTATTTTCGCTTTTCAGTCGGCTCATAGTTCTTGGAAAGATATACCTGAGCCCCTGCGCTGAGGGCGCAGAGCAGCATTATTGCAGAAAGCAGGAACTTTTTCATAGGCAAAGCATATTTCTTTACCTACAAAAATAATAAAAATCAACGAATTACAACGCTGTATCCGCTATAATAGCTCAAGAGTGCGTTTCAAGAGCCCTGGAAGGTCTGATGAGGTCTCCAGCGGGAAGCCGAAGGAGGCGCACTTGTAGCCTTTTCCGACGTAAAGGACAGCGGCTCCGATGTTGGTGCCGTCGTAGTGCATGAGGTATTTGCTGCCCGGAGCCGATGCAAATGCAGGTGAGATGGGAAGGATTACAGAGGCGGCGCCGTCGGCGGGGGCGATGCCGTCAGGATTCTCCACCCGGTATACGGAAGGGGAGTAATCGCGGTTGTAAGTGACCTCGGGAAGTCCCGTGCCGAAGGAAGGCAGGACCCTGCCGCTGCGGTCTCCGAAATTGGTTACGGCTGTGTAACCGAGGAACTCCTTCACGAAGCGGCGCGTGCTCTCCGGTGCCTTTGGAACGCCCTGATAAACGGCGTCCCAGGCATCTGTGGCTATGTATGAACCGGAAATGATTATGTTTCCTCCACTCGTGGTAAACTGCTGGATAGCCTGCATGAGGCCTTCTGTGAACACCTGAAACTTGTCCGGAACGGCGCCGCGGCCGTCGCGCACCGTGACCTGCTTTCCGCATATGATGTCGGCCGCAAATGCCGCGCGTGAACCGTCCCAGGCCTCTGCCGATGATGATTCAAAGGAATACCCGGCATCAAGGAGCGCCTTCCCGTGTGCCGATACGAAATCGAACGTGTTCCCCGCGACGATGGTTCCGGCATGGTCCAGATAAGACCCTCCGTGGCCGGGGTCGTCGTCGGATGTCCATGCCGATTCACGTCTGAACTGGTTCACTTCCCCGGCGAAAAGGATATCCCGCCCCCATGGAACGCCGCTGTCAAGGCTGTGCATGAATCCGGCATACTGCGGCTGGTCAAATGACGCAGGGGCGCTTACACGGGTGAAATTGTTCACCACTATGACTTTCTTTGGAAAGCCTCCCGGAGTGCCTACGCTGAGTATTTCCGAAGGGAAACTGAGTCCTCCGCTGTTCATGGCGGCAACTTTGAAAGAGTATACGTGACCGGATTCTATGGGATAGCGGAAGGAGGTTTCAGAACAGTCTGTGCCATCGTCAAAGACACCGTCATCAATACGTGTATATATTCTGTAACGTGTAGCGCTTGCGGTGTTTTCAAGTGGATCGACCGTGGGCTCCCATGACAGAACGGCGGTGGTGCCGTCAAGCGATGCCTTGAATGCATGGACGGGCAGCGGCTGCACGATGTATCGGCAGCCATAGCGGGCGCTCAGGAACTTGAGTATACCCTTGTATACGGCCCTTGAGAGGTCAAAGCGGAACTGGGGGTCCAGGCCGTGGCGCATGTCGGCAAAATTCTGGTGTGAAAGGATTTCCAGGAGAAGTCCCGGAACGCCGGTTGTGCGGGATTCGCTGTAGGAACGGTCCCAGGTCTGGCGGCGGGCCCAGAGGGGGTCATGAAGCGCGCGCATGTCGTTCACTACCTGGCTCTGGACAAAGTCTGTGTACAGGCGGGCTGCCATGCGGTTGGAGCCGTCGGCATAGTTGACACCCTCCTCGCACCTGTAGGTATAGATGGCAAGGGTTCCCACGATGGTGCTGTCCGGGGTGATGCCGGCGTCTGAGTGGAATGCGAGGGAGCAGTCGAAGGGGATTCCGCGCTCCATGAGGTCTTTTACCCAGCGTCCGCGGCCGGCGAAGTCCTTGGTGTAATCGTCGTCCCAGTCATCGAAAAGCGTGAGGGGAGTGCCTCCATACTGCATGCTGGAGAGGGCCCCTTCAATGTATGCGGGCATCCCGGAAATGCCGGCGCCGCGGTCGGCCTTGCCCATTCCTCCGCCAAAGCGCACGGCATCGGCAGTTACAACCGTCCCTGAAGCGCCGTGATTGGTGAGGCTCACCTTTCCGGTATCCCCAAATGAATATGTGCCGATGTAAATCCATGTTCCGCCGCCCATCTTCTGGTTCACGCGGACGACAGTCTCTCCGCCCTTGTGGCTGACGGTATAGCGGGCTTCGGTTGTGCTTTCAGGAAGAGTCTTGTACGAAACGTAAACTGCGTACTCTCCGGGTGTGGGGAGTTCTGCAGTCCAGACGGCCTCTGCCCTGTTGTCCCTGCTGCCGGACATCCAAGCCTTGCGTGCCGTTCCCATGGTGAAGGGATTGTCGTGGTCTTCATAAGCCTGTTTGGCATCGGCAAAACCTTCTCCGGCGCTGCTCCAGGGACCTTTTTCCGAATACTGTCCCTTGCGTCTGAGGAGCCCCCGGCGCTCTCCTTCGAAGGCAGGGTCGTTGTCGCAGACCACTTCGTTCACCTGGATGTCCCTTTCCCTCGGCGTCATGGTAACGGCGCCGGCGTTTTCAAGCATGGGGATGAGGAAAGGAAGGACGTAGCTCTGTGTGTACAGGTCTTCTGCAGTGGAGTGGGTTGCAGAGCGCTGGAAGATCCATCGGCCCGCCTTGGAGTTGTAATACAGGCCATGGCTCTGCCACAGGGCGATGTGCCTTCCTGACAGGCCAAGAGGCCACGAGTCACGGCCGCGAACCAGCGGGATTCCGGCCTTGTGGTCTATCTTGTATTTGCTCTCTACGGGTTTTCCGTCGTATCCAAGGGCAGGCATGGAAAGGTCATCGAGACCGACCCTTCCCGTCATGATAATACCGGTCTTGTATCCGCTCATGGCGCTTTTAGACAGGCTCTGGAACGTGCTTTTGAACCATTTCTCGTCTCCAGGCCTCCAGGGATAGTCTCCCAGTTCCCTTGAGAAATAGAAGTCCAGGGTTTTTCCAAGGCGCATGATCTTGTCAAGGGAGAACTTGACATCCACGCCGGTTCTCTCCTTGAGGAGCACCTGGATGGAATCTACTGCGGGCTTGAAGTCCTTGGGAACGGGTTTCTGGGCCCAGGCGGTGATGCTTGCAAGCAGAAGTGCCAGCGCGAGGAATCTTTTCATCTGGAAAGTTTTCTTAGGTCAAGCCAGGTGGCGATTAGGGAGCTGGAAAGGAGCGCCAGGAAATCGGCAATGAAGTCGGTATGGTCTCCGCTGCGGTAGTCGGTGAGAAGCGCCTGCCCGATTTCCGTTGCAGCGGCGATGATGCAACCTGCGCCGAAAGTGATGAGAGCAAAGATGATCACGCTCTTTCTGGTGCCCGTAAACTTGTCGTAAGCCAGAAATGCAAGGATGGGGAAGGGGAAGAACATGCAGAAATGCACTATCTTGTCAGTTGGAATGCCAAGGATGGTGCTGCTCACGGACGGCAGGCTCTGGAAATTGCCGAAACACAGTACGGCAACGGCGGCGAGGTAAAGGTAAAAAACCGCCTTGAACGCTATGGAGAGGCCTTTTGACATCAGAGGGACTGCATCTGGTTAAGTTTGCTGTAGTAGCCTCCGATGGCGGTGAGCTGGTCGTGGGTGCCTCTTTCAACTATTTTTCCGTCATGTATGACTATGATCTCATCGGCATTCTTGATGGTGGAAAGGCGGTGGGCTATGGCGATGGTGGTCCTTGAAGACATGAGGCGGTCAAGGGCATCCTGCACTATCTTTTCCGATTCGGTGTCCAGGGAGGCGGTTGCCTCGTCCAGGATGAGGATGGGAGGGTTCTTGAGGATGGCACGGGCAATCGAAAGGCGCTGGCGCTGGCCTCCGGAAAGCTTGGTGCCGCGGTCGCCGATGTTGGTCTGGTACCCTTCCGGCTTCTCCATGATGAATTCATGGGCGTTGGCAATCTTGGCGGCGGCGATGACATCTTCTTCCGTCGCTCCTTCTACGCCGAAGGCTATGTTGTTGAAGATGGTGTCGTTGAACAGGATGGGTTCCTGGTTTACGTTGCCCATGAGGCTTCTGAGGTCTTTGACAGCAAGGTCCCTGATATCTGTCCCGTCAATTGTGATACGGCCGCCGGTGACATCCCAGAAACGGGGGATGAGATCTACCAGCGTGGATTTTCCGGCTCCGGATTCTCCCACTATGGCTATCATTTTTCCACGCGGGATGGTGAGGTTCACATCCTTGAGTATTTCTCTGCCGTTTTCGTAGGAGAAATTGACGTCTTCAAAGCGGATGGCATCTTTGAAACCGTCAATCGAGGCGGGCTTTTCGGGATCTTTGATAGGATTCTCTGCTTCCAGAATCTTGTTGATTCTTTCCATGGAGGCAAGACCGCGGGGAATGCTGTAAGTCGCCCTTGAGAGTTCCTTGATTGGCTCAATTACGGAATACAGCATCACAAGGAAGAAGATGAACTGGGATGCATCCATGAACTTTCCTCCGAAGAAGCTCTTGCCGCTTACAATCATGGAGCCGCCCACGAAGAGGACGATGACTATCATCACTGTCCCAAGGAATTCACTCACGGGGTGTGCACTTTGCTGGCGGATGCTCACTCGGGATATCTTCCTGCGCATCTTTTCCGTAGTGGCAGAGAAACGTCCTTCCATCTTTTTCTCCGCGTTGAAGGCCTTTACGATACGGAGCCCTCCAAGAGTCTCTTCCATCATGGACATGATGTCAGACCAGAGGTTCTGCGCTTCCATGGAGCTTCTCCTCAGATGCTTGCCGATAGCGCCCATCGCCCAGACAAAGGCAGGAACGAACAGAACTGTAAACAGCATCATCTCCGGGCTGATGAAAATAAGGATTCCGAAGTAGGCGACAATGAGAATGGGATCCTTTATGAGCATCGAGATGGATGACGTTATGGAGTTTTCAACCTCGGAAACGTCGCCGCTGAACCTGGCGATGATATCGCCTTTCCTTTCCTGGGAGAAGAAGCCGATGGGAAGGAGCAGAATCTTCCTGTAAATGCGGTCCCTGATGGTTTTTACTATCCCCGTAGAGATGGGAACCATGATTGCGTTGGACCCGAAATAGCAGAAGGTCTTGAGCGCAGTGAACAGTATCATGATACCGCCCATGAGGAACAGCGTGTTCAGCGTTCCGTGTGTCTGGGCGAAATGGGAAACCCCGTAATAGAAGTTGTTTACGATGGTGTCTTTCAGGCCGGCTTCCGCGGAATTCCATGGTATGAACTCATACACCGCACTGTCCACCTTGAAAAGTATATTCAAGAGAGGAATCAGTACGGCGAATGAGAAGATATTGAATAATGCCGACAGGAGGTTCAGCACTACGGAGCCGGCGAGATATGTCTTGTAAGGAGAGGCGTATTGCCTCATCATTTTAAGGAAGTCTCTCATAAGGTACAAATATAAGCAAAAAAATGCTTATATGTTACCCAGAGTGGCTACCATGACGGCTTTAATTGTATGGAGGCGGTTTTCTGCTTCGTCGAATACGATGCTTGCAGGGCTTTCGAACACTTCTTCAGTGACTTCGATGCCGTCAAGGCCGAATTTTTCATGGACGTCCCTTCCTACCTGCGTCTCCAGGTTGTGGTATGCGGGAAGGCAGTGCATGAACTTGCAGGCGGGATTGCCTGTAGCCTTCATGAGTGCGGCGTTTACCTGATAAGGCTTAAGAAGGCCGATGCGTTCTGCCCATACTTCGGCGGGCTCACCCATGGACACCCAGACGTCGGTATAGAGGAAGTCGCAGCCCTTGACACCTTCCTGGGGGTTGTCCGTGATTGTGATGCGGGCGCCGGTCTCCTTGGCAATCTCCATGCACTTGTTAACGAGTTCCTTTGCAGGCTGGAGGGCCTTGGGGGCGACGATTCTCACGTCCATGCCCATCTTTGCACCGCCCACAAGGAGGGAGTTCCCCATGTTGAAGCGGGCGTCGCCGAGATATGCATATGAGACTTGGCTCAAGGGCTTGTCGGTGTGTTCGCGCATCGTGAGGAAATCGGCCAGAATCTGTGTGGGATGGGATTCGTTGGTGAGGCCGTTCCAGACCGGAACGCCTGCATATTCTGCAAGTTCCTCCACGGTTTTCTGGGCGAAGCCGCGGTATTCGATGCCGTCATACATGCGGCCAAGGACGCGGGCGGTGTCTTTCATGGACTCCTTTACGCCGATTTGGGAACCGGTGGGTCCCAGATATGTCACGTGGGCACCCTGGTCGTAGGCTGCGGTTTCGAATGCGCAGCGGGTACGGGTAGAGGTCTTTTCAAAGATCAGGGCTATGTTCTTGCCCTTGAGGGTGGGCTGCTCTGTGCCCGCGTACTTCGCCTTCTTGAGGTCTGCGGCCAGGTCAAGAAGGAACTGAATCTCCTTGGGGGAGAAGTCCAGAAGCTTGAGGAAGCTCCTGTTCCTGAGGTTGTATGCCATAGTGTATTAAGGGATTATTCTGGTTCCTGCCTGAGGGTTGTCAAGCTCTCCGGCTTCTGTTATGATACATTGTCCGCCGCAGGCTTCGACGAACATGATTCCGGCCCTTACCTTGGGGGCCATGGAGCCTTCGCCGAACATGCCCTGGGCGAGATACTCCTTGGCCTGGGCCACTGTCATGGTGTCAAGTGCCACTTCGTTTTCCTTGCGGAAGTTGAGGAAGACCTTTGCGACGTCCGTGAGGATATAGAACTCGTCGGCCTTCATCTTTATTGCGGCAAGGGCGCATGCAAGGTCCTTGTCAATAACGGCTTCTACGCCCTTGTGGCCGACGGTGTCCTTTACTACGGGAATACCGCCGCCACCTACGGTAATGACGATGCTTCCTTCGCGGGCAAGTTTTTCGACAAGGTCTATGTTGCCGATGTCAAGGGGCTTTGGAGAGGGTACCACCTTTCTCCAGCCAAGGCCGCGTGCGTCGGGCTTGTATGTGCCTTCCATGGCATCGGCCTCTTCCTTGGTATAGTAGGGCCCTACCGGCTTTGTGGGGTTTTTGAAGGCGGGGTCATCGGCCGATACTTCCACCCTTGTGACGAGCGATACCACCCTGCGGCTCAGGCCTTCCTTCTGCAAGACCTTTTCCATGGCGCTCTCGATGAAATAGGCGATGGAGCCCTGCGTTTCAGCGCCGCAGAAATCCATCGGCATCACTTCAAGCGAGTATGCCTTGCGGCCGCCGTCCTGCCTCAGAAGTTCATTCCCCACCTGGGGGCCGTTTCCGTGGCCGATAACGAGGTTGATGTCCCTTTTAAGAAGACTCAAAAGGGATGCGCATGTCCTTTCTACGTTCTCCTGCTGCTCCCTGTAAGTACCTTTCTGACCGGCCTTCAGGAGGGCATTGCCCCCGAAAGCTACCATTGCGAGTTTTGCCATATCCTAGTCTCTTCTGAGTGGTAAGGTGGAGCAGCGAAGAAGGCCGCCCATCTTGGAAATCTCCCTGTAGGGAACGGTCTCTACTGTCATTCCCCATTCATCCCTGAGGTGCTTTATGAGCCTGTAGAAGTGCTCTTCCACAACAACTACGTTCTCGGAGATGGAGAAGATGTTGGAAACCATCCAGTACATCTCTTCGGTTGTAAGTTCAAAGACGTTGTCCTTGCCGAACATTTCTACCAGATGGTCTGCATCCCTGGGGTTCAGGAAGCCGCGCTTGTAGATGATTGCTTTGTCCTTTCCAACAGGCATGAAGGTGCAGTCCAGGTGGAGTATGCCTTCGTAGGGGTCTGTGTCGCTCTTTCTGAGATTGAGCGGCATGATGGTCCTTTCCGGAAACAGCATCCTCAGGTAGTCCAGGGCAAGACGGTTGGTACGAGCGGTCTTTACCTTGGGATAATCCTCAAATGCATATTGTCCCAGGAAGATGATGCCGTTGTACAGGATGACATCTCCGCCCTCTACATGGACGGCTTTGGGAAGGTTGTAGATGTTCTTGTAGTGAATCTGGCGGTATATCTCCTCGTATGCGTCAATTTCTTCCTGGCGGTCGGGGATGATATTGGAAACGATGATCTTCCCGTCGATTACAAAGCCTACATCGCGTGAGAAGACTTGGTTGCAGTCCGGGACCAGCCTTGGACGGTGTACAGTCACGTCATACTTTTTCAGGATGGCCTCAAAGGCATTCATCTCATTTATGATGTCGCTCTCTTCAGGATATACCCCGTGAAGGACCGATTCGTATGATTTGCTGTCGAAGGTCTGTTCAAGGGTGGGAGTAGGACCGTTAGAGTAGGGGAGCCCCAGTACCACTTCCCGCAGTCTTCCGGTTTCGGATGTTACATGAATTTCCATAATATGGGGATTATTTCTTGGATACCAGTTGTGTGAGATATATACCTGTCATTCCTATTGCAAGGCCTGCCCACTGAACGGGCGACAGCCTCTCCTCTCCGAAAATGAAGGCAAGAAGTGCGGTCACGATAGGAACAATGGCAAGGAAAACGCTGGTCCTTGCAACGCCCAGTCTGCTGATTGCATAGGCCCAGGAGGTAAAAGCCGTGGCAGAGCACAGGAGTGCAAGTGCAAGAGTTGGATACATCACCTTCCAGCTCAGGTACAGGTGCGGTTCAAAATCCTGCATGCCCTTGGTAAGGAACAGGGGGAGGAAAAGAACAGCACCGAAGAAGAACTGGTACATTGTGATCACCGAGGGGGAGTAGTTGTCTGACAGTTTTTTGGTGAAGGCAATCTGGCTCACTTCGGAAATGACGGCGATGAAAAGGATGAGTATGCCCAGAATGAAGAGCGCTCCGGTTTCTTCGCGGGTGTACGTTACCAGTGCAAGGCCGGCAAGGGTTACGAACACTCCAAGGATGTTGAGCCTGGAGAAGTTCTCCTTGAAGATGAGCATTCCCGCAGCCATCGCAAACAAAGGATTGGTTGCGATGATGAGGGATGTGACGGTGGGCGACTCCGTAAACTTCAGGCCGTAGGTTTCTGCGATGAAGTAGATAAACGGCATGCACAGGGCAAGGAGAATGAACATCCACCAGTCTTGCTTCCTCATTTTCATCTTCTGGCCGGTGGCAACGTTAACAATGAAAAGGAAAACGCCTGCGGCAAACATCCTTATGGGTACGAAGAATTCAACCGGGATGCCCGCATCGAGGATGCGGTCCGACCAGATATAGCTCATGGCCCACAGCGTAACCGTGAGCATGGCTGCCAAATATGCTAAATAAGTCTTGTTCACGTAACAAATATAAAGCTAATTTGGCAAAAATCCTTAGAATTTTTAAATATTTAGCAGTGGAGTGGCTATTCCTCTTTTAAGAACCCTCAGTGATATACTGCCTGGGCTGGCTCCGGCTTCTTCAATTGCGGCGGCTGCGCTGGCATATGCCAGTTCAGGAGTATTGTTGTTTCCGCTCAGGTGGCAGAGGAAGATGCTCCTTAGTCCGGGATGCATGAAACGGGTGATTGCTTCGGCACAGTCTTCATTGGAAAGGTGTCCGGCACCCTGGCGGATGCGCCGCTTGAGTTCTTCTGGATAATCGCCGCCAAGGAGCATGTCCATGTCGTAGTTGGACTCTATTACCACGTTTTTTGCCTGGGATGCCCAGAACAGGCCTTCTTCTGTCATGTGCCCCAAGTCCGTCATGAAAACGAAGAGCTCGTCCTGGCAGTTTATGGCAAACCCGATGCACTGGGTGGCGTCGTGAGGAACTACGAAATACTGCACGGAAAAATCATCCGTAACCTGGTTCCAGATTCCCTCCTGAAGATACTGCCTGCATGAGCTTATCCAGTCTTTGGTGAAAGGATGCCAGGCCAGGGCATTGTGGATGGGCTCGGTGCTCCATACAGGAACGCCCACCCTTTTGCAGAAGGACCCCAGCGAACGGATATGGTCTCCGTGATTGTGTGTGACGAGTATTGCCGATATGCACTCCAGCCCCAGCCCGACTGCCTCCATCTCCTTCTTGACGCGCCTGATGCTCACGCCTGCGTCTATCATTATGGCCGATGAAGGGCCGACAAGCAGTGAGCAGTTGCCGCAGCTGCCGCTGGAGAAACTGATGAATTTCATCATGGTGTCTCCTCCTTGGTGCAGTAGCGGTTGATGACATTGTAAGCCCCTTCGACTCCCAGTTCTCCGGCGCGGGAAAGGTCTATGCAGCCCTTTTCCTTGTCCTTCAGGTAGATGAGGACCAGCCCGCGGTTGAAGTAGGCGTCTCCCATCCACGGATAAAGCTTGATGGCCTTCTCGTAGCTGTCGATTGCCTCTATGAAACGGGAAGACAGGCAGTACAGGTTGCCAAGATTGAACTGGATGTAGGGGATGGAAGGCAGTATGGCAGCGGCTGCCTCCATGTCCGAGAGGGCTTCGGAGTAGTCGTATTCGCTTGTCACCTGGTCACGTACACGGGCACGTGTGGCGCCCTTGTCGTCCATGGTAAGCGACTGGACATTTGACTGGAAGGAAGCGATGAATTCTATCATTTCTGCCCTCAGGACAGCCCTGTTCATGAGGTAGAATGCCCGGTAGTATGAAGAGTAGGCGTCAGACGTTTCTTCTTCGGAAGCGTTGTCCAGTTTCAGGAGAGCCTGTGAATACTGCTTCTTTCCAACCTCCTGCAAGCCTGAGAGGAATTCGTCGGCAACCTTTTTGGCAAGCATTTCCGCCGGGACATCCTTCTGCTCCTGCTCAATCGCAAGAGGAAGTTCGCTTGCAGAAACGAACCGGTCCAGAAGGCGGTTTTCGTAGCGGTGTTCAAGGGCGTAGGCCCCGCTTGCGGCAGCGCTTTCTATGATGACGAATCGGTAAAGCGGCCTCAGGTTGATGTCCACATCGCGGTGGCGCAGCATTTCGTTCTCAAATCCGCCGTGGCGGGCAAAATCGGCATCAAGGGCAAGGAGGCTGCCGTATTTCTTGGTGGTGTCGGAGAAATCGGCCCCGGAGGCGGTTGAGGCCTCGTATTCGGCAACTTTGCGGCGGGCGGTGCGGTAGTCTTCCTTGCTGGCGCGCTTCATACCCATCTGAAGCTCAACGAAAGCCCTGTTCATGTAGGCTTTGGCAAAGTCGGGATAGAGTTCTATGGCTTTGTTGTAGTCTGCGAGGGCATCGTCCCAGCGCTGCATTTCAATGAAATAGCCCGCCCTGTTGAAGTATGCGAGGACGTTGCCGGGATTGATGTTTATGACGCGGTCCATGTCGGCAAGGGCTTTTTCATAATCGCCGACCTGCGCGCTCAGGAGGCTGCGGTTGTATAGGGTGAGTGCGTTTCCGGGCTCGTATTCAAGGACGGTGTCGAGGTCTTTCATGGCGTCTTTGAGGTCGCCTTTTTCGGCCCTGACGAGTGCTCTTTGGAAATATGCCAGAGTTATGGTTGAATCCAGCTGAATGGCCTTGTCAAAGTCTTCGAGAGCCTTGGCGGTTTCTCCCTTTGCTGCCCATAGGCCTCCGCGGCGGATGAAACCTTCCGGTTCGAACCGGTCCAGCCTGATGGCTTTGTTGTAGTCTTCGAGGGCTTTGGTGGTATCGGCAAGGAAAAGGTATGAGGCGCCGCGGTTGAGGTATGCCGACGGGTCCTTTGGCTCCTGCCTTATATATTTGTCGAAATCCTTTACCGCGCTTTCAAACTGGCGGCTCAGAAAATAGGTGACGCCGCGTGTGAAATACAGTCCGGATGACCCCGGGCGCAGCTCAATGGCGCGTTCAAGGTCCTTGAGGGCGTTGTCGTAGTTTCCGCTGCGACTCTCTGTGATTGCCCTGTAGTGATATCCGGAGGTGAAAACCGGGTTCAGGCGCACAGCGGTGGAGAAATCCTGTCTTGCACCGCGTATGTCACCCAGATTGTACTTGGCTATGCCCCTGTAAAAGAATGTCCAATGGTCGGTGGAGTCCAGTCCGGCAAGGATGTTGAAGTTGGAGACGGCGTCGGCATGGCGCCCGTCCTGGAGGGCGGTGCGGCCACGGAATGAGAAGACATCCTTGTCCCACTGGGCATGTGCATTTATGCCCAGGAAGATAAAAACAAGGAGAATTGCAGCCTTTCTCATTAAAAAAATTTCTTTTTCACGGGTGAAATAACTAATTTCGCGCCAAATGACAAAGATAGCAAAAATAATTGTCATCTTGACAGTGTATTTTATTGCGGCCTTTCCGGTACAAGCGCAGCGGGCGGGTTATGTCATCAGTCCCAAGAATGCAGAAACCGTCCTAAGTGCCGATTATTTGAAAGAAGTGGTTACGCACCTGTCTTCTGAGAGGCTGGGCGGGCGCGCCATGGGCAGCGAGGGCGCTCGTAATGCGGCTTTCTGGCTGGATTCCAAATTCCGTGAAGCCGGCCTGGAATGCTACTCCGGGGCCTTCCCGCACGGTTTCAGAAGCGGCAGCGCCATGGGGCGCAACATCATCGGATATATTCCCGGGACTTCATCGAAGTGCATCATTGTCATGGCCCACTATGACAATCTTGGCATACTGGGTGACACTTTCTACCCTGGGGCAGACAGCAATGCTTCCGGCGTTGCGGCACTGCTGCAGATTGCAAGGATGTTCGTGCGCATGAAGGAATGCGGCAGGAAGTATACACACACGCTGGTATTCGTGGCTCTTGACGGCAAGGAGGAAGACCTTGCCGGGGCATCGGCACTGTGGGGACGCATTTCTGACGGCCGCCTGGGATTCGGCCCGGGGGACATATCCCTTGTGGTGAACCTGGACCAGTTGGGCTCCACCCTGTCACCGCTTACAAAGGGCAATCCGGACTATCTGATGATGCTGTCAGAGGCCGCAGGATGCAGGAGGGAGACGCTCCAGAGCGTGGAGAAATCGCAGCATATCGGCCTGGAACTGGCATTCGACTATTACGGCAGCAAGGACTTTACGAATCTTTTCTACCGCAGGGTGAGTGACCAGCGCATCTTCCTGGAACACGGCATTCCTTCAGTGATGTTCACTTCCGGCATCACCATGCTCAACAACAAACCGGGAGACACCCCTGAAACTCTGGATTATTCTGTCTTTGCTAAAAGAGTACGCCTGATATTCCACTATCTGGACCGCATTCTTTAATGATGTTGTCCTGAACGTACCAGAGATATCCGCGTACGTTCGAATAACCCATTTTCCTGTACAGGTTCATGTAACGGACGACCTGCTTGACATAACGCGGGTCTTCTTCTCCGAATTTGTAGTCAATGACGCTCACGCTGCCGTCCGGGGCTATGACAACCCTGTCAGGACGCCACTGGAAGCCGTCAGAGCCTATTATCGACGCTTCCCTCAGGACTTTCATCTCTGGTGAGAACCATCCCCGCCCGGATGTGGACTCAATCCTCGATGTGAGAAGTGCGGTGGTTTCGGCGCGGAGGTCTTCGGGAAGAGAGCCGTCCTGAACTGCTGATTCTATGGCAGAAGGGATATCGGCCTTGGTGACTATGTCTGAGAGGATGCCGTGGAGGACATTGCCCCTTATGCGGCGGCTTGCGGTGATGCCGATGGCGCCGTCTTCGCCGAAGTAGTCCGCGGCTTCGGGGTTGAAACTGAGGCGGCCGCCGTTTTCGGCAGGGAAGGAGGGGTAGGTGTCGATGGAAAGCAGCTCCGGTCCTTCATCGGCACGGGCTTTCGGGGTGTATGGGGCGCCGGAATAATAATGCTCTTCCTTCACGAAGGCATACAGCAGCTGGGAAAGGTTCTTCCACTGCGGCATGAGGCCTTTTTTGATGGCGTCGGTAATGGTCTTTGGAGGCGTCGCCGATATTACCGTGAGGCCGTACTCCGCCCTTGTCATCGCAACGTAGAAGACATTGATGTTGTCTACCGCCTGCATACGCTGTTCGGCGGTGAAAGTGTCGGCAAAAAGCGAATCCGCGGCGTCTCCGTCCAAGTTTACGTTGTAGATGCCCTCTGCGCGCCCCTCCAGCGAAGAGCCTTCAAGGGCAGGGGAGCACCAGGCCGGGGAAGCCTTGTACAGGCTCACTTTTTCTGCATACGGGAATATGACGAAGGGGAATTCCAGTCCCTTTGCCTTGTGGACGGTCATCACCCTTACGGCGTTTCCTGTTGCCGGGGAAGATATCTTTGGAGAGGCGTCCTTCCATGCACTGAGGAAGGTCCCGAGATTGTTTCCGCCGGAGGAGACCCAGTCCTGCAGGTAATCCATGAAGGCCTGGATGTAGGGGACTTCGGCCAGGAAGGTCTTTTCGTCTGCGGCCTTGATCTCGCGGAGAAGGTCTTCGGAAAGGTCTGTGAGCGAGTGGTATGAATCCCGTCTGGAGATGTTCATCTCTCCGGCAAGGAATCCTGCGACGCCCTTTCTGTCCTCTTTCTCAGGCGTTTCGATGAGCGAAAGCTGTGAGACAAGACGCCTTACGGTGATGGATGACTTGACGAAGAGAGAATCGTCCGACACTACGGGAATTCCGGCCTCCACCAGGAAAGAAGCTATGGCCGAGCCTTCTGCATTGCCCCTTACGAGGATTGCTATCATGTCCCAGGAGATGCCTCTTTCGCTGAGTCCCCTCAGGGACTGGAGTATCTGCTCTTTCTGGTCTTTGGTGAAGATGACCTCTACGGAGCCGGGGGCATTGTCCTTAATGCGCACTTTCTGCTCTACATCGGCATAGAGGGCACTCATGCTGTCTGTGCCCATGAGGGAGTCAAGCTCTTTTGCCGCGAAGCTGAAGAATGCATTGTTGAACTCGACTATCTCCTTAAGGGTGCGGTAGTTGCTGTCCAACCGGTCTGTGGAAGCGCGGGGAAACTGCTGCTCAAGGCGGTTCCCGAGGAGTCTCCAGTCGGAGCCTCTCCAGCGGTAGATGCTCTGTTTCACGTCGCCTACCACAAGGGAAGTTCCTCCCGTGCTTTCGCTGCCTTTCAGAAGGGGCAGAAAGTTCTCCCATTGGATGTCTGCGGTGTCCTGGAATTCATCCAGAAGGAAGTCGTCGTAGCGTACACCCAGTTTTTCGTAGATGAAAGGAGTATCGGTGCCGTCTATGATGCCGTGGAGTATGGTGTTGGAGTCGTCAATCGAAATGACATTTTTCTCTTTCTGGACTTCGGTGAAAGCCTTGCGGAGGCTGTCTGCAACGCCAAGGGTGTAAATCTGTCCGCGTATGGTAGAGGCGGTAAGATATTCCCGGTATCGCATCCCGAACAGGTCTGTGAATGCCTTGAGGGCGTCTCCAAGCGGGGCCTCCAGCCCGTCAAGAAGATGTGTGTTCGCCTTTGCAAACCACTTGGATGAGTCCGCAGCCCTTGCGAAGAACGAGTCTGTGGGACGTTCGATGCCATCTCCGGCCTTGAGGTAACGCCTCACAGCCCCAAGCCATCTGGATGAAGTGTCTTCCGGCTCTATGCCCGCATTATGGCAGGTATCCAGAATGTCCTGAGCGGCTTTTGAGATGCTCTCTTCGAACTTGCCGATTAGTTCCGAGCAGAACCGGTCAAGGCTCTCGAGCTGTTTCTGGGGAAGGATTGTGCTGCCTTCCGGCAGTTCCCTCAGGCTTGTGGCCATCTCTGTAAGGCGTTTTTCCAAAGAGAAGCGTCCGGTGCGTTCAAGGTCCTTGCGGGCGCCGGTTGTGAGCCATTTCAGGGTGTCGCCTTCCTCAAGGCCGTCAAGGACCAGGTCTACGCTTTCACCGACAAGCTGCTCCCTGTCAAGTTGGACTTGGTATGAAGAGAACTGGCCGATTTCCCTTGAGAAAGCCCGCAGTGTCTGCTGGAAGAACCTGTCTATGGTTGAGACTGCAAATGCCGAATAGTCATGCAGGATGCTTGAAAGCTGTGCCGAGGCCCTTTTCTGCAGCTGGGATTCCGAGCCCAGACCCTCCTTGACGAAGTCTTCAAGATACGGGGATTTTTCCGGCTCTTTGGCCAGTGTATGCAGTTCCTTCAGGATTCTGCGCTTCATCTCCTCCGTGGCCTTGTTGGTAAATGTCACGGCAAGTATATGCTTGTATGCATCCGGCTTGTCTTCACTTATGACAAGCCGGATGTATTCTTTTGCCAGGGCGTATGTCTTGCCGGACCCAGCCGACGCCTTGAGGATGTTTACCACTACTTTTTGCCGAACAGACTGCCAAGGATGCCCGTGGCTGCGCCAAGAAGCCCGGAAGTTGAACTCTTTGAGCCGCCCTTGAGAGAAAGAAGGATGTCGTTGATATCTACGTCGCCGTCACCGTCCTGGTCCTTGAGGAATCCGGAGAGAGTACCCATGATACCGGGAATGAGAGCGCTGAGTTGAGTGCCAATGGAACCGAGGTTGAGCTTGCCCAGGATATTCTTGTCGAAAAGGCTTCCTGCAAGTGCTGTAATGCTGCTGGATGCGGCTGCGGTTTTTCCGGTGAGAAGGTTCTTGATTTCGTCAATGCCGCCTGCTTTTGTTGCTGTCTGGGTAAGTGAGCCGATAATGGAATCTGAAAGGCCGCCAAGTACCTGATCTTTGAGGTTGGAAGGAATTTCCACATTCCCTGCTGCAGAACTTACCTGCTTGAGGATAAAATCACTGATGTTTGCCATAATTGTGGTATTAGGTTTAATGATTACAAAGATTACAATTTTTTGCGAGAATCAAATGAATGTCGATGGTTTTTTACCGCACGCCAATGAGTTTGTGGGTTTGGAGGGAGAGGCGCCAGAAGGGGTGTTCGGAGATGTACTCCAGAGTGCGGGAAAGGATGTCGGCATTCTTTGTGGAATCGCCCGTGTCGCACGGTTGAAGGAAACGGCGGCCTTCCGGCACGGGGTATTTCATGTATACTTCGGGTGCGCCGTGGCCGGTGAAGACTACCTTCAGTTCATCGGCCCTGGTGAGTTTTATGAGACCCTTGGGGCTGCAGGTAATCCAGTCGATGCCCTCCGGGGCGGGAATTGTGCCGTTCGTTTCGACGTGGATGGTGTAACCGCCTGCGTGAAGGGCTTCGATGAGCGACTCTTCCAGCTGCAGAAGCGGTTCTCCGCCGGTGATGCATACGCGGCGGCAGGGCCCGCCGATGCGGCTGATGGCCTCGAGTATCTCCCGGACGGTCATTTCCGTGAACGACTCATGTGAGGTGTCACAGAAAGAGCATTCAAGGTTGCAGCCGGAAAGGCGCAGGAACACCATGGACGTTCCTGTCCAGAATCCTTCCCCCTGAAGGCTTCTGAAAATCTCATTTACCCTGTATTTCATAGGCGGCCATGTTCATTTCGCTTTCCCACACTTCCACACGGTATGCGTTGTCTACATGGTCGCATATCCACCTGGCGATATTCTCTGCCGTGGGATTGAAGTCGAAGACCTTGTTCAGGTTCTTGTGGTCAAGGGCTCCGGAAATATCCCTTTTGATGTGCGTGAAATCAGTGACCATGCCGTCTGCGTTGAGGGTTTCGCTCTTGCAGTAGATTTTTACAATCCAGTTGTGTCCGTGCATTTCCTCGCACTTGCTCTCATAGGAAAGGTTCAGTGCGTGAGCCGATGAAATCTCGAGTCTTTTACAAACGTAATACATATTTAATTATAATGTTTTATTCAGCCATTTTCCGCGTATGAGGCGGATGAGGAATATGAGTCCTCTGAAGGACAGTTCCACCGCCATGCATATCCAGAATCCCACAAGGCCGTAGCGGCGGGTGAGGAAGATGGCGGGTATGATTCTCACTATCCACATGGAACCAAGATTCATGAAGGAAGGCCATTTGGTGTCTCCCGCGCCCACAAAGGCTCCGTATGCCACAATTGATGCCGCATATCCTATTTCCGCAAATGCTTCAATCCTGAGGACGCGGCCGCCGAGGGCGATGACATCGGCATCCGGAGACATTATGCCTATCATCTGAGGGGCAAAAATGTACATCAGGATGGCCAGGAGTCCCATTATTCCCATTCCAAGAAGCGTGGTTATCCAGGCGAAGCGCTTTGCAAGAGGCCTCCTGCCGGCGCCGATGGACTGTCCCACAAGGGTTGTGGAAGCATCGGCAATGCCGTATCCCGGCATGTAGCAGAGGCTTTCTGCCGTTACGGCGAAGGAGTTTGCCGCTATCGCAATGGTCCCGAGAGGTGCCACGATGACGGTTGCGGCAATATATCCGCCCCTCATGAGGATGTTCTGGAGAGCCATCGGGCCGGAAATGCCGAGGGCCTTGTTCATTACCTCCTTACGGATGCGGTAGCTGCCCTTTTCGGAGGTGAGCCTGAGTTCCTTGGACTTGAAAGCCAGGTATGAGAACATGGCTATTCCGGTGACAACTTCTGCCAGGCCGCTGCCGACAGCCGCCCCGGAAACGCCCATACCCAGCCTGTAAATGAAGATGTAGTTGAAGACCACGTCCAGAAGGCACATGCCGACGGCGAGGATGCTTGGAACCTTCATGTTCCCGCTGGCCTGCAGGAAATAGGCGCACATCCAGTCCAGCTGTATGGCCGGCATGAAAAGAGACATGATGAGAAAGTAGCGTCCGGCGTCATGGGCAATCTCTTCGCTGCCTCCGAGCCAGTAGGGAAGTGCATGAGAAACGGAGGCGCCGACAGCCGCCATGCAGAAACTGAAGAGCATGGCGAAGACAAGTCCCTGGCGGATGATGTTCCTTGCCCCGGGAAGGTCTCCTGCCCCGACGCGGTGCGCCACCTGCACGGAAAAACCGCTTGTGACCGCCATCCCGAAGCCACCGAAAAGCCACAGGCAAGTTGACACAAGGCCGATGGAAGCTCCGGCGGCAGGCCCCAGATGCCCGACCATCGCAGAATCTATGTACTGCATGAGTACGGAAGACAGCTGCGCGAGTATGGCCGGATAGCTGAGCATGAGGCACAGCTTGAACTGCTGGGAGCCGGTAAGCTCTCCGCCGTCGCGTATCTTTCCAAGCAATATGTCCTTTACTCCTGCCATTTCTGTACTGTTCCCTGGTCTATGAGTTCCCTGAGTACGTCAAGGTAAGTGTCGTCAGCTGTCCCGAAACCGGCCTTGAGCTGCGCAAGGGTGTATTCTCCGCCCCTTACGGCTATCCATTTCCTGAGTGCGGTGGAGATGTCTTCCGGTTTTGCCGATGCCGCCCTGCAGACGTCGCAGTTGCCGCATGGCTCGCTGTTCTCCTGTCCGAAGTACCGCAGCAGGAAACGTGAGCGGCATTCCTCTCCTTCCACGAAATCCATCATGGTCTGAACCCTCTCCCTGAATGTGCTCCTTAACATCTTGTAACGCTCCGGAGAAAGCTTGACATTGCCGGGGCGGAGCCTGTCGTGGCCGATGAAGATGACGGTGGCGCGGTCGGCCGGGATGTAGTTTATCACATGGTTCACGCTGAGCCCGTACAGTAACTGCCTGAGGGTGGTGACGTTTACTCCGCATCTTGCGGCCACGGCCTCTTCGTCTATCGGCGTGGAAGTGGAAAATACGCCCGTATACATGCGCATGAGGGCTTCCAGTACGGCGGGCATGCGGGGGTCGGGAAGGTCTGTGGAATACAGGTCTGTACGGTCTGTCTTGATCCTTATCCTTGTCTGGATTTCTATGTCTTCGGACAGAGTCCAGTGTCCTTCCCTTTCTATATACTTTATGGCATAATATGCAGGAGACTGTTGCAGGGAGTATTTCTTGCAGAACTCCCTGAGGTCAAACTTGAGCATCCTGCCGGCTCCGTTGTCGTAGGGAATCTCCAGGAAGACATGTACCTTGTGGTATATGTCTTCTATGAATTCCAGGCTTGGGAATGTAACGGTTTCCAGCTGTTTGAGGCGGGCGCTGTCCGTGCCGTTCCAGAGGAGGACGGCATAGGAGGGTTTGCCGTCACGGCCGGCGCGGCCTGCCTCCTGGAAGTAGGCCTCAGGAGAGTCAGGAAGGTCTGCATGGACCACGAAGCGCACATCGGCCTTGTCTATTCCCATTCCAAATGCGTTGGTGCAGACCATCACGCGGGTGCTGCCGTTTTTCCACTGCTCCTGCCTTTCAGAGCGCGCCATGGTCCCCAGCCCGGCATGGTAAAATGAGGCCGATATCCCTGCCTGACGCAGTGCGGCGGCCATTTCTTCCGTCTTATTCCGGCTTCTTACATAGATTATTCCCGTGCCTGGAACACCTTCGCAGACGGCGCGGATCTGTCCCATCTTGTCCTGTGTGTGGCGCACGATGTAGCTGAGGTTGGGCCTTTCGAAGCCTGTGCGGATGATGTTCTTTTCCTTGAAGGCAAGGCGGTCCATGATGTCGGTGGAAACAAGGGGCGTTGCCGTAGCGGTGAGCGCAATGACAGGGGCGTCCACTGTCTTTCTCAGTTCGCCGATCCTCAGATAGCTGGGCCGGAAATCGTAGCCCCACTGGGAGATACAGTGTGCCTCGTCAACCACTATGAACGAGACGTTCATGACGCTTATATAGGCATTGAAGAGCCTTGTCAGAAGGCGTTCAGGAGAGAGGTAGAGGAACTTGAAGTCCCCGTATGCAGCATTGTTGAGGGCGAGCTCCACTTCCCGGGAATTCATTCCGGCATGTATGGCCATGGCCTTGATACCCCTTTCCTGGAGATGCTGCACCTGGTCTTTCATGAGGGCTATGAGCGGCGTTACCACAATGGCTATTCCCTCTTTCATGAGGGCCGGAACCTGGAAACATACAGACTTTCCGCCGCCCGTGGGCATGATGGCAAGAACATCCCTGCCGGCGAGAGCCTCGTCGACTATGTCCTCCTGCATGGGGCGGAAACTATCATATCCCCAGTACTCCTTAAGAGTTTCCAGCGCGTTCATATCCCACAAATATAGCGTTTTTTCGGCATTTTTCGGCTATATTTATTTTGTCGGCAAAAATTTTTCAATTTTTATTAAATTATTATTGTTTTTCGGTAAAAATGATTATATTTGCAAAAACAATGAACCGCAGGTACAACCTGCATAATATAAATAAAGCTATGATTGCAACCTGGTGGGCTTCCCTGAGCCTTATTATGAAAGTAGTATGGGGCATAACCCTTATGGCTACGCTTATTTTCATCATCCAGAGCATCCTCACCTTCGTGGGGGCCGATGCTGATGCAGACTTCGACATGGACACTTCCATGGACGGGGCAGATATATCCAATATTGACGGAGGAGCCAATCTCCTTACTTTCAGGAACTTCGTGAACTTCCTCCTTGGATTCGGATGGAGCGTGATCCTCCTTCAGGACAGCATAACGTCCGTTCCCGTTCTCATCATTGTGGCCGTTCTCATCGGCGTCGCCCTTGTGGCCGCCGTGATGTACATGTTCCAATGGCTCTCAAGCATGCAGCAGAGTGGAAACATAGACGTGGAGAAGTCGGCAAAAGGATGTGAAGGCAAAGTCTATCTCACAATTCCCGCCGCAAGAGGAGGTGAGGGCAAGGTCCAGATTTCCATTTCCGGTGCCGTCCGTGAGTACAACGCGGTGACGGAAAGCGATGCAGTCCTCAAGACAGGGACTCCAATACGTGTCGTGGACGTTATCAGTTCCGACACCGTTCTCGTTGAAGAAACCAATTCATATACAATATAACCATGACCCAGATCACATTGATTCTTATTCTTGTAGCCGTGGTCTTCGTGACCCTGGCTGCCATCCTGAGGCGTTATCGCCGCTGCCCTTCAGACAAGATCCTTGTCATCTACGGTAAGACCGGCCGCAGGTCATCTGCCAAGTGCATCCACGGCGGTGCCGCTTTCATCTGGCCTGTCTTCCAGGATTATGCATACCTGGACCTCAAGCCCATCTCCATCGAGTGCAACCTGACCAACGCACTGTCAAAGCAGAACATCCGCGTTGACGTTCCCTGCCGCTTTACCGTTGGTATCAGCACCGAATCCGAGGTCATGACCAACGCCGCTGAAAGGCTCCTTGGTCTCACTACAGACAGCATCCAGAGCATCGCTACCGATATCCTCTTCGGCCAGTTGCGTCTTGTCATCGCCACCATGGATATCGAGGAAATCAATGCCGACCGTGATAAATTCCTCGCATCCGTGAGCGCCAACGTCGAGGCTGAGCTCCGCAAGATCGGCCTCAAACTCATCAACGTGAACGTCACCGATATCCGCGACGAGTCCGGCTACATCGAGGCTCTTGGCAAGGAAGCCGCCGCAAAGGCAATCAACGACGCAAAGAAGAGCGTTGCAGAGCAGAACCGTTACGGTGAAACCGGTAAGGCAAATGCCGACAAGGACACCCGTGTGAACGTTGCCGCAGCTGATGCAGACGCCGTCAAGGGTGAGAACAACGCAAAGATCGAGATTGCAAATTCCGACGCTCTCCGCCGCCAGAAGACCGCTGAAGCAGACCGTCTTGCTGTGGCTGCTGAAAAGGTCCAGGCCGCAAAGGCTCTCCAGGAGGCATATCAGAGCGAGCGTGACGCTGAAATGGCCCGTGCCGAACGTGAAAAGGCAACCCAGCAGGCAAACATCGTCGTCGCTGCCGAAATCGACAAGGAGAAGAGAATCATCGAGGCCGAGGCTGAAGCCGAACAGGCACGCCGCAAGGCAAAGGGTGAGGCCGACGCCATCTTCGCCAAGATGGATGCACAGGCTCGCGGTATCTACGAGGTGCTCACCAAGCAGGCCGACGGTTTCAAGAACCTCGTCGGCGCCGCAGAAGGCGATGCACAGAAGGCCGTTCTCATGATGATTGCCGACAAACTCCCCGAACTGGTAAAGACCCAGGTAGAGGCTGTCAAGGGCATAAATATCGACAAGGTCACCGTCTGGGACACCGGCAACGGCACCAACGGCAAGACCGCCACTTCCAATTTCATCTCCGGTATGATGAAATCCGTCCCCCCGCTTGAGGACCTCTTCAAGATGGCCGGCATGGACCTTCCTTCATACCTCAAGGGTACCCCGGCAAAAGAGGAAGAACCCGAGGAGCAAAAGTAAGAGGATATGCCGATAATAGTTAATATTGACGTAATGCTGGCGCGCAGGAAGATGTCTTCCGGTGAGCTTGCTGAAAAAGTCGGCATAACTCCAGCCAACCTGTCCATCCTCAAGTGCGGCAAGGCCAAGGCTATCAGGCTTTCCACCATGGAATCCATATGCAAGGCCCTTGACTGCCAGCCCGGAGATATTCTGGAATACCAGCCTGACAAGGATTAACCGGCCATGCCGGTGAATCTCCTGCATTTTCTTCCCCCGCGATGTTTGTTCGCGGGGGAATTTTCGTTATATTTGCACCCAGTATGAAGGCAGGTTGTCTCTGCCGTTAATTTACCTGAATATGGAAGCAAGCGAGAATACAATCAAATTGTACTATAATACCGAAGTGGAGAAGCTGGGAATGCCGGAATACGGTCGTAACGTACTCAAGATGGTGGAACAGCTCAGGGACATTCCCGACAGGGAAAAACGTTCACAGCAGGCCGCGGCCGTCGTAAAGGTGATGGAGAGCCTGAATCCCCAGGTTCACCAGCAGGAGAACTGGAAACAGAAGCTCTGGGACCATCTTTTCATGATTGCCGGATATGACCTTGACGTAGACTCGCCATATCCCAAGCCCCTTCCCGAGGTGGCCGCCAGCAAGCCGGATCCCATTCCGCTTAACACCACGCCCATCAAGGCCCGCCACTACGGGCGTAACATCGAGAACATCATGAATCTCATCGCCGGCCACGAAGACGGCGAGGTCAAGACCGCAATGATACGTTCCCTCGCTATCTACATGCGCCAGCAGTATCTCATCTGGAACAAGGACACCGTTGCCGATGAGACCATCTTCCAGGACATCCACCGCCTCTCCGGCGGCAGGATTACAGTCCCGGAAGGAGTCCAGCTCACCAGGATATCGTCGGATGCCCAGTTCTCGCGTCCCGGCATCATGGGCCTCCAGGGCGGAAAGAAATTCGGCTACAACAAGAACTTCAAGGGTAAAAAGAGAAAATGAGTCTGAAGGAAAAAATACAGGCCTCGCTCACGGAGCGCCGCCGTATGGGGCTCAGGATTGCAGGAACTGCGGCTGTGCTGCTCGTGACCCTGTGGATGAGCGTATCCGTCATTTCCTATATCTTCACCTGGAAGCAGGATCAGAGTCTCCTCTCCGGAGGCGATGTCGCCGTAAACGCCGCGTCTACAAGCGGTTTCTCGCTGGGTAAATTCCTGGTGAGCGATTCCTTCGGCCTTGCAGCCCTGTGCATTGTCCTTTTCATGATTCTCTGGAGCGTGAAGCTGCTCCGCCCGTCGGTGAAAATAGGCATCAAGAAGGCCTTCTACGGCCTTCTCACGCTGACTCTCCTTCTTTCCTGGATACTGGCTTATGCCGGCATGGTCACCGGAAACGAGTTTGCTTTCGGAGGCGGCCTTGGCGGCCGCTGCGGTTCTGCGCTCGTGCGTGCCGTATCGGGAATCGGCCCCATTGTCACAGGGGCGCTGCTTGTTGCTCTGGCAGTTATCTGGCTGTATTGCATGAGCAGCCGTTTCTCCAATTTCATGATGGGCAGAAAGCCTGAACCGAGGCCCGCCGCGGTGCCGGAATCCGTTCCGGAGCCGGTCATCGACCCCGAACCGGCCACGGAGCCGGAACCGGTAATTGAACCGGAACCGGCACAGACACTAAAAAAGCCCGCAAGGAGTGGTTTCGTGACTACCAGTTCATCGGCAGAAGAGGAAGAGAGTGCAGCTGAAGAAAAGCCCATGACTGTTATCAAGGACGACACCCTTGAGCAGGAGGTGAAAGAGCCGCTCAAGCCCATCGACAACCGCATTGACCCGCCGGACGGCCTTCCCAAGTACAAGGTCCCGTCAATCGACATTCTGGGCGATTATGCAAACGCGCGTCATGAGGTATCCCAGGACGAACTGAGCCGCAACAACAACAAGATACGTGCTACCCTTGCCAATTACAAGGTCCAGCTGAGCGACGTGACGGCCATCGTCGGCCCCACCGTGACGCTTTACAAGGTGTATCCCGCCCCCGGCGTGAAGATTTCCACCATACGCCAGCTGCAGGATGACATTGCCATAGCGCTCAATGCCCGTGGTGTCCGTATCACTACTCTGTCAGACTCCGTAGGCATCGAAGTCGCCAACGACAAGTCCTCCATCGTCCCGCTCAAAGCCCTTCTCAACAGCCAGGCATTCAGGGAGAGCAAGGCAGAGCTCCCCGTCGCCATCGGCTACACGATTTCCCAGGACGTGAAGGTGTTTGACCTTGCCGATGCTCCCCATCTCCTTGTGGCAGGTGCCACCAAGCAGGGGAAGTCCGTGGGCCTCAATGTGATTGTGGCTTCACTTCTGTACTCGAAGCACCCGTCAGAGCTGAAATTCGTCTTTGTAGACCCCAAGATGGTGGAATTCTCGGCATACGGTTCACTGCTTCACCATTACCTTGCGGTCCTGCCCAATGCCGTGTCCGAACAGGAAGAGAAGGACAAGGCCATCGTCAAGAATGCCAAGGATGCGGCGGCGGTGCTCCAGTCCCTGTGCGTGGAGATGGATGCCCGTTACGAACTCCTGTCCAAGGCTCTCGTGAACAATATCAAGCTTTATAACGAGAAGTACAAGTCCCATCATCTCAGGAGTGATGAAGGCCATCACTTCATGCCTTATATGGTCACTGTGATTGATGAGTATGCAGACCTTACAATGTCTGTCGGCGCCGGCCCGGAATCCAAGGCCCTGGCTCGTTCCATTACCACTTCCGTAATCCGACTTGCCCAGAAGGGCCGTGCCGCAGGTCTTCACGTGATACTGGCCACGCAGCGTCCTACCGTGGACGTCATCACCGGTCTCATCAAGGCCAACTTCCCTATGAGAATCGCCTTCAGGGTAACTTCCAGAATCGATTCCTCAACTATTCTTGACCAGCCCGGTGCAGACAAGCTCATCGGCCGGGGAGACATGCTCCTTTATAGCGGCGTCGAGATGGAAAGGGTGCAGTGCGCATTTATCGGCAATGATGAGATCGTGGCCCTTACCAATGCCGTGGGCAGCCAGACGGGGTATCAGAAGTGCTACAATACGCCATATTATCTGCCGGAACCGCCCAAGGATGAAGAATCCGCCGGGCCCGGAGAAGTGGACATGAAGGCCCTTGATGAACGTTTCGAAGAGGCTGCCCGCATGATAGTCATCAACCAGAGAGGCTCAACTTCAGACCTTCAGCGCCGTCTTGGCATGGGTTATGCAAAAGCAGGCAGGGTGATGGACCAGCTGGAAGCAGCGGGAATAGTTGGCCCCCAGAGCGGAGCCAAGCCCCGTGAGGTTCTGGTAAAGGACATCGCAGAACTGGAAGAAATACTCAGTCACTTCATGCAATGAAACGCTTAGCCGCAGTAATACTCCCGATGCTTCTCACCATCGGCCTGTCTGCCCAGGGGTTGAATCTTCTGGACATGGCAGGGGAGTACAGGACCTCCTTCAACTATACATATTCGTTGTCACGTGACGGCGGAGCGTTCAAGGACGTTACCTCCGGAAAGGTCACCGTAGAAGACAATGCTTATTATATGGAGGGCCTGGGACTTGAGGTTACAAGCGACGGAGTCACCCGTCTGAGCGTTGACAGGGATGCCCGGGAAGCGGTTTTCGAGAAAGTTGAAAAGGATGACATGTTCACCAATCCGGCTCTTTTCATCTCTTCCTGGAAGAATTACAAGGACCGTCTTCACGTCAATTCTTCAAGTGGCGATTCGCTGGATGTGACACTTGTCCTTGACGATGATACCAAGGCCAGGTTTGTCCTTACAGACGTGGTTTTCTCCCCTAAGAAAGGACTCGTAGATTTCAATGTAGACAGGTCTTTCGGGACGGAATGGCTGGTTACAGACCTTCGCCCCTGACGGCAAATCCGGCAGAAGCCCAGGAAGCCATTTCCCCGTTTTCATCCTGATATATGAGGAAGCCCTCCAGTGAGGTGTCTTCCTCAATTGTTTTTATGGATGCTTCAAGCCCTGTTACCATGCACCATGTTGCAAGGGCATCGGCCTCTGCGGCGCTCTTTGAAGATACTATGGTGGCGCTCAGAAGGTTATGGCTCACGGGGTAACCGGTGACGGGATTTACGGTGTGGGCATACTTGCGGCCGTCGCGAACGTAGAATTTCCTGTAGTTGCCGGAGGTCACGATGCCGGAGGGCTTTCCCTCAGAAGTCCATACGCTTTCTATGATGTCCTGGGATTCATCCCCCGGTACATGGTCTGTGGGACGGTCTATGCCCACGCCCCAGGGTTTTCCTGAGGGGTTGAGGCCGTCGCACCAGATTTCTCCGATGTCTACAAGCATGTCCTTGACTCCGATGCTGTAAAGGTATTTTGCGATGACGTCACAGCTATAGCCCTGGGCTATGGCATTGTAGTTCAGGCGGGGATATCCGAAGGAGGCGGGATCAAGGATGCCGGCAGGGAGCTCTTTGGGAAGGAACTGCATGCCGCAAGACTTGAGTAGAGAGTCTATTTGCCTCTCAGAAGGGAATGAACTGTTTTTGAATCCGAATCCCCATGCATCGTAAAGCGGGCCGGCGGCAAAGTCCAGGGCTCCTTCAGAGCGCTCCCATAGTTCATATCCCATCCTGTACATGTCCCTGAACATCTTTCCGGGCATGATGGCTTCGCCGGCATTGAATCGTGAGAGCTGGGATGCGGGGTTGTATCCGGAGAGAGTGGTGTCAATGGTATGAAGGAGTGCTTCTATGCTGTCCTTTATTTCCTCTGGAGGGACGGATACGCCCCTTGTGTTGAGTTTTACCGTGTATTTCCCGCCCTGGGCGAAACCGTTTATCTGGATGTATCTGTCCTTTTCCCCGCAGCAGGTCAGGAAAAACAGGGAGATGGCTATGAATGTGAACTTCCTCATATACTGGCAAGATATTTGTGCAAAATTAACGGAAAATTGCGATATTTGCAGATTGTTAAGAGAATAATATGAGAAAAGAAACCATAATCCTTGTTGCTGCGGTGCTTGTCATGCTGCCACTCTCCTGCAAGAAGGATGAGACTACAGAGACCAAGCCCAGTCTTTCAGGCCTTACGATATCCTCTGCTCCCGCTTATGTGTCAAAGGGGCAGGAAATCACTATGACAATCGATGCAAGCCGTCTTACGAAGTCAGATAAGAGCAAGGAAACCGGAGCTATCGGCATTTATTGGAAAGTGAATGACGGTGACCAGATTACTGTCACGGAAGACATGACCGGCAAGTCCATCTATGACGTGAAATTCACTCCGGAAGAACTTGGAACGTACTCGGTGTCATGCTGCGCCTATACGCTTGACAACAGTTTCTACTCGGCAGTAGCCAGCACTTCTTTCAAGGCCATCGATCCGGCTGCTTCCCTGACCGGTGACCTGCCGGTAAAGGCTCCAGGAGAGAAGTATGCACAGTTCACCGCCGGCGGCCTCACCTGGATGGCAGAGAACCTCCATGAAACATCGGCCGGCCTTTCATACAATGACTGTCCTGTAATGGACACAATATTCGGAAGGTATTATACGCAGGAGGAAGCACTTTCTGCCTGTCCTTCCGGATGGCGCCTTCCCACTGCTGCGGAGTTCGACGCCCTTGGCTCTGATTCCGCCGCGCTCATGACAGACGCATCTTTCCTTGATTCTGAAATATGGACATACAACAACGTAGTCAAGATTACTAATTCCGTAGGTTTCTATGCCCTGGCGGTTGGTTATGTAGACAAGACTATCATCGAGCAATTTGTGACCGGAGAACATGAGTATGCGGCATTCTGGACTTCTGACAAGGATGGAGACCTTGCATGCTACCGATATCTCTTCGTGACCAATCCCGTGGTTCAGAAGGGCCTGGGAAGCCCCAAATCCCTTGCCCTAAGCGTGCGCTGCGTAAAGTAGCTACATTCCCGATATGATTTCAAGCACCTCTGTCAGCCCATGGCAGAGGTGCTCTGTTATGTTTACAAGCATCTGAGGGCAGCATCCCATCCCGGAAAGCACCACCGTGGCAATTCCTGCTGTCATGAGAAGGGTTGTCAAAGGCAGGGCCAGGAGGTTTGTAAGCAGGAAGTACTTTGGGAAACTCTGGAACCTGAACCAGGCAAGGGGCCCTGTGAAAAGCATGCAGGAAATGCTCAGGGCGGCGCTCTGCCAGATTTTCCTGAGCGGGGAGGAAGACTCCGGATACCATTTTTCCATGGGTGGATATATGATGAAAATCCCGGCCATGGCAAGGTAGGAGAGCTGGAATCCTATGGAAGAGACTGCTTCGGGATCCAGTACCAGCTGAATCAGCAGCGCAAGGCAAAGAACCCTGAGTGGCCTTCTTGGGCGGCACAGGAGGCGTAGGAGCTCGCTGATTGCGATAAATAGGAAGGCCCTAACGATGGACGGTCCGGCGCCTGTCATCAGGGTGAACCAGGCGGCAGCTCCCGTGATTATGACAAAACGCGGCCATCTGGTCCATGGCGCCCTTCCCATGAGAAAGGTGATAACATTGTCGGCAACCATGTAGATAATGCCGATGTGAAGCCCGGACAGAGCGAGTATATGCGAGGCCCCGCTGGCCCTGAAGGCTTGCACGGTTTCCCTTGAAAGAAGGCTTCGGTCTCCGGTCAGAAGGGCAGTGAGCAGCGCCCCTGTACTTCCGTCCCTGAAAGGTATCCTGCCGATGAGCGCTTTCAGCGATTCGGCTGCATCCGATGCCAGGAGTTCCACTGCCGAAGCCCCCATCTCCGGCACCAGGGTGCGGCTCATGGCCGAAAAGGCTCCAAGTGTCAGGAATGAAAGGCCGAAAACCAGCCCTGACACGCGTCTGCCTGCGTTTATTATGTACCTTGGAAAGAAGCAGGGGAGTGCCGATATCGGGAGAAGAAGTGCGCATAAGACCCACATGTTGCCGCCGGAGAGGATTACCCCCGCCGCAGCCCCCGCTGTAAAAAGCAGTGACAAATACTCTATGCCCGTCGCCCCTGCCATTCTGATTACGAAATTACATAATTTATTGCTATATTTGCAAGGATATACACGAAAATATTTACCAATTTCAAGATATGATTATCCTCGTTATCAATTGTGGAAGCTCCTCCATCAAGTATCAGTTGCTTGATATGAAGAGCGACGATGTATTCGATGTCATCGCCAAAGGTATCGCAGAAAAAATAGGCCTTCCCGCAGGTGTGCTCCAGTATGCCCCTGCCGGCGGTGAAAAGATTGTAACGGATGTCCCCATTCCGGACCACCGCGTAGGTATGCAGCTCATCCTTGCCGCCCTTACTGACAAGAAGACCGGCGTCCTCAAGTCCCTTGAAGACATCGAGGCGGTGGGCCACCGCATAGTCCAGGGCGGAGACTTCTTCTCCGGCAGTGCCATTGTCACCCCTGACGTCCTGGACAAGATCACCTTCTGTGCCGATTTCGCCCCTCTGCACAATCCCGCACACCTTCTGGGTATCCATGCTATGCAGGATGTGCTTCCCAGCGTGCCCCAGGTGGTTACCTTCGATACAGCATTCCACCAGACCATGCCTGCATATGCATATATGTACGGCCTTCCTTACGAGTATTACGAGAAGTTCCGCGTACGCCGCTACGGTGCACACGGTACATCCCATCAGTTCGTAGCGGGCGTGGGTGCAAAGCTCGCCGGCCTGGACATCAACTCCTCCAAAATCATCACCTGCCACCTTGGCGCCGGCAGTTCCATCTGCGCAATCCAGAACGGCAAGTGTATAGACACATCCATGGGCTTCAGCCCGCTTGAGGGTATGATAATGGGTACCCGCGTCGGAAACATCGATGCCAATGCCGTTATCTATCTTGAAAAGAAACTGGGTGTGACTCCCGACGAGATGTCCACCATCCTCAACCGCAAATCGGGCTTCCTGGGTGTTTCCACCAAGACTTCCGACGCACGCGAGCTTGATGCTCTCGCAAACGACGGAGATCCCAAGGCAAAGCTTGTCTTCAAGAAGTTCACATACGATATCATCAAGAACATCGGCTCATACATTGCCGCGATGAACGGTGTAGACCTTATCGTCTTCACCGGCGGAATCGGCGAACACAACAGCCGCCTGCGCCGCCGCGTACTGGAGAACTTCTCTTACCTTGGCCTTAAGGTGGACTATGAAGCCAATGTGGCTTTCGGCGAAGACGCCATCATCACCACCGAGGATTCTGCCGTGAAGGCCGCCCTTGTATGCACCAATGAAGAGCTTGTCATCGCCCGCGATACAATGCATTTAGTACTGGAAAACCAAGATTAAAGATATGATCAAGAATTTCAACGAACTTTTTGCAGAACTCAAGGCAAAGGGTATTTGCAAAAGGATGATTGCGGCGTGGGGCGTTGATTCCCACACCATCGAAGCCGCTTCCCTGGCTTCTGACATGGGCTTTGTCAAAGTTACCCTGGTGGGCGATTCAGACCTCATCGCAAAAGTGTGTGAGGAGCGCAAGATCGACATTGCAAAGTTCCGGATTGTGGACATCAAGGATGAGCTCAAGGCCGTGGCCGAGGCTGTCCGCATTGTCCATGACGGAGAGGGCGACGTCCTCATGAAGGGCCTCTGCTCTACCGACAAGTTCCTCCGCGCAATCCTCAATAAGGAAGTGGGGCTCCTCCCTCCCAAGGGCCTTCTCAGCCACGTGGGCGTAATCGAGAATCCCAACTACCACAAGCTCATCTTCATCACCGACATGGCCGTTATTCCCGCCCCTGACTTCCGTCAGAAGGTCAAGATGGCAGGTTTCGTTACCGGTGTAGCACGCAGTTTCGGCGTTGCCACTCCTAAGATTGCATTCATCGCTGCTTCCGAGCAGATGCTCGACAGCATGCCTGCCTGCATCGAGGGCGCAATGCTTGCAAAGATGTGCGACCGCGGCCAGATCAAGGCCATAGGCGACGGCCCTCTTGCACTGGATGTCGCAATCGATGAGGAATCCGTACAGATCAAGAAGCTCCAGAGCCCCGTGGCCGGAGATGCAGACTGCCTACTCTTCCCCAATATCGAGAGCGCAAACGTGTTCTGGAAAACCAACTCCAAACTTGCCGTAGGCGTACGCCAGGCCGGTTTCCTCGTAGGCACAAAGGTCCCTTGCATCCTTGCCTCCCGTGCCGACTCCGTTGACGTCAAACTCAACTCCATTGCATCGGCTGTAGTGTCAGTAAAATAATTTGTCATTCCGAGCGTAGTCGAGGAATCTTATATAAATAGAAACAATGAGAAAATTCATCGTAGCCGGGAACTGGAAGATGAACACCACCGTTTCCGAGGGCGTAGAACTCGCCAAAGCAGTAGCAGAGAAATCAAATGAACTCCCCGCAAACGTAGAACTCGTAGTTGCTCCTCCTTTCACACATCTTGCATGCGTTGCAGACGTGCTCAAGGGCTCCAAGGTAAAGCTATCGGCACAGAACTGTGCAGACCATGAGAAGGGTGCATATACCGGTGAGGTTGCCGTGAACATGCTCACCTCAATCGGCTGCCAGTACACCATCCTTGGCCATTCAGAGCGCCGCCAGTATTACGGAGAGACCGACGATAAGCTTGTCGTGAAGACAAAGCTTGCTCTTGAGGCCGGTCTTAAGGTTATCCTCTGCGTAGGTGAGAACCTTGACGAACGCGAGGCCGGAAAGCATTTCGACGTGGTTACGGCACAGACCAAGAACGTCCTTTACAATTTCACTGCAGAAGACCTGAAGAACGTTGTCATCGCTTACGAACCCGTATGGGCTATCGGCACAGGAAAGACCGCTACGGCTGCACAGGCAGAGGAAATCCACGCCTGCATCCGCACCGTCATCGCAGAAAAATTCGGTCTTGAAGCAGCCGATGACATGACTATCCTTTACGGTGGCTCCTGCAAGCCTTCAAATGCAAAGGAGCTCTTCGCAGAGAAGGATATCGACGGCGGCCTCATCGGCGGTGCCGCACTCAAGGCAGACGATTTCATTGCAATCGCCCAGTCCTTCTGATGTCTTTGCAATAACAAATCAAGGGCTCCTGTGCGGGAGCCCTTTTTAGTGTTTATTGGTTCATGAAGGGGAAATCGGTGGCCTGTTCTACGAGCATATCGGCAAGGATTTCGTTGCTGGGGGATTCGCCGTTGATTTTGTCGAACAGGAATTTAAGGCCGGCCTTGCCGCCACCGTTCTTCAAGACAAATGCAATGCAGAGGTCCTGAGGGGCGATTGACTCGGAGATGATGTCAAGGTCTGTAAGGCCGATCTGGTAGCAGGCAATCTGGTATGCGGCCTCCGAGTATTCTTTTATGATGTTCTCTATGTCTTCAAGTGTTTTGCATCCAAGGCCTTTGAAGACAGACAGATATTGCATGAGGGAGACGGGCTGGATTTCGGCCTGGTTCACGGCGGCAATTTTCTTGTTGAGCCTTGCAAACGGTTCCAGCTCCAGGTAGCTGCGGAAGGAATCTCCGTCCAGGGGGACTTCTTCAAGATTTCCGGATGCGACGAGGCCCTGGATGCGGCGGCGGTAGTCGTTCAGTTCGGTGCGGATACGGCTGAACTGTTCATCGGCAAGTTCAAGCATGCCGGCAAGGCGGCTGAGGTTGCGGAGATACTCCCGTGGGATTTCGACGCCGCTCTTGTATCCGGTGTCGTGGTTCATGTTTGCCCAGGCATGCTGGAGAACCGTCCTCATCTGGACCTCGAAGCGTATTTGATTCACTTCGGGGTGCTCCGGGTATGAATATGCGCTTTCAGGAATGCGGCAGATGTAGTGAAGGGAAAGGTAGCCGAAACTGTCAATCTCGTGAATCTTTCTCTTGTCAACAGACTGCTCCCAGTCAATCTCGAAAAGGCGTTCAATTACGGATGCCACTTTGTCTACGTCGTCAACATAGAAGGTGATCACCCTGAGTCCAAGGATATCGGTGATGTCAAAGATGCTCTGGTACTTGCTGCCCTTGAGCTCAAGCTTCCCGGCGAGTGAGGACTCCGTCTTGACGCGGTGTTCCATAGCGGCCACAATGATGCCAGCCTGGTCGAAGACTTCCTGGATTTTTCCGGGGATGACGTCGGCCATGCTGTTATATATGGGAAGAAGGTCCCTGTACTGCTGGAGAATCTGTTCTCCGTGGGCATCCAGATGGATTGTGTTCTTTGACATTATGCTATAGTATTACTTTTACCCTGAAACCGAGTTTGGTAGGCTCTTCAATGATATCCTTTGAATACTCCTTTACTCTTGACAGATCCATTTTCGGGGTAAGTGGAGAATGGTCAAGATCCTTGATCATGAAGTCAAGTGCCGCCACATCTTTGATTTCCCCATAGGAGAGCCTGACGGTTATGTCTTTATAATCGGCAAGATGATAGCGCAGCATTTCCCTAAGGACTACTGAGGCGGGTTCTCCGTATTGAGGAATGCCGTATTTCACGCAGAAGCGGGACATCTCGGTTCCCATCTCGAACGGGTCGAAGTCGGGACTGTCGGTGTTGACTTCGAACACCTGTTTGTGGATTCTCTGCACGAAGGCCTTGGTCGCGCTCCTTTCCGGGTTGTAGAAAATCTGGTCTGGCGTACCGTCTTCATAAATGATGCCTTCGTTCATGAAGAATATCCTGGTGCTCACGTCACGGGCAAATTTCATCTCGTGTGTAACAATGAGCATCGTCATGCCTTCTTTTGCAAGCTGGCGTATAACGCTCAGGACTTCACCTACCATCGTGGGGTCGAGTGCCGATGTGGGCTCGTCGAAAAGGATTGCCTCCGGTTTCATGGCAAGGGCCCTTGCTATTGCGACACGCTGTTTCTGTCCGCCAGAGAGGTTGTCCGGATAGACATCGGCCTTGTGGGCCATCCCCACCTTCTTCAAGAGTTCAATCGCTTCTTTGCGGGCCTGCTCTTCAGGAACTTTGAGAATTTTTACGGGCGCAAATGTCACATTCTCGATGATAGTCATGTGAGGGAAAAGGTTGAAGCTCTGGAACACCATTCCCATTTTACGGCGGAGCTTGTCCAGAGGATATCCTTTCTCCATGATATTGTCGCCGTCTATCCAGATTTCTCCGGAGGTGGGAGGATCCAGCATGTTCAGTGCACGGAGAAAAGTACTTTTGCCTGTACCGGACGGACCGATGATGCTGATTACCTCTCCCGGCTGTATTTCGCAGTTTACGTCCTTGAGAACAGTTATTTCACTGCCGTCTGGATTGAAGAATGTTTTACTGAGGTGATTTACTTTAATCATGGTGCGTCTTTTTAATGGCCAGGTTTAACAGAAGCCCGAAAAGCCAGGCGAGGACAAAGTAAATGACGGTGACTGCAAGAAGGGGAGCGAAAGCCTCAAAAGTGCGGCTTCGGATAAGGTCGCTTGCCCTGGTGATATCCTGAACGGCGATATAACCTACGATAGAAGTGCTCTTGAGCAAGGAGATGCAATGACCTTTATATGCTCCAAGCCCTTTTCTTAGCGCCTGCGGAAAGATGATGGATTTGAATGTCTGCGCGTGGGTGAAACCAAGCGCAAATCCGGCTTCCCACTGGCCCTTGGGGATATTGGAAACGGAAGAAGCTATTACATTGCCGGATGACGAGGCGAAACTCAAGGCAAAAGTAATAACCGCTACTGCGACTCCCGTGAGTCCCGAACGGGCAAATGCAACATAGTACATTATAAGAAGCAGAACCAGGATTGGAATGCCCTGCATGAGGAAATTATAAGCAGAGGCAATGCCTTTTATCCACTTGCGGCGGCTGAGTGCCATCTGGCTGTAGAGCATTTCAAGGATTGTCCCGATAATGATGGCGAGTATGGTTATTTCCAGAGTGACGGCAAGGCCGTTGGTAATTAGTTTCCATCTGTTTTCAACGACAAAACTCTGGTTGAAAGAGTCTGCAATCCTCGTCAGGAAACTGCCGTTTGCGGAACTGTTTTCATCAAGAATGAAAAAGCCCGGGTGGCAATAATAGTAGGTGTCAGAGAAATCAATACGCTTCTTCCTCTCCTCAGTCGCAAATAAACAGGCGGAAAGCAGATCGGCCTGCCCCGTCTGAAGAGCTATGATTCCGGCAGGGACTTCGACGTCGGAAACAATGAGCGGCCTTCCGCACCAGGAGGCAAAATGGCGAATCAGTTCTACATCAAAGCCTGTCCATATATTGTCTTGAATATAACTTATTGGAGCGGTTTTGAGGCAGGTGATATAGCGGATGGGCTTGTCGGATACAGTTCCCTTGGGTTCAGGATACGTGGCCGGTTCTCCGCCGTGAAGCCAGAAGTTTACGTGAGCTTCAAGAGAACCGTCTTCCTTCATTATTCTTAGGAACTCGTTGAATTCCGGCAGGAGATCGGTATCGCCTTTTCTGAATGCCATCGCACACGGGAAAGACTCTTCTCCGGTAAATGCCAGTTTGAGTCCGGTACGTTTCAGGACTTCGGGAGAAAGAAGAATTTCATCGGTGATGAAGACGTCGGCCTTGCCGGTGCGGACGGCCTGGATGGCATCGGCTTCCGAATTCACAAGGAATGGCGTAACTCCTTCAACTTTTGCGTATTTGTTGTCGTAATAGGAGCCAGCCTGGGTGGTAATAGTATGGCCAGGGAGATCGGCCTCAGAATGAATGCCGGCGCCGGTGGTCTTTTTGCCGCAGGATATGAGTGATATCAGGCAGAATAGCAGTAGAACAGCGCCTTGTTTACTCCGATGTGTTTTCACTTTTGTTGAGGTTTATCATACAAATATAGTGAAAAAATGTCCAATCGCCAAGAGCTCTGTTTTACCTGTCCTCAGAAGAGTTGTCCGCTATTACCCCGTTACGTGTCAGTTTTGTTTTGCAAAGGTGACACGAATACTGCCGGTCCCTAAGGCTTCCTTCAGGCCGTCCGTGCTGGTGAGTTTGCCGATGCGGGTATAGCTATAGCCGCCGGCGCTGCCGTAAAACAGTACGACGCAGTTGCCGGAGTAAAGCATCAGGTCGCCGGCAGCTATGGAATCGAAGCGCTTGTCGGCACGGGGCAGTTCCACTCCATAACAGTATTTCTCGTTTCCGTTGAGTTCAGACATATCAAGGGTGAGCGGGAGTTTAGCTATAAATGCCCTCCCGGTTTCGCTATCTTCAATGTGGGCGTCGAAGGTTTTTTCGCCGATGGTAATAATAATGGTCATATTCTGTTGATTATCCTGATTTCCTGAATCAGTATCATTATGATTCTCGGACTGCTTTTCGATGTCTTCAGAATCGTGGGGAACAGGGATGGGGGCGCAAGAAATGAACTGGAAACAAACCGCGACGGCGGCTGCCAGGCGACTAAAGTTTCGCATAGTCCTCATCGCTTACGGGTTCGCACCACTCGTTGGAAGAGCCTTCCTTGACATCCTTATGAAGGTAAAGGTGCTGCATCCAACTGTCTTTCTGAGCACCATGCCAATGTTTAACGCCTTCAGGAACCTCGATGATGGTTCCCGGCGTCAGTTCAATGGCAGGTTTATTCCACTCCTGATACCATCCTTTGCCGGAAACGCATATAAGCACCTGGACTGCACCGTGATGAATGTGCCAGTTATTCCTGCAACCAGGCTCGAAGGTCACATTGTGATAGCCGCCATTCAGAGGAGCCAGATAGCTCTGACCGGAGAAATACTGTGCATAAGCTTCATTCAGTTCGCCCAAGGGGAAGGACAATTCTTCTTTATTCTTGATAGTCATATCATTTTGTTCTTGATATTGGCTGCAGCCGACAGAGAGCGCAATCGCCAGAAGATACATTATTCTTTTCATTATTTCAGGTGTTCGTTAAAAAAGGCTTCCATCTTGTCGTAGGGAATCACGCCTTTCACATCGTCGTAAAGGTCCACGTGGGTGGCGCCGGGGATGATCATCAATTCCTTGTTGTCTCCCTTGAGGAGCTTGAAAGCGTCTTCGCCCATATAGCGGCTGTGGGCTTTTTCACCGTGGATAATGAGGACGGCGCTGCGGATCTCATCGGCATAGCGGAGAAGGCGTGTATTCATCATGGGCATCATGCCGTCGATGGCCCAGCCGTCGGTGGAGTTGCCGCTGCGGGGATGATAACCGCGAGGGCACTTGTAATAGGCGTGATACTCTTTTACGAACCAGGGGGCGTCGTCAGGAAGCGGGTCTACGACACCGCCGGCACGGGGATGTTCTCCGGTTCGGAAATCCTCGGTGCGCTGCCTGGCTACCATCTGACGCATGGCATAACGGGTATCTTCGCTGTCGTTCTGGTCAAAGTAACCTTTTTCATTGACACGGGTGAGTTCATACATGGTCGAAGCAACCGTCGCTTTGATGCGGGGGTCGACGGCCGCAACATTCAGGGCAATACCGCCCCATCCGCAAATGCCGATGATGCCGATTCGCTCCGGATCCACCAGTTCATGATTGGAGAGAAAGTCAACAGCGGCAGAGAAATCCTCTGTCATGATGTCGGGAGATGCCATCCTGCGGGGTTCACCGCCGGATTCGCCCGTGAAGGAAGGGTCAAAGGCCAGGGTGACAAAGCCACGCTCGGCCATATGTTGGGCATACAGGCCGCTGGACTGTTCCTTAACGGCTCCGAAGGGGCCACAGACGGCAATGGCGGGAAGAGATGGCCGGTCGGTGCCGGCCATGACGTCATTCCCTGTCAGGACAGGCGTGACGTCATTCCCTGCTTGACCGGTCGTGACGTCATTCCCGGCTTGACCGGTCGTGACGTCATTCCCGGCTTGACCGGTCGTGACGTCATTCCCGGCTTGACCGGGAATCTCTCTGGGTATATAGAGGTCAGCAGCCAGGGTTATACCAAAAAGGTTGGTAAAAGTTACTTTGCTGTGATTTACCAGTTCGGACTTAGGGAACGTCTTGTCCCATTCTTGGGTTAGATTTGGGGTGCTCATATTCTTGGTTTGATTGCAGGCAAGCAGCATCGTGGCTGCAAGTGCCAATACTACGGGTTGTTTCATGATACAAAGGTAGGGCGGACTTTTCAATTTTTTGTACACAAATACGCGGATTATATACCAATTTCGTAGATTTTGCTATCTTTGCAGGGTTATGAAGAAAATATTGAAGGTTGATAATCCCAATGTCTATGCTGACTACGTAGGTGCTCCAGTTCTGCATCCGCAGCTGGCGCTAATCAGCTATGACGAGGTGTCACCGTTCCGGAACAGCCTGAATAATTACGGCGTTTATGGCCTTTTCATTCAGCAGCAATTCCCCAAATATCTGTCCTATGGCACTAAATCCATCTTGGTTGGTGACAGTTCCATCATTGCCGTTGCGCCAGGACAGATTGGCGGCGGAGAAGACAACGGAACGCCGCTATATATCAACGGATGGGCGCTACTCTGGTCCCCGGAACTGTATATACCAGAAAACCCGTTTTTCTCATATTTCGACACTGACTGGCTAAGGATGGAACCTAAGGAGTGGGAGCGGATATCGGCCTTTCTTACAACCATGCGGAAAGAAATGCAGGAGAACCAGGATTCGCCTGCCCTCAGGCGCATTCTCACCAGTTACCTTCAGCTGATTCTGGATTACTGCCAGCGCATCTATCTGAGGCAACTCACCCAAAATGAAAGTGGTGAAAGCGACATCCTCAAACGCTTCCACCGCCTGCTGGTAGATTATTTTTCAAAAGGATTGCAACACGAGAAAGGACTTCCAACCGTCGCCTGGTGCGCTGGTGAGCTGGCATATTCGGCCCGTTATTTCGGCGATATGATCCACCAGGCCACCGGCGGAACGGCTATCGGGTATATCCACGACTTTGTCATCGACCAGGCCAAAACACTCCTGATGAAAGGACTGAACGTGGGAGAAGTTGCCGACTTGCTTGGCTTTGAGTATCCTCACCATTTCAGCCGTCTGTTCAAGAAGATGACGGGAAGCACACCGACAGAGTTCCTACAATAATCGGGATACGATATACTCTGCTCTGTCTATATTATATCGATAGACATCGCGTCCAGTCGGGGACGCTGAGGGGAATGGAGGTTCCGCCGCCATGCGGCCCGGTCACGAAAAGTGGGTTTCCATGCTGGATACAGTTTGCCAAGAGCGAGAAAATGAGTATATTTGCGAGAACTGAAAGCCCCGTTCACTTTTGAAGACTGACTTGGAAAATGATTCTTTCGGATTTATCTTGGAGCATCCGCGGTACCCTTGGACGGAAATTCCTTGCGCTTGCGCAGCAGTATGATGATGTCGTGGACTTCACCCTCGGGGACCCCGATATTCCCACCCCGGAAGGAATATGCGAAGCTGCGCGCAATTGCATCCGTGAGCACCGTACCAGATATACGGCGAGCGCCGGCATCCCGCAGCTCAGGGAGGCTATAGCAGCGTATGAGTCCCAAAAAGCGGGAATTGAAATACTTCCCGAAAACGTAGCGGTCACGGTCGGTGCGACGGAGGCCATCCATCTGGCATTCCGTATGCTCCTTAATCCCGGTGACGAGGTCGTCATCATCGGCCCCAGCTGGGCGCAGTGTCCGAACAACGTGCTTCTTTGCGGGGCAAAACCTATGCTGGCCGACAAGTTTACGGATGGATTTCTTCCGGACATGGATTACCTGAGGACCCTTGTAAACGACAGGACGAAGATTATAGTAGTCAATTCGCCGAACAACCCGACCGGGACCGTATATCCCCTTGAACTCCTTAGGGATATTGCCAACCTCGCAGAGGAAAAGGGACTGTACGTCTTCTCTGATGAGGTGTACTCCACCCTCGTCTATGACAAACCTTTCCATTCGATATCCAGGTTATACCCGGCGGAAAACCTTGTCATCTTCAATTCGTTCTCGAAAGCGTTTTGCATGACCGGATGGAGGGTGGGATACGTAATCGGGGAAGCCCATTTCATCAAAAGGCTGGTCAAGATGCAGGAGAACGTGGCGGTATGCGTGAGCTCGATTTCGCAGTGGGCTGCCCTGGAGGCCGTCTCCCACGCAGACAGATATGCTGCTCTTGTCCGGGAGAGATTCCTGGCCCGGAGAAAAACGCTCGTCAGCGCATTGGAAGGAGTGCCTGGCATCAAGTACAGTGTCCCGGATGCGACTTTTTATCTTTTCGCGGATATATCGGCCACCGGGTTGGATTCGCGTTCATTCTGTTTCTCGCTGCTGGAGAAAGAACATGTCGCCCTTGCTCCAGGGCTGTCGTTCGGTGATGCTTTCGACCGTTATGTCAGACTTGCCTTCACGCTGGAAGACGACGTCATCCGCGAGGGGGCCGGGAGAATCCGTCGTTTTCTTGAGAGTCCAGGACGACTCACCGGTGACCAGACACCTGATGCATAATCCAAGCGTTATTTGTGTATCGTGGTAGAAATAGCACCACACTAACCCTCCGACTCCCTGGATTTGTAGAGGTTTTGAACTATTGACTGACAGAGAGGTATTCTTTCAGCGCATCCACGTAGTTGCTGAAGGCTTCCTGGCCCGCAGGGGTTATCTTGCAGGTGGTGCGGGGCATCTTGCCCTTGAAGCCCTTCTCCACCGTGATGTATCCGGCCGATGTGAGCTTGTCTATCTGCACGCTCAGGTTCCCGGAGGTGGCGCCCGTCTGCTTCTTGAGATAGGTGAAATCGGCTTCATCGGCCCCGGCCAGGATGGACATCACCGCCAGCCGGAGCTCCGAATGAAGGATGGAATCTAACTTGGGGAACATAGACTACTTGTACTGAAGTTTCATGATAAGCCCAGTCACAAGGAGAAGGACACCGCCCAGGGTGAAGATGAGAAGCTGCGCCTCACTCTTTACCAGCAGCGCAAAAACAGCCCCGCCGATGCCCAGGAGGAAACCGGCGATGATGATGGGCCAGTTTTTCAGCATGACGCCGGAAATACATTCGGCCAGTCCCAGGATGATGACGATGATGAGCGTTATGTGCATCGGCACCAGGAAAACCGCAATGGCGCTGAGCGTGACGGAGAACGTGCCGAAAACGGACCAAACGCCGCCAAGCAACTTGCTTACCTCGTTCTGCGGGATGGCCTCATTGTGCTTACCTATAAGAGCCGCGAGGGGGGTGCCGATAAGCGGCATGGCGAACCAAAGGAAGTTCCACTGAGGCTTACCGGTAAAATGCCAAAACAGATAGCTAGCAAGCGAGGTGATGGTGAGTAACGCACCCCAGAGAATGAAGTACTTTGCGCTATTGCGCAGGATGTCCTTCCTGCTTTTGTTGAAGGATTCGGAGATGAGTTGAAGGCTTTCCTGAGCCGTCATTTCTTTGTTTTGTTCCATTGTATCAAATGTTTAACTTGTTTTTCGGCCAAGCGAAGCTGCGCAGTCTTCCTTAACCTCGATGCAAATATAAACAAGTTTATGTTATAAACCAAATTTTTCGAATGATTTCAAAACAGTTTCTAAGGATTTTCAAGATTTTTTGGTTAATTTGGGATACGGGTTGACACCCGCGAACTTGAAAAGTACCTTTAATTATTCCATCGAAGAATGAAAGACAGTTCCCGCAAAACAGACAAAGTGAGCGTATCGTTCATGCAGCTGGCCATTCTTTTCACCACCTGCCTTATCGCCGCGAATATCTTCGAGACCAAGGAAATCGTCATTTGGGGCATCACACTGACGGGAGGCCTCCTTATCTTTCCTCTGACCTATGTGATATGCCGCGTCGTATGCGAGGTGTGGGGCTTCCAGAGGTCCTGCCTGCTTATTTGGATGGGCTTTCTGATGAACTTCCTGCTGCTGGCTGTGGCTGTCCTTGTAGATGTTATCCTGGGACTCGAGTCCGAGGAAGCCATAAACCATGGGTTCCACGCCATCTTCGGCCTGTCTCCCCGTATCACCGTGGGCTCCTTCATCGCCTTCCTTGCAGGCAGCTTCGTCAATGCTTATACCATGAGCAGGAGAAAGGCGAAGGCTGACAAGAGCCGCCTCGTTGGAAGGCTTGCACTGAGCTCCGTGCTCGGTGAAGCCGCTGACTCTATCATCTTCTTCCCGATAACCCTCCTCGGTGTGCTGTCCGCGAGTGACATGTTCTCACAGATGGCGTACCAGTTTGCAGCCAAGGCAGCCTATGAGATTATTCTCATACCTGTTACCCTCCCCCTCATAAAGAGGCTCAAGGAGGTCGAAGGGGAAGACGCTTACAGGCATGACCCGGGTTACGGCATCTTCGATGTCTTCAAAAGGAATCATTTATCGAAATAATTACCTCGACCGATGAGGAATTATCCAAAGAACCGGAACGCGTGTTGACGCGTTCGCCCAAGTGGAAACCTGCCGATGGAAATCTTACTGCAGGTATTCAAATTCCATCGCGTACTTCGTGGATGTGCGAATCGGCGAAGTGGCGGTCCCGGCACTCATTTGTTTCTCGAATGATGTTACCGGGTTGCCGGAGATGCTGTAATCGAAACTGCTGGTTTCACTAGAGATGTGCAGAGGCATATTCTTACTTAAGAAGTCGATGCCTTCATAATCGAAAATAATGCCCTCCTGAAGCATACAGAATACAAACCCCTGCAGCGGATTGGGGACATCACTGTATTCGTAAGCGTATTTTACATCTTGGACACTCCCGTTAATCTCTGAATGGCGGCTGGTGCTGATGACATTGCCTCCTTCCCACTCGTATGTACAGCTGGCTGTTCCAAAAGACTCGCCTAAAACGGGGTCATTGGTCCAAGTGGTTTCGTCAACCTTTTTCAGAACACCGTCAGCCCAGGTGAAAATATGTGTCTGGATTGAAATCGGCTTTCCTTCGTTTGACCTGACGGAGCCTTCGGAGCGGTAAAGAAGCCCATCTTCACCATAGAACAAGTCTCTGCTGTAACCGTAACCGTTGTCGCTGATTATGCGGCAGACGCGGCCGTGTTCATCATAGTGGAATGAATAAAATACATCCCGATTGTTATCGTCAAAGCTTTCGAGTTGATTTCCTACCCAGGTGAACTCATGTGCCAAGGTGCGCTCATTCGTTTTGCTGGTCATTTCTTTCCACTCTCCGGTAACGGGATCCTTCATCTCAACCATGGTGGTGGAAGCCTCATAAACCTTGGCGATTTTTTTCTCGGGCAGCATGCTTGGATAATTCTTCTTGGCGTCGTCCTTGGTGCAGCCTGCCATATACAACGCTGCTGCCGCTAAAAGCAGGACTGAAATTCTTCTGAAGTTCATGTTTCTGTTTAAAATTATGAGTTAAGCGCGCAAAGGTAGTGTTTTTGGGGCTCACCTGCAAACTTCCGGGTATAATTATTCGTAGAGACGGTCAATCTCCTGAAGGGCCGATGCCGCCGACTTCTCCGGGACGGGAACCTCCAAGAAGATCACCTTCGGTGCAAGAAACAAGGCCAAACTGAGCACTGCTCAGCTGGCCTCGGTAACTGACAAAGGGTGGGTGTTAGGCTGATAATTGGAATTTATCGCAGCGAAGCAGGAGTCCCTGGCAGCATCTGCTTCTTGCGTGTCAGGAAGGCCTGAAGGAGGTAGACAGTAGCGATACAGACACCGATGGTATAAGGTGAGGTACCGGCTACTGAGGCGGCAGGAGAGACGATCAGTGGGGAAAGGAACTGGCCCAGATACAGGGCGGCCGATAGCAGCGGCATCACGGTTGTGGCAGCTTCCTTGCCCGCTTTTACAGAGCCGATGGTATTGAGATAAGGCACTCCGATGCCGTTGGCAATGCCGATAAGTACTGAGCCGGTCAGAAGCCATGCAAGGCCGTTTCCCATGGCAAGACAGAGATACCCGGCCATAAAGCCCAGCGGCGCTACATACTTCATCTGAGAGGCGAAGCGCTTCATTAAAAAACCGAACACCAGTCCGACAAGGAAAGCTACGACATCCAGCCCCACCATCACAAATGTAACACCCATCTCGCTCAAGGAGGCCGACGCCATCAGCGCGAAGTTGGTGGGATAGATGAAGAACAGGACCATTACCAAAAACATTCCCACTACCGAAGGGTGGAAAAGTTTGAGAAGTGAGAGTGATATTCCTCCCTTTCCGGAAAGGCGCTCATTTGGCAGGAACAGCGCCACAAGAATGATGGCAATGAGTCCCAGCAAGTACACCAGAAAAGCATAATTCCAGCTGACGGATGCCAGCATTCCGGCCAAGAATGTGGCCACCACACCGCCCATCTGGTTCATGGCGGCGGAAAGGCCCATCAGGGAGGCCTGTTCCTCCGGAGGGAAATAATAGGCCAGCAGTCCCGTGGAAAGTGGCATGATCATCCCGACACTTACGCCCATCAGCGCCCTGAAAGCTAGCAATATCCAGATATTGTCTACAAAGAAGGTACCTGCTCCGGCAAGTACATAGAGGGAGAGCCCGGCAAGCGCCAGCGTCCTCGTTCTCATCAGTCGGCACAGCAGCGGGAAAACCAGGTTGGTGAGGATGATAAACAGCGCCGGAAGGCTTACAATGAGTTGGATGAGCAGCGGACTCTGCCCGGCAAAATGCTTGCCGATGACGCCTAACGCAGGAGCGATCGCGGCCCCGGCCATAACGGTTAACAAACTGATGGATAGGATGGTATAAAGCAGTCTCCTTTTCATGATAAATAATGTTTAAAATCAATGGAGATTGCAGCTCTACCAAGCTGCGAAAAGAGCCTTTTCGCGGGTGCAAAGGTAGCATTTTTTTTGATTCGCCGGATCATAATTTCACTCATTTTTTTCGTATTTTTGCTATGGAATCCGCTATGTATAAGATACATACGAAGATTCATGTCTGATTTAACAACTATCACAATGTCAAAGACATTCGAAACCAATGCCCTCAAAGGAAAGTCACTTGCAGCAGGCATGAAACGAAGAATCGCCGAACTCGAGAAATATGGCGTTAAGGAAGCGGACCTGGCCGTAATGGAACAGGATGCAGACAAAGCCATCGAGATGATTCGCGAGGTGGACAGCCTCCGCGAGGAAGTCACGCGGAAACTCCAGGCAGCCAACGAACAATTGAACTCCATGCGAGACCGTGCTGCCGTCTATCGTAGAATCATCAAGCAGAATTACCTGCAGGACCAGTGGGCTGGCTTCGGCTTGCAGGACAAGCGCTGAATCCATCCTTAACAAACCGATGCCCCGACAATCCGTAACTTTGGACTGTCGGGGTGTATTCATTTTGATAAACAGGGAATTTGAGTGCAAGCCGAGTGAAATGTCAAACTTGTTTGCATTTCCGAGGCGCAGCCTCAAATAGCCGTGAAACGGGAATTTAGTTGCGCTCTTTCTTTTTACAGTCTCTAATCATCAAAAACATTACTATCGAGGTTAGGGCCATTGCGCCAAACCCCGGCCACCCATCTGTAGTGCCCATAGATGTATAATCAACAATGATGATTATCCCAAACACCAGCATTATTATCAATGCCAAACAAAGAATGGTCTTATATGCCTTTAGTTTATTCATATATTTCGATTTATCTAACTGTAAATCTTAGATTGCTACTTCTCTTTTGTGAAAATGTACACTGCTAAAGTCGGAAGAATGACCAGAAGTATTAGCGAAATTTCCACTAACCAGTACGAGCCGAAGTAGTCGACCAGCGTCTGGAATTTCAAAATTCCATCCACCAGAAGGACTAAGAGGGCAAACCAGCAAACAAAGAATATTGCTGCAAACTTGAGTTTTCTCTTCTTCAGTTTCATATTTCAGAGTTTAGAAGTATGTCTGCACAGCAAAGGCAAACTGATCAATGAAAATCTTCTTGAACGCCGAGATGTTATTTTGCTCGTAGAAGATAAGCATTGCTTTCTTGTAGTCTACAGAATCCACGGTTCTAAAGGAAATGGGACAATACTTGTGGGCAATCAGAATAGCATTGCTGGTAATGCGGGCTGTGCGCTTGTTCCCGTCAGAGAAAGCCTGGATATAGGAAAGCAGAACCAGCGCCAGCAGTGCTTTCTCGAATACATTCTCTTTGCCGTTGATGAGGCGGCAGCTATCCTCCAATGCCTCCCGAATCTGGTATTCGTTGTCCAGAGGATAGTAGTTTGTGCCCGTAATGCCTACGCGACGTTTGCGGATTCCCTTGTCCACGTCAAGTTCCTTTGTCAGGAGGTTATGGAGCTCTTCAATGCGCCAGACAGAGATTTCCCTGAGATACTCCGGATCTGCAAGGACAAAATCCAGTGCGTCTTTGTGATTGAGGAGCATGACTGCCTCTTCCTTGGTTTTTCCGGAGGCCGTCTGCTTCTCTTTCAGGAGTTTCTCAGTCTCCAATAATGAATACGTATTTCCTTCTATTTGGGAGGATTTCCAGCTTAGGTCAATGCCGAGCCGCTCCATTTCCTTGCGGTATTCATTGGGAGTAATCCCTTCCAAGTTTTTTGTAAATTGGGCCTGCAGAGCATTCAAATGTTCTTTTTCTTCTGCAGTGAAGATTTCCACCTTTGGAAGGATGTCATTGATGAGTTCGAAATTGAACGTAGTCTGGATAGTGCGCTCATCCGTTTCCTTCTGGAAATATGTATCTATATCGAGCGGTAAAGTAACGTGAGCTTGAGGTGATACACTGTAGCGGGTAGCACGTCCTTGGCCGCTTACGATGGCAGACCCCTCTTCCACCAGCGCAGCAAGGATTCGTTTGAGGGTAGCCGGGCTTACAGACAGATCCATACCAGCCTGAATCTCACTTCTGGAGGAAGTCGGATGGTAATGAAGAAACTGGAGTATTTCGTTTTCTCTTGTCATATTCACAAGGTTTTACGGCTCAAAAATAATATAAAATCGGCTCAAACCCCAAAAATATGAGCCGTATTCTCGGAATTCCGCCAATATTTGAGCCGATTCAAATAGTCACGCTATACCTGGTTTTATTCAAAATATTCTACATATTGCATAAAATTCGCCATTTTTGTGCAGTCGGGTTTCCGGCTTCTGGGATATGATGTTCAGTTTTGTCATTTTTCTTTCAAAAAGCGTTTCAGAAGGAATGCGAGGAAATAGGGGAAGGTGTAATACTTGCCTCCCCAGCCGATGTTCTTGTAGCCGAATTTTACGCCGTAGTGAACGTCACCGTACGAAGGCCAGTCAATAAGGTTGTTCAGTGAGGCCGTCGCTCCGTCCTTAGCTTTTACTTCCACAGGGACAAGCGTGTGGGCATCCCTTACAAAGAAATCCATTTCAAGGGGAGGATTGTCCTTCTTGTAAAAGTACAATTGCTCATAACCGGACTTGCGAAGCATCTCTCCCACAATGTTCTCATAGATGGCTCCTTTGTACGTGCCGAAGTTTCTGTTTGCCCTGAAGTCCTCCTGCGCCTCATCGTCCAGAGAGGCGATAAGCAGTCCCGTATCGTGGTAGTACAATTTGTAGTTGCCGGCGTCATAGTTCCCTTTCAGCGGGAGCTCGACATTTCCCAGACAGTAGCAGGTGTTGACAACGCCGGCATTCTCCAGCCACTCTACGGCACCGATATATTCCCGGCTCCTGGCCCCTTTGGCTACTTTGCTGATTTGGAATTTTTTGTTGTCCTTGGCAAGGAATGTAGGAATGTGGCGATACACGGCAAGGATTTTCGCCTTGTCCGTCTCCCTGGCGTATTTGGTGATGTCTTCTTCGTAGTCTTTGAGCAATTGTTTCAGAAAATCCAGCGTACCGCCGAAATGACCGTTGTCGATAAACATTTTTACCACCTCCGGCATGCCGCCGATGGCCATATAATCCCGGAAGTGCCCCATCATGGTCTGCATCTCCAGCTCTGAGAACGGAGTAAGTGTCGCCATGTGCATGTACAGGTCCTCAATCTGCTCATCCGAGTAACCTTTGGCCCAGAGGAATTCTTCGAAGTCCATGGAGAACATGTCATAGTCTTCCTTGTTCCCCACAGCATTCGACTCAATTACTTCGTAGTAGATGCCCATGAGAGAACCGGAGCAGATGACATCGTAACGCCTGTCCTGATTGAAAGACTTAAGCGAGGTTGCGCAGTCGGGGCATTTTTGAAGCTCGTCGAAGAATATCAACGTCTTCCCGGGGATGAATTTCCAGGAGGGCTCCAGCAGGGAAATGTTCTTGATGATGGTGTCCACTTCATACCCGTCGGCAAATATTGCCCTGAACTTCTTCTGGAGAACAAAGTTTATCTCGATGACGGATGCATAATTTTTGCGTCCGAAGGCCCGGACGGACTCCGTTTTCCCAATCTGCCGGGCCCCCTTGATGATTAGCGGCTTCCGCTGAGGATTCCGTTTCCATTCATCAAGGAAGATATCTATCTTTCTTTTAAGTAGTTCCATGCCTTTGAATCACATTTTCAGAGGCAAATATAGCAAAAAAAACACATTTTCAGAGAAAAATCAGCGCGATTTTTCACATTTTCCGGGGAAAAAGTGAGTACCGCGCATCACCTTCGGAGCAAGAAACAAGGCCACATGTACCGCGCGCGAAAAGTAGACACGGAAAATAATTTTTAGAGGTTATTATTTTCCAAAGTAGACACCGGCAGTATTTTTGCCGCGTATCTTTTTACAAAAGTAGACATTTTTCAACTTTTTTCAGGGATTTCTTTTTCAAAAGTCGACACGCTCTCGCAAGTGTCCTTGTTATCAGCATAT
>Ga0208297_1000422_pt1 | contig 89314 bp, 86 predicted proteins | sample LMS_cellobiose_e_FD_187367 | JGI IMG/M metagenome (GOLD analysis project Ga0208297, IMG submission 187367) | Rumen-fistulated moose microbial communities from Alaska, USA - LMS_cellobiose_enrichment (SPAdes) (version 2) | ecosystem: Host-associated > Mammals > Digestive system > Stomach > Rumen... | reverse complement strand
CGGACGGCGGCAGTTTCAGTCCGGTGCCGGCTGTCCTTTCGTACCGTCATACGCCGGAAAAAAGGACAGTCCCCCCTTATCCATTCCGCAACGATTACGCACTGTTTCGCTTGCTTGTAAACAGGCCTCGCACCATTCCCCCCGCAAGTCCGAAGGGCTTTCGCCGTGCTTTTTGCGACGAGAACGCCGGGGATGCCTCCCGGGGAAGGCGCGGCTGTGGGCGTGCTGCCGGCGGCGCTGACGGAGGAAGGGGGAAGGAAAGGAGCGGAAGGGCGGGAAGGCGGGGCGGCTGATAGGGCCGGGCGGGCGGAAGGGGGGAAAGAGGGAAACGGCCGGGGCGGTAGGAAAAAAGCGAGGGCTTCCTGAGAAATCAGGAAGCCCTTCATTGTTTTCATGGTGCCCAGGGCGGGACTCGAACCCGCACAGCATTCGCCACTACCCCCTCAAGATAGCGTGTCTACCAGTTCCACCACCTGGGCAACGAGGGGATGTATAGCTGAAAAGGCCTGAGTTTGGCAAGTCTTTTTTTGGGGCGGCGGGGCGAAAAAAATCGCGGGCGGAGTTTGCCCGGCGGGAAAGGGGGAGCCCAGCCTGGCGGGGAATGCCGGGGAGGGGGCGGATTTGCCCGGCGGGAAAGGGGGGCCATTCCCCAATGGCAGGGGGAGCAGGGGGACGCCGCGGAGTGGGGGAGAGAGGGGGCGGGTGAAGAGGGAGCGAAAAGGGGGTGTGCGGGACGTCGGGGGGCGAAGACGGGGAAGCGAAAGGCAGCGGGCGGGGCCGGAGGTTGCAGAGGGTGGCGGCGGGGCTGGGAGGACGCGCAGGGCAGGGGCTGGCATCCGGTTGTCTGCGTGAGGGGGAAGATGGGCGCATGGGGGCCGGTGGGAGAAGGGAGATGCGAAAGGCGGCGGGGAGGCGTCGGGGAGCGCAGAGCGGGCGGGGGAAAGCGCAGGCGGCATCGGCGGGAGGCCGGGGGGCAACGGGCGCGGGGCGGGGGCGGTCTTTGCCTGATGCGGCGGCGGGCGAGGGGGGTGTACGGGCAGGAAAGGCGGGCGGGGCCGCGGGGCGGCGTTGGGGAATCGGTGCGCGGGCGGCGGGAGAAGAGGGGGAACGCGGTTTTGCGGTTGGCGGCGGGGCTGCGGGCCGCGGGACGCTGGCGGGAACGTGCAGGAGGTGCAGCGGGCTGTCGCCGCGGCGAAAGGCGGCGGGGGGGCGCTGGTTCCGTCAGCGGAAAGTTCTTGACGGTGGCATGAAAATCACGTACGCAAAAAAGCCGGAAATTGTTATTGGCAGGGCGTTTTCCGGCGTTTTGGCCGGAGGCCCGCGCGGAGCGTGTATGATCAAAGATGATGGGGCGGCAAGGCGCATCCCGGCGGCCTTCCCCCTTGTGCTGGTGCTGGTTTTTCTTCTGGCGGGCTGTCCTGACGACCGCGGGCAGCGCGCCGCCGCCCGTCCCCCTCAGGTTGTCGTGATGGAGGCTGCGCCGCAGCGCGTTGTGCTGAGCACGGAACTGCCCGGCCGCGTCAGCGCGTACCGCCGCGCCGAGGTGCGGCCGCAGGTGGGGGGCATCCTTAAGGACCGGCTTTTCGTCGAAGGCTCGGCGGTTGAGGCGGGGCAGGCCCTCTACAAAATCGACCCCGCAACCTACGAGGCCGCGCTGGACAGCGCGAAGGCCGCCCTGGCCAAGGCCGAGGCGAGGCTGGCCCCGGCGCGGCTCAAGGTGAACAGGTACCGCTCGCTGTTTGGCATCAAGGCGGTGAGCCGTCAGGAGCTTGAGGACGCGCAGACCAGCTTTGACGAGGCGAAGGCGGATGTCGCCGTCTGCCGGGTGGCGGTGCGCACGGCTTCCATCCATCTGGCCTACACCGATGTCACCGCCCCCATCGCCGGGCGCATCGGCAAGTCTTCGGTGACGCAGGGGGCGCTTGTCACGGCCAATCAGGCCGCGCCGCTCGCCGTCATCCAGCAGCTTGATCCCGTGTATGTGGACGTGACCCAGTCGAGCCTTGATCTGCTCCGGCTGCGCGAGCGGCTGGCCTCGGGGCGGCTGAGCCATGCGGGCGAGGCGCGCGCGGCGGTGCGGCTGCGGCTGGAGAACGGCAGCGAATACCCGCTGGACGGCGCGCTGCAGTTCGCGGACATCACGGTGGACGAGAGCACGGGCATGGTTTCGCTGCGGGCGGTGTTTCCCAATCCGGACGGTGTGCTGCTGCCGGGGATGTATGTCCGGGCGCGGCTGAACGAGGGCGTTGACGAGAAGGCGCTGCTGGTGCCGCAGCTTGCCGTGGCCCGCGACGCCAGAGGCCAGGCGAGCGTCTTTGTCGTGGGCGCGGACGGAAAGGCCGAGAGGCGCGCCGTCGAGGCCACGGAAATGGCCGGCAACTGCTGGAACGTCACCGCGGGGCTTTCGCCCGGGGACAAGGTCGTCATCGAGGGCTTTCAGAAGCTGCGCCACGGCATGCCCGTGCAGGTGAGCGGCGAAAAAACCATTGCGCAGGTGCGCCGTTAGCGGCGCGGGGGCTTCATGGCGCGCTTTTTCATCGACCGCCCCATCTTTTCCTGGGTTATCGCCATCCTGATCATGCTGGCGGGGGTCCTCGCCCTCCTGACGCTGCCCGTGGCGCAGTTCCCCCGGCTGGCCCCGCCGACGGTGACCTTGAGCGTCACCTACGACGGCGCCTCCGCCGGAACCCTTCAGGACGCCGTCACGCAGGTCATCGAACAGAAAATGAGCGGCCTTGACAAGCTGCTCTACATCCAGTCGGGAAGCAGCTCCGAAGGCCGCATGATCATGCGCCTGACCTTTGACCCCTCCGTCAACGCCGACATCGCCCAGGTCCAGGTGCAGAACCGCCTCCAGCTGGCCATGAACTCGCTGCCGGAGCAGGTGAAGCGGCAGGGCATCACCGTGCGCAAGGTCTCGGACAGCTTTCTCCAGCGCTACGCCTTCATCGATACCACCGGCACCATCCCCGTGGAGGACATGGCCGACTTCATCTCGTCGGTGGTGCTCGACCCGCTGAGCCGCATCGACGGCGTGGGCGACGCCTCGCTCTACGCGTCATCCTACGCCATGCGCATCTGGCTTGACCCGCACAAGCTCCTTTCCTTCAGGCTGACGCCGCGCGACGTCGTGAGCGCCGTGGAAAGCCAGAACGCCCAGATTTCCGTCGGCCAGATCGGCGGGCTGCCCAACGAGGCCGGGCAGGAGCTGAACGTCACGCTCCTCTCCCGCGAGAGGCTCCAGACGGTGGACCAGTTCGCGGATCTGGTGGTCAGGGTGAACCCCGACGGCTCCGCCGTGCGCGTGCGCGACGTGGCCAGGGTGGAGATGGGCGTGCAGAGCTATACCCAGAGCGCCCGCTACAACGGCAGGCCCTCGGTCTCCGTGGGCATCCAGCTCGCCGAAGGCGCCAACGCCGTGGACACCGCCGACCGCGTGGCCGCCTTCCTTGAACGCATGCGCCCGCTCTTCCCCGAGGGGATGGACTACGTCATCCCCTACGACACGGTGCCCTTTGTCAAGCTGTCCATCAGAAGCGTATTCAAAACCCTGATTGAAGCCATCGTCCTTGTTTCGCTCATCATCTACCTCTTCCTCCAGAACGTCCGCGCCACCATCATCCCGACGCTGGCGGTGCCGGTGGTGCTGCTCGGCACCTTCGGCATCATGGCGGCCTGCGGCTTCACCATCAACACGCTGACCATGTTCGGGCTGGTGCTGGCCATCGGCCTTCTGGTGGACGACGCCATCGTCGTCGTGGAAAACACCGAGCGGCTCATGCGCACCGAACGCATCGGCCCGTACGAGGCCGTCTGCAAAACCATGCGGCAGGTGACAAGCGCGCTCGTGGGCGTCGCCGCAGTGCTTTCGGCCGTGTTCGTGCCCATGGCCTTCTTCGGCGGCATGACCGGCGCCATCTACCGCCAGTTCTCGCTCACCATCGTCTCGGCCATGGGGCTTTCGGTGCTGGTGGCCATCATCTTTACGCCGCCTCTGTGCGCAACCATCCTGCGTCCCGTCCCCGGTGCCGCGCATCAGGGCCTGTTCGGCGGGTTCAACCGCGCCGTGGACGCCGCCACCGAAGGCTATGCCGGGGCGGTCGGCTATCTTGCGCGGCGCGGCTTCCGGCTGATGCTCCTGTACGCGCTGCTCGCGGCGGGGGTGCTCTTCCTGCTGCGGCAGATGCCGACGTCGTTCCTGCCCGTGGAGGACCGCGGCACCATCATCGCCAACGTCTTCCTGCCGCCCGGCTCAACCCGCGAGGCCACGGAAAAGGTCGTCCGGGACGTCGAAACCTACTTCCTCGAAAAGGAAAAGGCCGTCGTGGACGGCATCCTCGTCACCCTCGGCTTCGGCCCCAACGGCAGCCGCGGCCAGAACGTCGCGCAGGGCTTTGTCCAGCTCAAGGACTGGAGCCTGCGCACCGGAAAAAATCAGGACTCCGCCGCCATCGCACGGCGCGCCCGCGCCGCCTTTGCCGGCGTTTCCGGCGCGCGGGTGCTCTTTTCCCTGCCGCCGCAGGTGCCGGGGCTGGGGCAGGCGTCGGGCATCTCGCTCCAGCTGCAGGATATGGGCGGCGTCGGCCACGAGGGGCTGATCAATGCGCGCGAGGAACTGATCCGCAGGGGCAACGAAAGCCCGCTGCTCTTCAACGTGCGCTCATCAGCACTGGACGATATCCCGCAGCTTCGCGTCATCATTGATGATTTGAAGGCAGGCGTGTTCAGCCTCACGCCGGATCTCATCAACGGCAACCTCTCCACCGCCTGGGGCGGCACCTACGTCAACGACTTCGTGGACCGCGGCCGCGTCAAGCGCGTGTACGTCCAGGGCGACGCCCCCTACCGCATGAACCCGGACGACCTGAAAGTCTGGCATTTCCGCAATACCAGAGGCGAAATGGTGCCGCTCGACGCCTTCGCCTCGTCCAGATGGACCTACGGCCCCGCGCAGCTTGAACGCTACAACGGCTCGCCCTCGTTTCTGATCGAGGCCTCGCCCGCCGAAGGGGTCAGCTCCGGCGACGCCATGATCGAACTCGACCGCCTCATCTCCGAACTGCCCGACGGCATCAGCTATGAGTGGACGGGGCTGTCCTATCAGGAAAAGCTCTCCGGCTCGCAGACTATCTATCTGTACGCGCTGTCGCTGCTCGTGGTCTTCTTGAGCCTCGCGGCCCTGTACGAAAGCTGGAGCGTGCCCTTCGCCGTCATGCTGGTGGTGCCGGTGGGCGTGCTCGGCGCGCTGGGCCTGAGCATGATGCGGGGGCTGTCCAACGACATCTATTTCCAGGTCGGCCTGCTCGCCGTCATCGGCCTCTCCGCCAAAAACGCCATCCTCATCGTGGAATTCGCAAGAGAACTCCACCGGCAGGGCCTCGGCCTGTACGAAGCTGCCGCAGAAGCGGCGCGCCTGCGCCTGCGGCCCATCGTCATGACCTCGTGCGCCTTCCTCATCGGCGTGCTGCCGCTGGCCTTAAGCAACGGCGCCGGCGCGAAAAGCCAGCACGCCATCGGCACCGGCGTCATCGGCGGCACCTTCCTCGCCACGTTCCTCGGCATCTTCTTCATCCCCGTCTTCTTTGTGGTGGTGAACCGCGTGTTCAGCTGGGGCAAGGCGGACGGGCGGGACGGGACCGGACGGGAAAGCCGGCGGGGCGAAACCGCGGCGGACAAGGCCGCGCGGTGAGCCGGGCGGAGCTGAGGAGCAGGGGGGAAAGCGCCGGGGGCTGGCTGGCGGTAAGCGGGGCGGGGCTGAGGCGGCGGACTGAGCCCGCCTGAGGCGGAGGCAGCCCTGATGAGCAGGGGCTGAGGCTTGGCCGGGTGAAACTGAGGCGGGGCGAAAGGGGCCGCCGTCCGCCGCGGGCGGGAGACGCCGCCGCCATCGCTTCTCCGTTGGCGGCACTGAAAACGGAGACGCCGCGGGCGGTAAAGCGCGAAACCTCTCGCCGGCCGCCGTGTTTCGCATGAAAGCGGCCTTTCGCGTTCAGGCTGGATAAAAAATGGACATCCCGCGCGCCCTCGGCTACACTGAGGGCGCGTTTGTTTTTTCGGTCCGGCAGTACCGGAGCCGGCACTGCCGGAGCCGGTATTACCCGAGCCGGCGCCGCCGGAGCCGGCGGAGAAGGGGGGCAGGTTTCCCGCCCTTGCCGGAGCCGGCATGGCCTGAGCCGCCGCGTCGGAGCCGGTACTGCCGCTTCCGCCTGCGCCGGGGCCGCTTCCGCCGGCCTTGCCCGACGCCTTTTTTGCCAGTGGAACGCCGTATGTCAGATCCCCGTCTTTTCCCCTCGGAACATGTCCAGCCGGACGCGCTGTTCGCGCCGCCGCGCGCGGCTTCCTCCCCGTATCAGCATCTGGCGTGGATGATCGCGGTCACAGTACTTGCGGCCGCCATGGTGACGGGCTACTACTGGGACCGTTCCCGCGCCGTCGTCGAAAAAATCATGTCGGAAACGGGCAACGCCCTGCTTATCGCCATGGAAGGCGGTCTGCGTTCCGGCGCCCGTTCGCCCGGCGGCATCCGCCTCCAGTATCTGCTTGAGGAGCTGGTGGGGCGGATTTCCGTCCAGTTCATCGCCCTGACCACGCATGACGGGCTTATCCTCGCCCACTCCAACCCCTCGCGGGTCGGCTCGTACCTAAGCGATTCCACCGGCCGCTGGATTGTGCCGCGCAGCATGGGCGATCTCGCCCCCTCGCCGGATTCGCAGTGGGCCGTCATGGACATGGAGGGCGATCACGCCTTTGTGGTGTACCGGCTCCTGGATACCGCGGGGGACAAACGGCGCGGCCTTGCCCCGCATACGGTCTGCGTGTTCCTCGGCATGTCCACGCGGCCGCTCAGAAACGCCGCCATCCACGACCAGCGCCAGTCGCTGGTGTACGGCGGGGGGGTGCTGGCCATCGGGCTGACCCTGACCATGTGCGCCTACGCTGTGCAGCGCATGCGCGCCTCGCGCCGCCGCCAGCGCGAAGCCGAAGCCCTCATGGACGAGCTGGCCCTGACGCTGCCGGACGGGCTCATCCTGTTTGACGTGCGCGGGCGGCTCATGGGCATGAACGCCGCCGCCATGAGCCTTCTGCACCTCTCCGAAATCCAGCTCAACCGCCGCAACAGCGAAAAAATCCTCGAACGCCTCCCCCGGCCGCTGCTCGAACGCATCACCGCCCTGCAGCAGGCCAAAACCCTCGAGGACTCCGAAATCGCGCTGGAACACGACGCGAAAACGGTGCACTTGAGCGTGCGCGGCGGGCAGGTGGGCGCGGGCCGCGACGGCTGCATGGGCTTTCTGCTCCTTCTGCGCGACGTGAGCGAGGTCAGGCGCCTTGAGGCCGAGGTGCGCCGCCGCGAAAAACTGGCCGCCGTCGGCAACCTCGCCGCCGGCGTCGCGCATGAGCTGCGCAACCCCCTAAGCTCCATCAAGGGCTACGCCACCTATTTCAGCGAACGCTTCCCCGAAGGCAGCGACGAGCGGGCGGCCGCCCGCGTCATGGTGCGCGAGACGGAGCGGCTGAACCGCACCATCTCCGAACTCATCGGCCTCGCCCGGCCTACGGACATCAAAACGCGCCCCACGGACACGAAGGAACTGCTCGACGACGTTCTGCGCCTCATCCGCCAGGACGCCGCCGCCCGCGACGTGCGCGTCCGCCTGATCGCCGGGGAGAACCTCCCGCCCGTCCCCCTCGACCCCGACCGCATCCGGCAGGTGCTGCTCAACGTGTGCATCAACGCCCTGGACGCCATGCCCGGCGGGGGCGAGCTCACCGTCTCCGCCGCGCTTTCCGGCGAACAGCCGGGGCATATGCTGCTTGAAATCAAAGATACGGGCAGGGGCATCGCCCCGGAAGATCTGCCACATATCTTCGACCCGTATTTCACGACCAAAGGCCACGGAACCGGACTCGGCCTCGCCACCGTGCACAAAATCATGGAGGCGCACGGCGGGCGGGTGCTGGTGACGTCCGCGCCGGGCGAAGGGACAAGCTTCAAACTGCTCTTCCCGCTCGCCCCAGATGCTGATCATCAATAAAACATAATAAAAACAGGAAGCTGTATGGGAGAGGTCATCCTGATTGTCGACGATGACGAGGGACACCGCGGCATGCTGCGGACGCTGCTGCGCGGGTGGGGATACGCGACGGAAGAGGCCGCGGACGGCGCGTCGGCCATCGCCCGCTGCAAACAGAAAACCTACGACGCCATCCTTTCCGATATCCGCATGGCGGAAAAAAACGACGGCATCACGGCCATGCGCGCCGTCCTCGACGAAAACCCCGCCATCCCCGTCATCATGATGACGGGCTACTCGTCCGTGGAAACCGTGGTCGAGGCGCTGCGCTTCCGCGCGTACGACTACCTGACAAAGCCGCTCGATTTCGACAAGCTCCGGCTGACGCTGGAGCGGGCGCTCGAACATTCGCGGCTCAAGGCCGAAAACAAAATCCTGCGCGAAGCCATGACCGATCAGGCCATCCTTGGCCGCAGCGCCGCCATGCGCGAACTCGCGGACATGATCAATACCGTGGCCCCGTCCGACGCGACCGTGCTCATCACCGGCGAATCCGGCACCGGCAAGGAACTGGTGGCACGCGCCATCCAGCGCGCCGGCAGCCGCCGCGACAAACCCTTCGTCACCATCAACTGCGCCGCCCTGAGCGAAACCCTCCTCGAATCCGAACTCTTCGGACACGAAAAAGGCGCCTTCACCGGCGCGGACCGCCGCCGCGAAGGCCGCTTCGTCCAGGCGGACGGCGGCACCCTCTTTCTGGACGAAATAGGCGAACTGCCCCTGCTGCTCCAGGCGAAACTTCTGCGCGCCCTCCAGCACGGCGAAATCCAGCGGGTGGGCAGCGACGTCACCCTGACGGTCGATGTGCGCGTCATCGCCGCCACCAACCGCGACCTGCGCCACGAAGCCGCCGAAGGCCGGTTCCGCGAGGACCTGTTCTACCGCCTGAATGTCATCGGGCTCGAAGTCCCGCCGCTGCGGGCCCGCCGCGAGGATATCCCCGTGCTGGCCACCGCCTTCCTCCAGCGCTTCGCCGTCGCCAACAGAAAAGAACTGAAAGGCTTCACCCCACAGGCCATGAGCGCCCTTACCCATTACGCCTGGCCCGGCAACGTGCGCGAACTGGAAAACGCCGTCGAACGGGCGGTGATCCTCTGCGCCGGCCCCTTCGTGGACGAACGCGACCTCCCCCTCGCCGTGCGCGAAAAAGACGGACGCCAGCCCGCGGCAGGAACGGGAACAGCCGCCGGGGGAAACCTGTCCCTCGAGGAAGTGGAAAAACAGGCCATCCTCGCCACCCTCCACGCCGTGGACGACAACAAAAGCGAGGCCGCCCGCCGCCTCGGCATCACCCGCGCCACCCTGCACAACAAACTGCGCCGCTACGGCTGCGCCGACGACGAATAGCCGGGGGCGGGGCCGGAGCCGCCCGGGGGGAAGCCGGAAGAGGCGGGCCGCCGGGGAGAGTCGGGGAGGCCGGGGAGCCGGGGGAAGCCTGCGCGAGCGGGCCGGGCCGGAGCGCCGGGAGGCCGGGGAGCCGGGGGAAGCCGCCGGGCAGGCGGGCCGCCCCCCTGCGCAGGACCTTTTTACGTTTCAAAGGAGCATTGCCATGATCACGTCGCTGCAGGAACTTAAGCCCCTCGCCAAGGACATCGACTGGAACCTGTCGCCGGAAATGGCGGTGACGCTGTATCTCGAATGGGGCAACAACGACTGGCACGCCGAACATCCGCCCGTGCGTTCGTCAAGCGACGTGGCGCTGTATTTCGTGGTGGACGGCTGGGAGGATCCGCCGTGCGTGCGTCTTGTGCGGCGCAATTCCGAAGCGGCGGTGGATGTGGCGACGCTGGCCCTGCCGGAGGAGCTCCTCGCCCTTTTCCGCGAGGAATACGGCAATCTGCGCGGCGTGTTTGAACCTTTGCCCGCCATCAAGGACTGGCTGCGCAGGGAGCTTGGCGTCGATTGACAAAGCGGGGCCGCGGGCAGGCCGCCCGGGAGAGCCGGGGACGCCTGCGGGAGCGGGCCGGGCCGGAGAACCGGGCGGGGTCTGCCGGGAAGGCCGGGCGCGGGCAGGATTTGCAGGGGCCGGATTGAGGCAAAGACCGGGGGCTTGGCTGGGGCTGGCCGGAGTCGGGCGCGGAGTACTGGCCGGGTTCGGGCGCGGCGGGGCTCTGCCGGGTTCTGGCCGGGGTCAGGCCCGGGACGGCGTGGCCATGGCCTCTTCGTAGCTCTCGAGGATCGAGGCGCAGACGGCCTCATGCGTGTGGCGGGGAAATTCCGTCTGGCCGGCTTTGAGCAGCCGCTGGTAGAGGCCGGGATCAAGCATGCAGCGCAGCATGGCGGAGGCCAGCGCGGCCGAGTTGCCGGGGACATAGGTCAGGGCGTTGCGCTCGCTTCCCAGCAGCTCCACCGTGGACGGCACAGCCGAGCAAATCAGCGGCACATGGGCGTGCCACGCCTGAAGCATGAAGAAATTGCGGTCTTCCGAGGTCAGGTTGGTGGTGACGGCGACATCGCACAGGGGGAGCTGTTCCTCCGGATCCTGGCTGCCGAGCAGGCTGAGGAAGGCATCGACGCCAAGCTCCCGCGCGCGGTCAAGGAGCTTATGGAAATACTTTCCCCGGCCGATGATGCGCAGCTCCCACGGGGGGACGTCGTCGCGCCCCTTGAGCAGGGTGAGCGCCTCGATGAGCGTCATCAGACCGCTTTCCGGCGTGAGCGGGGCCGAGGCCAGAAAGACGAAACGCCCGTCCGCGCGCGGGCGGCGCTGGCGGATTGCTTCGCCGGAAACGGCGTGGGGGAGGGAACGCAGAAGCGCGCTGCTGATGCCGGAAGCCTGCAGCTTATTCAGGGTGTTCACGGAAGGGCAGAACACCCGGCAGACGCTGCCGTAAGGCGGGGCGCCCGTCAGGCAGGCGGCCGGAACCCTGCGCTCGGGCTCTTCCAGCGGGGTGGAGCTTAAGGTCACAAAAACGCGCGTCCGCCCCTTCACCGGACATTTTCTGATCACCGCCACGGCGTCGCCGCCAAAAACATGCACGATGTCCGGCTCGCTTTTCTTCAGATAATCCCAGAGCCGGAACAGCTTGAAAGGATTGACGGAATCCGCCGCAATCTCCAGCGAGGGGATGTTCGCCGCGCTTAAGCGGGCGGAAAGCGCGCCCCCGGCAAAACAGCCAACCCGCAGATCCGCGTCCTTCGTGTTGTCCAGAAGACGCGCCAGCGCAAGAACATGCGCCTGGCGCGAATGAAACTGATGTCCAAGATCAAGCAGAAATACACGCATGACTGCCCCTGGCTGCCGCCGGTTCCGGAAAGGTGTCGGAGGGTATTCTGCCCTGTTTGCCGCCGAAGGTAAAGGGGGCCGAAAGGCCGCCCCGGCTGAGAGAGCTCCCGGCGGCGCAGGTCCCCATTGAGGCGGCGCTCCCCCTCAAAAAAACGAAGGGGTGCTGCGCGGCACTGCCGCGGGGGAATCATTCCCCCCGCGCTTCATCCTCTCTCTTGCCCTTCATCCTCTCTCCTTCCTCTTTTTCCCCGTTTTTGCGTTCTCCCGCTTTTCCCCGTTCTGGGCGGGGAGGGGATCGGGGGGTGTGACGGCGGCGGGGGTGACGGAGAGGCTGCGCCCGACGGCGTCGATGCGGACGGCGCCCTGGCGGCCGCCTTTGACCGGGCGGACGGAGCGGGCCAGCGCGACGATGACGTCTGCCGTGGCCTCGCCCTGGCGTTCGCTTTTTTCCAGCGCGAGGCGGCCGGCCTGAAGGAGGTCCGCCTCGGGCACGGCGTGGGCCGCGTGGTCCCGGCGCAGGATGACGTGCGCGCCCGCGGCCCCGCCCGCGTGCAGCCAGAAATCGTGCGGCGCGGCCAGGCGGAGCAGGGCGGCGTTGCCCGCGGCGTCGCGCCCGCGCAGCAGCAGGAAGCCGCCCGCGCTGCGGAAGGCCTGAACGCCGCGGGGCGGGGTATTCTGTCCGCCCGCGCGCCCCTTTTCGGAGGGCATGCCGGCGGCCGAGGCCCGGCGCAGGGCGAGCGCCGCCCCGGCCGCTTCGGCTTCGCGTTCCCGGCGCAGCGCTTCGATGCGCTGTTCGAGGATGCGCCCGCCGCGCTCGCCGCGTTCGGCCTGATGGAACAGGGCGGCCATGTTTTCGCGCACGGTGCGGGAGGGATCCAGAGCCAGGGGGGCGGGGAGGGCGGCAAGGACAGCCGTTTCGCGCTTCTCGTCCGGCGCGAAGCGGTACAGCTCGGCCTGAAGGGCAAGGGCGGCGCGCTTTTTCTCCGCCATCTCCCGCAGGCGCAGGCGCTCGTCCTCCAGCCTGGCAAGGAGCCTGTCCAGCCGCCTGACGGCGCTTTGGCGCGTCTTCGCCTCCGCCTTTCCGGCCTGTCCGGCCAGATCGGCGCGCACGCGGGCCTCCCCGATGAGGGAGGCCGCCTCAAGGGGCGATGCAAAGACGCGCTCCTCGCGGCTGCCGCGGAGGCTTTCGGGCAGGGGCCAGGCGCTGAGCAGGGGCGCGTCCGTCTGGCCCTGCGCGGGCAGGTAGGCGAAAAGATCGCCGCCCCCGCCGCGCAAATCGGCCACAAGCGCCAGCCGCTCCATGGGCTCGAGCAGGGCAAGGGTGCGCCGCAGCGCGGGCGATGCGGCAGGATATTTCCGCCAGTCGGGATCATCGGGCAGGACGCCGCCGGAGGTCTCCGGCAGGGCGGCTTCATCGTCCGGCAGGGCGGGCGGCTCCCCCGCAAGCAGGCGCGGCCCCTCGCGCAGATCCAGATCAAGCCATACGGGCTCCTCAGGGCCGGGGGCCTCCCTGACGCGCAGAAGAAGCCGCCGCTCCGGCCAGAGCGCGCGGACGCCGGTAATCCGCCGGCCGGAGAAATATTTGCGCAGGCGCATGACAAAGGCGGGCGGAACAGGGGGCGCGGGCAGGCGGAACGAGGAAAGGAAAAGGAAGGGATGCTGGCGTCCGGCAAGCAGGAACAGCGTTGTCCTGCGGCCGCCGGCAAAGAGGGAAAAGGCTGTCAGGCCGGGGGCGGGCTGCTGGATCTTCTCGATTCTGGCCCCCAGAAGCAGCGGGCAGAGCGCGTCGCAGAGGCGGCGGAACACATGACAGTCCATGGCTGGCTCCGGAAAAAAAGCGCCGCGCCTGTTCTGGCGCGGGGATTCGCGGGGGGCGCCGGGGGCCGGGCGGCCGGCGGGCGGTACGGGTTTGCGCCGGGGGCCGGGAAGCCGGCGGGTGCGGGGTTGCAGGGAGGCGGCGCGGGAAGCGGGGGAGTTCGGGACGCCGGGAGGCAGGGGAAGCCGGGGGCCGGGAGGCACTTTCGCGGGGCCGGCCGGGGTTTGCAGGGGCAGTACCCCGCGGGGCGGTACCCCGCGGCGGCAGCGGGCGCGCGCAGCGCCGTCAGTTCCCATCCTTTCCGGAGGGCGGCAGAACAGACGCGCCGCCGGTAAAAAGGCGGCTTTCGCCTATTCGCTGCGCAGACTTTCTCCTTCTTCCTGCCGGCTCTTGCAGTTGATGCACAGCCTGGTGACGGGGCGGGCCTTCAGGCGGGGGATGCTGATTTCCTCGCCGCATTCCTCGCAGATGCCGAAGGTGCCGTCCTCGATGCGCTGGATGGCGGCCTGAATCTTGCGGATGAGCCGGCGTTCGCGGTCGCGGATGCGCAGCGTGAACGCGCGGTCGGATTCAGCCGAGGCGCGGTCGGTCGGATCGGCAAAGATTTCATTGCTGTCCGTCAGGTCTTCCAGGGTCAGATCGCCCTTTTGCTGGGCCTCTTCCAGCATCTTCTGGAGAATGTCCCGGAAATATTCAAGATCGCTTTGTTCCAAGGGATGCCTCCCAAACTGGCATGGAGCAAAAAAAGGTTTCTTCGCGGTTCAGAGGTGGGGGGAAATGCTGCCACTCTCAAAAGGTTCTCTCCATTAGCCTACTTTTCTGTTGAAGTAAAGCCCCTTATCCTGTCCTAAAAATAATGTTGAACAAGAGGAAAGAAAAGGCTATTTTTCCAAAAGAGGAAGTTTTTTGCTGAAAAAGTTTGCGAAAGTCTGTTTTTCCCCGGAGGAAGCCCGCCCGTGACCGCCGCAAAGAAGCGCATCGATGAAACAAACCTGGCGATCATCAAGGCGTTGCGCCAGGGCCGGGCCTCGTTCCGCGACATCGCGGCCCGCCTCGGCGTCTCCGAAGTCACCGTCCGCACCCGCACCGCCCGCCTCATCGAAGAGGGCGTGCTCGACATCTGCGGGCAGGTTGACGTGGAAAAACTCCCCAGCCACACCCTCGCCCTCGTGGCCATCAAGCTGAGCTCGCCGGACCTCGTGGGCGAAGGCGAAGTCTTCTCCACGCTCAAGGGCGTCGTGTCCGTGGCGGTGCTCACCGGGCGGCACGACCTCATCCTCACCGTGCTGCTCAACGAGGAATTCACCCTCCTTGATTTCTACACCACGGAATTCTCTAAATGCCGGGACAAGGTTTCGTCCATCGAAACGCTGATTGTCTACAAGGGGTTCAACCTCAAGGTCCCCTACGTCCTTTAACCCGCGGGAGCGAATATGCCGGAAAAAACCGCGCTGCACTCGGTGCATCAGGCCCTTGGAGCCACACTGGTGGATTTTGGTGGATGGGACATGCCCCTGTGGTACCCCACAGGCGCCGTCAAGGAACATCTCGCGGTCATCCAGCACGCGGGGCTTTTTGACATCGGCCACATGGCCGGCATCATGGTCGAAGGCCCCGACGCGTTTGACGTCCTCCAGTTCGCCTTCACCAAGGATATCTCAGGCCTCAAGCTGGAACGCGCCGCCTACGGCGCCTTCCTGGACAGCGACGGCGGCGTGATGGACGACGCGCTCGTCTACGCCCTGCCGGAGGGGCGCTTCTTCGTCGTGCTCAACGTGGGCCACGGCGGCGCCATCATGGCCTCCCTGCGCGCACGGGCCTCCGCCTGCGGCGCGGAAATCTTCGTCCGCGACCTCGCGAAAACCTACGCCAAGCTCGATCTGCAGGGCCCCGCCGCCTTCAGGGTCATGCGCGGGCTCCTCGCCGAGCCGGACAGCGTGTTCGACAAGATGCCCTACTTCAGCTTCAAGGGCGACATCGAACTCAATAAAAGCGGCGTCCGCCTCAAAGACGGCACCCCCATCCTGCTCTCCCGCACCGGGTACACCGGCGAACAGGGCTTCGAACTCTTCGTGCCGTACGCCAGCGTCACCGATATCTGGAATAAGATCCTCGCCGAAGGCGAAAAAGACGGCGTGATCCCCTGCGGGCTCGCCGCGCGCGACTCGGTGCGCGCGGGCGCGGTGCTGCCCCTCTCCCAGCAGGACATCGGCCCCTGGCCCTTCACCAACAACCCCTGGCCCTTCACCCTGCCGCGCACGGAATCCGGCGGCTGGACCAAGGATTTCGCGGGGCGCGAGGCGCTGGAGCGCGCGGAGAAAAACGGAACCGCGCCCTATACCTACGCCTACTGCGGCTTTGACCCGCGCAAGGTCACCTCGCCCGACCACCACACCCATCCGGAAGTGCGCCTTGGCGAAACGCGCATCGGCGACGTGTTGACCTGCGTGGCCGACGTGTCCATCGGCCGCGTGGACGGCAACATTTTGAGCGTGGCCAGCCCCGACAGGCCCGAAGGCTTCGCCCCGCGCGGGCTGGTGTGCGGCTTTGTGCGCGTGGATCGCCCCCTCGCCCCCGGCACCCGCCTGACGCTGGCCGACGCCCGCCGCCGGATCGAAGTGGAAACTGTCGCCGATATCCGCCCCGCGCGGACGGCGCGCAAGGCGCTGGGCTCGCTGTAGCGGCAGCGCGCGGAAGAGCGGGGAGGGGAGCGCCAGAACCTCCGGCCCCGCAGCATCTTCAACTTTCAACGACGATGGAGCACATCATGGCTGAATCAAAGATCCCCGGCAACGTCCTGTACACCAAGGATCACGAATGGATTTCCAAAACCGCGCCCTGGAAGATCGGCGTCAGCGACTTCGCCCAGAACGCCCTCGGCGATCTGACCTATGTCGAGCTGCCCAATGTCGGCGACAGCTTCGAAAAGGGGCAGGAATTCGGCACGCTGGAATCCACCAAATCGGTGAGCCCGCTGTACATGCCCGCTTCCGGCACGGTGAAGGCCGTCAACGAAGCCCTTGCTGACGCGCCCGAGCTGGTCAACCAGTCGCCCTACGGCGAAGGCTGGATCATTGAAATCGAGGAAGCCGGCAGCCTGGACGGCCTGCTGGACGAAGCCGCCTACAAGGCCCATCTGGAGACGCTGTGATGCACCGTTATTTTCCGCATACCGCCGCCGACGAGGCGCATATGCTCGAAGCCATCGGCGTTTCCGGCGTGGAGGCGCTTTTCGCCTCGGTGCCGGAATCATGCCGCCGCACGGCCCCCATCGGGCTGACCGGCATGTCCGAATGGGCGCTCACTGCCCGCGCCGAAGCGCTTGCCGCGCAGATGCCCGCCGCCGGGGCCGCCTGGGTCGGGGCCGGCAACTACCGCCACTACATCCCCGCCGTCGTGCCCTACCTGATGGGGCGCTCGGAATTTTCCACCGCCTACACGCCCTACCAGCCCGAAATGAGCCAGGGCACCCTGCAGGGCATCTTTGAATACCAGACGCTGGCGGCCCGCCTGCTGGGCATGGACGTGGCCAACGCCTCCATGTACGACGGCGCGACCGCGCTTGCCGAGGGGGCGCTCATGGCCTGCCGCGTGACCAGACGCCATGCCGTGGCCGTCTCGCTGGGGATCCATCCCAGCTACCGCGAGGTGCTCGCCACCTATTGCCGCGCCGCCGGTATCCGCATGGTGGAAATGCCCCTCACCGCCGCCGGCGAAACCGATGCCTCCGCCGCCAATATGGCGGAGATGGCCGGCGTGCTGGTGCAGTCGCCCAACTTCTTCGGCGTCATCGAACCGCTGGAAAAGCACGCGGAAACGGCCCACGCCGCCAAAAGCCTGCTCGTGGCCGGCTTCACCGAGGCCATGGCCTGGGGCATCCTGAAGACGCCCGGCAGCCAGGGCGCGGACATCGTCTGCGGCGAAGGGCAGAGCTTCGGCCTGTCCCAGTCCTTCGGCGGCCCCAACCTCGGCATCATGGCGACGCGAAAGGAATTCATGCGCAACATCCCCGGCCGCCTCGTGGGACGCACCACCGACGCCTCCGGCCGCCGCGCCTTCGTGCTGACGCTCGCCACCCGCGAACAGCACATCCGCCGCGAAAAGGCCGTCTCCAATATCTGCTCCAACGCCGGCCTGTGCGCCATGACCTGCGGCGCATACCTCGCCGCGCTCGGCGGCACGGGGCTGGCCCACATGGCCCGCCTGAACCGCGATAAGGCCGCATACCTTAAAGCAGGACTTGAAGAAATCGGCTTCACGCCCCTCTACTCAGGCCCCACCTTCAACGAATTCGCCATGCTGGCCCCCGCCGGATTTGAGGCGAAGCACGCGGAACTGCTGAAAAAAGGCGTGCTGTTCGGGCTTTCCGTCCGCGCGTTCGGCTATGCCGAGCCCGCCTGGCTGTTCTGCGTGACCGAAACCCGCTCCCGCGCCGAAATGGACGCCATGCTGAAGGAGGTGGCCCATGCCTGAGAACAAAAGCTGGCCCGGCATCTCCAGCCTCGCGCTGGAAGAACCGCTGCTCTGGGAAAAAGGCCGCGAAGGCCGCACCGGCGCAAGCCTCCCCGATCCCGACGTGCCCGCCGCCCCCCTCGCGGGGCTGGAACGCGCCGGACTCCCCCTGCCGGATCTCTCCGAACTCGACGTCGTGCGCCACTACACGCGCCTCTCCACCTGGAACTTCGGCGTGGATACCGGATTGTACCCGCTCGGCTCGTGTACGATGAAGTACAATCCCAAAATCAATGAAAAAATCGCCGCGCTCCCCGGCTTTGCCGACGCCCATCCGCTCATGCCCGCCGAACTTGCGCAGGGGGCCATGCGCGTCGTGTACGAAACCGAACAGGCCCTGTGCGAAATCACCGGCCTCAAAGCCTGCTGCCTCCAGCCCTCCGCCGGCGCGCACGGCGAACTCACCGGCATCATGCTCATCCAGGCCTGGCACCGCGCCCAGTCCCGCCAGCGCACCAAAATGCTCATCCCCGACACCGCCCACGGCACCAACCCCGCCAGCGCCGCCCTGTGCGGCTATGAAGCGGTGAAAGTGCCCTCCGGCCCCGACGGCATCCTCACCGTCGAAGGCGTCGCCGCCCTCATGGACGAAAACTGCGCCGGCATCATGGTCACCAACCCCAACACTCTCGGTCTCTTCGAATCCAACCTGACCGAAATCGCAAAACTCGTCCACGAACGCGGCGGCCTTGTCTACGGCGACGGGGCAAACCTCAACGCCATCATGGGCTACGCCGACATGGACCGCATCGGCGTCGACGTCATGCACATGAACCTGCACAAAACCTTCTCAACCCCGCACGGCGGCGGCGGCCCCGGCGCGGGCGCCGTCTGCGTCGGCGAAAAACTCGTCCCCTTCCTGCCCGGCCCCCGCATCGCCGAGGAAAACGGCCGCCTGATCTGGACCTGCGCCGGCGAACACTCCATCGGACGCCTCCACCCCTTCTACGGACAGTTCGGCGTCATCCTCCGCGCCTGGGCCTATATCAAAACCCTCGGCGCCGACCTCAAAAAAGCCTCCGAACTCGCCGTCCTCAACGCCAACTACGTCAAGGCAAAACTGCGCGACGTGTTCGAACTCCCCTTCCCGCAGGACTCCCTGCATGAATGCGTCTTCACCGATAAAAAACAGGAGGCCTTCGGCGTCAGCACCATGGACGTGGCCAAACGCCTGATCGACTGCGGCTACCACCCGCCCACCATCTACTTCCCCCTCGTCGTCCACGGCGCCATCATGATCGAACCTACCGAATCGGAAAGCCTCGACGAGCTGGACGGCTTCATCGCCGCCATGCGCGATATCGCCGCACAGGCCGAAAAAGACCCCGCCGCCCTCCACGCCGCCCCCAGCCTCACCAAGGTCGGCCGCGTGGACGAAGTGGGCGCCGCCCGCAAACCCGTGCTGACCGGCGATATGTGACAACAGAAAGAGAGGAGGAGCCGGGGCGCCCCCGACGCCGGAGAGGCGCCTCCGGCGGCCGGGGCACCACTGGCGCGGGGGGAATGATTCCCCCCGGACCCCCTCGTACGGGGCAGGGAAGGCATGATTCCCCCGGCCCCCCTCATACGGGGCAGGGAAGGAATGATTCCCCCCGGCCCCCCTCATACGGGGCAGGGAAGGAATGATTCCCCCCGGACCTTCCTCCAAAGGCGGGAGGGGAGGGGGGAAGGCCCGGCGCAGGGAATGAAGCGCCGGCGGGGCGCATCCCCCGCCGAAAACGCGCGCCGGATACGCGCGGAAAAGAAAAAACGCGGCCGGATGCGTTTTCCTTCCGGAATCGGCTTGACAGGCAGCCCCTGATAAGATAGAGCCTTTTTCGTCGAACGACGCGGGAGTAACTCAGTGGTAGAGTGCAACCTTGCCAAGGTTGAAGTCGCGGGTTCAAATCCCGTCTCCCGCTCCATCACCAGATGGGGCCAGGCGTCTGCGGCGGCATAGCCAAGCGGTAAGGCAGAGGACTGCAAATCCTTCACCCTCGGTTCAAATCCGAGTGCCGCCTCCAGCATATTCGCGGGAGTAACTCAGTGGTAGAGTGCAACCTTGCCAAGGTTGAAGTCGCGGGTTCAAATCCCGTCTCCCGCTCCACCTCCCCGCGGGAATAACTCAACGGTAGAGTGTCAGCTTCCCAAGCTGAAGGTTGCGGGTTCAAATCCCGTTTCCCGCTCCAACGCGCTCCAGGCACTTACAGGCAACGCCCTGCGAGTGCTTTTTTTTGTGCCCGCCGCCGGAGAGAGGCGGGCGAAATGCGGGAGGCGCGCGGGAAGCGCGGGGGGAGGCGCCGGGGGGCGGCGGATGGTGCGGCGAGGCCGGGGCGGCTTTTTTTTCGGGCGGAGAGGCGGCCTTTTTCGGGGGGGTGCGGGGGGAATCATTCCCCCCGTGCGCCTGCCATCCTGACGGCCATGAAACCTCCGTTTGAAAGGGGGGGACGGGGGAAACGCCCCGCGCCCCCTGAGCGGGCGGAAGCGTTCAATTTTATCCGCGACATACGGTCAGGCGATTCCGCGCCCCCTGCGCGGGCGTGTGCCGGGAAACCGGGAAGAGGGCGTGCTGAAAAATAAAGGGGAGGCGTTTGCCTCCCCGTTTTTGTTTTCGGGATTGTTTGCTGACCGGCCGCCTGGCGGGGCGGGCCTGGAACGGCGCGGGAGCTGTTTGTCCCTGCCAGTGCGCTGGCGCTGATTTGTGCTTTACTTCAGTGTGTGAGGCAGCTCTTCCAGTTCCGTATTGGGGCCGGAAAGTTTCACCGTGCCGAGATCCGAAGGCGCTGCTACGTTCCGGATGAGCAGCGGTTCGTAGCCCTTTGCCCAGATGCAGATATCCCACTTCTTTGTGTGCATGGCGAGAACGTCGATCCGGCCATCGCCGTAGAAAGTGCCGTTTGCAACCGCATTGACCAGAAACCACTTCTTCGGCGAATACTTTTTCAACTCCATGTTTTCGCCGACGGAAATGCGCACGGTGTTTTCATTCCCATCGTCCAGAAGCTGGCCGGAAGGTGTCAGCACGATGGCCTTGATTCTTCTCGGCAGGGAGTCCTCCTCGGCGATGAGTGCCTGAGTCCGCAGCCCCGGAAGGGGCACATGCACGCCGCCCGGATAGGTTTTTTCCTGCTTTTCCCAGGCCTGCTGGCGGCGCAGGCGTTCTTTTTCACGGTATTCCGCCTTCTGCTGGGCCGCGCGCTGTGCGGCTTCGATGTTGCGCTTCTCCACGGACGCGCTGTCGTTTGTGCCGGGCAGCTTCAGTTCGCCCAGTTCCGACGGCGAGGAAACCCCGCGCATAATCAGCGCCTCGTAACCCGCCTTCCAGGCAAACAGATCGCCCTGCTTGCCTTCCGGATAGCGTACCTTGAAGATCCCGCCCCTGCGGGTTTTGCCCGTGCCTTCGCATTTGCCGCTGCCGGGCTGGGCGGAGCTGTAATACAGCACCATGCGTGGCTTTCCATTTTCCCGCGCCTCCCTTTCCGCCTTGACCAGCCCGGTGCAGATGTAAACGGTCGCGTCGTCAAGAGCGGTGCCGTCCGGCCCCTGTACCGTGCCGGTGATGAAGGATTGCTGCTGCGCGGCAGCAGCCAGGGGAAAGCTGAGGATCAGTGACGCTGTAAAACCAAGCAGCTGTCTTTTCACGATGGCGCTCCTTGCTGGAGTAGAGGTTTCAGCGCAACATGCCCGTCCGCCCGGCCGCTTCCGTATCATCCTGGCTGTATAGCTGCGCAGGATTATTTAATAAATTTGCGGTCAGGTGAATAATTATGGAGGCAGGCGGAAAAAGTGTCAAGTGATGCGTCTGCCAGCCTGCCGGCAGCGTTTCCGCGCGGCGGGCTGGCTCCTCCCCGCGTCTGCGGCCCGCGTGGGGCATCCCAGCAAGATTCCTGGCGGTGCCGGGCTCCTCCCCGCGTCTGCGGCCCGCGTCCCCTGAATTGCCGGTGTTGGGGGGGGGGAAGCGGGGGGAACGCCCCGCACCCCCTGATATGGGCTCGTCGGGGGGGGGACCCCCTGAGATGGGAGGTATCGGGGGGAACACCCCACTGAACGGGCGGGATTGCGGGAGGCGGGGCGGGTAGTGTACATTGGCCGGGCGCTGTGCTTTGCAGCGGGAATTTGGGCCGCCGGAGGACGTGTGAGGCCGCCGGGACTGTGCGGGGCCGTCCGTGCCGGGCGGCGGGATGTGGGCTTGTGAGGAAAAGCGGGGAGGAACGCGCGTGGAACGGGCGGGGATGGCGCCTTTTGTCAAATGGGCGGGCGGGAAGACGCAGCTTCTGGGCGCGCTTCGCCGCCGCATGCCGGAATGCCGCGGGCGCTATTACGAGCCGTTCATCGGCGGCGGGGCGCTTTTGCTGGATGTCCGGCCGGAACGGGCGGTCATCAGCGACGCCAACGCGCAGCTTGTGAATGTGTACCGGCAGCTGCGGGCGGACGCGGAGGCCGTTATCGCAGAAGTCCGCACCCTTGACGCGCCGCCCTGCGACCGGGAGCGGTATCTGGCGCTGCGCCGCCGCTACAACGCGAAGATTGAGGCGCGCGGGCTGGACGCCGAATGCGCGGCGCTCTTCATCTGGCTCAACAAGCACTGCTTCAACGGCCTGTACCGGGTCAACGCGGCGGGGCTGTTCAATGTCCCCTACAACAACAAGACCGGCGGCGCTTCCATCAACGCGGACAACCTGAGGGCCGTCGGGCGGTATCTTGCCGGCGGCGGCGTTGAAATCCGGCAGGGGGATTTCGCGGCGGCCTGCGCCGATGTGCGCGCCGGCGACTTTGTGTATTTCGACCCGCCCTACGTCCCCGCAAGCGCCACGGCGCGCTTTGCCGAGTACGCCAGCGGCGGCTTCCCCCTGGCCGAGCACAGGCGGCTGGCGGCGGAGTTCAGGCGGCTTGACGCGCTGGGGGCGAAGCTTTTGCTCAGCAACCACGACGTCTCCCTTGTGCGCGAGCTTTACAGCGGTTTTACCATCGAAACCCTTGCCGTGCGGCGCGCCATAAACTGCGACGCCTCCGGGCGCGAGGGCAGGGAAGTCATCATCGCCAATTATTAACGGAAACACGCGGGCGCGGCGCCGGGGCCGGGCGGCGGGCGAAGCGTGCCGCGGTGCGCTGGCGGGGAGAGTGGGCGCTGGGGGACCGGGCGAAGCTGGCGGCGCGGGGAGAGGCGCTGGGGCCGGCGCGAAGCACACGCATAAAAAAGCCCCTGCGAAAGGCAGGGGCTTTGGTTTTACAGCAAAGGCAGGGGGGTCAGGCGGACTTGCGGCGTCTGCCCTCATAGAGAGCCAGCGCGCCGATAGCGACAAGCACAGCCGTGATTATGAGCCAGATAGCCATCTTAATCCTCCCTTGTCAGAATGAAAAAAAGCGCGAGGCCTGCGAGAGCCGGGATAACCCCGAACCAGTTGCCTCCAAACGCGGCAACCGCGAAACTCGCTACTGAAATATTCAGCGCATAATCAGCAAGTTTATCTTTGCGCGTTTCGGTGAGAATCGGTTTTATTCCGTGCTCCGCAATCTTTATGTAACCACTTTTGGCGCTTTTGTCCATTCTGTTTCGCTGCCAGGCGGGGCCGGCGGCGAGGCCGGGCAGGGACGCGCTTGGGCCGGGGCGGGCGAAGCGTGCCACGGTGCGCGGGCGGGGAGAGTGGGCGCTGGGGGGCCGGGCGGAGCTGGCGGCGCGGGGAGAGGCGCGGAGGCCGGCGCGAAGCACACGCATAAAAAAGGCACTCTGGAGAGTGCCTTGAAGGTTTACCTTGAGTTGAGAATTATGCGTTCTTTTTGGCGTAGTAGAGGCCAAGGAGAAAAACGCCCACACAAACGATGGTTGCGAGAATCCAGGTAGATGTCATGACTGTTTCTCCCTTGTAAGGTACAGGCTTCCGGCAAAGCAGGCGATACCGAGATAAATTCCCCATGATTGCCCCTGGAAAAGGCCTACCGCCATTGAGGCCACACTCATTTTTTCCAGCCAGTCGGATGTACGTTTGATCATCTGCAATTCCTCTTTCAGGTTCAGATGTAACCACTTTTGGCGCTTTTGTCCATTCTGTTTCGCTGCCGGGCGGGGCTGGCGGCGAGGCCGGGCAGGGACGCGCTTGGGCCGGGGCGGGCGAAGCGTGCCACGGTGCGCGGGCGGGGAGAGTGCGGCGGAGGCGGGGGCTGGCGGAGCCGGGGCCGGGCGGAGCTGGCGGCGCGGGGAGAGGTGCGGAGGCGGGCGAAGCACACGCATAAAAAAGCCCCTGCGAAAGGCAGGGGCTTTGGTTTTACAGCAAAGGCAGGGGGTCAAGCGGACTTTTCCCGTTTGCCAAGCAGGATAAATCCTGTAACGGCCAGAGCCGCGACAATCGCTATAAGCAAGGTCCATACAGACATCATTTATCCTCCAGCGTAAAAATGAAGCTCAGGATTAAACATCCCGCCGCGATATACAGCCCCAGCTCCTTATCCTGAAAAACACCGATTGCAAGGCTTGCGACGCCGATTTTTTCCAGCATATCGGCAATGCGTTTGAGCCTGTTCCTGATTTTCATTCCGTGCTCCGCAATCTTTATGTAACCACTTTTGGCGCTTTTGTCCATTCTGTTTCGCTGCCGGGCGGAGCTGGCGGCGGGGCTGGGCAGGGACGCGCTTGGGCCGGGGCGGGCGAGCGTGCCACGGTGCGCGGGCGGGGAGAGTGCGGCGAGGCCGGGCGGAGGGCGTTTTTCTGAGGGGGAAGCGGGAGAACGCCTCCGCGTCCCCTGAATCGCCGGTGTTGGGGGGGGAAGCGGGGGGAATCATTCCCCCCGCACCCCCTGATATGGGCTCGTCAGGGCGGCTGGGCAGGCCCTCCCGCGCACCCTGAGATGGGAGGTATCGGGGGGAGCACCCCCGGATATGGCTCGTCGTGAGGAGCGCCCCCTGAGATGAGCGGTGTCAGGGCGGGGCCGGGGCGGGCACCCCCTGAGCGGGCGGCATGGGCTGAAGAAAGAAGAAAGGCGGAGGATTGCTCCTCCGCCTTCTGGCGGGCGCCGGGGTGAGGCCTTTGCGCGGGCGGTGCAGGAGGGAGCGCCGCCCCGTTCAGGGCCCCGGCGGAAGTGCCGGCCTGCGGTCAGCGCCGCCTAGAGCAGCGTGAACAGGGTTGAGGTGCCATAAAACGCGAGCCCGATGCCCAGCACGCAGAACAGCGCGGAAATCACCTTTTTGCTTTCCGGGAGGTAGTCCGTGACGACGACGTTCAGGCCGTACAGGCCATGGAACAGGGCGCAGTAGAGCAGCAGCAGATCCACCAGCATGACCGTGGAGTGGATGCGGCCCTGGACGAGCTCAAAGGTGATGGGGCTGCCGGGGGCGGCAAAGTAGGACAGGTAGACATGGACGCCGACCAGCAGGACAAGCGCGAGGCCGGTCGCCCTTTGGAGAAACCATCCCCAGAATTTCATATTTCCTCCTCGTTGCTGAACGAGTTCGTAGCGGTTCAGGCGCCGCAGATGCCGGGCATGGCGACAAGCAGGGCGACAAGGGCGATGAATCCGCCCACGCCAGCCGCGATCATGAACAGCTTTTTGTGTTCAACCGGGCTTGCGAAGCCAAAGTCAATGGCGATATGGCGCAGGCCGTTGACCCCGTGGGCAACGATGGCCAGGATAAGCACAAGCTCAAGGAACAGCGAGAACGGGCTGTGCAGGGAGTTCATCACGCCATTGAAGGCGTCCGCCCCGCCGCGGGTGGAGCCGATCACCAGAATGTGCACGCACAGGTACACGATGATGGCCACGCCGGCGATACGGTTCAGCAGCCAGAGCCAGGTGCCGAGGTCCCAGGGGGACCGTTTGCGAATCAGGGGCTTGTTCACTTGTCACCGCCTTCTTTGCAGAGCTCTTCCAACTTCACCTTGCCAAAGCGGACAGCCATGGATTCGGTGCGCACCTTCGCCAGGTATTTGACGGGGGAAACATCCCACGGGCAGGCGCCGATGCAGCCGAAGGCCCCGTCGCAGTGCCAGGCGCCGTCGGGCCCGGCCAGCACGTCGAGCCGTTTTTTCGCGGCGGTGTCGCGCGGGTCGTGCAGGATGCGGTAGCCCTCCATGATTGCGTGCGGGCCGAGGTACGAGCGCTGCGCGCCGGTTTCGGGGCAGGCGGCGTAGCACGAGGCGCACAGGATGCAGGCGCAGATGCTTTCCTGAAGGTCGGTCGTCTTGCTGGTGATGACGGCGTCCTTGCTGTCCGGGGCTTCCTCAAGCCAGGGCATGGCCCGTTTGAGGTTGTTCCAGTACGGCTCCATATCGACGATGAGGTCCTTGATGACCTTCATGCCGGTCAGCGGGGCCAGCGTGACCACTTCCCCGGCCACTTCGCGCAGGCGGGTCTGGCAGGCGAGGCGCGGCTTGCCGTTGATCAGCATGGCGCACGAACCGCAGACCGCGCTGCGGCAGGAGAAGCGGTAGGCCAGGGTGGAGTCGATGGTCTCGCGGATGCGGTTGAGCAGCGTCAGCACCATGTCGTCCGGGCCGGCTTCGACTTCGTAGTCCTTCCAGTACGGGTCCTGACCGGGCAGATAGCGAAAGATTTTGAGTTTCTGCATGATAGTATCCTTTTCCTAGTAGGTCCGCACGGCAGGCATATGCTTGATGTGGACAACCGGCTTGGTGCCCAGCGTGAATCCGCCCTTGCCATCCTGCGTGATGGTGGTGTGGACGCCGAATTTTTCGTCGTCGCGCTGGGGGAAGTCGCGGCGGAAATGCGATCCGCGGCTTTCCTCGCGGTTGAGCGCGCAGGTCGCGATCATTTCCGCCAGCATGGTCATGTTGTCCAGTTCCAGCCGGTCCACAAGCTCGTTGTTGAAGACGAGGCTCGAACGCTGGTTGACGGCGACATGGGTGGCGCGCTCGCGCAGTTCCCGGACAAGCTCGATGGCCTTTGCGATGTCCTCGCCGCGGCGGAACACGCCGACGTTGCTGTTCATGACGCGGCCAAGCTCGCGCTTGACGGCGAGGCCGTGATCCTTGCCGTTGCTGTTGTTGAGGATATCGGTGATGCGGGCTTCTTCCGCGCCGATCTGCTCAAGCGGGACGCGGCCTTCGCTCATGTCTTTCGCAAGGGCGCCCGCACGCGCGCCGGCGCGCTTGCCGAAGACGATGGTCTCAAGCACGGAGTTGCCGCCCAGGCGGTTCGCACCCTGCACGCTGACGCAGGCGGCTTCGCCCGCGGCCAGAAGACCCTGCACGCGGCTTTCGCAGTCGAGGGTCACTTCCACGCCGCCCATGGAATAATGCTGCGCCGGCTGGATCGGGATGGGATCGGTGATCATGTCGCGCCCGATGTAGCGGATGGCGAGCTCGCGGTTCTTGGGCAGGTAGTGGAGAATCTTCTTCGCGCCTAAGTGGCGCAGGTCAAGATGGACGTATTCCTTGCCGTCGATGCCGTTGCCGAGTTCGATTTCGGACTGGATGCCGCGCGACACCACGTCGCGGGTGGCGAGTTCGATCTTCTCGGGGGCGTACTTGCTCATGAAGCGCTCGCCCGCGTTGTTGCGCAGGTACGCGCCGGACGAGCGGCAGGCCTCGGACATCAGGATGTTGGTCCCGAAAAGCGAGGTCGGGTGGAACTGCACGAATTCCATGTCAAGCAGGCGGGTCCCCGCAAGGAACGACAGCGCCATGCCGTCGCCGGTGGTGGAGAGGGCGTTGGTCGAACGGGGGTAGTACACCTGCCCGTAGCCGCCCGTGCAGACAATCACCACCCGCGCATGCAGGTAGTACATCTTCCCGTTTTTCAGGTTGATGCAGGTCAGGCCCCGGACAACGTTGTCTTCCACAATGATTTTGGTCACATACCATTCATCGTAGATGGTGACGCCCGTGTTCTGGAGATAGCCGTACAGGGTGCGCACGATGGTGTGGCCGGTACGGTCGGCAGTGAAGATGCTGCGGGGGAAACGCTGGCCGCCGGAGCCGTTGGTTTTCTTGGTGAAGCCGCCGTCGGGGTCGCGGCTGAAGAGCAGGCTGAAGCGTTCCAGCTCCAGCGTGTCTTCCTTGCCGTGCTCGCAGAGGTAGGTGATGGCGTCTTCATCGCCCATGTAGTCGCTGCCCTTGACGGTGTCGAAGACATGGTCTTCCCAGTTGTCCCCTTCGCGGAAGGCCGCGTTCAGCGAGGTCGCCATGGTGGACTGCACGCGCATCGGATGCACCTTGCTGACCACGGCCACGTTGTTGGAGAAACGCTGGGCTTCCACAGCGGCGCGCAGGCCGGTGGCCCCGGCGCCGAAGACGATAATGTCATGCTTGATGACTTCCACTATGCACCTCCACCCACTTTTTCCATGCCTTCCAGCACGTTCTTGGTGCCTGAAAGCGCGGTCGGCCAGTGAATCACGGCGCGATCGGGCGTTTTGACGTCGAGTTCCTTATACAGGCCGGGCATCTTGTCGATGGCCTGGTCCATGACCTTCTTGTACAGGGTCTCCCCGGTGGAATCGATGGCCACGACCAGCGCGCCGAGGTCCTTCACTTCCAGTTCCCAGGCCGCTTCGCCCAGGCCGACTTCCTCGGCCCAGTGGACATCCTTGACCCGCACGACCTGCTGGGCGTACACGCAGGCGCAGCCGCCCGTCGCAGCCAGGAACACGGCCCCGAACTTCTTCATGGCGTCAACCGCCGGGAAGCCCATGCCGCCCTTGCCGATGATCATGCGCACGCCGTGCTTTTCAAGCATGAAGGGCGTTTCGTTGGTCAGGCGGAAGCTCGTGGTGGGGCCGACAGAGGTCACGACATAGCTGCCCTTGCCGTCCGGCTTGGACACGGGGCCGCAGTGCCAGATGGCGCAGCCGTGCAGATCGAAGGGGGGCTTTTCGCCTTTCTGGTCCATCTCAATCAGCGTTTCATGCACGCGGTCGCGGCCGGTGAACACGGTGCCGTCCAGATAAACCACGTCGCCCACGCGAAGCTGGCGCACCTGTTCCTCGGTGACCGGGGTGGTCAGATGATAGACTTTGCTCATCGCGTTTCCTCCTTGGGGTGCGTAAGCCATTCCACGCGGCCGTCAGCGTACATGCGGGCCTTGGAGAAGCGGTTCGGCCAGCAGCTGAAGGCAATGGCCACGGGGTGGGTCGCCATGTGGCTGAAGCAGTAATCCAGATGCACGGCAAGGGCGGTGGTGTCGCCGCCAAGGCCCATGGTGCCGATGCCGGTTTTGTTGATGGATTCGGTGAGCTGGCGCTCAAGTTCCGCCATGTCCGGATCGGGATTGTGCGAGCCTACGGGCGTGCGGGTAAGCTGATCAAAGGCAATCTTCAGCGCGATGTCCGGGGTGCCCCCGAGGCCGACCCCGACCACCGTGGGCGGGCAGGGGATGCCGCCGGCCATGGCCACGTGATCAAGGATGATCTTCCGGATGGATTCCACGCGCGGCGCCGTCGGCGCGAGCGAAAACACCATCGAACGGAACCCGGAGCCCCCGCCCTTGAGCAGGGCGGTCAGCTCAATATAGTCCGCGCCGGGCAGATAGTCGTAATACACCCACGGGATGCTCCTGCCCGTGTTGTTCCGCGTGTTCTTCTTCGTCAGCGGATGACAGATGTTCTGCCGCAGCGGCACCCCCGCCGTCACCTTCGCCATGGCGTCGGTCAGGACGGCGCGGATGTCAAATTCCAGCGGGAAGCGGGAGCCGATGGACAGGTTGAACACCGGAATGCCCGGGTCCTGGCAGATGCTGCTGCACGTCTTCCTGGACAGTTCGATGTTCTTGAGAATCGTCGAAAGCTGCTCCTTGGCGGCAGTGACGGTCTCGCGCTCGTAGGCGTCTCTGATCGCCTTCTCCACAGGAGCCGGCAGATCGGTGGCCGCGAGCGTCATCAGACGTTCGGCCAGCTTTCCAAAAGATTCCTGTACATTAAAATCCTTTGCCATAAAAACCCTCCTTCATGCGCCTGAAAGGGTGTGGAAACATGCCCGTTCCGGCGGCCGGATGCGAAAACACGCCGGTGCGCCGGGCGGCCTTTTGCTTCTGTTCTCTACCCTTACAGCGCAAAAGCGGGCGGGAGTAAAATGAAACGACGTCACATTATATAGTCCTGTCAAGAATTGTTCGCCAAAGGCAATGGACTTTTTTCCGTTCACGCGGTACCGTTGTGGCCGTATACGCGGGGAAAGCGGCGGGCGCGGCGGGCGCGCCGGGCGCGGAAGAGCGTTGTGCCCGCATAGGCGGGCAGGGCATTTTTCCGGGGGGCGGCGGCCGCGAAGCCGGGCGTCGGCGCTGCGGGGAGAAGGCAACCGGGAGGCCCGGGAACCGCGGGGGCGGCGTCCGGGGGCGTCATATCCGCGCGGGGGGCGCGGGGTATTTTTCAGGGGGGCATCGTTCCGGGGGAAGCGGGCGGAAAGGCGCCGGGCCTTGCCGCACCGGGAAACGGATCCGTACGCAGACAAAGGAAACCGGCAATGGACAGCACAGACATCAAGAGCTTTCTTACGGTGATCCGGACAGGCAACGTGACGACCGCCGCCAGATTCGTGAACACAACCCAGTCCGCCCTGAGCAAACGCATCAAAAACCTTGAGCACGAGCTCGGCTTTGAGCTGCTCCTCCGCGGAAAAGGCCAGAAGCACATCGAGCTGACCTCCGCCGGCATCCAGTTCATGGAGCTGGCCCAGCGCTGGCAGAGCCTGCTGCAGGACATGAGCAGCCTGCGCGACATGGAGCAGCACCAGCTGCTCAACGTCGGCGTCCTCGACAGCGTCCAGCCCCTGACCCGGCGCTTCACCCGCCGCCTGCTCGCGGAAAATAAGGAAATCTTCCTGCGCCTCCAGGTCAGCACGTCGGAAAACATGTACACCGATCTGGACAAGCGCAGCCTCGACGTGGGCTTCAGCAACATGGAGCGCCCCATGCCCTCGGTGCGGCGGCAGCTTCTGTTCCAGGAACCCTTCGTGGCGGTATGCGCGAAGGACCACGTGCCGCCGGAGCTGGAAGGGAAAGACGTCGTCAGCCCCGCGGAGCTTGACCCCGCGCGGGAAGTCTTTACCCGGTGGTGGAGCCCCGGCTACGTGGCCTGGCACGAAAACCACTGGCCCGCGCGGACCGGCACCCGCCTGAGCGTCAGCAGCCCCCACCTCGTGCTCATGTTCATGGAACAGCAGGGATACTGGGCCGTCCTGCCCTATTCCCTCGCCCGCGAAGTCTGCATGAGCCGCCGCTGCGTCATGTTTCAGTTTTCCCCGGCGCCGCCCATGCGCCTGTGCTACCTGCTCACCCATAAGCAGCCCCGCGCCAGCGCCCGCGCCGCCATCGACTTCTTCCTGTCCACCCTGTACGCGACCATCCGGGAAGACATGCCCTGGCTGCGCCTCGCGGGAAGCCCCGCTGCGGGCAGCACTGCCGCGGGTGGCACTGCCGCGAACGGCCCCGCTCCGGGCAGTCCTGCCGCGGGCGACATCGTCACAAGCAGCACTGCCGCGGATGACATCGTCACGGGCGAGCCGGTTGCGGGCGGCCCCGCCGCGGGCGACATTGCTGCGAGTGGCAGCGCCACAAGCAGCACTGCCGCGGGTGACATCGTCACGGGCGGCTGAGGGGGGGAAGAGGGGATGCTCAAAAAAGAACGGGGGAAGGTTCCTTTCTGACTTCTGTATGAGTCCGGAATCTTCCCCCAGGTGCGGGGAGAGGGGGGGAAGGTTTCTCCCCGCGCCGTGATTCAGAAATGCGCTGCAGGCCCTGCGGCCCTGCTGTAAACGGCCCCGCCGCGAGTGACATCGTCACGAGCGGCATCGCCGGAGCAGCTGAGGGGGTGCGGGGCGGCACTGCCGCGGAGGGAATCATTCCTCCTGCCGCGGGCGGCCCTGCTGCCCGCAACCTTGCCCCTCCTCGCTGAGGGGGGGCGGGGCAGCACTGCTGCGGGGGGAAATTCCCCCCGCAGTTTTTTCTCCTCGCGGAGGTTATTTTTTCAGTTTCGCGTACAGGCCGCGGAAGTCATCCATGGTGATGCTCGCGCGCTTTTCCACGCTCAGCTGTTTGATCCCGGCGAGCAGGATGTTGATGTTTTCCGGGGTTTCCTCCGGCGCGCCGATCTGTTCCAGCGCGTATTCAACGGACTTTTTCCCGCTCTTCTTGCCCAGGGCGATTTCGCGGTCGCGGCCGACGACGCTGGGGTCGTAGCCTTCGACGGAGGGCGGGTAGCTGCGCAGCTGCGCGATCACAAGGCCGCTTTCCCGCGCGAAGGCGAGGTCGCCCACGACGGGTTTCTGGGGGCTGACCCGGATGCGGGTGATCTCTTCAACGAGCTTGCTTAAGCCGCGCAGTTTGTCCAGCTTGAGGTTGGTCTCGATGCCGTAGAGGCCGCGCAGGGCGATGGCGAGTTCGGCGAGGTCGCAGTTGCCGGTCTTTTCGCCGAGGCCGTTCACGCAGACATGGGCGGAGCTGGCCCCGGCCCTGATGGCGGCGAGGCTGCACGCCGAGGCAAGCCCGAAGTCGTTGTGGCAGTGGACGGCGACAGGCACGCTCACCCACGAGCGGATCTTCTTCACCAGCCAGTACATGGCTTCCGGAGAGGCCACGCCCAGCGTGTCCACGGCCACCACTTCGTCCGCGCCGCATTCATCGACCGCCGTCTTGTACACCTTCTCAAGGAAGGGCAGGCGGGCGCGCGTCGCATCCACCGCGAAGTAGGCCACGTACAGCCCTTCCTTCTTGGCAAAGGACACGGCGTCGCGGATGCGCTTGAGCACGGTTTCCTCGTCGTTGTTCCAGGCCTTCATCTTTTCGGGGCTGGTCAGGATTTCGCAGACCAGGGAGCGCACGCCCGTCTCAACCACGTCCTTGACGTCGTTGACGTTGCAGCGGGCGAAACCCCAGATGTCGGCGTTTTTGACGCTCGCCTTGATCTTGGTGACGGCGGCCTTGTCTTCCGGGCTGCTGCTCGCAAAGCCGGCCTCGATGCGGTCAACCCCCGCGTCGGCCAGGGCCTGGGCGATGCGCACCTTGTCCTCGACATTCATGTTGACGCCGACGGTCTGTTCGCCGTCGCGCAGGGTCGTGTCGTAGAACTTGATCGTCTTCGGCATGTCCTTAAGCTGCGCCTGGACATCCGCTTCAGTATTATAGGGGCTGAGCCAGAATTTATCCGCGTCTTTCATGGCCGGCCTCATTTCCTGACGGGGAAGGGGCGGGGCGCCGGTCCGTCATAGGCCCACTGGCCGGGGGCGGGCTGGTGGCTCATGGGTTTTTCGCGGAGCTTGTCTTCAAGCACGTGCGCCGTGATGCCGAACACGCGTCCGAGCAGGAACACGCCCTTGCCCACGCGCCAGTCAAAGCCCATCTCGGTCAGCAGCGCGCCGACAGCGCCGTCCACGTTCAGCGGGAGGTGGCGGCCCATGATGTCCTTGGTCATGCCGACCATGGATTCCGCCATGGCGCAGACCTTGCCGTACACGCCGTATTCCTTCGCCATGGCCATCAGGCGGACGGTGCGCGGGTCGATGGGATGGACGGGATGGCCGTAGCCGGGCAGGCGTCTCTTGGCGGCCTTGGCGTCCACGAGGATCTGGCGGCCCATGTCTTCGGGGCTCATGCCTTCCTCTTCCATGCGCTTCTTCGCCTTCTCAAAGATTTCCATGATGTTTTCCACGGCGCCGCCGTGCGAGTCGCCGCAGGCAAGAATGCCGCCGGCCACGCACGCCTGGAACTGCACGCCGCCGGACGCAATCTGCACGGCGGCCTGAATGGAGGGCGGACGCACGCCATGTTCGGCGCAGGACACAAGAATCGCCTCAAGGATTTTCTCTTCCGCCACGGAGGGCAGCTCGCCCTTGACCAGCAGCGAGAACATGCCGGGCAGGCTGATGTTGCCCATCATATCCACAAGGGAGTAGCCGCGGATCAGGATAGTGTCGCTGTTGGCCATGCCAATGGCGGTGCGGTATGTCACATGTTCTTCAGCCATACGATTTCTCCTTGATGTTTAGCGGTACAAGAGGGGAGGGGCAGCCCCGCGGGACGCAGGGCCCGCCCCGGATAACCGTCTATTTGCAGATGATGCCTTCCTCGCGCAGGGCGGCGAGATCGGCGTCGGTCAGGCCGAGTTCCTTGAACACGGCGTCGTTGTCGCGGCCCTTGGACATCGGCGCGGTCCATTTCACCACGCCCGGCGTTTCAGAGAACTTGGCAATCATGTTGCTGATGCGGATGGAGCCGAGATCCGGATCGTCCACGCGGATGAAGGATTCGCGCTCGATGAAATGCGGGTCGGACATGGTCTGGGCCACGTTGTGCATCGGGCCGATGACCGCCTTGGCTTCGCGGAAGACCTTGATCACCTCTTCCTTCGGACGCGCCTTGATCCAGTCGCCGATGAGCCTGTCAAGCTCGTCGCGGTTCTTCACGCGGGCGGCGTTGGTGCTGAAGCGCTCGTCCTCGCACAAATCCTCGCGCCCGATGGCCCGCAGCACGTTCATGGCGATGTTCTGCGTCGAACCGGACAGGGCCACCCAGTCGCCTTCCTTCGTCTGGTAGGCGTTGCGCGGGGCGACGTTGGTGCTGCCGTTGCCGGCGCGGTGGGCAATGACGCCAAGCTGGTCGTACGCGACAAAATGCGCCTCAAGCAGACGCATCAGCGGCTCGCAGAGGGAAATGTCGATGTACTGCCCGCGGCGCTCCGGATCCGCATCGCGCCCGCGCAGGGCAATCATGATGGACAGGGCCGCCGCAAGCCCCGCAATCCCGTCCGCCAGGGCCAGGCCGGGCAGGGTCGGCGGGCCGTCCGCCGCGCCGTTCACCGACGCGAAGCCGCTCAGCCCCTCGGCAATCGTCCCGAAACCGCCCAGCTTCGAATACGGACCGTACTGCCCGAAACCGGATACGCTCAGCATCACCAGCGAGGGGTTGATCTTCTTCATCTCGTCATAGCCCAGCCCCCACTTGGCAAACGTGCCGGGACGGTAATTCTCAATCAGCACGTCGGCGTCCTTGACCAGCTTCTTGAGCAGCTCCTGCCCCTTGGGCTGGCCGAGATTCAGCGTCACATAACGCTTGTTGCGGCCAAGACTCTTCCACAGAAGGCCGATGCCGTCCTTCTTCTTGCCGAACATGCGGACCGGATCGCCCGTCTCGGGATGCTCGACCTTGATGACTTCCGCACCGAAGTCGGCAAGATAGGTGGCGGCGCTTCCGGCGGCGATCATGGTCGCCGCGTCGATGACCTTGATGCCCTCAAGAGGCATTTTCCTGCTGGACATAAGCACTCCTTAGCATGATGTTTGCGGGCCCCCGGCCTGATGGGCCGTGTCAGACGCTCCGTCTGCCGGCCCCCCCGGCCTGAAAACCCCGCGTCAGTAACTTATACGATACGCTCCCGCGCCGACGCGCGGGCGGGCGGACGAAATCCTCCGCGGCGCCGCGCTTCGCGGCCTGGCTCCTGCCGTGCGCGGGCAAACCGGCGGCGGAACCGGGCGGGGACGACGGCGGAACCCGTCTGTCTCTGACACGCTCCCCGTGCCGGTGGCGCCTTGTTCCGGCGGAACCTCGTTCCGAAGGGACCTCGTCCCGGAGGGGCCCGCACCGGGGAACCTCGTTCCGGCGGAGGCGGGGTGCAGCCGCCACCGGGGAGGCCCCCCGCACGAAGAACCCCTTCTGCCGGGCCCGCTGGCCTGTCTGCGTTCCCCCGCGTCGGTGGAACCGCGTTCCGGCGGAACCTTGTCCCGGGGGAACCGCGTTCCGGGGGAACCGCGTTCCGGGGGAACCGCGTTCCGGGAAAACAGGCGGATGGGCGGACGGGCCCAGCCTTTCTCCGTACCTAAGTAAACACGCTATATCCGGGGAAATGTAAAATGAAACGATGTCACATTATATAGTCAGAAAAGGAATGGTGAGGGAAAAGCAGACGGCGGGAAGCAGGGGGCCGGGGGTGCGGAAGTGGAGTGGAAGGGGGAACGGGGGCCGCGGCACGGGGGCTGGAGTGAGGTGGAAAGTGAGGCGGGGAGGGTGCGGGGAGGGCGGAAGGCCGGGGGGCGGGAGTGAGAGGGTGGGCGCACGGGGGGTTGCGGAAGGCCGGGTGTGGTGGCGCAGGCGTTTTGCGGGGCGGCGGAAGGGCGCGCGGGGGCGGCGCTTCGGGTGTCGGGAGTGAGGGGAAAAGGGGGCTGGGGCTGCCGAAGAGAGGCTGAGGGGAAAAGGGAAACGGGGCGGTGTGGGGTGGTGGAAGCGGTGGGGGCTGGAAGCTGGAATGGGGGAGGAGAGGGGCGGAACGGGATGGGGCGGAAGCCGGGGAGGAAGGGGGAGGGGCGGGTGCGGCGGCGGGGGATGGCAGAGCCGCGTGCGGGAGCCGCGGGGGAAAAAAGACTCCGCAGAACAGAGCCTTTTTTCATTTTTTCCGGGCTTATCGCGCTTCACGCCGGGGGCCGCGCATGGGGCGGCCGCCGCGGCGCAAAAGCCGCCTGCAGGGCGCCCGCTACTTCCGCGGGCACTGCGCGCCCACGCCGCCCAGCTTGTTGGCGAAATTCACGGCATCCTGCTTCATCACAAAGCCCTGAATCACATAGGTGCCCGAACCCCGCGCGGCCTGCATCTGCTGGGGGTCGCGGTTGTCCAGCTCGATTTTGCCGCTGGAGCAGTACACATACGTCTTGCTGCTGGCCATGGCGGGGGCCGCAAAGCTCAGGGACAGGGCCAGGCCCGCAAGGGCGATATACCGTGTTTTCATGATCCCTCCGGAAAGTATGTCCGTTCACAGTGATTCAGGCGCGCTCAAGCCAGCCGCGGCGGCGCGGCAAAGCCGCCTTCCCCCCTCCCGCGCGCGAACCGGAGGGGCCGGCGATGTACAGCCGCCTGGTTATGATATCTATCGCGGCAGACGCGGAAAGTCAAGGCGGCGCGGGCGCGGGAGGCGGAGAGGGGGCGGGGGAGAGAGGAGGGGGCAGGGGGAAGCGGCGGGCGGGAGAGGGGACGGGGGGAAGCGAAGGAGGGGGAAGGAGAGGGCGGAGAGGGTGGGGAAGCGTGCGGGAGAGGCAGACCGCGGGGGGCGCGTCGGGGCGGGGGAGAGGCGCGAGGGGAAGTGCGGCTGGGGTGGGGAAGCGTGCGGGGGAGGAGGCGGGGGCGCGTCGTCCTGTGTGTGAGAGAAGCCCGTACAGGCGCGCGGCATCCCTTGTTGCCCCGTCCTGTGTGCGCGGGAGAAGCCCTGCGGCAGTGCCGCCCCCCCGTCGCGTCGGGGCGGCGCGGGGCCGATGCGTGCGGGGATGCGGGAGGCGGCGGGGGCGGGATCGCTGAAAGCGGGGGCTTTCGCCATGAACCCTTCACGCGCGGATGGAATCCGCCGCCCGCTTCGGATATTCTGCCTCCCGCGCCCACCCGTGCGCAGATGGCTGTCACCATTGAACCCGCCCCGCCGCCCGCTGCGCCGCGGGCCTTTCACGCGCGGATGGCTGTCACCGCCCGCGCCGGGGATTTTGCGGCTCCTCCTTCCGCTCCGCCTGCCGCTTTTCCGCCGGCCCCGCGTCCGGCCCGTCCGCCGCGCCGCTCTCTTCGGCTATGGCGCAGAAGGTGATCACGGCTTTTTCAAAAACCGCCACCGCGTAGTGGATGCCAAAGGCGATGGTGACGCAGACGAAAAAGGCGAGCGCCTCGCCCGAAACCGCCTGCCCCTTCACAAAGGCGACATAAAAAAGGAAGACAGGACCAACCAGCATGCCTGCGAAACTGACGAACATGCAAACCTCCGTAGGTTGAAGGCTGACAGGAAAACCGCCCCGCAAAAACGCCGCGGCAGTGCCGCCCGGCGGGGGGCCGTCCCGCGCGGGATAGCAGGGACTCAAACACCGGGCGCTGGGTAGCGGGAAGGGGACGCGCCCCGCGCAGGATAGCAGGGCCGCGGCGGGGGAATCATTCCCTCCGCGGCAGTGCCGCGCCGTCCCCGCCGGTTCCACTCTCGGGGGCCACTGCGAGCGGGCCCGATACTATCGGAACCGCTGCGAGCGGGGGAGGCGGGTTTGGTGGAGGCGGCGGGAAGGGGACGCGCCATCCCCCCGCGGAAAAGAAAAAGGCCCCGCCTTATGGAGCCTTGCCGTCCCGAACCCGCCCCTGCCGCCGGTTCAGGGCCAGGCCGATGCTATCGGAACCGATACTATCGGAACCGATGCGATCGGAACCGCTGCGAGCGGCCCCCCGCCCCGCTGCCTCTCCCCTTGACCGCGGTAACGCTTCCGCCCCCCCTCCCCGCGCAGGGGGGACCACTGTACCATGGTTTTTGGCTTTGTCAAGCGTTTTTTTCATTTTTTTCCGGCCTGTTTTGCCGGAATACGGCGGATTTGGCGGCAGGGCGGGAGGAGATGAGGAGCGCAGGGAGCGGAGAAAGAAACGGAAGAGATGGCGGCGCGGGCGGGGGGGAGCGGCAGGACAGCGGGAGAAAGAAACGGAAGAGATGGCGGCGCGGGAAGCGGCAAACGGGAGAGGGGGAGGAGCAGGCCGGGGCGCGAAGGCGAGGGAAGCGGGAGCGCAGAACGGGGGTGAGAGGCGGGGGCTGCGGCGCGGGACAGGGCCGCGGGAAAGGAGAGGGGAGCGTCGGGGCGACAAGGCAGGCAGGGAGGCTGAGGGGCGGAGGCTGCGGAGGGAACCGGAAGCCGGGGGCCCGGCTTATGACGCGGCTTATGTCTTTTCCACGCTCGCGGGGGACCTCGACCAAGAGCTTAGAAGGCTCTTGCTCTGTCTTTCCCACGCCCGCGGGGGGATTTTTCATTCTCGCTATTGACAGCATCTATATAGTCAGTCTTTCCCGCGCCCGCGGGGGGATTTTCGTTCCGGCTTTAAAGGTGTACAGGGTGCACAGGCAGATGACGTCTTTCCCGCGCCCGCGGGGCTGGCGTGCCGGCTTCGCCCCCATGACGCAGGAGGGGGGATGGGGCGGCGAGTCCTTCGAAGACGCCGGCCTCGTTGAAGTCGTGCGCGATGAAAACGGCAACTGGGTTGAAGCTGAATAACTATACAAGGATCGAGACAATGAAAACGGAACTGAAATGTGATCTGCGTGATCTGAGAAGTCTCCGCGAAGAAAGGAGGAAAATCATGGAAACAACGAATCTGACCATCCATTACCCCAAAAAACCCGAGGAGTTTCGCTGCCGCTATGAAGGACAGAGAGATTATCAGCCAGCCTATTTTGAGCTGTCTGAAGACGGCACACTCTCAGCCAACTACATCAGTGAGCCGGGGAATTACGGCCGCTGCCCAGTTTTTGGTGGGAACAGATGGGGGTTCAAGGGGGAGGAAAAGCTGGCCGAAGTACGTACATGCATGGCGACAATCGCTCCGCTCTGTGAGGAACTGCTTGAAGCCGAAAGCGGCGAGGAAAAACTCGCCATCCGTGACCAGATCGAGTTGGCGGTAAAGGGATTTTTTGAAAAAATCGCTCTCCAAAAAGCCAGGAAAGAATACCACAGGAGGTAAAAAACGATGACAATGAAGACGAGACTGACATATGATCTCTCAGGGCTAGAGATCATCAAAGAAAACCTAAAAAATTTTGAAGAGATCATGTCTGGTCAAAAAAAACCAGCTGGTGAAGAAGATCTTGGCCAATATTACGTAGTTGCCGCCTCTTGCCACGATCGTTCCGGAAAGGAGTGCGAACTCATAACGGACTGGAAGGGAGAAGGGACCTTTGCAAGACGCAAAGGTCACATTATTTCAGCTTTTAATCCAAAAAATACCCCATACATCCGCGAATGGAGTGAAACGAAAGTTAAGAAAAAGCTTCGTTTGCGCTGGGAATTGGACAGAATATTTGACAGAATAAATGAAGGAGTGAAAGATGCCTGAAACAGACAATATTAAAAAATCCGGCCGGGGTGGATTCCGCCCCGGCTCTGGCAGGAAGAAGGGGGGGGTAATACTGTTATAAAAATCTCAAAAATCTGGTATCAGGTCGGGCTCTATCCAGAGGAATGGAAAGCCGCTCAGGCCAGGACAGGCCTGGAAAGTCCGGCGAAAGCCGCTGCCCAGATTATACGGGCCGCTCTACGTACTGATGAGGCTGAAACATGACTCCTCAAGAATATCTTGCGTGGGCCACACCGCGCTGCCAGCGTGTGTGGTCTTTCCCGCGCCTGCGGGAGGCTCGCCGCTGATGGCGAGTGCACTTGCGGGCGGAGGATGTCTTCCCCGCGCCCGCGGGGGCCCGCGCCGTGCGTCAGCTTATGGCTGACGTGAAGTCATGTCTTCCCCGCGCCCGCGGGGGCCCGCACGCTTTTCAGTCATTTCCTGCGTTTCTTCATCAGTCTTTCCCGCGCCCGCGGGGCCCGCAGGGGGTATGGCTTCTTTTTCTGTTTTCCCCCGGCTTTCCCGGAGGCTGGCATCGGGGAATTCCGCGGTTGCCTCAGGCGCTGATGTGCGGTATATATCATATACTTGTAACGGCCTGGGAAAAAATGGGATGCGGGCGGTCCCGGCAATGGCGGTTCCGGTGATGCCAGTCCGCATCGTCCCCCGGCCCCGGCGCGGGCGGTCCCGGTGATGCCGCCCCCGGCGCGGCCGGTCCCGGTGATGGCGGCTCCGGTGATGCCGGTCCCGGTGCGGCCGGTTCCGGCGCGGGTACCCCCGGTGATGCCGCCCCCGGCAATGGAGGCCCCGGCGCGGGCGCAATCGGCGCGGAACGGTTTTTCGCGGGAAGATTTTCCCTCAAGGAGGCGCAGATGTCAGGCGTTCAATGGGAAATTGACCGCAGCGAAGCGTATGTGAACGGGCTGCTGGACATGGCCTCGGCGGTGTCCAAATGGATAGGGCGCGACAGCATGCGCGCGTATGCGTTTTCCACGGAGAAGTATCTTGAGGAGTTTACGGAGTTTTTCCGCTGCAGGAGCCTGAAGCTGGAGCTCGATGAGCTTTCCGCTCCGCTTGGCGAGGTGCTGGCCGATTACTTTGGCCGCGAAGGCACCGACGCCAAGGTGGTGGAGGCGCTTGTCTGGCATCTGGAACACAGACGTACCCTGGGGACGCTCCGCCGCATCACCCAGTTCGCCGACGGCGGAAAACTGATGGACAGGCTGAGCGGAAAAAACGGGGGCGGGCCGTTCTTCTTCATCACCGATATCTTCTTCCTCGAATACGAATCGTGCACGCTGTGCTGCATCATGGGCAATAATGAATAAACGGAGGCGCGCGCCCCGGAAACGGATAAATGAACGGGCGGGCCGCGGTTTCCCGCCCCGGCGCGCGGCGGGGGAGGTTGTCATGAAAGAACTCGGAAGCGTTGTTGAAAACGGCTGGCGCACCGTCGATTTTGATTTTGAATACCGGTATGGCTATGCCTCCATGCTGAAATTCTTCGACAACATCCTCGAAAAAGACAACTTCAGCCTCAAACGCCTCGCTAAAGCCGAAATCGCAGGCTCGCCCTTCGTCACCGTCGGACTCGATGCGCTCAAACAATCCCCGCGCCCCCTCGAAGCCTGCCTGCACGAAACCGGCGGCCCCCTGACCGAAGAATGCGGCGTCCTCGCCATCGCCGGACAAAGCCGCTTCCTCGACGCACCCGTGCAAATCGTCCTGTTCAACCAGACAAGCCTCCTCCGCCTCCAGTCCCCCGAACCCGAATACCAACGGGCAGGTGAGAAAAAATTCAGCAAATACGCCATCTTCCTCGAACAAAACGGCTTTTCCGGAGCGTGAACGCAAAAAGCCGCGGCGCGCGGGGAGCGTGAGGCCGGGGCGGAGCGGCGCGGCGCGCGGGGGGATGCCTCCGGCGGCCGGGGGGAATGATTCCCCCCGGACCCCCTCATTCGCACCCCCGCCTTGCGGCGGGAGCGCGGGATGGGGAGTCAGGAAGGCCTCCCGATGCGGATTTTTTGGGGGGGAGGACCCCCTCATTCGCACCCCCGCCTTGCGGCGGGAGCGCGGGATGGGGAGTCAGGAAGGCCTCCCGATGCGGATTTTTGGGGGGGAGGACCCCCTCATTCGTCCGCCCGCTTCCCCCCTGCGGGGGCACGCGGCCGGACGGGATGGGGAGTCAGGAAGGCCTCCCGATGCGGATTTTTTTGGGGGGGGAGGACCCCCCTCATTCGTCCGCCCGCTTCCCCCCTGCGGGGGCACGCGGCCGGACGGGAGCGGGAGTCAGGAAGGCCTCCCGATGCGGATTTTTTTGGGGGGGGAGGACCCCCTCATTCGTCCGCCCGCTTCCCCCCTGCGGGGGCACGCGGCCGGACGGGAGCGGGAGTCGGTGGGCGCGCGGGGAGCGGGCGGATCAGTCCAGGGCGTACTGGTATTTGACGGGCAGAGAAACGCGGATGGGCTCCCGGCCCAGAATGGCGGGACGGCGGACGGCGCCGCTGGCCGCGCGGACAGCCCGCAGGGCGGAGGCGTCCAGGGCGGGCGTGCCGGACGAAACGGCAAGGGCGACGCCGGAAAACGTGCCGTCGGCCTCGATGATGAAGGTGCACAGGGCCGTCCCGATCAGCCGGTTTTCACCCTGCGCGAGGCGTCTTGCGTGGACGGCGCTGTCCACATCCTCAAGATAGCGCAGATAGGCGCGGCGCTTCCGGCCGAGCCGCTCCGCTTCCTCGCGGCCGGCGGAAGACACGGCGTGCAGGGAGGTGCTTTGCCCCTCTGCTCCGGCGGGCAGGGCAACAGCGCCGGAAAGCTCGACAACAACAGGAAAGGCCGCCCGCTCCTCCCCGCCGGGCGCGTGGATGAACGTCAGCGAAAAATGCAGGAAAAGCGACAGGGTAATCCCTGCCCAAAGCCGTTCAGCGTCTGTCATCAAAGCCTTCGTTCCCTCATGGGCGGCGCGCTCCGAATCCGGGGCGGCGCGCTTTTTTTATACGCGCGGGCGGAATGACCTATCCGGGGCCAAATTCCGCGCCTTCCGCCGATTTTTTTGTGCGCGGGGGGAATGATGCCGCGCCCCCCCGTCGGGGCCGTCACTGCCGGAGCTGCCACGGGCAGAGCCGCCGCTGGCGCGCGGCGTCACTGGCGCGGAGGCATGCCTCACCTTCCGCCCGCGTTTCTTCCCGCACCGCCTCCCGCGCCCCTTCCGCCGCTTCCTTCCCCGCCGGGGGGAGAGGTGGCGACCATGAGCTTTTCACCGCCCAGCAGGCGCACTTCGTCAACCACAAAAATAAGGGCGGAAACCGGCGCGCCCGGCGCGGCGGTAAGCACAAGCCGGCCGGGATTTTCCCTGAAGCCGCGCACGATGTCCTGAAGCCGGTAGCGCAGGAAATCACGGCTGACGGGCACGCCGTCGCAGAGATACGATCCGTCTTCTTCAAGTTTTACTTCAACTATTCGTCCGGACAGAGCCTGGCTGCTGCGGGCGGGAGGGAGGTTGACCTCCAGCCCGCGCACGGCGAAGGCCGCGGCGATGATGAAGAAAATCAGCAGGATGAAGATTACGTCCAAAAGCGGCGTGAGATCCAGATCCGTTCTGTACGGGGGGCGGCGGCGAAAATCCAGCATGTCAGCGCTCCGGATGCGTTTTCGCGGCGGCCAGCGCGGCCGCAGGGGGGGCGGACGGTTCGGGGGGCGTGGCGTTGGCAGGGGTGGCTTTTGGGGGAGCGGGGGAAGAGCTGGCCGGGGTGGTGGCGGTCCCGGCGGTGGCGGTCCCGCCCGTGGAGGTCTCGGCCGCGGCGGTTCCATCCGCGGTGGATCCGGCGGGAGGGGCCAGCGCAGCGGCGGCGCTGCTCAGCGCGGAGGCGGCGGCGTTCACCCGCTGCTGGAAAAGATGCAGGAAAAACAGCGCGAAAACGGCGATGGCGAGGCCCGCCGCCGTGGTGATGAGCGCCTGCCAGATGCCTTTGGCGAGCTGGTTCATATCGACGCCCGCCTGCGCGTCCGCGATTTCAAGAAAGGTCGAAATCATCCCGAGCACCGTGCCCAGCAGCCCCAGCAGCGGCGCAATCCGCGCGAGAAAGGCAAGCAGCGCGAGGTGCTTCTCCAGCCGCGAAAGCACCGCTTCCCCCTCGGCGCGCAGGGCAGCCTCCCTGCGGGGATGATCCGGCGCGGCCAGAAGCGCGGCGAAACGCCGCAGAAACACAGCCTTCTCCAGCTCGGCCAGAAGCGGCCCGGCGTCGCCTTCCAGCGCCTTCGCCAGACAGGCCCCGAACGCCCCCGACGGAAAAGGACAGGACGAAAACAAAAGCAGGCGCTCAATGGCAACGGCCACAACCGCAACAGAAACAAGCGACAGCGGCCACATCATCCATCCGCCCAGCAGAAAAATGTTCATGGCGGTTCTTTAAGGGGTTGAGGGTTGAAGGGAGAGGGAGCCGGGGCGGCACTGCCGCGGGGGGATGCCTCCGGCTCCGTGAGCCTCCGGCGGTGCTCCCGCCTCCGGCGGTGCTCCCGCCTCCGGCGGCCGGGGGGAATGATTCCCCCCGGACCCCCTCATTCGTCCGTCCGCTTCCCCCTGCGGGGGTACGCGGCCGGACGGGATGGAGGGAGCGGGAGAAACCCCGCGATTTTTCCTCCGGGGGGGAGGCCCCCCTCATTCGCCTGCACCGCCCCCGGCGGCGGCAGGCGGGATGGGGAGCGGGAGAAACCCCGCGATTTTTCCTCCGGGGGGGAGGCCCCCCTCATTCGTCCGCCCCGTCTCCGGCGGTGTCCCCGCCCCCGGCGGCGTCCCTGCCCCTGCGGAGGCACGCGGCCGGACGGGAGCGGGCGTCAGGAGAGGGGGCGGGACGGGAGCGGGCGGACGCGCCGCGCGGGGCTTCAGACGTTCAGGTTTGTGCCGATCAGCACCAGATCAAGCGGTTTTTCGCGCGGGGCGGGGGTGATTTCAAGCCGGCCGGCGGCGTACTGCACGACGCACGGCCCCTCGCCCGCAATCTCAATGATGCCCTTGGCCCGGCACAGGTTTCGGCCCGCGCCCTCAAGCAGCGCCTTAAGATCGGCAAGAGCCACGGGACCGGAAAATTCCAGGGTCTTCGCCTCATACCCGTCGTCGGCGTGCGTGGGCGCGCGCCCGCCCGCCGCGCGGGATTCCGCTCCGGCGGCCCCCACGGTGTGGGTTCCGGCGGTGGCGGTTCCTATGGTGCGGGGCAGCGGGGAAAGGCGTATGGCGCGCGACGGCAGACGGCCCGCGGCATGGGCATCCGCCCACGCGTCAAGCTCCGCAAAGGCGATAGTACCATAACAAGCCGGAATAACAAGCGCTTTCGGATTGATGGCGCGCAGGCGCGCGCACAGGGCGGCGAGCGCCCCCGCACTCACGGCGTCGCTTTTGTTCACGATGATGACGTCCGCCCGCGTGAACTGGGCCCGGCGGATTGCCCCGCCCGCGCCGCCCGCCGGGAAATCCGCGCCGCCCGCCGGTTCTTCGCCGCCCGCCCCGCCTTCCGCTTCGCCGCGCCCGCGTGCAGTTTTGTCCCCCGCCCCGTTTCCCGCGCCGCCCTCCCCGCAAAGCGCAATGGCGTCGGCCACGGTGATGAACAGGCCGGGCACGACGAGATCGCGCAGGTCGTCCAGGGCGGCGGCGATGTTGTCGGGGTTGGCGAGGCCGGTTGTCTCGAGGATGAACTGTTCGGCGGGCAGGGCGCGGATGATGCGCTCAAGGCCGGGGCGCAGGCTGTCGGCCAGCGAACAGCACACGCATCCCTCGTCCAGCGCCTCCACCACCGCCTCGCCCCGCATGAGCGCGGCGTCAAGCTGCACCCTGCCGAACTCGTTCTGGATGACGCCGGTGTAGCGCTCGCGGCCGTGCAGAAAGTCCAGCCAGCGCCGCAGAAACGTGGTCTTGCCCGCCCCGAGAAACCCCGTCAGCACATGCAGCGCGGGAAGCTTCCGCCCGGACGCCTCCCGCCCCGCGCCAAAGGCCGGCAGGCGCGGCAGCCGCTGCTCCGCCTCGCCGGCAAAGGCCATGGACGGGCCGAACGAGGCCGTTATGCTGAGCATGACGTCCGCCGCGCGGGCGTCCTCCGCAATCTCCCCGTCCGCACCCCAGCAGAGCGCAGGCGTCAGGCGCGCCCCCCGCGTCACAACCGGCTCCTCCCCCAGCTGCTGCCCGATGGTCGCGGCAAGCACCGAAAAAAGCCGCAGAAACCGGCTGAACGCCGGGACGTCACACTCCGCGCCGCCCGGCGGCACAAGCCAGCCGTCCCCCGCGCGAATCCCTTCCGCAGAAAAAACCCGCCGCCGCGCCGGAGCCGTCAGCGTAAGCCCCAGCGCATCCCCCGCAGGCGATACGTCAAGCCGCAGCCGTCCCAGCAAAAACGGCGCAAACTCCCCCTCCCGCCCGCTGAAATTCCGCACCGCCTCCCCATACCCCGGCAAAAGCGCAGCCCGCAGCGCACTCAATAAAAACCGCTCCAGAAACGGCGACCCCGCCGGCGGAAACAAATACAAACTGAAATACCCCCGCAGACAACCCGCCGGAAAGGCGGATGAGGAAGGGGACGGGAGAGAGCCTGTGGGGGGAATGATTCCCCCGCGGCAGTGCCGTCCCACCCCCCCCCATATGGGGGTGGCGGGTGAGGGGGCGTCGGAAGAGGGCGGGCCGTCGGAAGAGTGGGCCGGGCCGGGAGAAGCCGGTCCGCCGGGCGGGGGGCAGGGGGAAGGGGTGGGGCCGGGAGAAGCCGGGCAGGGAGATGCGGCGGAGCCGCCACGGGCGGAACTGCTGAGAGCAGAGCCGCTGAGAGCGGAACCGCTGAGAGCGGAGCCGCCACGGACGGAGCCGGAGGAGAAGCTGTCCCCGTCGTGTTCCGTGCCCGCGAGGGTTTTCTCCGCGCCCCGCAAAAGCGTCCGGGTATGTTCAGGGGGGGGTGCCGTGCCGTCTGCGTCCATGTATTCGCCGTCGAAGCGGATGCCGAAGACGCAGTCTTCCCCGGCCACGCGGCAGGTCCAGGCGGGCGGGGTTCCGCCTGACGGGCGTACGCCGCGCCAGCCAAGGGCTCTCGCGCGGGAGCGTTCGAAATGCGCGGTCATGACGAGCGCGGTGAAGATGCCCGCGCAGTCGGCATCGCCGCTGCCGGGCACGCGGGGGAAGATCCGGCTTAAATCCATGCGTGTTCATCCTTTAAAAATGGGAGGGTCTCTTCTGACTCCCCATCCCGTCCGGCGGCGTGCCCCCGCAGGGGGAAGCCGCCGGGCGAATGAGGGGGGGGGCCGGGGGGAATCATTCCCCCCGGCCGCCGGAGGCTCTCAGAGCCGGCGCCTCTCAGAGCCGGCGCCTCGCGGAGCCGGAGGCTCGCGGAGCCAGCGGCTCAATGAGCCTCCGGCTTTAGCCCCGGCGTCAGGCGGGGAAGGCGATGGTATCGCCGTTGCCGAGGTAGTTGACGGTTTTGGAGCGGAAGCGGGCGGTGCCTTTGACCACGGGGTAGCCTGCGTCCACGAATTTCTGGGCGGTGATGAGGCCGGTGCAGTGGTTGCAGCCCACGCGTTCGATCTCCCATTTTTTGAGGCCGATGACGAGGTCGTCGTATTTGGGGTCCCAGTCGTCGAAGGGGGAGATATGCAGGCCGCCGTAGAGGCCGTAGAACTTGTCTTTTTCGTAGCGGAGTTCTTTGTAGGCCGTGTCGGCGAAGAGGATGATGCCCTGGTGGCAGCAGCCGGTGATGCTGACGAGGCCGACGTCCTTCACGTTGCAGTAGAGCGAGGTTTCGCCGAAGACCTTGAAGATGATGGGGCATTCGAACATATAGAGCGCCGCGCCCGGCTGGATGGGGTGGAGGCCTCTTGTGACTTCCGTCCATTTGCCGCGGTGGCCGGCGTCTTTGATGTACTGTTTGCCCTGCGGGTAGAAGGTGCTGGGGGTATAGATGGGCAGATCCGGCGCGTATTTGGCGACGACGGGGAAGCCCCAGTAGTGGTCCATGTGCTCGTGGGTGAGGATGAGGGCGGCGATTTCGCCGTTGGCGAGCATCCTGTCGATGCCCTCGCGTTTGAAGCTCTCGTCCATCCAGTCGTAGCTCCAGCCGCAGTCGAAGAGGTATTTCGTCTTGCTGCCCTCGAGGTCTTCGATTTCCACGAGGCACGCGAAGCCGCCCGCGTTGTCGGCGTTGACGGATTTTTCGCGGGCGATTTCCCACGCGCCGTGCAGGTCGCCCTTGTCGAGGCAGGGCTTGATGAGGGCGATGCCCTCTTCGTAGGTGCCCTTGCCGATGCCCTTGCCGTTGCCGAAGGGCGGCCAGTTGAAGGTGTACTGGTCCACGAGCAGGCCGCCCGCGCCGGTGACGTTCTGCATGAAGATGGTGTTGTCAAACCAGCTTGTTTCAGAGATGTTGGTGACCTTGACGGATTTGCACACGCCAAAGTCGGTCATTTTGCGGTCGATATCGGGCAGAAAGGCCCTGCGCAGGGGCGTGTACGAGTACAGCCCCATCGCGCCAAGCGCGCCGGCCCCGACACCGAGGGACGCGCCTTTCAGAAAATCACGCCGGTTCATACATCCTCCTACTTCACCAGGGTGAAGGTTGCGCTGCACAAGGGAAGAAGCCAGACAATGAAGAAATACGCGGCGACGCCCGCCCCAAGCCCGACGGCAAGGCCGGAACCCATGCCGGGGGTCCAGGCGTGGTTGACCTCGATGTGGCGCCGCTCTTCGGCCAGCTCCTCATCCGTCTTGAATTCACGCCGCCAGCCCGGCCAGCCGTCCATGAACCACCAGTTGATGAGCCAGATGTCGATGAGCCAGATCATCGGAATCATCGGGAACTGCTGGGGATGGGAAAAGCCCTTCTGCGTGCCGAGCAGAAAATGCGCGTACATGTAATACAGACAGTACACCGCCACCCCGCCGGCAACGACGATGAGCGAGCGGATAAGCACGTTGACCGGCGTGCTGAAGCGGTTTGGCCAGTTGCCGCAGTAAAACTGCAGGAAAAGCGCCGGCACCAGGAAGAAAATGGCCGTCTCGCCCACGTGCAGCCAGCGCCAGTCCGGCGCGGCGTCACGTCTGTGGCCGCGGATGGCGTCGCCCCACACAAGCTCCTGCATGTACCAGAAGAACAGGCACAGCGCCCAGGCGACGACGATGATGCCGACGAAAAGCGCAATGCGCCGCGGCCAGTCGCGCCGGATCATGGTGAAGGGATACCGCTCCCAGATGCCCTCCACAAACCATACCACCACCGTGCAGCACATGATCCACGCCACGTGGAAGTTGGCCGAGACAGTCTCCGCAAACTGCTCCCAGTAGGGCGGGCAAATGGAGGTGAAATACTGCCACGGATAGTAGAGGATGCCCATGTGGTTGTGCATGGTCATGAAATAGATGACAAGGCTTAAACAAAACGTCCCCAGCCAGATGCTGAAGCCGCGCACGGGCTGCCTGTCATCCGCCCAGGGCTGGCCCTCAAGCGCCACCACCCACGCCGGACTCAGCCACGAGGCAATCACCGCAAACATCATGCACGCCTGCGCCGCATACTCCGTCGAGTAAAACTCCGTGAGCCCGAGCTTCATCAGCTGCTTCGGATTGAAATACGCAAAGGCAAAATTGCCCAGCACGCCCTCAAAAAAACCGTGGATGAAAAAGAGCATCGTCCCCACCGAAACCAGCGAGAGCACAAGCCCCTTCTGCAGCGGATGCGCATTGCGCACCCAGTTCCGCTTAAACGGCCAGAAATCAAACGTGTAGGCCATCCAGATGAGAATGATGAGCCACCAGCGGCAATAATTGTACCCCAGATAGGGCGTGTACAGGCGCATGACGCCGCGCGGATCCTGAAAAATCCACCACGTGACGGCAAATATCGCCAGCGTGAACGCAAGATTGACCAGAGCAGGCAGCGGCCCGCCCCAGCGCTTCACCAGCTTGCGCTCCTCAAGATAAGTAAGCGCTTCATGTGCCATAAAAACCTCCCTGATTGCGGCGCCCCCCGCCCGAAGCGAAGGACGGACGCGCCGCCTGTGACAGCCCAGGCGCACGCCCCTTCGCTCCGGAACAGCGCCTCGACAGAGGTTGGTCACCACAATCCGTGCACGGATCCTGCCTCATCCAGTAAAAATGTTGTGCCTCCGGCGGCCGGGGGGAATGATTCCCCCCGGACCCCCCCCATTCGTCCGTCCGCTTCCCCCTGCGGGGGTACGCGGCCGGACGGGATGGTGGGAGCGGGAGCAACCCCGCGACAGTTTCCCTTTGGGGGGGAGGCCCCCCCCATTCGTCCGTCCGCTTCCCCCTGCGGGGGTACGCGGCCGGACGGGATGGAGGGAGCGGGAGCAACCCCGCGACAGTTTCCCTTTGGGGGGGAGGACCCCCTCATTCGTCCGTCCGCCTGCGGCGGCCGGACGGGATGGGGGAGCGGGAGCAACCCCGCGACAGCTTCCCTTTGGGGGGGAGGACCCCCTCATTCGTCCGCCCGCTTCGGCGGTGTCCCCGCCCCTGCGGGGGTACGCGGCCGGACGGGATGGTGGGAGCGGGAGAAACCCCGCGCCGTGCCGCTTCTTCGTCTGCCCGTTCATGCCCCCCCGTATCGCCCCTGTCCCCTCGTATCGCCCGCCCGCCGGAGGCTCACTGAGCCGGAGGCGGGGGGGCGGATAAGGGGGGTCCGGGGGGGGGGAGCCCCCCCCGGAAAACAACGCTTCCTCTGCCGCTCCGGCCCCGGCGCTCCGGCTGCCGCTCAGCTCCGGGGCTCCAGCGACTGGAGCGTGGAGAAGTAGGCCTGCGCGGCGGCGGCGGCTTCTTTGGCGTCGGCGTGGCGCATGGCGCTCAGGATGCGGGCGAGGTGGGCGAAGAGGCGTTCTTTTTCCGGCAGCGAGCACAGGCAGAACAGCCGCACCAGCGCCTTGCCCCGCGGCATGCAGGCCGAGAGCGCGGCGCTGACGCTTGTGCTGCCGATGACGCCGGCCGCCTCCATGAAAAACTGCAGCTGGGCCTGCACGAAGGTTTTGGTATCGTTGTTGCGCAGCGACGTCCCGACCACGGGCAGGATGCGCTCGAGGCCAAGAATCTGCGACGGCCTGATGGCCATGGAGCAGGCGTGCATGATCGGCGGCACCAGAAGCCGCGCCGCAGCCACCTTGTCGGAAAGATCGTCCTGCCGGGGAACATCGCCGGGAAGCGCCCGCACCCGCGACCCGCTCCCGTGGATCGTCTCAAGAATGCCGCGCCCCGCCAGCGAACTGAGCGCGGAACGCAGGGTGCTGCGGTTCACGGCAAACTCCTCCGCGAGCGCCCGCTCCGCAGGAAGATGCTCAAACAGCTTCCAGCGGCCCTCCAGAATGGCCTGCTCCAGCCGCCGTTCGATGCTCTTCTGCTTGTTCATCGCATAACCCTGCATAATTTGTATGAAAAAGGTATTGTTAATCTGCTATGGAAAACAAAAAGAAACAAGTTTTTTCAAAAAAAACATTAAGTTGTAGTTATCTTATTGATTTATAAGGATTAAAAACGAAAAAGTGGTTCGGCCACGCGTCCTGTCCCGCAGGCGGGGCAGGGGCTTTTTTCTGCCGCTCCCCCCTTTTTCCGTGGAAAAGGGGTTTTGACGGCGCAAGTGGTTGGACCAGTTGGCAATCTTCTTTTTTTCCCCTAGGCTGTGTCCTGAATACTCCGCACGTTCCGGGAGGCGCTATGGATTTTCCCCGCTGGGCGGCCGGACTCCCCGGCCTGATATGGTTCATCGAGCACAGGCGCTCCCGCATCAAGCTGCTCAACGACTGGCAGCTCCCCGCCCTCGGCGTGGACACCCCCCGCATCCTCAAGGACGTCCGCTTCTGGCGCGACGCTGTCTGCGAATCGGATCAGCCGCTGCTCCTCGAATTCTGGGAAATGATGGCCAGCCGCCAGATGGCGGCCGTGCTTTTTCACCTCAGGGAGCATCCGGGCGTCTCCTGCCTGCTTCAGGGCTGGCCCGCCCCCGGCAACCCCGAACTGTGCTGCGGCATGCTCATGGAAGCCGCGCTGCCCGCCACCTTCGTCGCCAACGGCGAGGCCGGCACCTGCCAGCTTGCCTTAGGCCGCGCCCAGTACCCCGTCTTCGTCCTCAACGTCGCCGAAGGCGGCATCATCACCTGCAACGAGGCCGCCGACCGCCTCTTCGGCCTGCGCGCCCGCGGCGGAAAATTCCTCCTCGGCGACATCGCCCCCGGCAGCCTCGCCCCCGCCCTGATCTCCGCCGCCCGCAAGGCCATTGCCGACCAGATCTGGGCCGGAACCCTCATGCTCCGCAGCAGCGAAGGCAATTTCCTGGGCTCCAAAGTCCGCATCTCCCCATGCTCCCCCGCTAGGGATATCGTCCGCGTCGCCCTCCTCAATATCCCCGACGCCTCCGCCTACCCCGATACCACCCCGGATATCATCGATACCGTCGGCCCCTTCTCCCTCAAAGACGAGCTCAATAAACTCCTCGCCGCCTGCCCCGACCTCGGCGGTCTCATGTTCTCCGATATCCAGTCCCACCACGGCCGCGTCAAAGTCTACGGCGTCGGAAAACTCTTCGCCCGCCTCGCCTGGGGCGAAAAATACGCCTACGAAGGCACCATCGCACAGGATATCGAACGCTTCAGCCTCGACTCCCTCACCGTCGAAGATACCCTCGACAGCATCAAATCCATCGACTGGGCCATGTTCATCCCCTGCGGCGTGCGCTCCTACTTCGCCAAACCCTTCTACTCCGCCGCCGGACTCCACGCCGTCCTCATCCTCGCCTCAAATACCCCGCGCCCCTCCGGCGCCCTCGACGAAGAACGCTTCCGCCCCCTCTACGAACCCTTCGCCCGCATCATCGCCCGCTGGCGCGCTGAACAAAAACGACGCAAACGCAGCGGAAAAAGAAAGGAAACCGGGAAAAACGGCGCGGGGCAGGGCGCGGGGTGAGTGAGCGGCGGGGCAGGGAGATGCCTCCGGCTCGGTGAGCCTCCGGCGGCCGGGGCGGCACTGCCGCGGGGGAATGATTCCCCCCGGACCCCCTCATTCGTCCGTCCGCCTGCGGCGGCCGGACGGGATGGAGGGAGCGGGAGAAACCCCGCGACAGTTTCCCTTTGGGGGGGAGGACCGTCTGTCCGTCTGCGCACTCGTTTGCCGCATCCTTCCAGCCGCGCCGTGCCCGTTCGCCGTGCCGCTTCTTCGCCTGCCCGTTCATGCCCCCCGTATCGCCCCTGTCCCCTCGTATCGCCCGCCCGCCGCAGGCTCACTGAGCCGGAGGCGGGGGGGATAAGGGGGGGGAAGCCTCCCCCGAAAAAAACAAAGCGTTCTTCCGGCGGGCGGTGTTTTACGCGCCGCGGAGCAGGGCGGAAGGCGCGAGTGAGGCGGGGAAATCGACGCCGGGCCGCAGGCCGTAGTAGTCGGCAAGATCCGATGATTCCGGTTCGTGCCTGGCGCCGACGCGGATGATGGTGCAGGCGCAGCCTTCGTCGGCGCAGTCCTGCGCGGCCTGTTCGATGTCCTCGTGCGGGCCGTCGAGGGTTCCGTCATCCAGCAGCAGATATTCCCCCGCGGGGGCGCCGGAAAACTGACGCCGCATGCTCAGAAGCGCGGCGCGCAGCCGCCGGTTTTCTTCCAGAACCGCGTTCAGGGTCAGCATACATCCCTCCAGCCGCAAATTCACGTTCCAGCCCGCCGCGTTTCCAGCCCGGCAGGGAGGGCTCCCCCATTTCCCGCCGGGAATCCTCTCCCGTTCTCCCCATCCCCCGCGCCCGCCGCGCCTGTTCAAGGTTCTCCCGCCGTCCCTGAAGAGCCTTCCCTGACATCCCATTCCGCCCCTCCGCCGCGAGGCGGGGGGGCCGATGAGGGGGTCTGGGGGGAATCATTCCCCCCAGCCGCCGGAGGCGGGGGCACCGCCGGAGGCATTTCTCCGGTTTTGGACGGCGGGTATCCGGCGGTGGATGCGGTGCATTGCGGCGCGCCGGTTTGGCGGGACTGCGGGGTATTGTTCCGGCGGTTGGGGGCGCGGCCCATAGAAACACTTTGACGAAAGGAGTTGTAGAAAATGGCGAGTATTACAGCGGGGACGGCGCTTGCGCTGGCGTCCACGGCGATAACGACGGGTGTTGCGGCCATGGGCGCGCAGGCGCAGGCGGCGAACCGGAAGGCGGCGGCCAATTATCAGGCGGCCGTGGCGGAGCAGAACCAGCGGCTGGCGCAGGACGCGGCGAAAGAGGAGCGGCGGGCCGGATACGAGGCGATGCTGAAAGAGCGGCAGAAAACGGCGCTGGCCATCGGGCGGCAGCGGGCGGCGCAGGGCGCGTCGGGGACGGCGGTGGACTTCGGCTCAAACCTCGAGGCAAACGCGGCACTGGCGGAACAGGGCGAAGCCGACGCCCTCGCCCAGTACCAGAAAGGCCTCGACGCAGCCTGGAACCACGAAATCCAGGCATGGAACCAGGGCCGGAACGCCGAGGCAAAACGCGCGGCGGCAAGCGCTTACTCCGGCGCGGCAGGCCGTACCCTCGTGGGCGGCCTCACCCGCATCGGCACCCAGTTCGGCCTCGCCGGACTGAAAGACCCCTCCGGCAGAAACGGATACCCCACAATCTCACTGTAAACGAGAGATGCCCCCGGCTCAGTGAGCCGCCGGCTCCGTGAGCCCCCGGCGGCTGAGGGGAATGATTCCCCCCAGCCCCCCTCATCTGCGCCCCCGCCTTGCGGCGGGAGCGCGGGATGGGGAGTCAGGAAGACCCTCCCGATGAGGATTTGGGGAGGAGGACCCCCGCATCGGCCCGCACCCCTTCGGGGTACGGGCGGGATGGGGCGTCAGGGAAAAAGCCCTGAAAGGAAAAGGGCCTGAGGGGGTCCGGCAGGCGGAAAAGGCGGGAAAGGCGGCCGCCCGTCTCTCTTTCGGGGGAGGCGGGCGGTTTTGTTATTTCGCGCGGGCGGGTTTTGTTTCCTGCGGGGTGAGGGGAGCCGCCTCTGCCAGCGTTTTGCCGAACCGGCGCAGCAGGGTGTCCTGGGCGAGGACGAGGCCGTCAACGCCGCCGGCGGCGGTGACGGTATCGGAGAACTGGCCGGTGCGGCGGACTTCGCCTGTGGCGGAGACGAAGCTCCAGCTGGCTTTCAGGGCGACGGGGGCGTTGGGCGCGCCGTCAAAGCGGACGACATGGATAAACACGCGCCAGTCCGCGGGCAGGGCGAGTTCCAGCGGGAAGACCACCGCCTGCCGGGAGGCGAGCGCCGCGCCCATGCTTTCGCACAGGACGCGGGCAACGCCTTCTTCAAGCGGTTCCCCCCACAGGGCCGCCGGGGCGATTCGCGCGGCGGGGCTGGCCGCGTCCTGCCGGATGAAGACGTTGCTGCGGTCCAGATAGGCCGGCAGCGTAAGCGGCCCCACGGCAATGCGCGGGCCTTGCAGCGCGGAGGACTGGCCGCTCGTTTCAGCGGGCGACGAAGGGAAGACATACCAGCTGGCCACCGGGCTTTCCCTGAAAAGACATCCGGCGAGCGCCAGGCTCAGAACCGCGGCGGCGGCAAACCGCACGGGGGTGAACCGCATGGCGGCGGAAAACATGTTGCGCATCAGTCGTTCCTTGTTTGCTGTGCTTCCGGGAAACGGGGGCCTTCCCCCGCCTTTTCCCTTTTCCTGTTCTTGCTTCGGGGTTTTTCCCCTCAAAACTCTTCCATTCAGGGCTTTTCCCTGACTCCCCACTCCGCCCACCCGCCGCAAGGCGGGGGGGCCGACGAGGGGGTCTGGGGGGAATCATTCCCCCCAGCCGCCGGAGGCATCTCTCCGGCTCCGGCTCCGGCCGGCTCATTTCACGCCGGGTCCTGTACTCGCCTCGATATTGTTTTTGCCGCGCAGGAGGGCTTCGGGGGTGCTGTTGAGCATATTGGCGAGCTGGCGGACGGCTCTGGCGGCCTCGCTGATTTCGCGCAGGGCGTGGTTAAGTTCGAGCATCTGGAGGCTGGTGGGGTTGGCGATTTTGCGGAAGTCGGTGATGGCGGCGGCGAGGTCTTTGGCGAGGGTATCGAGCCGGGCGTCGGAGCGTCTGGTGAGTTTTCCGGCGGAGGCGAACATTTCCTGTGCCTGGGCGAGCAGGGCGTCGAGGCGCGCGGTGAGGGCGGCTGTGGACTCTTTGCTGAGGGCGGCGCTGAGGCTTTCGGAGAGGGCGAGGGTATTTTCGGCGGTTTTATCAATTTTTGCAAAGAGTTCCTTCATGCTTTCCGGCGTCATGGCCTGGCTTAGGCTGTCGGTGATATGGAGGAGATTTTCGGCGATTTCGTCGATGGGCAGGTGGATGAGTTTATGCATCATGGTATCGATGCGCGAGGAGATGGTGGGGATGACGGGGCAGTCTTCGTAGAAGGTGACCTCGTGGAGTTCCTCGCCGAGTTCGGAGGGCGGGAAGATATTGAGTTCGATCATGAGCTGGCCCGTCAGAAGGCTCTGCTGGACGAGGCGGCCCCGGAACCCGCGGGAGATGAGGCGGTCGAGGTAGGCTTTTTTGTCGGGGGCGTCGATGTCGGCGGTGAGGGGGGTGCCGAGCTTGTTTTTATCGAGTTCGATAAAGACGGGGATGCGGTAGTTCATGTCTTTGACGTTGCTGATGAGGTGGATGGAGTCCACCCGCCCGACGCGGACGCCCTGGATGACGACGGGCGAGCCGGTATTGAGGCCGCTGACGGAGGTATCGAAGAAGAGGACCAGCCGGTAGGACTGGCTGAAGAGCTTGCCGGAGCCGAACACGGCGACGGCGAGGCACGCGAGGGCGAGCGCGCCGACGACGAAGGCTCCGATCATGGTTTTGCTGACAGGTTTGCTCATGCGCGCCTCCCGGTTTTTCCGCGGCCGAGGAAGCGCCGCACGTCGGGGTTTTCAGCATGGTCACGCAGAAAGCGTGGATCGCCGCCGGCGATCATGGTATGCGTGGCCGCGTCGAGAAAGACGCTGTTGCTGCCGATGGTGAAGATGCTGTCAAGGTCGTGTGTGACGACGATGAGGGTCATGCCGAGGCTTTCCTTGAGTTCAAGGATGAGTTCGTCGAGCAGCGCCGCGCTCAGCGGGTCGAGGCCGGCGGAGGGCTCGTCGAAGAACAGGATGTTTGGATCCAGCGCCAGCGCTCTGGCGAGGCCGGCGCGCTTGCGCATGCCGCCGCTGATTTCGGAAGGGTAGTAGTCCTCGAACCCCGCCAGCCCCACCAGCGCCAGCTTGAGCATGGCCTGCTCGCGGATGTCCGCCGGCGAGAGGGAGGTGTAGAGCTCGAGCGGCAGGCTGATGTTCTCGGCGAGCGTCATGGAGCTCCACAGCGCGCCGCTCTGGAACAAAAGGCCCACGTTGCGCAGGATGGCCTCGCGGCGCTTTTTCGTGCCGCCCCAGAAATCCTCGCGGCCATAACAGACCGTGCCCGCGGCGGGCGGCGTAAGCCCCACCATCACCCGCAGCAGCGAACTCTTGCCGCAGCCGGAGCCGCCCATGATGATGAAGACGTCGCGGCGGTTGACCGTGAAGGTGAGGTTTTTCTGAACGGCGTAGGAGCCGTAGGCGATGGTGAGGTTTTGCACGGTGATGGCGGGGACGCCGTCGGGGTCACCGCCGGGGGCAGGGGCACTGCCGGGGGCAGGGGTGCCGGTGGCGCCGGGAGCCCCGGTGGCAGGAGCGCCGGTGTACGTGCCGGAGAGGGGGGTATGCGGCGTGTCCATGTCAGATGCCCACGATATTGAAGAGGAAGGTGAGGATGGCGGTTGCGATGACGATGCCGACGATGGAGAAGACCACGGCGGCGGTGGTGGCGGTGCCGACGGCGGCGGCGCTTCGTCCGCAGCGCAGGCCCTGGTAGCAGCCGGTGACGGCGACGACGCAGCCGAAGACAAAGCCGTGCGCGAGTCCGACCCAGAGGTTGGAGAGTCCGAAGCCCATCCGGGTGAAGGTGAAGTATTCGGCGGGGTCGAGGCCGAGCATCCCGACGCCCACGATGAAGCCGCCGATGATGCCCATGAAGTCGGCGTAGAGCACGAGCAGCGGCGTCATGAGCGAGAGGGCGATGACGCGCGGCAGGACGAGGAATTCCACGGGCGGGAGGCCCTGGGTGGCGAGGGCGTCGATTTCTTCGTTGACCTGCATGGTGCCGAGGACGGCGGCGAAGGAGGCGCCGGTGCGTCCGGCCATGATGATGCCGGTCATGATGGCGCCCATGATGCGGGTCATGCCGACGGCGACGAGGCTTGAGACGTAAATCTGCGCCCCGAACATGCGCAGCTGGACCACGCCCACGAAGGCGAGGATGAAGCCCACGAGCAGGCTGATGAGCGAGACGATGGGCAGGGCTTCCGCGCCGCATTCCTGAAACTGGAGGGAGATGTCCCGCCTGCGGCAGACGGAGCGGCCGAGAAAGAAGCGGGCAAAGCCGACGGCTGTTTCGCCGATGAACTCCAGCATGCTGCGGCAGGTCGCCGGAACGGCCAGGACCAGCGCGCCCAGCGACTCCAGAAACCCGGCGCGGCCGGAGCTTCTGCGCGCGCCCTCGTTGGGCGGCACGGCCAGCGCCAGCGCGAGCAGCCGCCGGAATCCGGGCGGGAACGCGTCGGCGGAGCAGGGGATGTTTTTCCCGCGGGCGAAAGCGGTCAGCCGCATCACCGCGGCCAGCAGCGACGTGTCCCACCGGCCCAGCCCTTCCGGCACCAGCTCAATGGCAGAGGCCCCGCCGGCCTTAAGCGCGTCCATGACGGCGGCGGCGGGGGAGGGGGCGTCCCCTTTCAGCACCCAGTCCCCGCCAAAAAAAATCCGAGCCAGCCCCCTGTCCAGGGCAAGCCGCATGCGCGGCGGACTGGGCGCGGCCCCGGCAGTGACGGTTCCGGCAGTGACGGTTCCGGCGGTGACGGCCCCGGCAGTGACGGGCGCAGACGGAGCGGCGGGGGAAGCGGAAGAGACGGGCGCAGACGCCGCGGGCGCGGACGCCACAGAGGAAGCCACGGCATCAGGCCGGGCGTTGTCCGGGGAGGCGGCTTCCGTCGTGTGGGGCTCGGGCGGCATCAGTGCTGGTCCTGTCCGTCGGGTTTTCTGCTTACGCTCACCTTGGCGGGGCGCAGGAGGCGGTCCTTGAGGCGGTAGCCCCGCTGGTGCAGCGTGGCCACGCGCCCCGGCTCCATGTCGCCGCGCGCTTCCTCGGCCACGGCCTCATGCAGGTCGGGGCTGAAGGCCTCGCCCGTCTCTCCGACCGGCGTCAGGCCGTGCTGTTTCAGGATATCCAGAAAAATCTTGCGGGTCATCTCGACGCCGGTCACAAGGCCCTTGCAGGCGGCGTCATTTCCTCCGTACTGAATGGCCAGATCCAGATTGTCCAGAACCGGCAGCAGATCCGCCAGCACCGTCTCGGCGGCGTATTTCATCTGCTCGTCTTTTTCCCGCTGCAGGCGCTTCTTGAAATTCTCCATCTCCGCCAGCGCCCGCAGGCGCGTATCATCCGCCTCCGCCTTTACCGTGCAGGCGGGGCAGACCTTTTCCCGGCAGCTGTTGATCAGCGCTTCCAGACGGGCGGCTTCGGTATCGGGCGCGGCGTCGGCGGTCCCGGCGTCGGCGTTTGCGGCCTGCTCAGGCGATGCCTGTTCAGGCGCGGCCCTGCCGTTTGCGGTATTGCTGCCTTTGGATGACACAGGCCCGTTTTTCTGTTCCGGATCGGGCGCCGGACTGGCTTTTTTCGTAAACATATCAGGCTATTTCTCCTTATCTCCGACATCACGGCGGGATTGGCCGCGAGAGTGCGGCGGGAGAACCCCCGCGCTTGTGTAGTATAGTGACGAATTTGTTTTGCGCAACCGCCTGCGGGGGCCGGCCGTCTTTTTCTGATGCGGAAATGGCTTTTTTCCTGAAAAAAAATACGCTATTCTGCCAAAAAGGCAATGACGCCGGGAGTCCCGGTGGCAGGGACACTGCCGGTGACGCCGGTCAGGGGCTTCCTGACTTCCCATCCCGCTCCCCCGCCGCAAGGCGGGGGGCAGATGAGGGGGTCTGGGGGGAATCATTCTCCCCAGCCGCCGGAGGCATTCTCTCCGGCCCGGCTGCCGCGGGCAGGGGCACTGCCGCGGGCTTTGAGGCGAAGGATATGCGATGCACGAAATGTCAATTGTTTCCAGTTTGTTGTCGATTGTTCGCGAAGAGATGGAGAAGCATGGCGCGAGGCGTCTTCTTGTGGCGCGGGTGTGTTACGGCGCGCTGACGAACATTGAGCCGGAGGCCATGACGCTTGCCTTTGAGGCGCTTACCCGCGGTACGGAGCTTGCCGGCGCGAAGCTGGAGCTGGAGGAGGTTCCGCTTGTTGTGCGCTGCGGCGGCTGTGACACCGGGTTTACGCCGGCGGGGCGTGATTTTCTGGAAGCGGCCTGTCCGGCGTGCGGGTGCCGCGAGGGGCATATTTTCATGAACGGGGACGAGCTGTTCCTGCAGCATCTTGAAGCGGAATAAAAAGGAGTCATTCCATGGAGATACCTGTCATCCGGCCCCTGCTTGAGGCCAACGACAAGCGCGCCGGCGAGCTGCGCCGCGGGTTTGCGCGGCGGGGCGTCCTTGCCCTGAACATCATAAGCTCGCCCGGCGCGGGCAAGACGTCGCTTCTGGAGCGGACGCTGCGGGATCTCGCGCCGGAGTTCCGCATGGCCGTCGTCGAGGGCGACCTGCAAACCAGCAACGACGCCCGCCGCGTGGCCGCCACGGGCGCGCGGGCCGTGCAGATCAATACCGAGGGCGGCTGCCACCTCGACAGCGCCCTGGTCGCCGCGGCGCTGGAAAAACTCGATATGGACGGCGTCGATATCCTCTTCATCGAAAACGTGGGCAACCTCGTCTGCCCGGTGGAGTTCGACTGCGGCGAAGACGCCAAAATCGCCCTGCTCAGCGTCACCGAAGGCGACGACAAACCCGAAAAATATCCCCAGCTCTTCCACCGCGCGGCAGCCATGGTCCTGAACAAAACAGACCTGCTCCCCTACGTCGATTTCAATACCGCCCGCGCCATCGCCTTCGCCCGGAAAACCAACCCGAACCTCGAAGTCTTCGAACTGTCCTGCCGCACCGGTACCGGCCTCGCCGCATGGTATGACTGGCTGCGCAACGCCCTCAAAACCAAACGGAACGCCTGAAACGCGCCCCGCCGCACTCGCGTCGCTGTGAGCCTCCGGCGGCTGGGGGGAATGATTCCCCCCAGACCCCCTCATCTGCCCGCACCCCTTCGGGGTACGGGCGGGATGGGAAGTCAGGGAGCCCTCCCGATGCGGATTCGGGGGGGGGGAAGACCCCCTCATCTGCCCGCGCCCCTTCGGGGTACGGCCGGGATGGGGCGTCAGAAGCGGATGATTCGGGGGAGAAGACCCCCCTCATTTCGCCCGGCCGCACCGGGGGGAAAAGCCCCGCCTTTCCGCGGCCCCGCGGGGGGAACGGGAAGGCGGGAGCTGTCCTCCGGGGGGGTGCGGGACGGCACTGCCGCGAGGGAATCATTCCCCCCGCAAACAAAAAACCCCCGCGGGTGCGGGACGGCACTGCCGCGGGGGGACAGGTGCGGCGGGAAGCTGGTTGGGGTTATTCTTTGGTCAGCCAGCCGTATCTGTCGTAGCCGGCTTTGAGGGTATCGAGGCCGCGCTGCCTGATGTTCCGGGTCAGGGTCTGGGTCAGCAGGTCGGGGTCTTTTTCGCGCATGGCCCTGACGATGGTGCGGTGTTCCTCGAGGGATTCCCGGCAGATTTCCTGATCGGGCAGGTAGGTCTGGAGGAAGAGTTCGACGGTGGAGAAGATTTTGGAGGCTAAGAGGCACAGGTGGGTGAATTTGGAGGTTTTATAGATGGTGTAGTGGAATTCCTTGTCGAGCGGGACGAATTTTTCCGGATTAAGGTCTTCCGTTTTTTTGAGCAGGGTGTCGAGTCTGGTGAAGAGGGCGGGGGTCATGTACTGCATGGCGTCCACGGCGAGGGTGGTTTCAAGCTGGGTGCGCAGCGCGTAGATATGGCCGAGTTCCTCGATGGACGGGGGCGCTTCGACGATGGCGCCCTTGTAGGGGTGCATGGCGATGAGCCCGTTCTGGTCCAGGCGCATGAGCGCGTCACGGATGGGGCCGCGGCCGATTTGCAGTTCCCTTTCCAGATCGGCGAGGACAAGGTGCGAGCCCGGCAGCTTGTGTCCCCGCAGGATCAGGTTGCGGATGCGCTCATAGGCCACTGCCGATTTCATGACGGACTCTTTCTTCTTCATGTAACCTCCACGCCTTACTGAGAAAATGCTCCGCCCGCGCGCAGGCGCGGCCGGCCCTCCGGGATAATGTCCGAGGGACTATACAATACTCATGCCATTTTCTCAAGTCCGCAAAAGCAATTCTTTTTTTCTGGGAGGCGGAAGAGCGGCCGGACGTTTGCCCGCCGTCCCCGCGCGTTATCAGGTTTCCCCGCGTTTTCGCCGCCTGCCTGCCCCGGCGCGCGGCGCGCCTGCTGAACACCCGCGCGGCCTTCGCCGCCTTGCCCGGCGCGGGGGCTCCCCGAAATCACCCCGGACAAGCCGGTGCGAAACCTTGCCCGGCGCGGGCGGGGGAGGGCGGCCCCGCCTTCCGCATTTCGGCCCCGCGGCGCTGTTCCGCGGGGCCGTTTTTTTTCTGTGCTGGCTGGGCCTCTGCCGCGCGCCGGCGCATCCGGCGGGCGCGGGAGGCGTCTTGTCAAAGTCCGCCCCCCGGCCCTTAAACGGGCCAGGCCGCGCCCGCGCCTCCGGGTCAGGCGCGGGGGTTTTCCTGCGCTCAGCGCGCGGCCATGAAGGCTTTCGCGGCCTGGATCGCGGTCAGGGTCAGCATTTTGCAGCGCGGCAGCACGGTGGGCAGGAGGAGGTATTCCTTGTCCGAGTGCAGCAGGGTGCCTTCGGGGCCGAGGCCGCACAGCGAGGGGATGCCGAGCCTGGTTGAGGTGAAGCCCGCCTCGGAGGCGCCCTTGGCGAAGATGGGGTTGAGCTTCATGCCGATGGAGGCGGCGGCGCGTTCCGCCATGGCGAAGAGTTCGCCGCCTTTCTGGGTTGGTTCGAGGGGGGGCAGGCGGAGTCCGCCTTCGAGGATGGTGGTTGTGCCGGGGACGTAGGTGGTGGCGGCGACGGCCCGGACGCCTTCCATCAGGCGTTCGCCCTCGTCCATGTGGACGTAGGAGAGGTGGATGCGGGCGTCGGCGTCGGGCGCGATGGTGCCGGGGGAGATGCCGCCGGCCACGAGGCCGGTATTGACGAGGATTTCCTTGTCAAAATCCACGAGCTTGTCCAGATCGACGATCTTGTGGGCGAGGTCGAGGATGGCCGAGGCGCCGGTTTTGTAATCGCGCGAGGAGTGCCCCATTTTCCCCGTCACGCACATATGCACGTGGCCGGAGCCTTTGCGCTGGGTGGTGACGCCGCCGCCGGGCGTGCCCGGTTCCGTGACGAGCGCCGCGACCGCGCCTTTGAGGAGGGGGGCGTAGGTGCGGGTGGAGGTGGGGGCGCCCATCTCTTCATCGCAGGAAAAGACCAGCGTGACCGGGAAATCGAGGAGGCCGAGCTCTTTTAAGGCGGCCGCGGCCATCATGTTCATGACGACGCCGCCCTTCATGTCATCGACGCCGGGGCCCATGGCCCTGTCGCCCTGGATGGAGAAGGGGCGTTCCTTCACGGTGCCGCGCGGGAAAACGGTGTCCAGATGCCCGAGGAACACAACCCCGGCGCCGGCTTCGGCGGGGTGGCTGCGGGCCATGAAAACGTTGCCCACGCCCTTCATCCAGGGTTCGTCGGTATCGGCGAAGGTTCTGGGCAGTTTCTGGACGCTGAAGCCGCGGGCGGCCAGCCATGAGGTCACGCATTCGCCGACGGCGTTGACGTCTTCCCCGTCGTAGGTGAAGGAATCCATGTTGACGAGCGTCTTGGTCAGCTCGATAAATTCGTTCAGCTTGTCCGGTGAGAAATAGCTGTCAACCTGTTTCTGCCATGTTTCAAACATCGCGTCATCTCCCGGCCGCCGCGGGGCGCAAGGCCTCCCGCGGGAAAAGGTGGAAGAGAAAAAGCCGCATGCCGGCGGTATCCCCGGCGCTGTGCGTCCCCGGCGCGGCCTCTGCGGGCTGCCCCGGCCCGGTGCGTCCCCGGCGGCGCGATTTGCCCGCCGGGGGGAAACGGCGCACGCCGCTTCGCATGGTGAACCAGCCCGGGGCCGCCGCGCGCGCCGCGCCGGGAAACGGCCTAGAACATGCCGATGGCCTTCAGCGCCTTCTTGACGAGGTCTTCAGACTCGGTCACGAGCTTGGCGAAGTCGGCGGGGTTGAGGTAGTCGGGGGTGACGCCGAACTTCTGGAACTGCTGGGCGACGACGGGGTCTTTCATGGCGGTGCCGATGATTTCGCTCAGCTTTTCGACGACGGGCATGGGGGTGCCTTTTTTGACGAACAGGCCGTGGTAGGAGATCCAGGTGTACTGGTCGCCGAACATTTCAGCGAAGGTGGGCACGTCGGGCAGTTCGGGCAGGCGTTTGGGGCTGGAGACGCCGAGGGAGATGAAGTCGCCGGACTGGATGTAGTTTTTGGTGTTGCCGGGGGTGCCGAAGTCGGCCTTGACGTGGCTGCCGAGCAGGGCGGTGGCGGCTTCATGCCCGCCGGAGTAGGGGACGTTGGGCATGTCGGTGCCGGGGAAGACGTTGTTGAGGATGCCGGTCATGAACAGGCGCTGCGAGCTGACGGCGCCGGGCGAGGAGTAGTTGTAGACGCCGGGGTTCTTTTTGGCCAGCTCGACGAAGTCCTTGAAGGTCTTGATGCCGGAATCGGTCCGGACGCAGAAGGAGAGGTACTGGTTGGTGATGTCGGCGACGGGGGTGAAGTCGCTCATCTTGAAGCCGACGTTTTTGGTGTTGGTCAGGGTGAGCAGGTTGGGCGTGCCGAGGAGCACGGTGTAGCCGTCGGCGCGGGCCTTGAGCACGTCGAGGGCCGCCTGCGAGCCGCCGCCGGCCGCCTTGTTGGTGACGTTGATGGTGACGCCCTGTTTGGCGGCGACTTCCGCGACGACGCGCATGCCGAGGTCGGCGGGCCCGCCGGGGGCGAAGGCGATGATGACGTTGATGGTTTTTTCGGGGTAGGCCGCCGTCGCCGGGGCCGCGCCGCACAGACATACGGCCGCAGCAAGCAGGGTCAGGAGCGTTTTTTTCATGGGAGAGTCTCCTTTTGTTGGGTTGTAAGTCATGACGCTTCCGTTTGGGAAGCCGCCAGATGCCGCCTTCTCTGAACTTCGTTCCAGACGGTCTTCGCGGCCACGGCCGCGGAAACCAGAAGCAGTCCCAGCGAGATGTAGCTGGTGAAGAACACGGAGTAGTCGCCGTTGGAGACGATGATGGCCCGCCGGAAATTGGTTTCGGCGATGGGCGAGAGGATCATCGAGAGCAGAAGCGGCGCCGCCGGCATGCCGACCTTGTGCATCAGGTAGCCGAGGACGCCGAAGATGACCACGGTGTAGAGGTCGAACGCGGAGGTGTTGACGGCCCAGGCGCCGATGATGCACAGCGTCATCACGCACGGCATGAGCACGGTGGGCGGGATTCTGAGGATGTTTGAGAGCGAGCGCACGGCGCTCAGGCCGATGATGAGCATCAGCACGTTGGAGATGATGAAGGCGATGAAGATGCTGTAGACGGCCTGCGGTTCGTTCTGGAAGAGGAGCGGCCCCGGCACGAGCCCCTGGATCATCAGCGCGCCGAGCATGATGGCGGTCACGATGTCGCCGGGCACGCCCAAAGTGAGCAGCGGGATCAGCGTGCCGCCGGTGGAGGCGTTGTTGGCGGATTCGGTGGCGGCGATGCCTTCGAGGGTGCCCTTGCCGAATTCCTCCGGCGTGTCGGAGTAGCGCTGGGCGGTGGAGTAGGCGAGGTAGGAGGCGGAGCCGCCGCCCGTGGCCGGGATGATGCCGACGATGACGCCGATGATGGAGGAGCGGAGCATGTTCCATTTATATCTGAAGAAATCGCGCAGCTTCAGCCCCTCGCGCGACAGGCGCAGGGTCATGTCGCGGGTGACCCCGCGCAAGGAGTCCTCGACGGTGACGAAGATCTGGGCCACGGCGAACAGCCCCACCAGCACCGGCACCAGCGTGAAGCCGCTGATGAGTTCGGTCATTTCGTAGGTGTTGCGCACTTCGCCGGTGATGGGGTCGCCCCCCATGGTGGCGCAGTAGCAGCCAAGCAGCGCCGAGAGCATCCCCTTGACCGGCGAGGCGGCCGCCAGCGAGGCGACGACGGTCATGCCGAAGATGGCGACGGCGAAATATTCCGCCGGGCCGAAGGCGGTGGCGACTCTCGCGAGCATGGGGGCCATGACGATGAGCGCGACGCAGCTGAACGCCCCGCCGAAAAACGAGGCGAAGGTCGCCATGTCGAGGGCTTTTTTCGACTGGCCGCGGGCGGTCAGCGCCGGTCCTTCCAGCATGGTGGCGGCGGCGGCGACGGTGCCGGGGGTGCCGATGAGGATGGCGGTGATGCTGCCGCCGTAGATGGCGCCGCAGTACATGCCGAGCAGGGCGCTGAAGGCTTCGGCCACGGGGAGGTTGAACGTCAGCGGGAGCAGCAGGGCCACCCCCATGGCCGCCGTCAGGCCGGGCAAAGCCCCGAAGATGATGCCGAGCGCGACGCCAATCCCGTTGGCGAGCAGGGGCTTGACGGCGCAGGTAAGCTGAATGGCTTGAAAGATGTCGTCCATGGTTCCTCCGGCTCAGCTAGGGAAGCATGATTTGAAAACAAAAGGCGAAGCAGGCGACAAGCACGGCCGGCACGCCGAGCGACACGAGAAGGATCTCTTTTTTGCTGCGCCGCCCCGTGATGATAAGCGCCCCGGCAAGATAGATGAAGGTGCAGAGGAAAAAGACGAGGTTGTTCTCAACCGGCTGGTACGGCAGCAGGGAATACAGATGCGCCCCGCCGACGAACATCCCGATGTAGGCCAGAAACCACAGCACGAAAAGCAGCATGCGGTGGTTCTTTCCCGCGGCGGCCTTCGCGGCGGGAGCGCGCATGCATATCCCCTGCAGCAGCTGGACGGCCCCGAAGACCAGGATGAGGATGATGACCCCCTTGGGGAAGGCGCCGGAACCCAGCTCGCCCGTGGGAGCCCAGACGGGCAGGGCGGAGGCCTCGCGCCACATGAAGCCGCCGCAGACAAGCGCGGCAATCCCGGTCAGTATCTCGTGAACTTTGTTGTGCATCATGCCTCCCCCGCGGGATGAAAGCGCGTGTCTGTGCCGGCGTTTCTGAGCCCGCCCGGCAGCCGGCGGCCCGGCGGCGAGCCCGCCGCAGGATGAAAGATCCCTCTCCGCCAGACGCCGGAAGGTCCCGATCCTTCCGCGGAAGGGGAGGGGCCCGCAGCCGGCATGTGTTCCCGGCCCGGCGAGCCCGCCGCAGGAGGGAAGCGCCTCGCGCCGCCCCGCCTTTGAGAACCGGTTTGCCGTCCGGCGGCTCCCTCAGCCCTTCCGCGCAATGGCTGCCAGCCAGGCAAAGCTGCCGCCCGGCGCTCCCTCCGCGGGATGGAAACGCCCCCCGCGGTCCGGAGCTGTAACTACCGGGCTGATAGTAGAGGAGAACCCGCTTTGTGTCAATGCTCGCATAAAATATATTATGAAATGTTTTATATCATATTGCTGTCGTTCCATTTGCCGTCGTTCCATGCGGCGGAGAGCCGCGGGACCGGGCAGGGCGGCCGGAGGCTTCCCCCCGCGCCGCCTTCTTTTCCCCGCGCCCTTCGGCTTCCCAGCGGAACGCTGCGAGACAGAGGTCCATGCGGATTCTTTTCCCCGCCCCCGCCCCCCGCGGAGGAAAAAACTTGACATCCCGCGCGGGAACAGCGTACTGACAACTCGTTGCGCTCGTAGCTCAGTTGGATAGAGCGACAGCCTCCGGAGCTGTAGGCCCGGCGTTCGAATCGCCGCGGGCGCACCAATGAAATCATTGGGTTGTCTATTGTAAGGGCAACCCATTATTTTTGTCCATTTATGCTGAAGCCCAGGGCGTACCTTTGGATTATGTGAAGGACCGGGAATATGTTGAGCATGCGGCTGCCATGGGAGACGCTGCTTCCATGTGTAATCTTGGAATCATCAACTCGCATGGCCTAGGTGTTGCGCCGGATGAAAAGATGGCAAGGACATGGTTCGTAAAGGCTTGTGGCGCAGGCTTCCGTCACGGCTGCTTGGAGGTTATGCGCCTTGAGCAACGCAAATTGCAAAAGGCAGGTAAGTGAGGCAGGGAATTCCCGCTGTTATATTAACCGGTACGGAACGGTCACACATATGACGTACGAATACTATCTGTACAGCTGCGAAGGAACATATAATGCCCGATACCTGTCGCATGCCATCCATGCATCAGTGTATGACCCGAAATATCCAAGGCTGGTTCCCTTTGATGCCGTTGCCGCAGCAGAGGAACTGGGGCGCTATATTGCTGACGCCGGCAAAACGGATGCAGTGAAAATAACGGCGGAAACATTCCAAGACGGAGCCTTTGCCGTCTGCGCCGACGCGCAGGCGCAGCTGGTGCGCGTGTGCATTGATGTGCAGTCCGCGGAAGCCGTCCTGCCGTTTCTCTTGGCTGCCGCCTGCGCCCGTAGGCTGACTCTCGCCGATCCCCTGAAGCCTGACCCCCTGCTTTGGAGCCCTCTCATGCAACCGCAGAAAGGCCTCTTCCTGTGCAGGGAACGGGCAGCTAAGATTACGGACGAGCTGCGGGAAAAGCTCGGGGAGATAGAGGACATCGTACAGCTCTCCTCCCGGAAAGATTACTGGTATTTTTCCAACTTACGCCGCTGCAGAGGCTGCGCCGAGTACGCGGTCGTCCGGAAAAGCGGTGCAGAGGCTTCCGGGGCCGAACGATGGGCCTCGGATTTTTGCCGCATCCTCCAGGGCAATCTGCTGAAGGATGAAACGCTGGAATTCTGGGACCGATCCTTCATCATCGACAGCGAAGAGAGCGAATATTCCTTGGTCTTCTGCCTGGAAGCTTTCATTAATGAGGCGCTCGTCACGCTCCACATGGACTGCGTCGATCCCGAGGGCATGCAGCTGGAACACCTAGATCTTGGACTGGTGACGACAGTGAAACTTGAACGCCCCAGCATCCTAAGCCTGCACGAAGAAGCCCTAGCCTTGAGCCCGGAAGGTTCCAAAAATCCTATTTTTCGGCGCATGGGGCTTCGCCGGATGATCGCGAAGTACAAGAATCCTGTCGACCGGCTTGCCGCAAGCATCACGCTCGAAAAAAAACTGCGCCTTTTTGGCGATGACCTGCAGTACGACAGCATCCCCCGGTCCGTACGCGGCATGATCGTCCTTCATGAGATGGATTACCGATCCATGAGGGAAGAAGACGAATCCAGGGACGCCCTGATCATGGGGGAATCTTTATTCGGTCTGCTGTATCATCCCATAGTGCAGTGCTTCCCCGGCGGGATGGAATACTACTCTTTTTTGAATCTCATCGGCCCCATGCAATGCAGCCGCATCGCCGAATCCCTCAAGAATATCGCATGGTATGCCGAAAACGACCCGGATTCTCCGGAACTCGACGAATATCTGCGGCAGACATCGATAGACGGCATAGAACAATGGGCGGAATACCAGGAGGACAGTGACGACCTTGAAAGCAGACGAGCCTGCCTGAAACGGAACCGTGACAAGTTTTGCGCTTTCCTATCCATCATGATCGACTGGTTCGGCGACGGGCCGGAGCTGTACGGCACACAGGACTGGGGGATCAACATCTGCGGGCTCTAACAGGAAACACGGAGTGAAGGTGTTCCTGCCATGAACACCAAAGCCATCATCATAGGACCAGCACTGCCGTTTGACGCGGACGCCCCCGCCTTACCTCTGTATCTTTCATCTGTGCAGGCTGGTTTTCCGTCTCCTGCGAAGACTATCTGGACGGTAAGCTGAACCTCCCACGCACATTGTCCGTAATGAGGCGGCAACCTTCTTCCTGCGCGTTTCCGGTGATTCCATGACGGGAGCCGACCTATGACGGCGATCTACTCGGCGTTGACCGCTCCGTGTCTGCCGAGCACAACCGCATCGTTATCGTCGCGCGCGAGAGTTTTCCTTGCGCCGGAGAATCCTGACTATCCGAAATTTGACATCACCGAGCGCGAACATGTGCACATCTGGGGATAAGGTGTGAATACCATGATTGAACTGAACTTATTCCGGTCATCGAGAAAAGTGGCAAACGATGAATGCCTGCTTTGCAAAGCGCCATTGGAGTATCTTGTGCAGGATGAATGGATGGAGTGCTCGAGCTGTCCACAAAAAAGCAATGAGCAAAACGCGTTGCGTAAACGGCCATTACGTGTGTGACGAGTGCCATTCAAAAGGTGTGGAGACCATCCTGTCCATATGCCTGGCCCCAACATCCATAAATCCTGTCATGATTCTTGAAAGCCTGATGGATGCCCCATTCTGCCACATGCACGGTCCTGAGCACCATGCGCTTGTTGGAGCGTCCCCTCTGACTGCCTATGCCAATTCTGGTGGCGAGATAAATCTGTGGGATGCGTTTTTAGAATTGCTGAGCCGTGGCAATCAGGTCCCTGGTGGAGCCTGCGGTTTCTGGGGAGCATGCGGTACAGCAATCAGCACGGGAATGTTTATGTCGATCATCACAGGCTCCACACCGCTTGCAGAAAAAGCCTTTGGTCTGGCGAACCAGATGACATCCCGTGCACTCGCTGCCATAGGAGAAATTGGCGGTCCAAGATGCTGCAAGCGTGACTCCTACATATCTATACGTGAGGTTGTATCTTTTGTCAGTGAGAAAATCGGGAGCCAGATGAAATCCTCAGAAGTCATTTGCGATCATTCGTCCCAGAACAACCAGTGGCTAGGTGGGCGATGCCCTTTTTCAAGGTCAATCACCGCTGAATTATTTTTGCCGTAGTGAAGTGCTGATGATTTTTATCCGGGCAAAAAAAAGCTTTATGCGCCAGTAGTCTGCATCGTGACCATATAAGAAAGCACGGAAGGATCTTCGGGCTGCGTCATGTCGGGCATGGCTTCCATGGCCAGCTCCGTGCCAAAAGAAGCTTGACCACTGAACGCAGTTTGTAGCCTGTTGTTTCCTGGCATCAGATCATCATCAAAAATGGCGTTCCAAAAATCTTTGCCATCAACCTCACCGTGATCCCGGATCAAAAAATCAGGTGCGGTTTCAACGGTATATGTTTTGAGATAATCGGTGAGATGCACTTCGCTTTTATCATCGAAAGAGAAGATAAGATCGTCGCCTTGTATGGTAACGGTTGAATTTTCCGGAGCAAACTCGATGACAAAGCGGGCATCAGACTCACATGATATTTGTTTTGTCACACCGGCCGCTGGCTTAGCAAGGATCATATCAGACATGTTGATCTCCATTTTCCCCTATGTCGGGGGCAGAATGTTGCGTGATGCTTTTCCAGACTTATTTGTCCCACTGCACGCAGAAAGTCAACTCTCCAGGTGCTTCCGGAGGAATGCAAGTCTTGCTATCCCCGCCTTGCTATGGCACTCCAAACCCATGAACAAATCCGAACTGCTCCAAGCCTGGCAGAGAAAAGCGGCATCGCACCAGACCGCGCACGTTATGTTGTCGAAACCATGATCGACTTGATGAAGAAGCAGCAGTTCATGGAAGGTGGTCGCATAGAGATACGCGGCTTCGGCTCATTTGAGATGCGAGAGTATGACGACTATGAGGGACGGACTCTCTAAGAGCGGGCGAAAGCGTTTCCGTAAAGGCAAAGCGGACGCAAAACAGTCTTCATCCTCCTGTTAGTAATTGATATGCCTCGCGGTGACATAAAAAATATCGTCGAGGACATTCTGGCCCTTATGAAAAAAGCTATAAGAGAGACAGCGCCCTGTTGTTCAGCGGTTTTGGCAAGTGAGAGGCATACGGCAAAGCCCCGCGCAAGGGACGCAACCCTCAGACTGCAGAGACCCTGACGTTGCCCGCACGCAGGGTTGTTGTGCTCAGGTTGTCTCGTGGGTTCAGGGACGAGCTCAATGACGGGTGCGGCGTAGTTTAGCGCATTACGCATGCTAAAAAGACAGCGCAGCATGATGAAAATATCCTTGCTGCGCTGTCTCCGTATCATCGGTTATGTATGAACAGCCAAAATCCGTCCATATAGAATTACAGCATTCATAAAATTATCAATTAAATCAATGTGTTATAGTTTATACAAATTGCCCCGGAGCTGTAGGTCCGGCGGTCGAATCGCCGCATTTATACAAATTATTTCAATCAGCTATCTGAAATCAGGATAGTCACACAGCTATCTGGCACATCAGGCCTGGCACATGGGGCGATGGAGGGGAGAGACTTCATCGCCCTTACCTTTTGCTGCGTCATCACATGCTGGTAATGGGCAAAAACCATCTCGGTCGAATTATGGCCCATGAGCTTTGCAACCGTTCCGGGATCCGTTCCGGCAGCCAGCAAGTCCGTCACAGCCTTATGGCGTAGAGAATACGGCGTCATTTTCCTTGTGATGCCGGCCTTCTCCCAGGCTGAATCCCAACAATGCAATCAGATGTTCTGCTGCTCTCCGTGCATGACGAAATCCTGCCGGAAGTGCCGGAAGAAAACGCGGATGCGGCGGTCAGGGCGACAGAAGAAGCCATCGGCCAGGCATTCACGGCGATCTTCCCGGTTGCGGACACGGGTAATCCCGCCGACATCAACACTGGTAAAACGTGGGCGGAGGCGAAGGGAAAGGAGTCCGGCCATCGATACCAGAACACCACCGGCGCCGCGCAAAAAAATGCGGCCGCCGGTATTTTTCTGCCCAACACCGCTTGTCCTCAAATAATCCGGAGGCAAAATTTCTCTATAACTTCACTATGATGAGGATGATGCCGATCTCAGGCAGGCGACAGCGTTGCGCTGCCCGCGTTGACAAGGCACGCTCCAATAGCTACGTTGCCGGCAGTGACGGTATGCGTGATGCGTTTTTGACCGGCGATGGGCGCCCTTCGGGAAGTGCGCCCCCGATGCCAGGGGAAAGAAAAGGGGCGCTTCGGGCTTCCCCGGGCGTCTTCCCCGGCGCCGGCGGCACGCAGGCTGCGGACCCTCCCGGACCGGGCCGGGAAGCAGCGCAGGTTTCACGGCCAGCGCCCGGCAAGGGCGCGAAACAACGATATGCAGTTCTCCCGAAACGGCTGCTGCAGCGGGACAGAGCATGAAAACGATGGAAGAATACAATGCGTTCCTCGCATCCGTCAGGAGCGCGACCGGCCTGGACATGCTGGTGCCGGACGACATGGGGCTGGTAACGGTCCGCGTGGACGACAAATTTGACCTCAGCCTGCAGTTCGCGGCCCCCGCCGGCATGGTGTTCTGCTTCGTGGAAGTGGCGTCCCTGCCCAAGGACGCGCCGAAGGAGATCTACCGCGAGCTCCTGTCCGGGGGGCTGTTCGGCCAGGAGACCGCAGGCGGGTACTTTACCCTTGAACCGGAAAGCGAGACCGTCATCTACAACTACTTCTTCAAGGGCGAAGAGGCGGAAAAGGACCCCGATGGCTTTGTCTCCACGCTGGAAAAAATCCTGCAGCTCTGCGACCTGTGGGCCGGGCGCATCGCAGACTGCCTCAGCGACAGAGAAGACGACCACCAAGCCGTTGATCACGCGCACCTGCATTTTTTTGCATAGGAGCGATCCATGCCTGTCAGCGTTGAATCCTTTCAGCAGGCTGCCGATTCCGCCTGGTTCTGTTCGAGCGACATCATCCTCGGCACGAAGGGACATGACGGCGCGAAGGTAGGGAACCTCGTCTTTTCGTCGAGACGGAAGACGAACGATGCGGCCATGGCCGCCTTCCGCGACGCCTTGTCCAGGAAGCATGGGCTGTTCGGCGAGCATGCCTTCGACAGCATCCTCGGGGGCAGGCGCATGCTCCACAGATCGCTGCGCGCCTGCGACGTGAAAGCCGTTCTCTCGAACCTGCCGCCGGTGAAGAAAAACCGCTTCATAAGCGAGATCAGCCGTCAGCTCGACACATCTCCCAGGGTGCTGGAGCTTTCTCCTGCCCTTCAGAAAGAGCTGCGCCGCATCATCGCGACTTCCCCCATGGCCGGCATCAGCCTGAAGGATTGCCGGACGCAGGCGGACATTGCGCGCATGGCTTCCGAACGCATCGATGCGGCGCTTAAGGAAGTCTGTGATTCCGCGGCGGAAAGGAACAGGGCGGGAGGGAACATCCGGCTTGACGATCCTGATTTCAAACCCGGCGGCGCTGCCGAGACTTCCCTGAGACCTGATGAACCGGCCGGACTGAAGGACCTTGCGGTCACCTTCGGCAAGGGAAAGACGTCCGTCGAGGACAGGATGAAGAAGGGGACCCTGGGGGTGGGGATGCCGATCAACCGTTTGGCGACCCATCCCATGCTGCTGGTCAAGCTCAAGACCAACGGCGTGGAACCCGGCTTCATCTGCAAGCGGGACTGGTCCGCCGCCGATACGCGGAGCATGCTCGCCGACATCGATTCCGAGGAAAGCCTGGCTGCCCTGGAAGACCTGAAGAGGGCGCATCCCGGGATCGCCGAAAAGTGCCGGGATCTCCCGCTGCGCGAGCAGATCATGCTCTTCGGGCGGGCGCATCCCGCCTGCATGGCCGCCGTGTCGGAGTACGTGCTCGAACGGGGCATGGCGGATGAAGAGAGCGCCATATACAAGGCCTTTTGCAATGCTTTTCCCGGCACGCCCCCCGAGGACTGGGGGATGGCGGACATCGTGAACGTCAAGAAGGCGCTGTTTGCCGAGATCCGCGACGCAGTGCTGAGCGTGAAGCCGGGCAGCGGCGACTATGAGAAGTCGCCGGTGTTCAGGCATTTCCAGGACCGCCATATCGTCAAGCTCGACTATAACGAAGGCGACCGCATTGTTGCCCATAAGGCGGCCTCCGCCGGCAAGTTCATGCGTCCGGAGCGCATCAGGGTGGGGCGGAAGATGGGGCAGATCTACCGGCTGCAGACGGCGACGACGGCGGACAAGTCTTCGGCCGGAGCGGTTACGGAAGCCCTGGCCAACGACCTGACAAGGCTTGCCGGCGTCCCCTCGCAGGAGCTCTCCATCGTGCGCGGTGAGTATTCTGACGGGCATCCCAAGCTGATGCTGCAGGCCAGATTCGCCGAAGGCTACAAGGACATGGAGGAAGGCTACATCAAGGACGGGCAGATCGTGCCTCCGAACGGCGAAGAGACGGAGAGCCTCGGCAGGTACAAGGCCTTCTTCCTTGTGACCGCGGACAGGGACGCCGTGGGATCCCGCGGGCAGAACAAAGGCTTCGTGAAGGGTAAGGACGGCCAGCCCGGGCGCTTCTTCGCCATCGACCCGGGGCATTCGCTGGAGAGCAACGGCAGGTTCCTTGAAGTGAGCGACGACCTCTCGTTCAAGGACACCTACGGTTTTTCGACCAAGCCGCGCTTCAGGAACTTTTCCGTCTTCGACGACGACACGCGCTTCGCCAAGGTGCAGGGCGCGCTTGACCTGCGCATCCTGAAGCAGTCCGGAAAGATCGAAAAGCTCTTCGAGGATTACCGCAGGGCGTTCGATCCCGGGGAAGCGGGGATCGGACCCGCTGAAAAAGAGCTCCGCCGCCTGATCCATGCGGAGATCAAGAAGAAAGAGGATGAATTCAACGATTCCCTGGCCAAGGTGCTGACCGCCGCCGAAAACCAGATCAGGCTCCATGACGACCTGGCGGAGAAAGGTCCGGTCATGCAGGAAAAGGCCATCGAGACCATCGCCAACCTGGAAAAGCTCACCTCGCCGACCACATGGGTCAGCCCGAAGGGAGAGACGCCGCTGAAGCACCTTGCCGTCATCCCGGAAACACGCATGCCCTGGCGCGGCCATGTGGAGGGCGACAACATCGTTTACCACTGCGATCAGCCGCTTTCCCCGGAAGCGCAGGCGCACCTGAGGGCGATGGCATCGTCTTCCGGCGCGGACCTGTTCATAGACGCCGACGGCTGCGCCAGACTGACCGTTTCCCTGTATGGCGCGGAAAAGGTGCTCGATGTCTTCTCTGAAGACAACGTCGCCAGGATCACCCATCCCGATGAATCCGCCGCGAGGGCCCTGGGCAAGACCGGTCTGGAAGAGGCGAAACGCTATGTCTCGTCGCTGCTGCCGCATGGCGCGGCCCCTGCCGGGGGCGAAGCGGCATCCTTCGTCCTGCCGGACAGCCTGGAGGTCCGCACCGGCGGGAGCAGATACCTGTTCCGCAAAAAGCACTTCGAAGCCATGTTCGCCAACACGCCGGAAGCCGAGCGCCCGAAAAGCATCGGGGAGCTCCGCGCCGTCCTTGCCGCCCGCATCCGAAGGGGGAAGGCCATCCTTATGTCCGTCTTTGCCGGGAACGGGCACCGCTATGAGGCGACGCCCCGCAACATCGCCTGCGTCACGCTCGCCCTGCACGCCGGAACGGTCCTGAAGGGGGAATACAATGAACGGGGGGCGTTCTCCGTCGAAGACAACGACGGCAGGCTCTACCAGTGGCTCGACACCTGCAGGGAGATCTATCTGCGCACATCCACCCATGCAAAGGCGTACCATCACGACAAGGTGGACGGGCACATGAACATGCCGCGCGGGATCGACATCCCCGAAGGCATGGGCGGGCTCATGGGCGGCATGCGAACGCTCCATTACTTTACGCTCCCGCAGGAGCACATGATGGGCAAAAGGCGGCTCTACCTCAAATGCGAAACGTACGGCATCTTCCGCAGCACCATATCCCAGGCGGAGGAAGAAGCATCCCGTTCGCAGGGCATGCAGACGCGGCAGAAGCGCACCGGCGACACGCGCGAATCCATCAAGCATTGCCTTTCGCTGGCCACGGTGTTCAGCCGCATGGGGGCGAGCGAAGGCAACCGCAAGGAAAATTTCCCTTCCGTCGTCAACGACGCCATGAAGGCCGCGCAGGAAGAACTGGTCAGGGCAGGCATGCCTGAGCTGGCGGCCATGCTGTCGAAAGACGTCGGGGGCAGGGTGAACGGGGGGATACCCATGCTGATGGGCAACCTTGCGAAGGTCCTGGACGCCGCGCCTGCGAACAGCCCCGTGGTGAAGAAGATCCGCGATGATCTTCTCGATGCCGCCGTGGAGTACGCCGGGCAGCGCACGGGCGGGGGCGAAGCGAGGCTGGGCAATGAGGTCATGCTGGACATGCATGAGATCGTTTGAAAAAAACTGCCGGCAGCGCCGGGCCCGGGGTGTCCTTCAACCCCGCGTCTTTCGCCGCACCTTACCCTGAAAGCGGGCGGCGGCGCCTTCACGGGCAAGCGCCGCGGCGTTGCAGGCGCCTTCATGCTGAAGTTCAGGTTCCAGGGGTCCCCTGAAAAACACACAAAGAGCCGGACGGTGAACACATGCCGCCCGGCCCCTGCTTTTTTTGGGGGGACAGGTGCCGCGCCTTCTCCATCCCCCTCCGCAGCGTTCCCCGCACGCTGATAACCTCGTCCGTACTCCGGCACATAGCCGGCACGCAGCCCCGGAGCCTGGCATTCACCCGCCCGCCGCTGCCGGCGCACAGACAGAAAATCCGTGCGCAGACCTGTCACGGGCAAGCCTTTGGCGCAGGCGCAGCCTTATCTCCCGTGCCGTGCCGCCATCGGCCTGCGCTCCGTCCGGCAGTGCCGCAACGACATCGCAGGACAGCAAAGCGTCCCTGTCCGCTTCCATGATCTGCTTCGCCGTGATTTTTTCATCTGTGGCGCATTAACGCTTCTCCATGTTTATCCACAGAAAATACATGGACAGAATAATTAAGTGTTGACTAAAATAAAACATTCCGATATGATTAAGTGGTTGCTACATTATAATATCAACGCTTCCACACGGAATGTTGACAAAATGGAAGATACGCCATGAAGACAGCACGTTCCCTGTTTGCCCTTTGCACCGCAACATGCCTTGCCACTATTCCTTTTACGATTTTCGCAGAGCCTGCTGCAACCGGAAATGCTGGATCCGTTCAGAAGACAGAAGAACCAGCGCAGCCTTCTGTTCCTCCAGGTATGCTCACAGCCGAGCAGCAGGAAAAGCAGCGTGCCGTCATGCTTGAGTATCGGACCAGGATGGACGATCTGCGGGACAAGATGATGCAGAAGCAGATGGAACTGGACTATCTTGCCGGCAACCCGAACGTGAAGGCAGACGAGATCAAAGCCATCATTGCCGATATCGTGAAACTGCGCAAAGAATCCCGCGAAACCGGCAGGGAACTTCGCGCCAAGCTACGCGAAAACGGACTTGCCCTGTTCCCGCCGTCCGGCATGCAATGGCCGGTGCAATACGGTCCGAACGGCTATCCGGGCTACGTCCCCCGGGGAAGACCTTTCAGGACAATGCCGGGAGCAATGCCCCGTCCGCAAGGACCTTGGCCCGATGGATACTGGCAGGACAGAACTCCCATGCCCGGCATGTACTGGGAGGATGGACAGGATGGTTATGCTCCTGCCCCTGAAGCAATGGGGAACTAGGTCGTCATAGCACGATCCTGGTCGTTTCACCTTCAACAGATCCGGAGTCCATATGTTCCGCAAAACGGTCTCTCTTACGCTCTGCCTTTCCCTTTTCATCCTTTTTTTCAGTTCCATCATTCTTTATACCTGTCCGGACGGTGGCATTGCAGACTGGAGCAGCTGGACATGCTTTTCGCTGTCTAAAGGACCGTGGGAAGACATCCACACCACAAACGGTTTCCTGTTTCTGATCACGACCATCCTGCACGTATCGATCAATTTCGGCAGCATCGTTTCCTACCTGAAGATCCATACTGCACAAAAGGCTTTGCCCTTTGTCGTTTCTCTTTTGGCGTGCGGCATTGTATTCTCAGGAACGCTTTGCGGATGGCATCCTATGTCTGACGTTTTGAGCCTGAATACTTCCATCAAGGCCAAGCAGGTCGAAAGACTGGGTCGGCCTCCCTACCCGCATCCCGAGATGCATACGCTTAAGAAGTTTTGCTCATTCATGCGGTTAGATGTTGAAACTGTCGTGTCCGGACTTTCAGGCAAAGGGCTGAAAGGAAGCATAAACAGCTCGACGACCTTAAAAGAAATCGCCCAGGCCAACGGGTTGTCGCCGTATGATCTTTACAGGATCATCATTCAGGTTTCTGGCAGCACCGAAGAGCAGGTTCTTAATAACATGACATCTCAGCCGCGCAGGAATGGTGAAGGAAAAGGAAAGGGGAGATCGGCAGAATAAGTCCATCGGATGATTGTATCCGATGGAATGTGCGCTGTCAGTACGGTCAGCCGCTTTGCAGCACATAGGTCTTCAGCCCAATCAAAAGTTTCAGTCAGCTTTCATGGAGTTGAACATGCCAAAGCATTTCTTTCTGCTCGTGATCGTCGGGATACTGTTTTCCGTCGTGCACACTGCAGAGGCAATAGAACGGAGCGCATCTCCGGTTATCAATGCCCCCGGCATAGATGCCGGAACAAATGCCGGCAATGTTGCGTATGGAATGTCTCCCGTCTACCTGCATCGCCGCTTTCACCGCCAAGGACATCCGGCATCGTCAGGACCGCCTCTCGCTCTGACGGAGGAAATGGTCTGCCTTCCAGTCCCGGCATCCGTCCCTACCAGCCCGGCATACGGACCGATGGCGCCAGATTCGGCAGTTCGCTCAGACCGCAAATGTCACCTCAAGGACTGCCGCGATCAAAAGCTGGACATCCCGGGATGCGCCCCGGTGGTCCAGGCATGCATCCCGCAGGATACGATCTCTTAAGAAGCCCGAAAAGTTATCACCCCCGTTCGACTCATCCTCATCTGTACCAGCCCAGATCGAGTCGTCCGCAGATACGACAGCCAAGACTGAACGGGGCCCGGGCTGGAGGAAGACATTGGCATCGCTGACGCCAGGCGGTCCATCTCATGACAAGAATACTTCTTTCCGAGATGCCGTTGGGAGTTTTCTTTGGAGCAGCACTCATTTGAAACATGGAACATAGGGGGCTTCCCGCTGCAGAGATCAGTTATGGCCTGGCTGATCCCGATGTTCAAGGTAATATGCGATGATGCAATTTGTTTTTGCTTGTTTCCGCATCACCGGAAAAACCGTGATGAAAACGAAAGGAACCGGACGTTGACCGCAGTGACATATTCAGATAGCTCTAAGTCATCGCTTAATTACATTTGCCATGGGGTAAACGATGGAACTTGGCAGTCTGATAAAAATACTTGGAGATTCCACAAGATTTTTGATTTTTCAGCATCTTTTGGAGAGCAAGCATTGCGTCCGGTCACTATCCAGGAAGCTGGGCATCACGGAATCAGCCGTATCCCAGCATCTGAAGATCCTTCGTGAAGGGGGATTGGTCTACGGCGAGCGCTGCGGCTACCACGTGCATTATTTCCCTTCCCAAGATGCCGTGGACTTTTTGTCCGAAGGTATTTTTCAGATGAAAGAACGATCGCTCCGCTTAGACCGGGATACCAACGTATGCAATTGCGAGTTCAGGAGAAAACGTGATGAGCATAATTGCTGACCTGTTTTTGACTTTTGCCAAGATCGGCTGTTTCACCTTTGGCGGCGGATACGCCATGATCGCCCTCATCAAAGATGCCTGCGTCGATAAAAAGCAATGGATCACCCATGACGAAATGATGGATACCACCGTGGTCGCAGAATCCACCCCCGGTCCCATGGCCATCAACTGCGCAACATTCGTCGGATACCGGCAGGCAGGTATGCTTGGAGCAACGATAGCCACGCTCGGCATAGTCCTTCCCTCGTTCCTCATCATTTTCCTCATCTCCTGTTACCTGGAGCATTTTCTGGAGATCGGCTGGATAGCAAGCGCATTCCAGGGGATCAAGATCGCCATTGGCATATTGATCCTGAATGTCGGCTGCTCGATGCTGAAAAAAATGAAGAAAAAGCTGTTTTCCTATGCCATCATGGGCTGTTCCTGCGCTGCCATGCTCGCCATCGATCTCTTCTCATTGCCTGTTTCCGCCATTGCCGTGATGCTCATGGCGGCAGCGGTCAGCCTTTCTGCCTTTACGGTCAAGGATATGTCCCATAAACGCGGAGCGGAAAAATGATCTGTCTCGAACTGCTCTGGGGCTTTCTCACGGTAGGGCTGTTTTCGTTTGGCGGTGCTTACAGCGCGATACCCTTGATCAGGGATGTCGTCCTGTCCTACGGCTGGCTGAATGATGAGATGCTGACCTATATGATCGCGGTCAGCGAGAGCACGCCGGGGCCGATCATGGTCAACTTGGCAACGTACATCGGAAGCAGCCAGGCCGGCCTTGTGGGGTCGATTCTTGCTACAGTTGCGGTCGTCCTGCCTTCGTTCATCATTATCCTTCTTGTCATGGCCTTTCTAAGAAAAACGATAAGCAATCCATACGTGCAGGCGATCCTGCGGGGGCTGAAGCCATGCCTGATCGGGTTGATCATCGCGACAGGAACATACATGGTTTTTGAAAACATCGTCATAACTTCACCAGGTTATGACGTCAGCATAAAAAACGTCATCGTGACTGCACTTATTTTCATGCTGCCCTTTGCGTGCATGAAATTCCTTGATAAAAAAATATCGCCGATCCAGCTTCTCATCGCATCGGCATTGATAGGCATGGTCACTTACTAGAAAACAAGGTTGCCCTGCCTCCGCAGCGCCCCCGGCACGCTGATAACCTCGCCCGTACTTCGGCACATATCCGGCACGCTGCCCCGGAGCATGGCATTCACTAGCCTGCCGCCGCTGCCGGCGCACAGACGGAAAATCCGTGCGCAGACCTGTCACGGGCATGCCTTTGGCGCAGGCGCAGCCTTATTCCCCATGCCGTGCCGCCATCGGCCTGCGCTCCGTCCGGCAGTGCCGCAGCGACATCGCAGGACAGCAAAGCGTCCCTGTCCGCCTCCATAGCTGCGGGCCCGGCGTTCGAATCGCCGCGGGCGCACCATATTCCGCATGAAAGAAGCCGCCCTGGGGGCGGCTTCTTGATAAACGGCAGGTGAGGCAGGTTTTCCGCTTCCTTCAATTGTGCTCAGAGCAGGGTCAGCTTACGGCCAAGATCCCGGCAGGCTTTAAGATCCTGGGGGAATTTTTCCTCCCGCATTTTTCTTTTGTGCTCCGGATCAAAAATGCTGCTCATATATTTTGAATAGTCAGTAAACTGCATGGTGTCCGTGATTGCCAGAAATTCGCCTGGCCCAAGCAGTATCCTGCTCATCGTATCCGCATAATGCTTGAACAGCCTGTTGTACCCCAGCGGTTCAAGCAGGTTGTCGGTCACATTCATGGTCAGGATCAGTCCGCTCGCTATGTTTCTGGCGAGTTTGCTTGGCTGCTTCATGCTGTATGTATAATTCATGAAGAGCAGCCGTTCGAGGAACGCGATGGCGAATGAATCAAGATTGCCGAAATACACGGGGCTTCCGACAAGAATCACATCCGAATCCATCGCTTCTTCAAGGATGGGGCGCAGATCATCCTTGACGATGCATATGGCAGCATTGTTCTCATGCCGCTTACAGGCAAAGCAGCTGACGCAGCCGGTGAATTTCAACCCCATGAGATGCACCAGCTTCGTTTCAGCGCCTGCAGATGCCGCCCCTTCCAGAGCGCTTTGCAGAGCCATGGCGGTATTCCAGTTTTTCCTTGGACTCGCATTGACAGCCAGAACTTTTTTCATTCTTCCTTCCTCCGCCTTCTCGGAATAACGGCATAAACGTCAATGCCAACACCAGCAGCCTGCCGGGCAGGCAGTCAGCGCCTACGCAGGATTGAAACGCGTACGGGGCTGTCTGCAGCGGGGACAGCGCCAGTCTTCCGGCAAATCCCTGAATGGCGTACCGGCAGGGATGCCGTGTTCCGGGTCGCCTTTTTCCGGGTCGTAGGCATAGCCGCAAACCGGGCAGACGTATCTGCCGCTGCCTTCCTGCATCGTCAGCGGTTCGGGCGGAATCACCGCCGGCGGCGCATCAAGGTTGACGACGCGCCGGGCTTCCAGATTTTCATAGCCCAGTGGCGTATGCGTGGAGCAGTAAACCGTCGGATGCTCGCGGATGAACGCGCGCACATTGTCCAGAGTCTCCCGTGCCGCGTCCATATCTTCGTTGGCGATGGAAAGCTTGTTCTCATAGAGGCCTTCGTCCGAATAGGTGACGTCGCCGTGCATCATGTAGAACAGCCCGCCGGTTTCAGCAATGATGATGCTGTTGCCGGCGGTATGCCCCCGCGCCCGGATGAAATAAACGCCATCGGCTATTTTTTCATGGGCCGGGAAATGAAAATACGGACCGTCCTTGTAAGCAACGCGTACGACATTGCTGCCGTCAAGTTTCAGGGCGTCTGCGTCCTCCCGGGAAATGTAGATGGCAGCGTTGGGGAAACTGCGTAATTCGCCTGTATGGTCAGGATGCTTATGCGTGACAAGTATCTTGGAGACCTGTTCAGGCTTGTAGCCCAGATCGGCCAGGGCGGAAACATAGTCCTTTATCCTGCGCCCCAAAAAGATGGAGGCGTCTTGAGTGGGCACGGCGTCCGGGGTTTCTGCCGGCATTCCCGTGTCCACGAGGATTACTTCATGCCCTGTGTCGATCAGAAAATTCTGCAATGAAGAGCGGTAACGCACATTCGCGTCAAATTTTTCCGTGCCCTCTTCACCGCCCATGAGAAAAGGCTGGGCCATAAAGCCTTTTTCGTACAGTTTTACTGCCTTGATCCGCATATGAGGTCTCCCGTTTGAGGTTTGGATGTCCTGGGCTGCTGCTTTAAAGGGCGCTGACGCCGCCATAGCCATGGTAAAATCTGCGGCGGCTGCCGCGCTGGCGACCAAAAACGTCCTGCGTTTCATGACGGTTCTGTGACACGGCAAGGGTACTGCTGCCATGAAATCCCACGGGACTTAAAAACGTCTTCCAGACGCCGCGCATGCTCGCTTTCTTCATCTATGGTGCTTTCGATGCACCGGGCAAGAACCTCTTCTCCTGCAGCACGGACCTTGTCAGCCATTTCCTGCAGCTGTGGACCGGCCTGGCTTTCCAGCCTGTAAAAATTGACAACCATGTGCCAAAAATCTTCTTCCCCTGCTTTGGCCTTGCCAAGCATGGCCCCGTACATGCCTCCGTGGAGGGAATCCTCTGCGGCGTTCTTCATAAGGGCGTCAAACAGATCGTCATAACCTTTTTCCCTGGCTATCCAGGCGAGGACATAATACATGTTGCTGCCCGATACCTCGCCATTGTGCATGCGCTTGATGATGTCGCCGAACTGCGAATGTTCCGCGTAGTTATGGATGGACACAGAACCTCCCTGCATTGTTTTTACAGATAGCTGACCATAGAGTATTTTGAGTATAAGTGAATACGATAAGCCAGGGAAAGTCAATTTAATAAATATAAACTTCTTCAATAAATTGAGTTAATCAGGAAAAACTCAACTTACCGCAGATACGGCTTCAAGGCTTCCGGGGCGCTGTCCAGCAGGCAGGCGATAAAATCATCAGTGGGCATGTCGGCATACTTTGTCAGCCATTCCGGATAGATGTTTATGAGCCCGACTACATACACGCGAAGCTGAATATCCAGATCGGCAGGGAGCTTTGCTGTCCCGCGCTGCTGGCAGATATGCAGGCTCATTATCCTGCAGCTGCTCTCCGCAATATGGTTCAGAAACGAAAACTGGCCATGCGTGTTTTTTATGAGATTGAGTATGACATCCCCGTGGCTTTTGTAAAATTCGAGGTAATCTCTCATGGCATCGCAAAAGGCATAGTCGCGTGAACCGATGCCCGCCATGAGTGCTTCTGTTTCGGAATTATGCCACTTCAAAATCAAATCTTCTTTATTTTTAAAATGATTATAAAAAGTTTGCAGGGACAGCCCGCTGTCCTCCACTATGCGTTTTGTCGTAATTTTGTCTGTATCCGTATGTGTTGCCAAATGGAGAAACGTTTCAATAAAAATTGTCTTGGCAGAGCGCTTTTTCATACTATCCTCCATATCATTTCCCTCCCGGCATGTTACATGGTGAAACTATTCCTTGCAATTCCTGTCCTGGGCGTGGGGAGACCTGCGCCTGCCCGTGCGCACTTCCCTGTTCAGGCTGATGTGCGCTGACGGTTTCGGCGATGGGGTTCATGCTGTTTCTCCCCGGCAGATGCAGCTGAGCCGTGCAAAAAGAATAACGCCAAATTTTCAGCTAGTGAGATGTGTTTTAAGAGGGATGATGCATGGATGGGGAGCCTTGCCCGGAGCCTCAGCAGACGCGCCTCCGCCCTCCCGCCGCCCATGGAACGCGCGGGGCAAACGGACAGCAAAAAAGCGCCCGCGCAGAGGGCGGCTCCGCGCAGGCGCTTGGTGGTCGGGGCTCAGTATGGCTGACGCTTAATCGTCATCATCGTCAATTGGACGCTCAAGGTAACAGACGATGATTTTCATGATGTCTTCAAGCACCTCGGGATTCGTTTTGCTTTGCTTCATCCATTCCTGGGTGTACGGCGAAGGAGAATTTCCGAGGTATTCAAGACAGGCATCGGCGTCTTCCAAATCCTCATCGCTTTGAATGAGGTCTTCATAGATGTCATCGTAATCGACCACTGACAATTGCGGTTCAGGCATAACCATATCCTCCGTAAAAAGCATGCGCATAAAGGAGAAAAGCATGACGCTCCAGCAATTGGCAGCGCAGCGCGAAGCGTTGTTCAGGGCGATATGCCGGGGCGTCCTGACCGTGAAGGCCAAAGACACGTCCGTGACATACAAATCAAACAAGGACATGCGCGGCGCACTTGCCATGCTGGATGAAGGAATATCCCTTCCTGAAGGCAAAGGCAAGGTAAGACGCATCGTTGCTTGCGGAGATGACGGCCTGTGACGGAAGGCATCAGACGCAGAACCGGCGCTTTCATCGGCATGTGCCGGAACAGGCCGCGGCCGGGGACGCCGCCGGCATCGTGGCCGCGCGTGCCGCCCGCCTGGAGGAAAAAATAAGAAACTACGGCTGATGATTCAGACCTGATGAACGGAAAGCCTGTCAAAAGTGCTGTTGAAGAATAGCAACTTTTTATTATTGCGGAACTGTCTTCAATATTTCAATCCTTGCATCCTTTACAACTTCCGCCATAGTCTTTTGCCTGAGCTTTTCTTCAAGAGTCAGTTCCAGTTCTGCAAGTTTGCCTGCCATGGCTGCATGAATATTCCTGCCGATGGGGCATGCCATGTTCGGATGCTCATGGAAATGAAACAGCCCATCTTCGCTGACACATTCCACAGCCTTGTAAATGTCCAAAAAAGTTATTTCTTCAAGAGACTTCGCGAGTACTATGCCGCTTTTCCCTCTGCTGGATTTGATAATGCCTGCATCTTTCAGCTGCCCCATGACTGTCCTGATGATGACCGGATTGACCCCAACGCTTCCTGCAAGGAATGCGCTGGTAACAGTTTCGCTATTCCTGAAGTAATCGATGCAGGTAATGATATGCGCTGCTATGGTGAAACGGCTGGTGATTTGCATGGAAGCCTATTGGAAGCGGCATGACGGTAAGCTGCCATGGCCGCTTTCCCAGTTGTTGTTTATGCGCGGACCACGGATATGCGTTGTTGAATGTGTCCGCCTTTTTCTATTTCGTCAACCATGGCGATTGCGTAATCGGCATAGCTGATGATGCTCTCGCCACGTTCATTAAGCTTGAGTTCTTCTCCGGCAAGGATGTATTTGCCGCTTTTTTCGCCGTCAGCCTGAAAATCTCCGGCAGGACTGATATACGTCCATTTCACATCGCTGCGGGCACGTAGTTCAGAAAGGGCTTTTGCCATTGCGGAAGCAAGCGGTTTGAAGGCATCTGGGAAATCAGAAGTTTCTGACACGGTCATGGTATGTTCAGGATTGACATAAAGGCTTCCGGCACCGCCTACGACAAGCAGCCGTGTTTCTGTTCCGGAAAGAGTGTCGCAAAGATGCTTCAACGAGGCACTGTGAAGAGGAAGCACTTCCTCCGTCCACGCTCCAAATGCATCGACTACGGCGTCAATCCCCTTAAAATCTTCACTGCTCAAGTCAAACAAATCCTTCTGTATGTACTGTGTCGCCTGAGTATTGTTTTCTCTGCGGCCAAATGCGGTGACTTCAAATCCTCTGCTTACGGCTTCCGAGATGATTTTGTTTGCTGCCCTGCCATTGGCCGCAACTACTGCAATTTTCATGGGTAATCCTCCAAACGAAGTAAGGGTTAGGGACAAATCAGTCCTTTGAGATGTCATATATTTTATTACATGATAACCTGTCAATAAGTTTATTACAAGATTTTTATCAGATAAATATTCTCGGGCCTGACTCACATAACTACTCGGGAAGACAAGTAAAACATAAAAAACAGGCAGGATGCATATATGCCGCGCAGCCTCGGAGTCGAAATCACCATAGGAGCCGTCCTCGCTTCCTCGGTCATGTCGTCGCTGGGAGGCGTGGCGCAGAAATTCGACGGGCTCAACGGCAAGATTAAGGCCGTGGGACAGACAGCGGCTGTCACGGGCAAGGCGCTCGAACTTGCCGCCAGGAAGGCGGAACTGGAATCACGCGCCGCCGCTGGCGAGCAGGGGCTGGAAAAGCAGCTGGCGCGGGTCAGCGCCCAGTACGCCAAGGCCGCGCGGGAAGCATCAAGATACGGCAAATCCGTCAAGGGACGGGAAGCGTCGCAGCGCAAGACCAACGCCGTCCGCATCGCACCAGGCCGTCCCGGTGCGGGTGACGCCTCCGGCACATCTGCCCCCGCTCCCCCGCGCGGGATTTCCGGCTCCGGGCATGGTTTTCCGCCGTTCATCCGGCTTGACGGAATTGCTTCCGCTTTGGTAGCGTTTTGGGGGAGTTAATGAACTGAAATGCAGCGAATGAAAGCGTTGTGGATTCGGAAAACATGCCCGAGCGCCGGCGAGGGCAGGGAGAACATCATGAAGCATTTGACCGTTGCCTGTTTTCTGGCCTTGCTGCTGTCTGCCGGGCCCGTTTTTGCGGCGGCAGCCACAGCGCCCGTTGACGACGTCAACAAGGCGAACATTTTTCTCAACAGCTTTGAAAAGGAGGTCGAGCGCGCCCAGGGCGCTGACAGCGGGCGCTACTACAACAAGCAGGAAGCGCTCAGCCGCGTCAAGCGCCTTTCGGAGCAGTACCCGGACGACCCCAAAGTGCAGGCCATGGTCAGGCGGGCGAGCGTCATTCTGATGAAGAGCAAGGGCGACTACATGGAGATTACTCCGGACATGCTCGCCTACAAGCGGAACGAGGCCGAGCTGCGCGAGCGTTTCAGGTCGCTGAACCAGTCTGCGTGGGCGGAGCAGATCCGGCAGAAATCCCCCATGACCAAGGTTTTTCCGGCGGCGGAGCCCGAATCTGTGGACGTGCGCGACTACATTGACAAGCATGTGCTGCTTGAGGACGTGCGGTATCCGGCCAATGAGTTTGTGGGCGCGACGGGCGAATACATTTATGTGGGCAAGCCTTCGTCGGGCTATTACTTTGTTTCCATGCAGGGGCGGCACTGGGCCGGGCCGTACGAGGCCATCCGCCGCTACCGCAGCATGGTTGACGCCAGCCTGGGCGACAACATCAAGTTCAGCGTGCTGGGCCGGATCACCGGGCTGGTGATGGAATCTCCCGACGCCTCCGACGACAAGCGCACCCCCGTGGCCTGGGGCTGGGTTGTCGAGCCTGAGATGCTCTACGCCGGCGAACGCGTGCTGGCCATGTACGATGCCAGGCACGAGAATTCAGGGTTTTTCTTTGGCGAAGAACAGGTGGAAGGCATAAAGGAGTCCTGGTACACGGTGAAATCCATACCTGATGACGTCGGCCCCAAGCGCCTGATGGAGATCTTTGCCACCGCCATCAAGGAAAAAAACTACAAGCTGTACCAGCAGTGCATCAGCCCCGTGCGCGGCGACACCGACGTGGGCAGATCGCTGGAGCGCTACCACTGGGACCTGCATCAGGCGCGCTTCCAGAACGAATATGTGCACGCCGTGTTTGACGAGCCGCAGATCACGGTGCTCAAGGGCTTTGACGAAGGCAATGATCTGGAAAGCTACTTTCTCAACGCCAGCCAGCGCGAGCAGCTGCATAAGATGTCCGGGGAGCGCGAGGAAATGGCCATCGTCATGAGCCGCGCCTACGAAGAAAACGGCAGGCAGCGCGGCTCCAGAAACCGGCACGAGCTGCGCCGCAAGGGCAATGGGCGCTGGTATGTAAACACCTACGACGTGCGCTTTTAGCCTGACGAGAGGAAATTATGAAATCATTGCAGCATCTGTACGCAGTTTTGCTTGCCGTTTTCGCCGTGCTTGCCATGCCCTGCGCCTCCCTGGCCGACGAGGCCAAAAACCCCCTTGCCGCCCCGGCCGGCGGGAGCAAGGACACCCATGCCGCCCCGGTGAAAGGCAGGGAATACGCGAAGCAGCGGGCGGTCGCGTTTGCAACGGCATTCAACGAGCTTTCAAACTGCATCATTGATAAGATGCCCGGGGAAGGCGAGGACTGGGAAGGCTCGGCCTGGATACCGGACATGATGTACCTTTGCGAACCCAAGCTCGCCGCGTTTGAAACGACGCGCATCGATCTCGGCCTTGCGCCCAACCTCCAGTGGGACAACAGTCAGGAGGAAAAAAGCATCACGGAGCAGGCCGCGCTCATCGACAGCTTCCACCAGCCCATCGTCAGGATCTTCAACTTTCTGATACGGGGGCTTGCCAAGGACAGCAGCGCCCGCAAGGCCATGACCGCCCACTACCTGCTTTTGAAATGGTACGATCAGAAAGGGGAAAACTATAAGAAGTCGCTGACAGAGATGGACAAGCTGCTCACGGAATACTACACGCAGAGGCAGAAGGGCAGGATGGTTGACGGGCATTTTGAATGCAGTTCGAGCACGATGCGCGCCATGGAGAGCACCGTGAAAAAGCTGGCC
>Ga0208297_1000421_pt1 | contig 89341 bp, 87 predicted proteins | sample LMS_cellobiose_e_FD_187367 | JGI IMG/M metagenome (GOLD analysis project Ga0208297, IMG submission 187367) | Rumen-fistulated moose microbial communities from Alaska, USA - LMS_cellobiose_enrichment (SPAdes) (version 2) | ecosystem: Host-associated > Mammals > Digestive system > Stomach > Rumen... | reverse complement strand
GCTCGTCCGTTTATCGTGATTGTCGTGACCGCACGGCCATTGACGGTAATCTTTCCGTCCTCATCGACCGTCACACCGGGAAGCCCCTTCAGGAACTCCGCCCAATCGGTCTTCTCTTTTTTCGTGGCAATGTTCATGACGACTACGTTCTCGCCATATTTCTTCTGCTCCGGAGAGCCATCCTTGACCACGGTAATGTTTTCTATATCAAAAGGAGAAATGGAGTTGAAAGCCGCAGCATCTTCATGCGGCACGCCGTCGATGACATAGATAATCTTACGGTGTGTGGGCTTGATGACAATCGACGAATCGATGGGAGTCAAAGGCTTCAAGGGAGTGAATGACCCCGTGACAGAAAACACAGATGGCGATGTGGTGATGGCGTGGACCGTAATGGCATTGCGCCCAGAACCCTTCGTGGTAATCTTGTAGTCCCGGATGGTCCTGTCCTTGAGCTGGGAGCCGTCGAAATTCTCCACGGTCTCATTGTCGATGATATAAATGGTCTGCTGAGCACGCAGTGTCCATGCTCCTATCAGCAGGAATATGGAAAGAAGTATTATCTTTTTCATGGGTGATCTTCTTATTTGTTCAATGCAACGAGATTAAAGGATTTGCCCCCATCCAGCGGTGTCAGGATGTACGAGGCAGTCTGCCCATCGGGGAAATGGGCGGTCATCACAAACCCGTCCCCAACGGGCTTGAATTCCAGGTTCTCGGCTTCCGCCGGGTTGAAGTTGGATAAAAAAGCTATCTGTTGAATCAATTCAGTATAGTCATTCTGCGGAGTCGGAGGAATGGTCGGACTATCCGGCTTGCGCGTAAACAATACCACCGCGGTAATCGCGGCAGCAACCCCCGCCAGAGAAAGGCCCCAAGTGTAGAATGGGCGCACCTTTACGGGTTTTACCATCCGGTCATACTCGTCACCGGCTTCCGGCAGTTCATGAAGATCGATGGGCCTGACAGCCTGTATCATCTTATATACCGCCATCTCCTCCTCATCGGCAGGAGGCGTAGTGGCAAAGGAGGCGGCAAGCTCCTGTTCCTGTTCGCAGGTGGTTTCTGCGTCCAGATACAATCTTATCAAGTCTTTCCGGTCCATTGTATTACTTCGTGTTAAAGGTTTTCATCAATTCTTGTCTTGCTGCTGATAGGGTTGTTTTCACGCCGCCCTTCGTCCTTCCTGTTATGGCAGCAATCTCATCCAGGGAAAGCCCGGTGGCACGTAACTGCAAGAGCCGTCTTGTGCCTGCAGGGAGTCTTTCCAGCGCTTTGTCAGCCATCCTTTCAGCTTCGGATTGCTCTATCTGCGAGGAAGCATCCCTGCCATCCGAAAGCCATTCAGGATACACCCCGCTTCTCACGGGGCCTTTCTTGCGCCATAGCGAAATGCAACTGTTCTTGGTAGTAGATACAGCCCAGGCCTCGGCACTGCGAATCTGTACACCGTCACGTCTTGCCACCCAAAGCCGCAGCAGCACATCCTGCACCACATCCTCCGGATCTCCGTCCAGCCGGGATGCACGGAAGAATTTCAGTGCTGTCGCCAGGACTTTGGGCCTAATCTCTGTGAGTTCTATTTCAAGCGTTTTATCCATACTTCACAGACATAGACGCAAAAACTGCAAAAAGTCAAGTAAATTTAGCAACTTTTTTTCATCCGTGCCGATGTCAACAGGAAAGCGGTCAAAGCCAGTTCGCTCCGCTAAAGCTGCGCTCACTCGCTTTGGTTTCGTCCTCCGGGGCACTGTCGCGCCCCTCCGAACTCCACTTGTGGCAGCTCCACTGCGAGACTCTTCCCGCCGCGCCAAGGCGCTTTGGTCAGAGACTCGCGGCCGTTCCGCGCCCCGGCTCCGCCGGTCCGTATGCGAAGGGCATCACAAGAGCCAGCGACGTATCTATTCCAGCGGTAGTGCAAGGAAGCGGTCAGCCTGCGGCTGGTTTATCCCCACCCGGTCGCTGCGCTCCCTCCCGCCCAATAAAAGAAAAGCGGTGTGCAAGACTGTGCCGGAGCAAGTCCGTCACAGACTTGCACCCTGTTGTCCCCCCGGCCCCCAGGGGAGGATAATCACCCGGGAGCCGCAGTGCCAGCGCGACCGGCAGTGCCCGTATCCCGCTTTCCATAACATAATCCCATCGGAATTGTGTAACAGCCGCCAGAACCGGCATCTCCCGCTCGAAGGGCATCAATTATTGATGGGTCAGAAGCCCGCAAAAACGGCCTGCAGGGCGTCTGATTACACAATTCGGATTATGTTAAGGACGCTCCGTCGTCAAGGTGCGAAGGTCCTACCTTCGAACTCCCGGGTGAGGCGGCGGCAGGAGAGGGCCTGGCGGCAGTGGCCGGCTTGCACCCGGCCCTTTGCCAGCCCCGCACCGGGCAGAGGAATTGGGGCCCCGCGCCCCCCAATTCCTCTACCTCGGTGCCGCTCCGCATCAGCGTCATCAATATTCAAACGGCATCATCCGCATTAACCTCAGTGCAGTGCGAGTATCCTGCCGCCTTATGCCCTTCGGGCGGGTCGCGTAGGCTGTGACTCCTTGTGGCCTGACAAGCAGTCCACAAAGAGTCAAGAGCCTTCGCTCCGCGGTAAGCCTACGGCTTGTTATACCTGGCCGCTATTCCTCCACACCTCCGCCGGGGTGAACCCCGCCGGAAGTGTTCCGGGCGTCCAGGAGGCAGGCGTTCCGCCTGCTGGCGCAGACAGTGCCAGTCATCGCTCCAGGGCATCAAGACCTTCGGCCTCGCAGCCCCTCCGCGCTGCCAGCCACAGACTGCGCCGGTGCCCCCGCATCAGCGATGTTGGCGTCATACTTCTGTTCGAGGGACAGTGCCTGTTCGCGAAGACCGTCGTACCCCGCATCACCGTCATCTCGCGCTCACTCCTTTGGGCCGTTCCGTCCCAGACCCCGGAGGGAGTCTGCCCACCCGCAGCACCGGTCTTTGTCGGCGGCCGGGAGCCTAAGGTCTCCCGTCCGTGGTCCCGCCAAAGCCCGCTGCATCCCCACGCTGCCAGACACCCTCCGGGGCCACGCTCCACTCGCTTCGCTCGTTCCGCGCCCTATGGCACTGGCAGACTCACAACCGCCACCCACAACCCCACACACACTCCCGGCAGTTGTGAGACTGCCAGCACCATAGGCCCCCAAGAAACCCACGCCCCAACGACATCAAGGAAAGAGACGTCGTGCCCCGCCCGATGGGGAAAAAAAGGGTATAAATATATACAACGGGAGGCAGCGGCTTGCGCCGCTGCGGGTGCTGGTATCAGTGTGCTCCAGGTGGCGTAAAATAGTATGTAACTTATTGAAAATAAATTTGTTATTCTCGTGAAAAATCACTATCTTGTATATTAAATAAAACGCATTGGGTTATGCTAGTTGACAATGAATTTCTACATAGAGTTGAGCAGGACATCTTCCACCAGGTGGCCCAGTACCTCAAGCATCAGAAAGAGTATGTGTTATCTCCCTCCATCTACGTAAATACCCGGTCCGGCCGTGTGGTGATGGGTGATCGTCCGGACTGGAAATGCTTCGGTAGCGAGCTGGCTCTGGTGCTCTGCACGCAGTATGAAGGCCACCAGGTCGCTGACACCAAATACATCCACAAGTGGGTGTGGAAAGACCTCTTCGCGCATTGTGAAATCTGGAAATAAGGAGGATTGCTTATGTATAGCCAGTTGAATATGTGGAGGCAGCTCGTGAATGCCATCGAGGAGAAAGTCTCGGAGTACTGCAATGAGGCAGACCTATGGGAACCTGGCACCCAACTTTGGACCAATGCTGGCACCGGCGATGTGGTCCTTGGTGACAAACCAGATGAGCCAAACTTTGAAGGATGCGATGTAGAACGGTTCACATGCCATGACGGGAATGGAGACCTGATGCCCGACTTGGATTTTATAGAGGATTATGCTTATCAATGGTTTGATTTCCGCCAGTTGTAAGACTGTTGTCCCTTAGAATGTCCCTATTTGCTTACTTTGAGCCCAAGAGTTGTAAACGCCGACCCCTTACCCTATAATAACTATGAACTATGCCCAGGTATATACCTTCCATGCCCTTCGAGGACTGTTATGGTTCGGTCGGCGACCTTACTTATTATCACCGGCACGGCAAGTGCTATTTTCGTAAACGTTCTGCTCCAGCTTTCCCAGGGACCCTGCTGCAGATGGAGCACCAGAGAGTACACCTTCGCGCCCTGGCCGCCTGGAGGGAATTGTCCTGGGATACGCAGAAGTTGTGGAACCGGTATGCACTGCCGGTAATCAGTCACAAGCCTCCATTTGACAATAAGGCTGGCATCAGTGGCCAGAACCTCTTTGTGTCCGCATACCACGGTTTCGCGCGGCTCGGTGTAGAGCACGTGCCGGAGCCTTGTCCCTGGGAAGGATTCCCGCCATATGCTTTGCAAGACGTGCGTAGTGTAATGGTTGAGGAAGACGTACTCCTGTTGGACCTCGGTGTTTGGATGGATGAGAATGTGGAGGACAACCGCTACCAGATTCTCGCTCGCATCCAGCTTGCAAAACCTGGCGGAGGTCTGAATGCCGGCAAGATGCGGTCAATTCTTGCACTTCTTCCTTGTCCGTCAGGAGAATCAACTGTCTCTTTCGGTCTCGTCAACTATATTGAAAGATGGCATCTGGATCTGCCTTCTTATACGGTCCACATTCGGCATGTATTGCTGGACCGTCGCACCGGGTACAGGAGCCAGTACATACAAAACTCTTTCGACATTATCCTCCCTTAAATGGGAGGATTTCTATCTAAAGTTATACTTTAAATAGCATTGTTTAAGTGATTGTGTTTGAATATTCAAATACTTTTACTATCTTTGTTGTCAGAGAGTTAAAACCTCTCACCTTAACCTAAACTTGAACTATGATTGCACTTCCTTCCATTGCTTTCGAGGGCTTCTCGGGCTCCGCTAAGGGTGTAACGGCCAGAAGGGTCGGCGGCCGGAACATCCTTAGCGTGAAGTCCCGCCCGACCGGAGCCACCACCAATGCCCAGGTGGTCCGTCGTGCTTCGATGTCCAAGATATCCAAGTCCTGGAAGCAGCTCACCAACGAACAGATGCGGGAGTGGGACCGTCTGGCGGAACACACCTCCGGCCAGTCCGCCTTCGGCCAGAAGGCAGAACTCACCGGCATGAACCTCTACATCCGTCTCAATGTCAACAGGGCAATGGCAGGCGAGGCGCTTCTTTCTACGGCTCCGGAATCCACGGTTGCCGTTCCTAACGTCGAATACACCCAGATTGCCGTCACCCCTGAGCTGGTGGCCATCACCGGCATCAAGCACCAGGCCAGCCCCTACAAGCTGGTGGTGAAGATGTCTGCTGGCCAGTCGGCCGGTATCTCCAACGGCTGGAGCAAGACGGTCATCATCACTCCTGGCATCGAGGATGACTGGGGAGAGGCAGACGTGACCACCCTTTACCTGAAGACCATCGGCGTGGAGCCGGTGCCTGGCCAGAAGGTGTTTGTTGAGTCCTACTGGATGGATACCTCCACCGGTTTTGCTGGTCAGCCTGTTCAGGACTCCGTCATCGTAACCGGCGAGGCTCCTCACGGACAGCGCGTGAAGGTCACCATGAACAACCTTGATCCCACTGAAGAGAATAATGTATCCGCCATTGACGTGGACTTCTCCACGGGGGCTCCTGTGGCGCAGTTTAATGCCGTTTGCCTTGGCCACAGCAATGTTGCATCCTCCATCGTCCATCTGGATCGGGAACTGCCTGCAGAAGTGATCGGTACCGGTATCTGCCTTGGCCGTTCAAACGGTCCTGACGGGAAGATTGTTGCCCAGTCCTACATGGTGTGGGTTCGTAACTACTACGGCAAAGCTGATATGACCTTCGCACATCGTGGTGGTTACTACGTGGCCAATACGGAGTGCTTCGGTGCCGGTGTCATGTATTAACCTTCAAACTGAAAAGCTATGTTCAACAGTACAGGAAATAACTTCGGCGCCGGCCAGATCTCCTTCAAGGATTACCAGGCAGAGAACTACGTAGTCCTGAATTCCAAGTTCTCTTTTGACCCCACGAACGCAGACTACCAGGCCTGTGAGCAGCTGGAGATTTATGTGCCGGACCTCAGCATAGACCGCAGTGCGGTGGGTGCAGTATTCATCCGCTTTGTCGAGGACCAGCACTGGTCTTGGGGAGATTCCGTCTATGACGGAGGCTCTATCCTCAAGTCTTGGGTGAAGGACAAGAATACCATCGTGATTGAGAAGCAGCCCTGGTTTGACCAGAACGGTCCTCTCATCATCTACATCCTGACGCTCTACCCGCAGCTGAACCAGGGGGTCAACACCATCAAGGGAACCCAACAGCGTCTGACTGTCACGACAGAGGGTGATTACCTCCGTTTCGGATACGAGACCTTTGTGGTGGTGTTCGAACACTGGGCGTTCATCCACATGTTGATTTCCGGATGCACCTATGCTTACAGGGAATCTCTCTGGGAGGCTACACTGGAAGAGTTGCCTGCAGACATTACGGCAGATGTCCCGATCTGCGGTGGCGGCAACCAGTTCCACCCCGAGTGTGACGGAATGGCAGAAGCCCACATCGAGAACCGGGTGTTCAGCAACCAGCGCCGTGTGATGGGATTCTGGGACACTGGACACGATCCGTTTGTATATGCGTTCCTGGTCCGCGATAACAACGCTTAATGACTATGGCCCAAAAGAAGAAAATAGAACTCACGCGCCTGCAGGGCATCATTGCTGTGGCCAGCTTCAGCAGTGGCGTCATCATCGCCTCCGTGTGCCTTTTCTTCATCCCGCCGCTGGGAGAAATTGCCAGCTCTGCGATATCCATCGTCTCCGAGCTCCTGGTTCTCTGCGGCGCCATCCTGGGAGTCAAAGCCAGCTATGATGTCAAGTTCCGGAAGTTCGAGGCTGAACTCCGAGACGTCCGTGAACACGAAATACAACCTAATTCCTAAACTTACCTATGAAACCCTCCGCCATTCTCGCTTTCGCAATTCTTCTTTCCGCTTGCGGTGTTGCCCGGCCCGTTCTGGAGTCGGACAACACCAAGGTGGAGGTGAAGACAGTGATTGAGCGGATGGTGGATACCGCCTACGTAGAGCTGCCGGTCATCGTGGAGAAAGTGGCCACCCTGGACACCGCCTCCGTACTGGAGAATAAGTACGCCAAATCGGCCGCTTCGGTCTCCGGTGGAGTACTTACCCATTCGCTGGAGACAAAGCCCGTTAGGGAGCCCGTGAAGGTCGAGAAACAGATTGTTTATCGCGACTCCACCATGTACCGGGACCGCATTCAGACTGTCACCGTTGAGGTTGAGAAACCTCTTACCGGATGGCAGCAGGCAAAACTCCGTGTCGGCGGGTTCTGCTTCTTCCTGGTCCTCATTGCCGGACTATACCTTATTATCTCTTTCATCCATAACCTTAAACCTTAACAACTATGAAGTACATTCCTTCCATCGCCTTCGAGGAGATGAGCGGCAGCGCCAAGGGCGTGACCGCTGCAAAGATGAAGAGCCGCAAGTACATCCGTAACCGTGGTTACGGTGGCGCCGTGCGCACTTCTGACCAGGCCAAGGTCAAGAGCGTCTTCAAGATGCTCACCACCAAGTGGAAGACCCTTACCAACGAGCAGATCCTCGCTTGGAACAAGCTCGCCCTCAGCCAGGAGGGACGCAGCGTGCTGGGTACCAAGGCCAAGCTCTCTGGCTCCAACCTGTTCACCCGCCTGAACTACTGGATCGTCACCCTCGGCGGCCAGGTTCTGGTGACTCCTCCGGAGATCAACTCCGTGGAGGCTCCCAGCTCTGCCACCATCGTGTGCCAGGGTGACACCTTCACCTTCAAGCTGGACCAGGCTCCCGCTGACAACGGCGGCATCTTCCTGGTCATCGAGGCCACCGAAGGCAAGTCCAACGGTGTGAGCCGTGCCCACGCTTCCGCAGCCGCCATAAAGCTCGTGGAAGAGCCTACCGCCGCCGCAGTCGACATCCGTGCTGACTACGTGGCCAAGAACGGCGCTCCCAGCGCTGCCGCCCCGAAGATCTTCTTCCGCTACTACCTGGTTGACTCCAGCACCGGCGTCAAGTCCCAGGTCATGCTGGCGGAGACCAAGTGGGAACCGGGTGCTTAGTCCGCTCCCGGTCATCCGGGCCAAACCTAAACCTTTCTGCCCTGGCGCCTCCGGCGCTGGGGCTTTTTTTGCAATTTCTTTTTTTCTTTTTGCAAAGTTTATTTGTCATTGTGAAAAATATACTTATCTTTGCAACAAGAAAACTTAACACACGTTTAACATGAATAACAAAAGCATCCTCATGCCGCATACCTGCCAGAAGATTGGCTGGTGTTTCTTGATTCTCTTCGTGATTGTGATGCTCGCAAAAGCGCTGTTCGTTCACAACATTGATGTGGCCTGGTATTTTGCAAAGGCATCTCACTTTATCTTTATAGTGTCGATCTTCCTCATCTGCCTGTCGAAGGAGAAGGTGGAAGATGAAATGATTTCCGGTTTTCGCCTGAAGTCCATCGGGCGTGCGGCTTATGTATTTTTCGTTCTTTTCCTGATCTTGAGTCTGTTCCTGGAACTGAGATTCGCAACCCTTTTTCCGAGTTTCCCGGAAGATCTCGAACTCTACCTGAGCGAAGCATTCCTGATTTTCCTTCCGCTTCTTCTCTTCGTCCTGTATTATGGGCCGTTCAAGTGGATGCTCTGGAAATCCCAAAAGCAGTAAGTTCTATGAAAAACACTGTCAGAGTAGAGAGAGCCATCAAGGACATCACCCAGCAGCAGCTGGCCGATGCCATTGGCGTGAGCCGGAATACCATCAACTCCATTGAGTCCGGCAAGTATGTCCCTTCCACGGTGCTGGCACTGAAAATTGCCAGATATTTTGAAAAGCCTACCGATTCCATCTTTGAGCTGGACGAGAATGATTGAATGACCAATCGGATTATAGCAAGCCCCGACAGTCCTTATAATGGATTGCCGGGGCTTGTCATTGAGAGAGGGCCTTAGGTGCGGCTTCTGACGTAGCTGGCTATGCCGTCAACGTGGAGCTGGACTATTGTCGCCTTGCCGTCGTCGCTCAGAAGGAAGTCACAGCTTTTGATGCAGTCCATAAAGCCGTTCTCGGTCAGGCAGCTCGCGCAGGCCGTGTGACGGAGGATGTAGAAGGCTGCTTCCTGGTCCGGATCTCCGTCGGTGTAGTCGAAGCGCATCCGGTGCCCGGGCAGGTTGTCAAGTGCCGCCCGGCACAGATGGTTGGCCAGAACGTCTCCGGCGGTCTGCCCAGGCGAAGTGTAGCAGCACCAGCCTTCAGCATTGTACCAGCGGTCGCCCCTGCCGGCGGCGTTCACGTGAATGGATACCAGGCAGACGTTCGTCTTGCCCAGCTGGGAGCAGATGCGGTTGACCCGCCTGCAGCGCTCTTTGAGAGAGATGTCTTCGTCTTCCGGAACCAGGAGTTCGGCATCAAGACCAAGAGAGGAGAGTGCGGCCACAACACGGCGGGCTATTTCGCGGTTGTAGGCCCATTCAAGGAGACGGCCGTCAGGGGAGCGCTTTCCTGCAGTTTCCCGGCCGTGTCCGTTGTCGATTAAGATTTTCATAGGACAAGGTGTTTAGGTTGCAGGTCGGCACATCAAAGATAGTAAAAAACACCCGGCCAGAAAAGGGGCTCGCCATCAAGTTTGGCCGCTCCTTTCAGCCGTTTTCACGGTCTCTTAGTAGTAAGCGGTCGCCAGCCTTTTCACTGCATTCCAAATAAATTCGTATATTTGCATATCAAGGGTAGATACCCAACCTCACTTGAAAACTACTTTTTTCGCTCACTGATGGACTCGTCAAAAAAATGTCCCCGAACTCATTATGGGGACACTGCGGGGACAAAAATGAAAGAGTACAACTGCTATCTGCTTGATTTACAAGATAGTAGGAAATGCATCTATTTCCCGGGCGGCAAGGTAGAGGCCGGCGAAACCTCCACGCAGGCCCTCGTTCGCGAAATCCGCGAAGAACTGGATGCCGAGATCCGTGTGGACAAATACCTCACCACCATCGACTGGGACTATCCCGACTTCCACCTCACGATGCACTGCTACATCTGCTCCCTTCTGGGCGAATCGCTGCACCTGAACGAGCACGAAGCCGCCCGCTGGCTCCGGTCTGATGAACTCAAATCCGTCAATTGGCTCCCGGCAGATTACCAGCTGCTACCTTTGCTTATATCGGAACTCGGGTGCAAAACCCCGCCGCCTGCTAGCGGATGCGGCGCTTGATGTTGTATTTGTTGCGGTCGGCGGCGTTGCGGGCGACCAGTTCGCCGAGGAAACCCGTGAGGAAGAGCATGGCGCCGAGGAGGACGGCGACGAGGGCCAGATAGAACAACGGCTGGTCGGTGACGGCGCGGAAATGGGTGCCCCGGGCCTGGGAGACCAGTTTGTCGATGATCAGCCAGAGCGCGATGATGGCACCGACCAGCGACATCAGCGTGCCGATGCCGCCGAACAGGTGCATCGGCTTCTTGCCGAATTTCTGCAGGAACCAGATGGAAAGCAGGTCGAGGAAGCCGTGCAGGAAGCGGTTCATGCCGAACTTGCTCTTGCCGTATTTCCGGGCCTGGTGGTGAACTACTTTCTCGCCGATGTTGTCGAAACCGGCATTCTTGGCCAGATAGGGGATGAAGCGGTGCATCTCCCCGTAAACCTCGATGTTCTTGACCACTTCGCTGCGATAGGCTTTCAGGCCGCAGTTCATGTCATGGAGCTTGATGCCCGTGACTTTGCGGGCCGTGGCGTTGTAGAGTTTCGAGGGAAGGTTCTTGGTGGCGACGTTGTCGTAGCGTTTCTTCTTCCAGCCCGAGACCAGGTCGTAGCCGTCTTCGCGGATCATCCGTATCATTTCGGGAATCTCCTCGGGAGAGTCCTGCAGGTCAGCGTCCATCGTCACCACGATGTCGCCCTGGGCGGCCTCGAATCCGCAGTAGAGCGCAGCCGACTTGCCGTAGTTGCGGCGGAAGCCGATGGCGCGGATCTGGGGGTACTGCTGCGACAATTCGGTGACAACTTCCCACGAGCGGTCGGTGCTGCCGTCATCGACCATGATGATCTCGTACTGGTAGCCGTGCGGGCTGAGCGAACGGTCGATCCAGGCGACCAGTTCCCGGAGGGATTCTTCTTCGTTGAAAAGCGAAATGACTATCGAAAGGTCCATCGGCTCGGTGTCTTAGAAATTGAATTCGTCGTCGTTGTTCTGCTTCATTTCCTCGTCGGAAAAGACGCTCTTGCGGGCGCCGCCGCGGGCGAGGATGGCGCTGAAAAGCAGGCCCAGGAGCGTGCACCAGAAGAAAGTGGTGATGCAGTTGATCTGTGCGTAGTTGTCTTCCATCTTGAACATCATGTCCTTGACGCCTTCGGGCATCATGCTTCCCATCTGGTCGAGCTGGGTGTACATCTGCTCGAAGGCCTCGGCGATGGCGCCAGGGAAGAGGAACTGGTATTCGACGAAAGCCCAGACGGCGCAGACAATGGCCGAAAGGACGCAGACGATCAGACCGTAGCTGAAGGTCGATTCATCGGGATGGGCCTTCCCATAGCGCCGCATGATGACGCTCAGCAGCCAGATGCTGCCGCCCAGCTTGACGAGCCAGAGCAGGGTGTTGAGGAAGGAATTCTTGGTCAGGAAGGTCAGGGTCGAGACGACGACGGTGACGGCGGCCAGGATGAGTCCGTCCTTGGCCGCCAGGCTCCATTTCGAGCTGTTGTTGCTGCTGGGTTCCATGGCTGTCTGCATTGATTGGACCTTTTATTGGGCCGGGGTTTCAGCCGGAGCGTCCGTTTCTTCTTCGTGCAAGCCTACGGCATTGGATACCGGAAGCGAGAAGGCGATGCCCTTGCTCTTGGTGGCCAGGCCGGCGTCCTGGTAGATCTTGTGCATCACGTCGTCCTTGATCTCCCTGGGAACGATCAGCCAGAGGATTTCCTTGTCGGGCTGGATGGAAATCTGGTAGAACTCTTCGGCCTCGGGATTGGCGGTGCCGCGGGCGCGGAGAATCGTGCCGCCCCGGGCACCGGCCTTCCTGGCGGCCTCCATGACGGTCAGGGCGAATCCTGCATTGACGATGCAGAAGATCATTTCGTATTTTTTCTTGTTCATTGTTTGATGGTTCTTTTGTCGTTGCTTAAAAAGCCGTAGGTCAGGGCGCCGATGATGCTGGACAGGGGGACTGTCACGGCAATGCCGCCGCCGTCCTTGACGGTCGAGAATTTCTCGTCGAGCAGTTCGAGCAGGTCCTTGACTTTGTCCTGACGTACGACGCTGAAGATGGCCTGCCGGGTGTCCTGGTTGAGGCCCAGGTAGTTCAAGATGGCTTTCTCGGAGGTGCCGCTGGCCTGGACGACCAGCTGGAGATTGGCTTCGGACGACTGGATCAGGTTGGTGTAGTAGCGTACCTTCGGCGCGTTGACGATGGCTACGAGCAGTTCCAGTTTCTCCGGGGCGATGTTTTTGGCGTATGTCTTCTTGTCTTCCATTATTCGAAGTAGATGATTTGTTCGTCATCGGCGGCCAGGATACGGCGCATGGCGGCTTTTTCACGTTTGCGGGCGGTCACCACGCCCTTGAATCCGAGGGCCTGGATGGTGATCAGCGGGGTCATGGCCACCATGGCCACCACGCCGAAGCCCAGTGAGAGGACTTCCGACGAAGAATGCAGCACCGTGCAGGCGCCGATCGCCATCGGCAGGATGAAGCTCGAGGTCAACGGACCGCTGGCCACGCCGCCGGAGTCGAAGGCGATGGCCGTATAGAGTTTGGGTACGAAGAAGGAGAGTCCCAGGGAAATCAGGTAGCCGGGGATCAGATAGTACAGCAGCGAGAATCCGTAGATGATGCGCAGGATCGAAAGGCCGATCGACAGGCCTACGCCGATCGACAGGGCGATCATCATCTGGCGCCGGGTGACCTGGCCGTTCGTGATCTCTTCCACCTGCTGGTTGAGCACATGGACGGCCGGCTCCGCGAGGACGACCACGCCGCCGATGATGAAGCAGATGAGCACCATCATGTTCGGGTTGAAGGCGGCCAGCTGGGTGCCGATCTTGTAACCGACGGGCATGAAACCGACGGCGACAGCGGTCAGGAAGATGGCCAGGCCAGCGAAGGTCAGGCCGATGCCGATGGCGATGGAGATGAGCTGGTGCCGGGGCAGCTTCAGGATGAACAGCTGCAGCAGGAGGAAGAAGAGGATGATCAGCAGCAGGGATTTGCCTACCTCGAGCATCGTCTCCAGCAGTTCGGTCCCTACGCCGTGCGCGAGGACCGACTCCATCGAGTAGTCCGGGATGTCATAGGACATCGTTCCTTTGGAAAAGAGGGAAAGCAGCATCACCGCGATGACCGGGCCGATGGAGCACAGGGCGATCAGGCCGAAACTGTTCTCGTTGGCCCGCCGGCCGCCGACCGTCAGGGCGATGCCCACGCCCAGGGCCATGATGAAGGGAACGGTGATCGGTCCGGTGGTCACGCCGCCCGAGTCGAACGACATCGGGAGCATGTCCCCCTTGTCGGAGGTGAACAGCAGGGCGGCCAGGGAGAAGAGCATCAGGTAGAAGAACAGCAGCATGCTGGTCAGGTCGATGCGGTGGACGATCTTCAGGACGGCCATCAGCAGGAAGATGCCGACGCCCAGGCCGACGGTCACGATCAGGAGCATGCCGTTCATCATCGAACTGACCTGTTCGGCCAGGACCGAAAGATCCGGCTCGGCGATGGTGATCAGCAGGCCCATCACGAAACTGACGATCAGCAGGATGCTCTTTTTCCGGCTCTTGGTCAGGCCCTCGCCGATGAACTGGCCCATCGGGGTCATGGCCAGGTCGGCGCCGAGGTTGAACAGGGCGATGCCTGCGATCAGCAGCAGCGCGGAGATGCCGAATACCGTCATCTCACGGCCCGTCAGGTCGATCAACGGGGTGAAGGAGAGGATGAAAACGATGATGCCGACCGGAAGGACCGAAGTCAGCGCTTCTTTCAGTTTTGCAAATAAGGCTTTCCACATAAGAACACAAAGTTAACAATCCGTTTCGACAAAAACAAAAAAGATGTATCTTTGCAAGATGAACTAAAATCAATTTGTACTGATTATGATCAAGATTACATTTCCTGACGGCAACGTCAAAGAATTCGAGAAAGGCACGACGGCCTACCAGATCGCCTCGGGCATCAGCCCCCGGCTCGCCAACGATGTATTGTGTGCATCGGTCAACGACCAGATTTACGACCTGGACCGTCCCATCCTCGAAGATGCGACCCTCAAGCTCCATAAATGGGAGGACCGCGAAGCCAAGAACGTATTCTGGCATTCTTCCAGCCACCTGATGGCCGAGGCGCTCGAAGCGCTCTATCCGGGCATCCGTTTCGGCATCGGTCCGGCCATCGAAAACGGGTTCTACTACGATGTGGACCTGGGCGACCGGCAGCTCGTGGAAGCAGACCTCAAAAAAATTGAAGACAAGATGCTTGAGCTGGCCCGCAGCGGCGAGACCTTCGTCCGCACGGACGTCTCCAAGGCGGATGCCCTCAAGACCTATACCGAAAAAGGTGATCCTTACAAATGCGAGCTGATCGGCGACCTGCAGGACGGCACCATTACCTTTTACAAGAATGGCGCCTTCACCGACCTGTGCCGCGGCCCGCACCTGCGCAACACCTCGGTCATCAAGGCCGTCAAGCTGCTGAACATCGCCGGCGCCTACTGGCGCGGCGACGAGCACAATAAGCAGCTCACCCGCATCTACGGCATCACCTTCCCCAAGAAGAGCATGCTCGACGAATACCTGGTCATGCTGGAGGAAGCCAAGAAACGCGACCACCGCAAGCTCGGCAAGGAGATGGAACTCTTCACCTTCTCGCCGAAGGTGGGCATGGGTCTGCCGCTGTGGCTGCCCAAGGGCGCCGCGCTGCGCGAGCGTCTGGAGCAGTTCCTGCGCAAGGTCCAGAAGGAATACGGCTACCAGCAGGTCATCACCCCGCACATCGGCAACAAAGAGCTTTACATCACCTCCGGCCACTGGGCTAAATACGGCAAGGACTCGTTCCGCCCGATCACCACGCCGCAGGAAGGGGAGGAGTACCTCCTCAAGCCGATGAACTGCCCGCACCACTGCGAGATCTACAAGTCGAAACCCCGCTCGTACAGGGACCTGCCGCTGCGCTTCGCCGAGTTCGGCACGGTGTACCGCTACGAGCAGAGCGGCGAACTGCACGGCCTGACGCGCGTACGCGGCTTTACGCAGGACGATGCACACCTGTTCTGCCGTCCCGACCAGCTCAAGGAAGAGTTCTGCAAGGTCATCGACATCGTGCTCTACATTTTCCGCACGCTGAAGTTCGACAAATACACGGCCCAGGTTTCGCTCCGCGACAAGGTGGACCGCAGCAAATACATCGGTTCCGACGAGAACTGGGAGAAGGCCGAAGCCGCCATCATCGAAGCGGCCGCCGAGAAGGGCCTGCCTACGGTAGTCGAATACGGCGAGGCCGCCTTCTATGGCCCGAAGCTCGACTTCATGGTCAAGGACGCCATCGGCCGCAGCTGGCAGCTGGGCACCATCCAGGTGGACTACAACCTGCCGGAACGCTTCGAGCTCGAGTATGTGGGCGCCGATGACAAGCGCCACCGTCCGGTGATGATCCACCGTGCTCCGTTCGGCTCGATGGAACGCTTCGTCGCCGTGCTGCTGGAGCATACCGGCGGCAAACTTCCGCTCTGGCTGGCCCCCGACCAGGTGTCCATACTCCCTGTGAGTGAAAAATTTAACGATTTTGCAAAAAAAGTTTGCGATTTCCTTAATAATTCCGATATTCGCGCCTCAATCGACGACCGCAACGTCACCATCGGCAAGAAGATCCGTGAGAATGAGCTCAAGCGGATGCCTTTCTTGCTGGTTGTCGGTGAAAAAGAGCAGGCCGACGGCACCGTGTCCGTCCGCAAGCAGGGTGGGGAAGACAAGGGCGTGATGTCGCTTGAAGCATTTGCAGACTATATTAAACAAGAGATACAAAACGAACTTAAATAATTTTTAACAACCATTTAATTACAGGAGGACAAGACCATAGCAACGAACTACAGACCCCCGAAACCGAGACCGCAGGCTCCCCGCAAACCGGATCAGCGACTCCCGCAGAACCGGAAGGACAAGGAGGACGGTCTCCGCATCAACGAAGCCATCACCGCCCCGCGTGTCCGCGTGGTGGGCGACAACGTGCCCGAGCAGGGCATCTATCCGATCGCACAGGCGTTGAAGATGGCCCAGGAACGGGAATTGGATCTTGTGGAGATCGCTCCGAACTCCGATCCTCCCGTGTGCAAGATCATCGACTACCAGAAGTTCGTCTATCAGCAGAAGAAGAAAGCGAAAGAGCAGAAGGCGAACGCCACCAAGGTAGTCATCAAGGAGATCCGTTTCGGCCCGCAGACCGACGAGCACGACTTCCAGTTCAAGCTCAACCACGCGAAGAGCTTCCTGCAGGAAGGCTCCAAGGTCAAGGCCTATGTCTTTTTCCGCGGCCGGTCGATCCTATTCTCCGAGCAGGGAGAGAAGCTGCTGCTGCGCTTCGCCCTCGAACTGGAGGAATACGGAAAGGCCGAGCAGATGCCCAAGCTGGAAGGCAAACGGATGATCATGATGATCGCCCCCAACAAGAAGAAGTAACCAACACTTTTATTAAATTAAACATTATGCCTAAATTGAAGACCAACACCGGTTCAAAGAAGCGCTTCACGCTCACCGGTTCGGGTAAGATCAAGAGAAAGCACGCTTATCACAGCCACATTCTCACCAAGAAGACGAAAAAGCAGAAACGCAACCTGGATCACTTCGCGCTGATCGACAAGGCCGATGTCAAACGGGTTAAAGCTTTGTTAGTCAAGTAGTCAATTTATTGTAGAACCGGACGGTCAGCCGGCAAGTCCCCGCGAGTCGGGGCGCTGACGTCCAAAAAACCAACAACATTATGCCTAGATCTGTCAATAGCGTCGCATCGAGAGCACGCCGCAAGAAGATTTTGAAGGAAACCCGTGGTAACTTCCTCGGCCGTCGCAATGTCTGGACCGTAGCGAAGAATACCTACGAGAAAGGTCTTACCTACGCCTACCGCGACCGCAAGACCAAGAAACGCAATTTCCGTTCACTTTGGATTACCCGCATCAACGCCGCCGCCCGTCAGCACGGTATGAACTATTCCCAGTTCATGGGCCGTCTCGCGCAGCAGAACGTGGGGCTCAACCGCAAGGTCCTCGCCGACCTGGCGATGAACAATCCGGAGGCTTTCGAAGCTATCGTCAACTCTGTCAAATAGCTCTTTGCCTTGAACGTCAGGGGAACATCGGACAGGAAATCCTGGGTACGGTTCATCATCTGGGCCGTGCTGTGGGTATGCTGGGTCATCTGGCACGGGAATTACTGGTGGCTGCTCGGCCTGCCGGTGATTTACGAGTTCTGTGTGTCCCGCCGTCTGAAAGCCTGGCTGGACAAGCTTGCTGAGAAGAGCCGCGGCCTGAAGGTGGCGCTGGGTTGGCTGGATGCCATTCTCTTCGCCGTCATCGTCGTGACCTTCATCAACATCTTCTTTTTCCAGGCCTTCAAGATCCCGTCCTCCTCAATGGAGAGTTCCCTGCTGACCGGTGACTATCTTTTCGTCAGCAAGACGGCCTACGGCCCGAAGCTGCCGCAGACACCGCTTTCGGTGCCTTTCGTCCACAATACGATGCCCGGTTCCGGGAAAGAGAGCTACTCGACCGCCCTGCAGTACGGCTACAAGCGTATCAAGGGATTCGGCTCCGTGAAGCGCGACGATTACGTCGTCTTCTCCTTCCCGCACGGCGACACCGTCCTTTCCCGTGCTCCCGCAGAGGATTACTACACGCATGTGCGGATGACCTCGCGCGAGTATGCCGAAAAGACCTACGGACCGCTCAAGGTCCGGCCCGTGGACAAGAAAGACCACTATGTGAAGCGTTGCGTGGCGGTGGCGGGCGACACCCTGAGCGTCATCGACGGCTGGGTGTATGTCAACGGGCAGCCGCAGGAACGCTACGCCGGTATCCAGAACAGCTACCGGGTGGTCACTTCCGGCGCCCCCGTCAACCCGGTCGTCCTGCGGGACATGGGTCTCAACCTGGGTGAGATCTGGTACAGCCAGTCGCTGCCCGGTTACCCGGCCCTGCCGCTGACGGATGAACGTCTCGAAAAGATCAGGACTTTGGCCAACGTGGTGAGCGTAGAGCCCAATATCGACAGTTTCCCGCCCGACTATCCCGATTCGGAAGTCATGCTCTTCCCCTTCGTGGAAACGGGTTGGACACGCGACAATTACGGTCCGCTCTGGATTCCGGCAAAGGGGGCATCCGTGAAGCTGACCGCCGCGAACCTGCCGCTCTACCGCCGCATCATCGAAGTTTATGAAGGCAACACCCTGGAGGTGGCCGCTGACGGAAGTTTCGTCATTAACGGCGAGGCGACCGACACCTACACCTTCAAGATGGACTACTACTTCATGATGGGCGACAACCGCCACAATTCGCTCGACTCCCGCTACTGGGGATTCGTCCCCGAAGACCACATCGTGGGCAAGCCGCGGGTCATCTGGATGTCCACCGATCCCAATGGTAAATTCCCGGGAAACATCCGGTGGAAGCGATTGCTGAAGTTTTTGTAAATGAGAAATTTTATTTGGTTTTTTGAATAAAAATCAAGATATTTGCAGCCCCTTTGAAAAATAGAATAAAAAAATAGATACACCAATGGCACGAGTTTGTCAAGTTACAGGAAAGAAGCGGGTGATCGGAAACAACGTTTCCCACTCGAAGAGACGTACCAAACGCGAATTCGCCCCGAACCTCAAGACCAAACGTTTCTGGCTCGAAGAGGAACAGCGTTTCGTGACCCTGAAAGTTTCTTGCAAGGGTATGAAGACCATCTACAAGAACGGTCTGGCGGAGACCATCAAGGCCTCCCGGGAAAAAGGTTTGATCAACATCGTTTAATGATTTACGGATATGGCAAAGAAAGGTAACAGAGTTCAGGTGATCCTCGAATGCACCGAACAGCGTCAGAGCGGTGTTCCCGGTATTTCCCGGTATATCACGACCAAGAACAAGAAGAACACGAACGAACGTCTGGAGCTCAAGAAGTACAATCCGTACCTCAAGCGCTACACCGTTCACAAGGAGATCAAGTAAAATCGCTTAACTTTATTATACCATGGCAAAGAAAGCAGTCGCAACGTTCAGCGGCGACAAGTCCGCGCTGAAGAATGTGGTCAAGTGCATCAAGATGGTCAAATCTTCCCGCACCGGCGCCTACCAGTTCCAGGAAGAACTGGTCCCTACCGACGAAGTAGCCGACTACTTCAAGAAGTAATAAAGAAAGGTAATTCAAAAAGAGAGGTTCGCGATCCGCGAACCTCTCTTTTTTTAGTGAGCCACTTGGCAGACTCGGACTGCCGACCTGCGCGTTACGAATGCGCTGCTCTACCGACTGAGCTAAAGTGGCTGGATTGGGACTGCAAAAATAGTCAAAAGAACGGGATTACAAAAATTATTTTTGCAAAGATTGTTTGAGATGCCCGGTCACGCTGGGCATGACGTTAGCGCAGCCGGACGACCCGCAGGCCGTTGTGGCCTTTGATGCCGTTGGTGTATTCCACCAGGGGCGTCTTGTTGATGACGACTTTCTTGTCGGACATGGAGGCGTGGATGAAGGTCAGGGTGTCTCCTTCCCAGTAGGCGTAGGCCACGTGGGCGATGTCCAGGCCGGGCGTCGAGGAGTTGAAGCCGATGATGTCGCCCGTCTTGATGTTCTGGATGCACCGCGGCAGGTCCGCCTTGGGAATGTACCAGTAGTCCCAGGTTTCGAGGTTCTGCTCGGCGATGCGGATCTTGGCCACGGCTTTCGGATTGTCCTTGAGCTGCTTGTAGGAGGCCGGATGGTTGGACATGAAGTTGAACTTCTGGTCAAGCACCGATCCGCCGCACTGGCGGCTCACCTCGTGGAAGATGCCGCGGGTCTCGCCCTGGATGATCCATTCCGAGGTGTAGTGCAGGCGGGAGGCGTAGCCGTCCACCTTGCCGTTCCGGTAGCGGAGCCGCCGCAGGTTGTCCACGTATTTCTCGAAAGTGGGCTCAGCGTCTTTCGCGGTGAGCGACATGGCCAGGCACATCTCCACGAAAAGGATGCAGTCGGTCTCGCGGGTGTTGATGGTCAGGCGTTCCGGCTCGATCTCGAGGGTGCCGGCCACGTAGGGCGTGCCCAGGAAATGCTTGGCCACCTTGATGACCAACTCGCTCATCGGAAGCTCGCGGTCGGGGGCCAGCAGGTCCATCACTTCTTGGAAATTCTCCACGTCTTTCTGCGTGAAGCGCGCATCGCCCTTCTCATAGGCGGCAGCGCTGAAAACAAGCCCGAAAAGGGCGCTCAGGAGTATGATTGTGCGTTTCATATCTTAAAAAAAGGCAAGCCGGTAAGCCGGATTCTGTACCCGCTTTTCGGGCTTCTGTCATTTATCTGATGCAGCCTACCCCTCGGCTCAGGCGAGCAGCCCTCAGACGCCGATATATTTGGCCTTGCAGCCCTCCGGTGCGTACCCCGACGGCGTCGCCGCCGCCGGTCGTGGGCTCTTACCCCGCGTTTTCACCCTTGCCGGCCCCGGAACAAGTCCGGGCCAAACCGGCGGTTGTTTTCTGTTACGCGCTCCATAAACTTTCACCTATCTGTGCTTTCCACAGGGAGGCGCTCTGCGCTGTCCGGACTTTCCTCACCGCCCGAAGGCGGCGCGACAGAAAAGCTTGCCGGATGCAAAGGTACAAAAAAATGGGTAGTACCGTTTTTTTTCGTACCTTTGTGACCCGTTAAGACACTAACGGGACTATGAAAATCGGCTTCGACAACGACAAGTATCTGAAGATTCAATCAGAACACATCAAGGAACGCATTTCTCACTTCGGGGACAAACTTTACATGGAGTTCGGCGGCAAGCTGTTCGATGACTACCATGCCAGCCGCGTATTGCCGGGTTTCGAACCGGACAGCAAGCTCAAGATGCTCATGCATCTGCGCGACGAGATGGAGATTGTCATCGTCGTTTCCGCCGTTGACATCGAAAAGAACAAGGTCCGCAGCGACCTGGGCATCACCTACGACATGGACGTGCTGCGCCTGCGCGATGAATTCCTCAGTCGCGACCTGCAGGTCAATTCGGTGGTCATCACCCATTTCAACGGCCAGGCCAGCGCCGTGGCATTCCGCGAGCGGCTGGAACGGATGGGCATCAAGGCCTATTACCACTATATCATCGAAGGCTATCCGACCAATGTGCCGCTGATCGCCTCCGACGAGGGCTTCGGCAAGAACGACTACGTGGAGACTACCCGGCCGCTGGTCGTGGTTACGGCGCCCGGGCCGGGCAGCGGCAAGATGGCCGTCTGCCTGAGCCAGCTCTACAACGAGAGCAAGCGCGGCGTCAAGGCCGGTTACGCCAAGTTCGAGACCTTCCCGGTCTGGAACCTGCCCCTGAAACATCCCGTGAACATCGCCTATGAGGCGGCCACCGCCGACCTGGACGACGTCAACATGATCGACCCCTTCCACCTGGAAGCCTACGGCACCATCGCCGTCAATTATAACCGCGACATCGAGATCTTTCCGGTGCTCAACGCGCTCTTCGACCAGATCTACGGCAAGAATCCCTACAAGTCGCCCACCGACATGGGCGTCAACATGATCGGCTTCTGCATCAGCGACGACGACGTCTGCCGCGAGGCCGCCAACAACGAAGTCATCCGCCGCTATTATACGGGCCTGTGCAACATGGCGGAAGGGGAGGACAACGAACGCGAGGTGAACAAGCTCACGCTCCTGCTCAAGCAGGCCGGCCTGGCAACCGAATACCGCCGCGTGACCGTCGCCGCAAAGCAGCGCCAGCTCAGCAGCGAAGAATTCTCCGCCGCGATGGAACTGCCCGACGGCACCGTCATCACCGCCCAGCAGAGTCCGCTCCTGGGCCCGAGTGCGGCACTGATTTTGAACGCACTCAAGCACCTGGCCGGCATTCCGCACCAGGTCAAGCTGATTCCCGCCGAAATGATCGAGCCCATCCAGAAAACCAAGGTCTCCTATCTGCACGGACACAACCCGCGCCTGCATACCGATGAGGTGCTGGTGGCCATCTCGATGCTGAGCCTGCAGGATGAGAACTGCCGCAAGGCCATCGATTGCCTGCCGCAGCTCAAGGGCTGCCAGGTGCACAGTACCGTGATGCTGGCCGAGGTGGACCGCAAGGTCTTCCAGAAGCTGGGCGTGGGCCTCACCTGCGAACCGGTCAAGAAACAGCGCGGCAATTACCGGAAATTCTCCTGATCCACATCGTCTGCTTATGAAACACCTCTCCCGCATTTTCCTTGTCCTGCTGTGCGCCCTGCCGCTGACGGCGTGCAGTGCTTCGGCCCAGAACGTCAAGACCTATGGTTACAAGGTGGAGGAGGCGTTGCCGCACGATGTGGCTTCCTACACGCAGGGGCTTTTCTTCCACGACGGCGAGCTCTACGAGTCGGCCGGGCAGTACGGGGAATCGAGTTTCCGGAAGGTGGACCTGCGGTCGGGCCGTGTGCTGAAACGGCTGAATTTCGAGGGCCGCTATTTCGCCGAGGGCTCCTGTGTGCTGGGTGACAAGCTGTATGTGCTCACCTGGCAGGAGAAGGAATGTTTTGTCTATGACATCAAGACCTGGAACCGGATCGGAACCCTGCGCTACCTGGGTGAGGGCTGGGGCCTGACGACCGACGGCAAGAGCCTGATCATGAGTGACGGCACGTCCACGATCACCTTCCGCAATCCGGACACTTTCGTCACGGAGCGCTCCATAACGGTTACCTTGCGCGGTCAGAATGTTCTCTACCTGAATGAATTGGAATACATCAAGGGGGAGATCTGGGCCAATGTTTACGGCACCGACCAGATTGTGCGGATCGACCCGGCTACGGGCGTGGTCCGCGCCGTGGTCAACCTGCGGGGCATCCTGCCCCAGAGCCTGCGCAAACCGCGGACCGACGTGCTCAACGGCATTGCCTTCGACCCGCGCAGCGGCGGGATCTATGTGACGGGCAAGAACTGGCCGAAACTGTATCGAATCACTTTAGTCGAAAAGAAATAATGAGTAAAGAAAGCCTGATCGCCAGTCTGCGGACTGTGCCGGATTATCCTAAAAAAGGCATCCTCTTCTGGGATGTCACCACGTTGTTCAAGGATCCGAAAGCTTTCAAGGAAGTTGAGGACATTCTCTATGAGGAATACAAGGACAAGGGCATTACGAAAGTGGCCGGCATCGAGAGCCGGGGCTTCGTGATGGGGGCCGCCCTGGCTTCCCGGCTGGGTGCCGGTTTCGTCCTGATCCGCAAGCCGGGCAAACTGCCTGCCGATACGGTCAAGATGGATTACAAACTCGAGTATGGCGAGGACACCATCGAGATGCATACCGATGCCATCGAGCCGGACGATGTCGTGCTGGTGCACGATGACCTGCTGGCCACGGGTGGAACCGCCAGCGCGGCGGTCAAGCTCGTGAAGGTATTTCATCCGAAGCAGGTGTATGCCAGTTTCATCATTTATCTCAAGGATTTCGGCAGCATCGCCAAGTTCCCGGCGGACGTCCCGGTGAAAACGGTGCTGGACCTGGCGGGGGCTTAAGCCATGCAGCAGATACTCAACTATTTCGCCGGTCTGGACCTCTATGGCTGGCTGGAGATTCTTGCGATGGTCGTGGGGATCTATTATGTCTATCTGGAGATCCGCAAGACGCGGCTGCTCTGGTATGTGTGTATCCTGACATCGATCCTCAACATCTTCGTCTATTGGCACAACAATTATCTGTCAATGACGCTTATCCAGTTCTATTACATCGCGACGGCCATTTATGGCATCTACTCGTTCACCAAGATCAAGAAAGAAGCCATCGAGATCTACGGGGAAGAACGCAATCCCACGGGGCAGAAAGTGGCCATCCGCCGTTTCAACTGGAAGACGGGCGGCATCGCCCTGGCGCTGGGCGTGGCGGTGTTCTTTCTGCTGGTTCCCTTCCTGAAGCATTATGCGGCTGCGCACGGCACGCTCCTGTTCCCGAGCCAGCCCTACTGGGATGCCTTCATCGCCGTGGGCAGCATGATCGGGACCTTTTTCCTGAGCAAATCCTATATGTGCCAGTGGTATATCTGGATCTTCCTCGACCTGATCACCGTGGGCGTCTTCATCTACAGCGGCATGTACTGGATGTCCGTCATGTACGTCTGCTACATCGTGATGTCCTGCTTCGGCATCCGCAACTGGCGCCGCAACGGGGTGTATGTGGATTGACACTGCAGGTTTTTTTCTTATATTTGTAGGTTCAACTTAAAACATTGAAGCAATTATGCAACTGATCGCAGATAGCGGCTCGACCAAGGTGTCCTGGCGGGCCATTGTAGAGGACGGTTCGGTAAAAGCCGTCGAGACTGTGGGTATCAATCCTGTTTTCATGGACGATGCGGCCATCGAGGCCATCCTGACGGAGAAGCTGGTGCCGGTCATCGGTACGAAAGTGGACCGGATTTATTTTTATGGGGCCGGTGTGGTCGGCGGGGAGCCGTCCGCCAGGCTGGAACGCTGCTTCGGCAAGGTGTTCCCCGGTTCTGCTTGCGAAGCGGTTTCGGACGTCCTGGCGGCCGCGCGTGCGCTGTGCGGCCACAAGCCTGGCATCGCCTGCATCCTGGGTACGGGTTCGAACAGCTGTTTCTATGACGGGGAGGGGATTGCGGAGAATGTCCGCGCCGGCGGATTCATCCTCGGCGACGAAGCCAGCGGCGCCTATCTGGGTAAACGCCTGCTTTCCGACTACATCAAGGGCCTGCTGCCGCCGGCCATCGAGAAGGAGCTGACCAAGCGCTACGAACTGGACTACATGAAGATCGTGCAGAAGGTTTACCGTGAGGAAATGCCCAGCCGTTTCCTGGCGTCGTTCTCGCCGTTCATCAGCGAGTTCAAGAACCATCCGCACATCGCCAACCTGCTCAAGAGCAGCTTCGAGGAGTTCCTGCGCCGCAACATCATCCACTACGACTACAAGAAGTATCCGGTGAACTTCGTGGGATCCATCGCCTTCTACTACAAAGATATCCTTGAAAAGGCCGTGAACGCCGCCGGCATGCGGATGGGCACGGTCCTCCAGGGCCCCATCGACGGCCTGGTTGCTTATCATAAGAATATGAATTAGAGTTTTTTTTTGCAATGCTCGCATTCTGCAATCCAAAAACCTACGCGCTACGCGCTATCCCTCCCAAAGCCAAGGCTTTGGGCCCCTCCCATTCACAGAGACATGGGCGTCTATGGGTTTTTTGTCTTGCAGAATGTCTCGCATTGCCATCGTTAATCCGTATTTGTAATGACTCCAAAGCGGCATCAGCCGCTAGCGGAGGCCGTTGTGTGAGCCTGTGTGATAGCAGGCCGTAGCGGTAGGGTTTGGGGCGGAGCCCCAGGAAACAAAAACATGAAAGTAACAGAGCAGAGTTCGAATTATTCGAATCTCGACAAGATGACGACCCGCGAGCTGCTCGAGGGGATGAACCGGGAAGACCGGCACGTGCCGGAAGTCGTGGCGGGCTGTATCCCGCAGATTGAGAAACTGGTGGACGGAATCGTGGAGCGGATGCACCGCGGCGGCCGCGTCTTCTATATGGGCGCTGGCACCAGCGGCCGGCTCGGCATCCTGGATGCCTCCGAAATTCCGCCGACCTACGGCGCCCCCTTCGACCTGTTCATCGGCCTGATGGCCGGCGGCGACGGCGCCATCCGGCGGGCCGCCGAAGGCGCTGAAGACAATAAGGAACAGGGCTGGAAGGACATCGAGCCCTACGAGCCGACCGTCGATGACACCGTCATCGGCGTAGCGGCCTCCGGCACGACGCCCTATGTGATCGGCGCCGTGGAGGAAGCCCGCCGCCGCGGGCTGCTCACCGGCTGCATCACCTGCAATCCCGACGCCCCCGTGGCCGCCGCCGCCGAAATCCCCATCGTGGCCGTCGTCGGCCCCGAGTTCGTGACCGGCAGCACCCGGATGAAATCGGGTACGGCCCAGAAACTCATCCTCAACATGATCTCCACCTCCGTGATGATCCGCATGGGCCACGTCAAGGGCAACAAGATGGTGGACATGCAGCTGACCAACAAGAAACTGGTGGACCGCGGTACCAAGATGATCATGGACGAGACCGGCATCGAGGACTACGGCGAGGCCAAGGCCATGCTGCTGCGCTACGGTTCCGTCCGCAGCGCCGTCGATACCTATTTCGCGGAGAATCCTGACAAACGCAAGTAGGGGAGACCGCTGATGTTTCGCCGGAACTATTCCTCTGCGCTGCTGGAAGAGGCCGTGGACCAGCTCGCCACGCTGCCGGGCATCGGGCGCCGCACGGCGCTCCGGCTGGCCCTGCACCTGCTTGGCGAGCCCCGCGAAAACGTAGAGCAGTTCACCGGCGCCCTGGTGCGCCTCAAGCGCGACATCCGCCACTGCCCCGTCTGCGGCATGATTTCCGACGACGGAAACTGCCCGGTCTGCAGCGATACGCGCCGCGACCGGACGGTCGTCTGCGTGGTTGAAAGCCTGCGCGATGTGCTCAGCATCGAGAATACCGGCCAGTATAGCGGCCTCTACCACATCCTGGGCGGCATCATTTCCCCGATCGACGGCATCGGCCCCGGCGACCTGCGCATCCGCGAACTGGTGGACCGCCTGGAGGCCGGAACGATTTCAGAAGTCGTCATGGCCCTGAGCACCAGTATGGAAGGAGAGACGACCGCCTACTATCTCTACAAACAGATTTCCCGTTTTCCCGTCAAAGTCACCGCCATCGCACGCGGCGTAGGCTTTGGCGACGATCTCGAATACACCGACGAGCTGACCCTGGGCCGCTCGATCGCCAACCGACAACTCTTTAATCCCTGATCCGATGCGACACGAATTCCCCTTTGTATGGTTCCTGGCGGCCTTCGCCGCCTATACCGCGCTCCTGTTCCTGATTTCCTGGCTGACGGGGCGCAAAGCCGGTTCCAATTCCTTCTTTTCCGGCGACAGGAAAGCCCCGTGGCCCGTGGTGGCCTACGGCATGATCGGCGCCTCCATCTCCGGCGTGACCTTCATTTCCGTACCGGGCAACGTCTGGGTCCAGAATTTCTTCTATATGCCGCTGGTTCTGGGTTTTGTGGGCGGTTACATCATCATCGCCAAGGTGCTGCTGCCGCTCTATTACAAGATGAACCTGACCTCGATCTATACGTATCTCGGGGAGCGTTTCGGGCCCAGGTCGCACAAGACCGGGACGACCGTCTTCATGGTCTCGCGCATCCTGGGCGCCGCCGTCCGGATCTTCGTGGTGATCGTCGTGTTCTTCGCCTTCATGCCCAAGTCGCTTACGGCCGGGATGTCACCTGTGCTGCTGTTTGCCGTCATTACGGCCATCTTCCTGGTCCTGCTCTACCTCTATACCTACAAGGGCGGTGTGAAGACCATCATCTGGACCGACGTGCTGCAGACCACGTTCATGCTGCTGGCCGTCGGCCTGACCATCTACTATATCTGCCGGAACATGGGCTGGAGCTTCGGCCAGATGTTCTCGGTGGTGGGAAGCACCGTCAATGAGAATGCCGGGACCGTGGGCTTCGGCCGGACTTTCACGAGCTGGTTCGACTGGGACTGGAGCCACGGGACCAATGCGGTCAAGCAGTTCATTTCGGGTATTTTCGTGACCATCGCCATGACCGGCCTCGACCAGGCGATGATGCAGAAGAATCTGGCCTGCAAGAATATCAAGGAAGCCCAGAAGAATATGTACACCACCTCCATCATCATCGTGGTGGCCAATTTCTTCTTCGTGCTGATGGGTGCGCTGCTGTGCGTCTATGGCCAGAGCCTGGGCGGCTTCGAGGCCCTCGGCATCACCAAGACCGACGAACTGTTCCCGACCATCGCCAGCCAGTATTTCGGGGTGGGTGTGGGCATCTTCTTCCTGATCGGCCTGATCTCCGCTTCGTATCCGAGCGCGGGTGCGGCGATGACCTCGCTCACCACGTCGTTCTGCGTGGATTTCCTGGGCTTCAACAGCCGGACCGACCTGGACGACGCCCGCAAGGAGTCCATCCGCAAGCGGGTGCACGCCGGCGTGGCCCTGCTCTTCCTGCTGATCATCGTGGTGCTCTACATCGTCAGCAGCGATGCGGTGGTCAACCTCGTCTATAAGCTGGCCTCCTATACCTACGGGCCGCTGCTGGGCATGTTTTTCTTCGGAATCCTGACCAAAACCAGGGTCCGCGACGGCGCTACGCCCTGGATCGCCGTGGCCGCCCCGGTGCTCTGCCTGGTGTTCAACCTGCTGAGCAAGCGCTACCTGGGCTTCGACCTGGGTTTCACCCTGCTGATCGTCAACGGCCTGCTCACCTTCTTCGGCATGTGGCTTTTCCGGGCCAAAGATGCGGATAAATAAAATTTTCTTCGTATCTTTGTCCAATATGTAGGAGGAAGATGATCAAAGTCTTTTACAATCTCAACGGACAGGCGGAAGTTTCCGAATCCCTCGGGATCCTGAAAAAGATTTCTTTGGATGACGCCCTCTGGCTCGATCTCTTTTCGCCGACCGGCGAAGAGAAGCGGGCCGTGGAGTCCTTCCTGCATACCACCCTGCAAAGCCGGGCGCAAGCCGAGGAGATCGAGAGTTCCTCGCGCTACAGCGAGACGGTCGATGCGATCTTCGCCAATACGAACTTCCTGATTCCGAGCGCTGAAAACTACACGATGGAGAGTGTCTCCTTCGTGCTGACGGGCCATACCATCACCTCCATCCGGCAGGTCCCCCTGCGCAGCTTTACCGACATCCAGCGGCGTATCCTCTTCAACTCCAAGCTCTATCCCACGGGATTCCACGTGCTGGTGGGCATCCTGGAGAACCGCATCGACCTGGACGCCGATATGATCGAGCTTATGTCGAAGGAGATCGGCCAGTACAGCAAGCGCGTGAGCCTGGGCGAGGATGTCAACGAAGAGTTCCTGCTGGATATCAACCAGCTGCAGGAAAACACGATGCTGGTACGTGAGAACATCGTGGACAAACAGCGCATGATCTCGAGCATCCTGCGCAGCGACAAGACGCCCGACGTGATCAACGGCAAGCTGGGCATCCTGCTCAAGGACATCTCGTCGCTGATCAACCATACCGACTTCAGTTTCGAAAGACTCGAATACCTCCAGAACACCGTGCTCGGTCTGATCGAGCTCGACCAGAACAAGATCATGAAAATCTTCACGCTGGTCTCGCTCCTGCTGATGCCGCCCACGCTCATCGCGAGCTTCTACGGCATGAACATCAAGCTGCCGCTGGTCGGAGGCGTATGGGACATGATCATCATCCTGGTGGCCATGCTGTTGATCGTGCTGCTGGTCTTCCTGATCTTCCGCAAGAAAAAAATGCTGTAATCCATGAAGAAGCCCGGACTCCTCCTCTCGCTGGTCCCGGTGCTTAGCTTGATCGCCCTGTTGATGATCGGCGTAAGCATTTTCGGTGACGAACTCACGAGCGGACCGTCGCAGATTGCCATTTTCGGCGCGGCGGTCATTACCTGCCTGATCGGCCTCTACGGCCTGAAGGTCCCCTGGAGCGAATTCGAAGACAAGGTGGGCAGTAACCTCAAGTCAACCAGCGCCGCCGTCATCATCCTGCTTTCCATCGGCGCCCTGACGGCAACCTGGATGCTTTCGGGCATCGTGCCGACGATGATCTGGTATGGCCTGAAACTGATCCATCCCCGGATTTTCATCGTGCTTTCCTTCCTGCTGTGTGCTTTCGTGTCCCTGCTGGCCGGCAGTTCCTGGACCACGGTGGGGACGATCGGCGTGGCGCTGTTCGGCGCCGGATCCTTCATCGGCATTCCGGCCGGCTGGCTGGCCGGCGCCATCATCTCCGGTGCCTATCTGGGCGACAAAGTCTCGCCTTTGAGCGATACGACCAACCTGTCGGCGTCCATTGCCGGCGTAAACCTCTATACGCATGTCCGCTATACGCTGCTCACGACGCTGCCTGCGCTGGTCATCTGCCTGCTGGTCTATGGCATCGTGGGCTTTGTACTGCCTGTTTCATCCGGCGTGGAGATCAACCAGCAACTGGATGCCCTGCAGGAGACCTTCCGGATCTCGCCCTGGTACCTGCTGGTGCCGGTCCTGACCATCATCATGATCGTCCTGAAGGTTCCGGCGCTGGTCACGCTCTCCCTTTCGGCGCTTGCCGGCGGCATCCTGGCCTTCTTCGCCCAGCCGCAGATCATCGACCAGATCGTGGGGGCTGACGTGGACGGGTTCCGCCGCTTTTTCGGCTCGCTTATGAAGATGATGTCCTCGCCGGTGTCGATCGAGGCCGGTGACCCCCTCATCTCCCGCCTGGCTTCGACCAGCGGCATGGGCGGCATGGTCAATACGGTCTGGATCATCATCGCCGTCATGCTTTTCGGCGGCTGCCTTTCGGCCTGCGGCATGGTGGAACGCATCACGACGGCTATCATTTCCCGGGTACGGCGCAACGGCGGCCTGGTGACAGCAACGGTCCTGAGCTGCATTTTCTGCAACCTGACCCTGTCCGACCAGTTTATGGCCATCCTCCTGCCCGGCAGCATGTTCAAAGATACGTACAAGCGTTTCGGCCTGGCGCCGGAGGTACTGAGCCGTACCCTTGAGGATTCGGCGACGGTCAGTTCGGTGCTGGTGCCCTGGAATACCTGCGCCGTGGTCCAGTCCAGTGTGCTGGGCGTGGCGACGCTGGCTTATTTTCCCTTCGCGATCTTCTGTTTCATTACGCCCTTGATCGCCATTGTCTATGCTGTATTCAATATCAAAATCCATAAATTACCGCAACATGAAACTGCTCAATAACTGTATCGTCGCTGCGGCCGCCCTGCTGCTTTTCGCCGCCCCTTCGGGCGATGCCTGTACGTCCATCATGGTCGGCAAGAAAGCTTCCACGGACGGGTCGGTGATGACTGCGCACTGCTGCGACTCCTATTACCGGACCTTCGTGACCATCGAGCCGCGCAAGACGTTTGCGCCGGGTGAGACCGAGCCCTATTTCTTCAATGTCCTCCACAAGGAAGAACCCTGGGACCCCCGCGGCGTCTATGAGACCGGGCGGATCGTACCGCCGGCGCTCCAGACCTACCGTTTCGTCAATACCGCCTATCCCTGCATGAACGAGAAGCAGCTGGCCATCGGCGAGACGACCTTCGACGGCAACCGCGACCTGCTCAACCGCAACGGCGTGTTCTGGATTGAAGAACTCGAGCGCCTGGCCCTCCAGTACTGCGACAACGCCCGCGATGCCATCCGGCTGATGGGGGAGATGGCCGAGAAATATGGCTATGCCGACTGGGGCGAGTGCCTGACCGTCGCCGACCCGAACGAGGTCTGGCAGTTTGAGATCAACGGTCCCGGCCCGGGCGAACCCGGTGCCATCTGGGCCGCCCAGCGCATCCCCGACGACCACGTGGGCATTTCGGCCAACATCGCGCGCATCGGCGCCATCGATTTCGACGATCCCGACCATTTCATGTACTGCAAGGACCTGAAGAAGAAAGCCAAGGCCCTCGGCCTGTGGGATGGCAAAGGCCCGCTGAAGTTCTGGAAAGTCGTGGGCGACGCCAAGCGCAAGCCGTTTTCGGTGCGCGAGTGGTTCGTGCTCAGCACCCTGGCTCCTTCGCTCGGCCTTTCCCTGGATGACGAAGAACTGCCGTTCTCGGTCAAACCCGAAGGCAAGGTTTCTCCGGAACGCGTGCTCGCCTTCTACCGCGAGACCTATGAGGGCACTGACCTCGATATGGGCAAGAATCTGAAGATCAAGGCGCACCGGCGCATCAAGGACCCCAACGGCCCGCCGTATCCCGATGCCCGTTACACCGAATATGACGAAGAGGTGACTCCGATTTCCAACTGGATGTCGGCCGATGTGCGCGCCATGCTCAACCAGATCGCCCCCGGTACGGTGACCAACCGCCGCACGATTGCCGTGATCCAGTGCTCCTATTCCTGGATTGCCCAGTGCCGCGACTGGCTGCCCGACGAAGTGGGCGGCGTGCTGTGGTTCTCCCTCGACAACCCGGGCCAGAGCCCGCGCTTCCCGATCTATGCGGGCGCCACGCGCCTGCCCGTGGAACTGGGCCATTGCGGCCAGAACAGCTACCGGCCCGAGGCGGCCGTCTGGGCTTTCCGCGAGACCAACCGCATCGCCACGATCTACTGGGACAAGACCCGCAAGGTTCTCGAGCCCCAGCGGGCCCTCTTCGAAGAAATGATGTTCGAGCAGGACAAGGCCCTGCAGGAGAAAGTCAAGGCCCTGCCGGCCGAAGGTCGGGAAGAAGCCGTGGCCGAATTGCTCAACAACCAGACCGACAGTTTCTTCGCGATGGTTGCCGGCAAATGGCGTGAACTCAAAGGCCGGGTACTCGAAATCTTTGTCCGGAGCATGTAGGGGAGGCTGCCGATGAAACAACTGAAAAACTTTGTGTTGCTGGCCGTTCTCCTGCTGACGGCCCTTCCGCTCGCCGCGGAACCTGTCGACGCCGTGCGGGCGCTGGACGCGGCACGCGCGTTTTTCCAGCACGACCGTAATTTTTCGCGCCGGATGGCTCCTGTCACCCAGGTCAGCCTATCCAGCGCGCCGCTGACCAAGGCCGGTGAAGCGGAACCTGCCTACCGCATCTTCAACCGGGTGGGCGGCGGATTCGTGATCATCGCCGGGGACGATGCATGCCGTCCGGTGCTGGCCTACTCGTATGACCGCAATTTCGGTACGGAGCAGGATATGCCCGAGAACCTCCGGGAATGGCTGGACGACCTCGAAGAGCAGGTCGCCTTCGTCCGCAGCGAACAGCGCCGTACGGCCACTGCCGTCGCGGCCTGGACCGACCTGATGGTAACGACCAAGGTGGGCGCCACTTCCTATCAGCCGGCCCTCAAGCACGAGACGCCGACCTGGTCGCAGGGCACGCCCTTCAACAGTCTCACCCCGATGGTGGACGGCAAGCACGCCGTCATCGGCTGCGTGCCGCTGGCCATGGGCATGATCATGCGCTTCTACGGCTATCCGGCCAAGGGCGAGGGGACGCTCGCGTCCTATAGCTACGACATGGACAATGGCACGACCTGCCAGATTCCCGGTTATGACCTGGGCGATCCCTACGAATGGGATCTGATCAAGTACAACTATGCCGACGGCTACACCGAGGCGGAAGGCGCCGCCGTGGCGCACCTGGTCTATGACTGCGGCGTGGCCGTCCAGGCCAAGTTCGACGAGTCCACCAGCGCCAGCACCCAGAAAATGGCCGGCTGCGGCGTCACCTACTTCGGTTTCGATCCGGGAACGTACTATTACAAGCGTGCCCTCTTTACCGATGCCGAGTGGCTCGACATGCTCAAGGAGGAGTTGCAGACGCGTCCGATCCTGTACTCCGCCCGCCGCGAAGGCGGCGGACACGCTTTCCTGGTGGACGGCTATGACGAGAACGACTACCTGAGCGTCAACTGGGGCTGGGGCGGCTCAAGCAACGGCTACTATGCCCTGTCGGCCTTCACGCCCAGCGAAAACCGCAAGTATGTGCTCAACCACGGCGCCGTGTTCGGGCTCAAGCCCAAGGAAGGGGAGGGTGGTTCGCCCCGCTCGTATCTCTATTACCAGGCGGGTACCTCCAGCAGCAGCGGCACGGTCTATAACGGCCTGACGCCTTCCGAGACCATCCGGCCGCACAAGTCTTTCACGATGAAGGCGGGTTTCCTCTACAACGGCGGCCTGTATCCCTTCACCGGAGAATATGTCATTGTCCTGTGCGACAAAGACGGCAGGGTCAAGGAGAATATCAGCAGCGTGAACACCTTCAATTCCCTCAATGCCGGCAGCGGCCGGGGATACTCCTCCATCAGCTGCTACATGCAGTCTTATCCGCTTGCTGGCGACAAGGTCTGCCTGATGTACCGCAGCGACGAATGGCCGGATGGTGTGTGGGAGTTCCCGCATTACGACTTGACCGCCACCGACATCACGGCTGAAATCCCGGTCACGGACGATACGAAGCTGGCCGATGTGACGTCTTTCAGCTACAACAAGACCTCGGGTGACATCCTCATCGAGACCAAGGACCTGGTGGAATGGACCCTGACCGGTCCCGCCGGCGCCGTCACCGAGGGCGTCACCTATGAGATGACCGCCCTGAAGATCGCTTCGGCTTCGTTGCCGGCCGGCAGCTATACCCTGACGCTCAAACGGGCGGACGAACAGTTGACCCTCACACTTAAATTGGGAAGCAAATGAAAAAGATCCATATCCTGATCTGCGCAGCGGCAGCCCTTGTCCTGCCCCTGCTTGCCTCCTGCGAAAAGGAAGAGCCGCTCATCAGTTTCGATATTACCTCCATTGACATGAAAGACGCGGGCGGAAGCCAGAACGTCAGCCTGACCACCAATTACAACTGGACGGCCACGGCTTCCGATCCCTGGATCCAGGTGTCGCCGACCTCCGGCAAGAAAGGAACGACTACGCTGGCCATCCGCGTTGAGGCCAGCGACCGGAGTACCGCCCGCAAGGGTACTGTCACGGTCACCTGCCGGGAGATGGTGCGCGGGGTCGCCGTTTCGCAGATGCCCCATTTGGGGCAGACGCTCGTCTTCAAACATTCGGCCAGCCGTTTCACGGTCCCGACCCTGACGGGCAGCAGTGTGGCCGCCAGTGTGAAATGGGGTGACGGCGCGGAAGAAAGCTACAGCAGCTCCCTCTGGCACGATTACAGCGCTGCCGGAACGCATACCGTAGAAATCAATGCCGCCGGCGCTTACTCCTTCAAACTGGAGTCCGTCGCCGGCGTCACCGAAATTGATTTCTCGAAATTCTAACGCTTGAAGAAGCGGGCGACTTCGCCGATCAGGCAGTCGACCTGCTCCTGCGTATCCAGCGTCTCGACCGGGAAGCCCAGGATGACGGTCTTGTAGTCACCCTGGTAAGCCACACCGGCCGAGATGTTGTTTTCTGCATAGCGGAAAACGGTGTAGGCACCTTGTCCCTCGGGATTGAGGCCGTCGGGCGATTCCACGCAGTACAGTTTGTCGTTGAGTTCCGTGTTGAAGATGAAACGGCTCTTGTAGGGAATGCCGAGCGGGTTCTGGACGCCCTTGACCTCACCCGTAACGGCGGCGTTGTTGGTCATCCAGCGGTAGTGGAGCACTTCCTGGGCGAATTTCTGGGCCGGTTCGAAGTAGTCGGCCTTGCGGCTGTCCGTAAGTTCGAAATCGAAGACGGGCTCCCAGAGATCCGAACCGACATAAGCGCCCGAGACGAGGATATTGCCGCCTACGCGGGTGAAATCTTCGATCTGTTCGCGCAGGCCCTTCGGGAATACCGCGTAGCGGAGCTCGCTGGCGCCGCGGCGGCCGATCTGCGTGGTGAGCTGCTCGCCGCAGATCAGGTCGGCCATCGTGTAGTGGTTCATCGCGATGCGGTGGTTTTCCACGGCGCCGCGGCTGGCTGACACGAAATTACAGCCGGCCGCCATCCAGGCCTTGCCGTGAACGGCCGGATAGTCGAAACTGTTGCCGGCCAGGGCCTTGGTCTCATAGTTGCTCTCCGAGGCTCCGAAGCCCGCGCTGTCATCGTCCATCCACGGGATGGCCCGGCGGAATTCATGCTGGTTGCCGATGTAGGAGATGTCGTAGAGATAGGGAACACCGCCGTCCATCCGGTTGTTGAAGCCGGCGTAGGTGGAGTCTTTCGAGGCGAAGCTCACCGGGGCGCTCACGCGGTCGAAGTTGTTGATGACCAGCACGGTCGGCGCATCTTCGGCGACGACGCCCAGCGCGAGGGTCTCGCTCGGGAAGCTCTCGCCGCCTTCATTGGAAGCCGTCACCTTGAAACGGTAGAGGTGGCCTTTCTCGACGGGGACCTGGGCGTGCGCTTCCGACAGTGCCACGCCGTTGTCAAATCCGGCGCCGTCCACGCTGGTGTACAGGACATAGCCGGTGGCGTCTGCCGTCGCTTCCAGCGAGTCCTTGACCGGCGACCAGCTCAGCACGGCGTCGCCCTCTTCACCGAGGTGGACTTCGAAATCCTTCACGGGAAGCGGCTGGACGGTGTATTCAAAATCATTGATCCAAGCCAGGAATTTGAGCATGCCCTTGTAGATGGCGCGCGAGACCGTGAAACGGAAATTCGGGTCCAGGCCGTAGCGCATGTCGGCCAGGTTTTGGTGGGAGAGGAGTTCCAGCAGCATGCCGGGCACCTCGGGCATCCGGCTTTCCGCATAGGAACGGTCCCAGAGCTGGCGGCGGCTCCACTGCGGTTCGTAGAGCGCCCGGATGTCGCCCACGATCTGGGTCTGGATGATGTCGGTCATGTCGCGTCCCAGGGAGCGGTCCTCGCCGTTCGGGTATTTCTCCTCGTCGTTCGACAGGCGGGTGTAGATGGCCAGCGTGCCGACGATCGAGTCGTTCATCGTCGTTCCGGCATCGGTGTGGAAGGCGAAGGACAGGTCGAGCGGGATGTTGTATCCTTTCTTGTCCGGCTTCAGATAGGAGCCGTCGGAGAGGGTGTTCACCCACAGGCCGCGCGACATGTAGTCGTCGTTGTAGTCGGTCATGTTCTGGTTGCGCGAGTAGATGGTATCGTTGAAACCGGCCCACTGCAGCCAGTAGCGGGATCCTTCGGTGAAACGGGGATAGCCGGAGATCTCGGGCTCGATGTCGAAGTCGCCCTCTTTCACCTCGGCCGGCTTGCGGGCCATGTTGCCAATGCCGCCGCCGAACTTCACGGCGTCGCAGGTCACGGCGCTGTGCCCGTCGCCTACGTTCGAGAGGAAGACACCCTGGTCACTGTGACGCCCTTTCTCAAAGGGGAAGCGTCCCAGGTAGATCCAGGTACGGCCGCCCATCTGCTGGTTGACGCTGAAGCGGGTCGTACCGCCCTTGTGACGGACCTCGTACTGGGCGCCCGTGGTGCTGTTCTTCACCGTCTGGTAGGATACATAGACCGCGTATTCCCCGGATTCGGGGATAATGGGCAGCCAGGCCGCGCTGCTGCCGCCGTCCGGATCCGTCGTGGCGATGCGGGCCGTACCCATCCGGAAAGGATTCTCTTTGTACAGGTACGCGGCTTTGGGATTGGCAAAGCCCGAGTCGATGGCCGCATCCCAGGATCCGGATTCGAAGTAGCCGGAGCGGCTGTCATCGTTGTCCACGATGATCTCGTGGGTGTTCCAGTCGCGTTCGCGGGGCAGCATCACCACGGCGCCGGCATTCTCGAGCATCGGTACGAGGAAGGGCACCACATAGCTCTGGGTGTAGAGGTCTTCCACCGTTTCGAAGATCCGGGCGCGCTGCCATTCCCAGCGCTTGAGCGACTGTTCATAGTACCAGCCGTGGCTCTGCCACATGGCGATGTGCCGGTTCTGCAGGCCGCGGGTCGGACGGACAGCCGCGTCCATGCGCCGCACAAGCGGGGCGGCGAGTTTGTCGTGGTACTGGCCCGCATATTTGTGGTGTTCCTTCACCGGTCCCGTGGCGGGCGCCTTGCCGCTGAAGTAGCGGCTCTTGTAGTATTCGATGGGTTTCTTGTCAGCGTAGAGGGAGAGTTTGTTGCGGTACTGGGCATACTTGCGCGGCAGCAGTTCCGAGGCGATGGCCTGGATGTCCTTGATCTCCTGGTCGCGGAGCGGATAATCGACCAGGCCGCGGCCGAGCGTCAGGCGCAGGGTGCCGTCTTTCAGGACCGTGGCTTTTTCGACGGAGACGTAACTGCGGACGGTGGTCCGTTCCCGGAGATAGTTGCTGATCGAATCGGCGATCGGAACCAGTTCCTTGTCCCGTGCGGCCCGTGCCTGCACCGGGAGCAGGAGGGTCAGGGCTAGAAAGAGCGCAAAGAAGGGGTGTTTCATATCGTGTGATGGTTTTTCCGAGGATTATCCTACAAAAATACGTATATTTGTCAGAAATCCATTTCAAAAATCGGTACGAATCATGAAAAAAATGGTCCTGGCTAATCTTCCGACGAAAATTCAGCGTCTTTCCCGCTGGTCGGACGAATGTGGAAAGAATATCTATGTCAAACGCGACGACCAGACCGGCAGCGAATGGTCGGGCAACAAGATCCGCAAACTGGAGTTCGCCGTGCAGGAGGCCCTCGAACAGGGCTGCAACCTGCTGATCACCTGCGGCGGCATCCAGTCCAACCATTGCCGGGCCACTGTCGCGGTGGCGGCCCACCTGGGCCTCAAGGCGGCCGTACTGCTCCGGATCAGCGAGGAACCGCCGGTGGAAGGCAACTACTTCCTCGACCGGCTGATGGGGGCCGACGTGCGCTTCTGCACGCGGGACGAATACCGCGACCATCGCGGCGACATCATGCAGGAAATGGCCGACGGCTACGCGGCACAGGGCTACAAGCCGTACATCATTCCGGAGGGTGCTTCTTTCGGTGTCGGCGTGCTGGGCTATTATTTCGCCATGAAGGAAATCGTGGCGCAGGAGAAGGAAATGGGCGTCCGTTTCGACACGGTGCTTGCCGCCACGGGCTCCGGCGGTACGCTGGCCGGCCTGCAGCTGGCCAATCTCATCCATGGCTACGGCAAACGGGTCATCGGCGTGTGCGTCTGTGACGATGCGGCGTATTTCCAGGACATTGCGGCGCGCATCTCGCGTGACGCGCTGCCGTATCTTGTTGCACAGGGGGAAATCTCCGAGCAGGAAGCTGCCAGGTGGGCGGCTTCGCTCAAGCCGGGCGATTTTGAATTTTTCGAAGAGTATGTCGGCATCGGCTATGCCCTGAGCCGTCCGGAGGAACTCGAGCACATCCGCCGCATGGCCCGGCTCGAAGGTACGGTCTTCGACCCGGTCTATACCGGAAAGGCTACGTATGGCATGGTGAACGAGCTCAAGGAGGGTGGCCGTCTCCGCTCGTCGGAAAACATCCTCTTCATCCACACCGGCGGCCTCTACGGCCTCTTCCCGATCAGCCGCACCTTCCCGCTGTAATCAAAGAGAGTTCCGCTCAAAACTTCACAGATCCTGTATGGCAATACCGAAAAAAGTGAGAGAACTGCTGGAAAAACTGCTTGTCGGCGAGGAGACGGCACCGGGGCGCTCGTATGCGCTGGCGCCGCTCATGGAGATGCTCCGCGATGACGAGATGACCAAGGAAGACAAGGCGCATCTGATGCGCTACTACAACTTCCGGAAACGCTTCCTGGAGACGGGCCGCGGGGAACCGTATCCCGAAGACCAGCGGGATACGCGCCTGCTGGTGGATGTCCCGGGCGACACCTTCCGGGAGATTGTCCCGATCCTGGCCGAGTGCCTGACCTATGCGGGGGAGGATATCGAAGATTTCCTCTGGGTGCTCGATGAGGATGAAAAGGCCGGTCATGCGCCGGAGGATGTGAATGAGCGCCGTGCCGTCTATAAGCAACTGCAACCCGACTATGTGGCGGAAGGAAAATACCTGAACGAGCGCCTGGAGAAACTCGACAATCCGTTCATCACGACCTATCCGCTTTCCAAATCCACTCTGATCGGCTATCTGGAGACCGCCGTCAGCCTGCTCGAAGTCTATCAGGCGATGTTCGACTACCTGATGTCCGGCGACGGCTCCGAGCAGCCGGAAGCGGACAGGGAAAAAGAAAGAAGTCCGCGCGAGACGGACTTCAGTGCGATGTTCGATCTGTTCAAGGGCGGGAAGAACAACCTGCCCAACTGATTCCTTTATTTCTGTCCGGCGAGGAATGTGTTCACGTTCCGTGCGATACGCTCCTCGATGTCCTCATCGCCGTGCGGCTCGAACGGGGCGCCCGTGATGTGCTCGTAGAGTTCGACGTAGCGGTCGGTGATGCCGGCGACGACTTCGTCGGTCATGGGCGGTACCTGCTGGCCTTCCTTGCCCTGGAAACCGCCGGCCATGAGCCATTCCCGCACGAATTCCTTGGAGAGTTGCTTCTGGCGCTCTCCGCGGGCGAGGCGCTCTTCGTAGCCCTCGGCATAGATGTAGCGCGAAGAGTCGGGCGTGTGGATCTCGTCCATCAGATAGATCTTGCCGTCTTTCTTGCCGAATTCGTATTTGGTATCCATCAGGATCAGGCCGCGTTTGGCCGCCAGTTCGCAGCCGCGCTCATAGAGCGCCAGGGTGTATTTCTCCAGCTGGGCGTAGTCCTCGGCGGAGACCAGGCCGCTGGCGATGATCTCTTCGCGGCTGATGTCCTCGTCGTGGCCTTCGCTGGCCTTGGTGGTCGGCGTGATGATGGGGCGGGGGAGTTTCTGGTTTTCCTTCAGGCCCTCGGGCAGCGGTTCGCCGCAGAGCGAGCGCTTGCCGGCGCAGTATTCCCGCCAGGCGTGGCCGGCCAGGTAGCCCCGGATCACCATCTCGACCTTGAAGGGTTCGCAGAGGTGACCGATGGTTGCCATCGGATCGACTTCCGCGATCTTCCAGTTCGGGACGATGTCGCTCGTGGCATCGAGGAAGCGGGATGCGATCTGGTTGAGCACCTGTCCCTTGCAGGGAATCCCCTTGGGAAGGACTACGTCGAATGCGGAAATGCGGTCGGTGGCGACCAGCAGGATGTATTTTCCGTCGATGAAATAGACGTCCCGGACTTTCCCCGTGTACTTGGCGCTTTGGCCCGGGAAATGGAAATCGGTGTGGGTGATGGCTTTCATTTTGTTTTCAGATATTCGTTTTCGTAATAATCGATATAGGCTTTGTTGAGGATCCGGAAGCCGCCGGGGGTCGGGTAGTCGCCGCTGAAGTACCAGTCGCCCGGATGGTCGGGACAGGCGGCGTGGAGTCCGTCCAGCGTCTGATAGACGATTTCCACCTCGGCGCCGATGCCTTCGGGTTTGAGCAGCTGGACGATCTTCCGGCTGATCTCTTCGTCGGTGAAGGCGTCGTAGATGCGGCGCACATGGTTGCGGCACTGGTCGGCCGGCACGTTTTCCTGGGCCTTGCACAGGCGGTACACTTCTTCAAGCAGGGACTCCCGTTTATGGTCTTTCAGCAGGGCGACGGCGGCGATGAAGGCGATGAACTCCGTCATCTTCGACATGTCGATGCCGTAGCAGTCGGGGTAGCGCACCTGCGGGCAGGAACTGACGATGACGATTTTCACGGGATGCAGCCGGTCGAGGATGCGGATGATGCTCTCGCGCAGGGTCGTTCCCCGCACGATGCTGTCGTCGATGACCACCAGCTTGTCCCGGCCGGGCTCCAGCGAACCGTAGGTGATGTCGTACACGTGGCCGGCCAGGTCATTGCGGGATTCGCCTTCCGTGATGAAGGTCCGGAGCTTGATGTCTTTCGAGACGACCTTGTCGGCCCGCACCTCGGGATACAGCTGGCGGATGCTGTCCACCATGCCGTAGTAGGCCACCTCGGCCGTATTGGGGATATAGGAAAAGACGGAGTGGGGGATGTCGTAGTCGATGGCCTTGAGGATGCGGTCGCGCAGCTGGGCGCCCAGGCGCTTGCGCTCCCGGTGGATGTCCCGGTCGTTGCCGCGGCTGAAATAGATGCGCTCGAAGCTGCAGGAGGCTAGCCGGCCGGCGGGAATGATCCGCTGCAGGCTGCGGCTGCCGTCCTGCCGGATGATCAGGGCGGCGCCGGGGCCGATCTCCTGGACCTGCTCACATTCCAGGCCGAAGGTCGTCTGGAGGACGGGACGCTCGCTGGCGATGGCCACGATCTCGTCGTCGGCATACCAGAAGGCGGGGCGGATGCCGTTGGGGTCGCGCATGGCGAACATCTCCCCGCTGCCCGTGATGCCGCAGACCACGTATCCGCCGTCGAAATGGGGCATCGTGGTGCGCAGGACGTTGGTAATGTCCATGTGCGTGTCGATGTAGTGGGTGATCTGCCGGCCTTCGAGCCCTTCCTTCTTGGCATCGACGAAGTTGCGTTCCACTTCGCGGTCGAGCCGGTGTCCCATCAGTTCCAGCAGGATATAGGCGTCGGCGCTGTTGCGGGGATACTGCCCCTGCTCGGCCAGCATCGCGAACACCTCTTCCATGTTGGTCATGTTGAAGTTGCCGCAGATGCACAGGTTCTTGGCCTTCCAGTTGTTGCGGCGCAGGAACGGGTGGACGTACTGGATGCCGCTGCGGCCCGTGGTCGAGTAGCGGAGATGGCCCATGTAGAGCTCGCCCAGGAAGGGGGCGGATTCGCCCTTGGGTGTATGCTCGATCTGCCGGTGCACCGTGGAGAACACTTCCGAGATGGCATCCTTGCCCAGGGCCTTTTCCCGGAACATATACTCCTGTCCGGGTTCGCTGATCATCTTGACACTGGCGATGCCGGCGCCTTCCTGGCCCCGGTTGTGCTCTTTCTCCATCATCAGGTAGAGTTTGTTGAGCGCGTAGCGTTCCGTACCGTATTTTTCCTTGTAGAATTCAAGCGGCTTGAGCAGCCGGATCAGGGCGATGCCGCATTCGTGCTTGAGTGGTTCCATCAGAATGTCGTTGCTAAGGCGCAAAGATAAATAAAATCGCTGTTTCGCCCAAGAAAAAAGAAGGGCGTCCTCCGAAAGGAGAACGCCCCGTTTTTCGGGCGGTCTGCCGGATCCGCCCGGAATTCACTGGTATTGTATCAGAATGCTGAGATCAATTCTTCGTTGGTATAGGCGTCTGCGCCGTAGCAGGTCTTCAGGTAGGCCAGACCGCCCTGATAGTCTTCTTCCGTGAAGGAGTTCGTCGCTTCCTTGGCCACGACCACGTCGTAACCCAGGCAGAAGGCGTCTGCCGAGGTGTGGCGGCAGCACATGTGGGTGTGGAGGCCGCAGATGACGACGGTCTTGACGCCCAGTTCCTTGAGCAAGATGTCGAGGTCGGTCTGGAAGAAGCCGCTGTAACGGCGTTTCGGAACGACGAAGTCTTCCTTGTGGATGGGGAGTTCGGGAATGACTTCCGCGCCGGGGGTTCCGACGATGGCGTGGTCGCCCCAGATCTGGAGTTCACGGTCGATGCCGGGACGGTGTGCATCATTGCAGAATACCACGGGAACGCCTTTTTCGCGGGCTGCGTCAAGCAGACGGGCGGTAGCGGGGACAATAGCTCTGGCGCGGTCGCAGCCGATGGCGCCGGTCACAAAGTCGTTGAGCATATCGACGACCAGGATGGCGGGTTTGTTGAGTTTTTCCATTTATGTAAAAGATAAGGGTTTTGTAAACACGAAAGAATTTACCAATTTCTGTGCCAATCTTTCCGGAGGCTTGCTATCTTTGCGCCCCGAAAACAAAACGAATCGACGAAACAAGCGCTATGCAAGCTATTTGGACCGTTCTGATGCTGGTCTGTTCCAACATCTTCATGACTTTCGCCTGGTACGGGCACCTCAAACTGCAGGAGATGAAGATCTCGACCGGCTGGCCGCTGATCTGCGTCATTCTCTTTTCCTGGGGCATCGCCTTCTTCGAATACTGCCTGACCGTCCCGGCCAACCGCATCGGCTTCGTCGGCAACGGCGGCCCCTTCAACCTGATGCAGCTCAAAGTCATCCAGGAAGCCATCTCCCTGACGGTCTTCACGGTCATCATCCTCTTCGTCTTCAAGGGCCAGTCCCTCCAATGGAACCACCTGGCCGCCTTCGCCTGCCTCGTCCTGGCCGTCTTCTTCGTCTTCCTGAAGTAGCTCGACGCCTCACGGATTACGGGTTAAGCAGCCATACCCCTTGCGGCCACTCCCTGGCGATGCAGGGCGGGCTCCTCATGGTTCGCGGCAGGGGCTGACAGTGTTTACTGGGGCTCCGCCCCAAACCCCGCCGCTCCGGCCTGCTGTCGCACAAGCTCCCGCAACGGCCTCCGCTAGCGGCTGAAGCCGCTTCGGGCCCTTGACGGCGAACAGCTCCTTTTTAGCCAACGCCCTCCGGGCGCTGTCTAACAGTCGCAGAACCTGCGCCGTCACGAGACGGGCCCTCCGCTTGTCAGCCTCTATCCAGCCGCTCTCAAATCGTCGCCCGCCCCGCATCGCCGCGGAATGGCGACGGTTGGCCGTCGGATGGTCACTGGCGGGACACAGAATGCGTATTACCCCCGAAATCTTCATTCTGTGGCCGGCCGACTGAATATTTGTTTGCTTCCCTGCGGATTTAATCGTAACTTTGTAAGGATACGACTATTACTCTTTATTATTCTGAATCTGAACGATTATGATCCACGACTTCATCTATGACATCCCGGTGCGGGTGTATTTCGGACGGGACCAGCTCGGCAATCTCGGACCTGAACTCAAGCAATATGGCAAGCGCGTGCTGATGACCTACGGCGGCGGTTCCATCAAGAAAATCGGCCTCTACGACAAGGTGGTGGCTGAAATCCGCAAAGCCGGCCTCGAACTTTTTGAACTCTCGGGTATCGCCCCCAATCCGCGCATCGAGTCCGTCCGCGAAGGCGCCCGTCTTTGCAAGGAGCACGGCATCGACGTGCTGCTGGCCGTCGGTGGTGGTTCCACGATCGATGCAACCAAATTCATGGCTGCCGGCGCCTGCGTCGATTTCGACCCCTGGGATTTCATGGATCTGTCGAAACGCGCGCCTGTGGAAAAGGCCCTGCCGATCGTGAGCATCCTGACCCTTTCGGCCACCGGCTCCGAAATGGACAGCGGCGGCGTGATCACCAACCTGTCGACCAACGAGAAACTCGGCCGGCAGGATCCGAAACTGCTGCCGAAGGCCTCCTTTCTCGACCCGACGAACACCTTCACGGTGGGCCCGTACCAGACGGCATGCGGCTCCGCCGACATCCTTTCGCATATTTTCGAAGTCTATTTCAATATGGATCAGGACCTCTATATGCTCGACTGCTTTATGGAAGGCCTGATGAAGACCGTCATCAAATATGCGCCTGTCGCCATCAAGGAACCCGACAACTACGAGGCCCGCGCCAACCTGATGTGGACCTCGAGCTGGGCTATCAACGGCTTTATCGACGGCGGCAAGCAGCTCGCGTGGTCGTGCCATCCGATGGAGCACGAATTGTCGGCCTTCTACGACATCACACACGGCCTGGGTCTGGCCATCCTCACCCCGCGCTGGATGGAATACTGCCTGGACGAAACGACGGTCTCCAAGTATGTGCAGTTCGGCGTGAATGTATTCGGCATCGACCCGACCTTGCCGCCCATGCAGATCGCCCACAAAGCCATCGGCTGCCTGAGCACGTTCCTCTTCGACACGCTTGGTCTCAAGCGGACCCTGCCCGAGGTGGGCATCGGCCGTGAACATTTCGCCACGATGGCCCGCAAAGCCGTCCGCGGCGGTACGCTCCAGGGCTTCAAACCCCTCAAGCAAGCCGACGTCGAAGCTATCTATGAAATGTGTATGAAATAGCCTGCAGCCGGTCGGACCGGCCCGCCGTAGAGCAGTTCCCAGTCGCCGGAGAGCGGGACGAGGTCCCGTTGCTCCGGCGACCAGTATAAGAAGGTCTCTTCGGAGAGCGGGAAGACGGCTTCGACGGCATTGTCGCTGACGGCCGTGAAAACTTCATGCAGCAGCGTTTCGTCGAACGAAGCGGCCATCCCGACAGGCTGGGGATATACGGTCGCTTTGCCGTTGCGTCCGACGCCGTGCAGGGCCTCGTTCCACCAGTTGTAGGCCGGAATGCCGGCCTCCGGAATGGGGGCCGAGGGATGCTGCATCAGCGACGCTTTCTGTTCGATGGTCAACCCGGACACCAGTGCCTGGGCCCGTTGTTCAGCGGAAGGGGTCTGCGTACAGGCGACGGCCAGCAGCAGGAGGGGCAGAAGGATACCTTGTTTTTTTCATAGGCCAAATATACGAAAAAACAGGGAAACTGCAGTATCAGAAACAGGCGCGCAGGATTTCGGTGATGTTGCGTGTCTTTCCCATTGTGTAAAAGTGGACGGCGGGGACGCCGTGGGCGATCAGGTCGCGGCACTGGGCGATACACCAGTCCGTCCCCAGCCGGTAAACCGCCTCCTTGTCGTCTCCGCAACGGCGGACAGCCTCGGTCAGTTCCACGGGGATGTCGATCGAGAAACTCTCCGGCAGAAGGGCGACCTGACGGGCCGTGGAGAGGGGTTTGAGCCCCGGAATGACCGGTACGGTGATGCCGGCCTGCCGGCAACGGTCGACGAAGCGGTAGAATACGGCATTGTCGAAGAACAACTGCGTGATGATGACGTCGGCGCCGGCATCCACTTTCCGTTTCAGGTTCTCGATGTCGGTTTCGAGGTTGGCCGCCTCGAAATGTTTTTCCGGATAGGCTCCTACGCCGATGCAGAACGAGGCGCCGTTGTCCCGCTCGAAACGGCGGATGGCCGCCACCAGTTCGTCGGCGTGTGCAAAGCCATCCGGATCCGGCGTGAAACGCTTTTCTCCCGTAAGCGAGTCGCCGCGCAGGGCCATCACATTTTCGATGCCCATAAACTGGAGATCTTGCAACAGCATTTCCGTCTCGTGTGCGGATGTGCCGCCGCAGATCAGATGCGGGACCACTTCCACGTCGTAGTGCGACTGGATGGCCGCGCAGACCGCCACGGCGCTTACGCGGCTGCGGACGATGCGGCGCCGGTAACTGCCGTCGGGCTGCGGCTCGTAGCGGACTTCGTCGCGGTGCGTGGTCACGTTGATGTACCGCGGAGCGAATTCCATCAGAGGCGCGATGCCGGAGAGAAGTTCATCCTTGCTGATCCCGGTCGGCGGAGGGACGATTTCGATGGAAGGGAAGGGGGTGGACCCGTTCCGGAGCATTTCAGTGATTTTCATAGCAGATGGGAGAGGAAAAGTTGTGCCTGTCCTTCCGAAAAGCCGCGGCGGGCGGCGTAGTTGTCGTATTGGCTGCGGCTGATTCTCCGGATGTCGGGATATGCCGCTTCGGGATGGACGATGACCAGCCCGCAGATCGACGCGGCGGGCTGCATCGCGCAGGTTTCGGTCAAGGTGATGCCGAGGCTGTCCGCCTCCGGCAGCAGACGGAGGATGTCCCGCTTGATGCTGTGGTCGGGGAAACAGGCAAAGCCGGCGGCCGGCTTGACGAGCTTGGCGTCGTTGCGCCGGATCCGGGCAGCGATCCGCGTGTCGAGCCAGCGGGATGCCGCTTCGGCGAGGGTCACTTTCACGGCCCGGCGCATCATCTGCCCGTATTCGCTGCGGCAGGCTTCGCAGGCGCAGTCCTGTGGATGACGCTCCCTGTCGTGGACGCTGAGGGCGAAGATGCCCAGCGGCCCGGTGCCGGAAGCCGGTGCAAAGTCCGCGAGCGAACGGCCCGGGGCGCTTTCCTGCCGGAGCATCGGCAGCCGGTCGCCCGAGTCGAGGAGCAGGGTGTCACCCTCGCGGCGTGCCTGGAAGAAGCGGATGGAATAGCGCACGGCCAGTTCGCGGCGCGCGACGCATCGGGCCAGCAGCGTGCGGGCTTCCGCGATAAGTTCCGGCGCGTCATTGCCCTTGAGCCCCCAGGCCATCCGCAGGACCCGGTCGTCGAAGTAGGGAAGGAGGTCCGGGAGGGCGATCTCGCCCGGCTTCAAGTCGCTGAAATCATAATCTTCCAGCCGGAGATAGGTATCCCTCGCGAAATCGACGGGAGCCGCAGCCGGCTCTTCCTGCTGCTGCCGGCTTGCGTAGAGGCTGCGGAGCCGTTCCTGCTCAGCCCACTGGGCCGCTTCGAATGCGGCGCGGTCTTTCAGGAGCCGTTTCGCCATCACGGCTTCGGACGATGCGTCGGCCGAGTAGAAAACGTGCCGGTAGAGGGGGGCAAGTTTGACGGCCGTGTGGAGGGCCGAAGTGGTCGCGCCGCCGATGAACAGCGGCGTAGCCAGTCCCCGCGCCGCCATCTCGCGACAGAGCTCCTCCATCTGGAAAAGCGACGGCGTGATGAGTCCGCTGACGCCGATCAGGACGGCGTGGTGCCGTTGTGCTTCCGCGAGGATGCGTTCCTTTTCCACCATCACGCCCAGGTCGATCACGTTGAAGCCGTTGCAGCGCAGCACGATGCCCACGATGTTCTTGCCGATGTCGTGGACGTCGCCCTTTACGGTGGCGTGGATGACGACCGGCTGCCCGGCTGCGGCCGGGTCGTCCGTCGCCATATACGGCTCGAGGACGGCGACGGCTTCTTTCATTACTTTGGCCGACTTGACCACCTGGGGCAGGAACATCTTTCCTGCGCCGAACTGTTCGCCGACCTGCTCCATACCGGCCATCAGCGGCCCTTCGATCACCTGCACGGCCGTGCCGAGTTTTTCCAGGCAGCGCAGGACGTCGCCCGGCAGGTCGGCGGCCTTGCCGGCGACCAGGTCGGCCTGCAGCCGCTGCTCCGGAGACAGACGGCTCGTCTCTTCCACGGCCGACGGCTGCTCTTTCTGCTCCAGATAACTGGCGGCCAGGGCGGTCAGCCGCTCCGTGGCTTCCGCGTCGCGGGCCAGGATCACATCTTCCACGGCCTGGCGCAGGGCGGGGTCGATGGTGTCGTACGGTTTCAGTTGGGCGGGATTGACAATGGCCATATCCAGTCCGGCCCGGATGGCGTGGTAGAGGAAGACCGTGTGCATCGCGGCACGGACCGGCTCGTTTCCGCGGAACGCGAAGGAGAGGTTCGAGATGCCGCCTGAGGTATAGGAACCGGGCAGGTTCTGCTTGATCCAGCGCACGGCTTCGATGAAGTCGATGCCGTAGCGGTCGTGGTCGGCGATGCCGGTTCCGACGGAGAGTACGTTCACGTCGAAGATGATTTCCTCCGGCGGGATACCGGCCTCCGTCAGCAGCCGGTAGGCGCGTTCGCAGACGGCGGTCTTGCGGGCCAGTGTGGTGGCCTGTCCTTCTTCGTCGAAGGCCATCACCACCATCGCGGCACCGAGGCGGCGGATCTCGCGGGCCTTTTCCAGGAAACGTTCCTGTCCTTCCTTCAGGCTGATGGAATTGACGATGCACTTGCCCTGGGCGTTCTTGAGCCCGGCCAGGATGCAGTTCCAGTCGGAAGAGTCGATCATCAGCGCGGCCCGGGCGACCGCCGGGTCGTTCTGGATCTGGCGGACGAAACATTCCATCGCAGCCGGGCCGTCCAGCATCGCGTCGTCCATATTGATGTCGATGACGGCGGCGCCGCCGGCAATCTGCCCGGCGGCCACCTGGAGGGCGGTGTCGTAGTCGCCGGAGGCGATCAGGCGGGCGAATTTGCGGGAACCGGCCACGTTGGTCCGTTCGCCGATGAGCGTGAAATTGTTGTGTTTGACGTCGAGTACGACGTTTTCCAGTCCGCTGACGCGGAGCAAGGCGCTTTTTTGCGGCAAGGGACGCGGCGCGATGCCCGCCACAGCCGCCTTTTCGGCGGCGATGTGGTCCGGCGTGGTGCCGCAGCAGCCGCCGACGATGTTCAGGTGTCCGGCCTCCGCCATCCGGCGGACGGCGACGGCCATCTGTTCCGGCCGTTCGTCATACTGGCCCATCGCATTGGGCAGGCCGGCGTTGGGATAGCAGATGACGGGGACTTCGCTGAAGCGGGACACGCTTTCGACGAGCGGAATCAGTTCTTCCGCACCCAGCGAGCAGTTGAGGCCGAACGCGGTGAGGGGATAATGCCGGATGGCTGTATAGAAGGCTTCGAGTGTCTGGCCGGTGAGCGTGCGACCGTTCCGGTCGCCGGGCGAGACCGATACGATGACGGGGAAGCCGGGTGCCACCTGCGCCGCGGCATAGAGGACGGCTTTCGCGTTGAGCGCGTCGAAACAGGTTTCGACGAGCAGCAGGTCGACGCCGCCTTCGACAAGGGCTCCGACCTGTTCGCGGTAAACCGCCGCCATCTCGTCGAACGAGAGGGAACGGGCTGCGGCATTGGCTACATCGGTACTGAGTGTCAGCGATTTGGATGTCGGGCCGATGCTGCCGGCGACCCACACCGGGCGCGGGGCGGTATCTGCCTCCCGGCGGGCGATGCGGGCGCCTTCCCTTGCGAGGGCGGCCGCCTGGCCGGCGAGTCCGTATTCCTGCTGGGAGATGCGGTTGGAACTGAATGTGTTGGTCTCGATGATGTCCGCCCCGGCCGCGATGTAGGCGCGGTGTACGCTTGCCACGATTTCCGGCTCATCCAGGTTGAGTGCATCGAAATTGCCGCTCAGTCCCCGGTGCTGGAGCATCGTGCCCATCGCCCCGTCGAGCAGCAGGATGCGCTCCTGAAGGGCTATCCGTATGTCCTTGTCTGTTTTCACAACGCAAATGTACAATAATTGTCGGACGCAGGTTCCTTCTTTTTGGCGCAATCCCTGCGCAGGTCGGCCGGCACCTTATTCGGAAAGGAGTCCGGCTACGGTATCGTAGATCTCCGCACCGCGCAGGCCCCGGGCGACGATGGTCCCGTCCGGACCGAAAAGAATCAGGTGGGGGATGGCGTTGATGCCGTACAGTTCCTGCGGGATCTTGCCACCGTCAAGGATCTGGTGCCAGGGCATATCGAGTTTCGAGAGGGCGTCGAGCGTGTCTTCCCGCTTGTCGCTGACGGCGATGCTCACCACATCGAAGCGGTCGCCGTGGAACGCTTCCCAGGTCTTCTTGATCTGCGGCATTTCGGCCTTGCAGGGACCGCACCAGGAGGCCCAGTGGTCGAGCAGGATATAGCGGCCGCGGCCCACATAGTCCGACAGACGGACGTCACTGCCGTCGGGATTCCCTCCACTGACCAGATAGTCGGTAAAGGCTTGTCCGACTGCCGTCCGGCTCTGGATCTGGATGGCTTCATGGGCCTTGCGGACGAGGGAGAACTGCTGGATCCGCGGATCCAGCAGGCGGTAGCCGGCCATGAACCGGGCGGTGTCCACGTGGGCGAGGTCTTCCAGGGCCAGGCCGCCGACGAGGTTGTCGCGGTTGGCCAGGACGACCGAATCGGCCAATGCGGCTTTCTCGGCCCGCTGCAGACGGCTGTAGCCGTAGAAACGGCTGTGGAAGTCGTTGTAGGCGTCCACCATTGGCGTTCCGGACTCGGTGCGCGCATCGATGTCGGCCGTGACGGTTCCCGGTTCGAGGATGAAACGGACGCGCTCCTTGCCGCGCCCCAGGTATGCATAGGTGGGCGAATCGATTGTTCCCTTGAAAGAGAACTGTCCGTCCTGGACCGTGGTCACGCTCAGCGTGTCACCGGCCTCCAGGTCGATGAGCCAGACTTCCGTTCCGTTATCGGCCGTGTATCGGCCGTTGATCGAATAATGCCGGTCCGTGCAGGAGAGGCAGAGCAGGCAGAGGGCGGCGGCGAGCCCGATTCTTTTTATGCGCATGATTATCTGTTTTCCGGCTACGAAGTTAATAAATCTGTTTGGAAAGCAGGCGATTTATGCGTAAGTTTGTTAACGGAAAACAAAAACCCCTGCCGGCTTACGGACAGGGGCATTGCCAAAAAAACTTACCAAAACACTTAAATTTTCTACGACAAAGGTCGGGAGATTCCCGTAAATGGTCAATCCTCATTTCTTGGTATTATGAAAAAAATCCTGTGCTTTATGACTGCCGTGCTTTGCACGCTGTCCCTGTCCGCCCAGCCGAAGCTGAAGGCTGACAATATTGATGAAGTGCTCCGGGCGATGACCCTCGAGGAGAAGGCGACGCTGCTGGTGGGTGCGCGCCGCAGCGAAATGTCGGCGGCTGAAATCACCGCATTCGACCAGAATACTGTGCCGGGCGCTGCCGGTACGACACGCGCCATTCCCCGGCTCGGCATTCCGCTGACCGTCCTGGCCGACGGTCCGGCCGGCCTGCGCATCAGCCCGACCCGCGAAGGCACGGACCAGACCTTCTATTGCACGGGATTCCCGGTCGGTACGGTCATGGCCTCGATGTGGAATCCGGATCTTGTGGAGCAGCTGACCACCGCGATGGGGCAGGAGGTCAAGGAGTACGGCGTGGACGTCCTCCTGGCGCCCGGCCTGAACCTGCACCGCAATCCGCTCTGCGGCCGCAACTTCGAGTATTTCTCCGAAGATCCGCTCTTGACCGGCCGGACGGCCGCCGCCTATGTGAAGGGCGTGCAGCGCAACGGCGTAGGCGTGAGCATCAAGCATTTCGCAGCCAACAACCAGGAAACCAACCGCCTGCAGGGAGACTCGCGTGTCAATGTGCGGGCCTTGCGCGAACTCTATCTCAAGGGCTTTGAAATCGCTGTGCGCGAGGCGGATCCCTGGACCGTGATGTCCTCGTACAACCGGCTGAACGGTCCTTTTACCCAGCAGAACAAGGAACTGCTGACTACGGTCCTGCGGGACGAATGGGGCTTCGGCGGCATCGTGATGACCGACTGGGGCAACAAGGCCGGGACGGTCGATGCCGTCAAGGCGGGCAACGACCTGATGGAACCGGGCGCGCAGTCCGAAATCGACCGCATCGTCGCCGGGGTCAAAGAAGGCCGCATTTCGCAGGAGGAACTGGACCGGAATGTGCGCCGAATGCTGGAGTACATCGTCCGCACGCCGCGTTTCCAAGGCTACAAGTTCAGCAACAAACCCGATCTGAAAGCCCATGCGGAACTAGTCCGTTCCGCGGCGCCGGAAGGCATGATCCTGCTGGAAAACAAGGGTGTACTTCCCCTGGAAGGCGTGAAGAAAGTGGCGCTCTACGGCATCGGTGCATACGATTTCATTGCCGGCGGAACCGGCTCCGGCAATGTGAACAAAGCCTATGTCCGCAGTATCGCCGAGGGTTTCAAAGCCCACGGTGTGGCCGTGGACAAGGACCTGGAAGACTGGTATCAGTCCTTTCTGGCCTACATGAAGGTGGAACGCCGCGTCAACGGCGTGGGCGGCGTCCTGCTGGGTTCGACCGTCATCCCGGAGGTGGAAGTTTCCCGCGCCCTGATTGAACGCAAGGCGGCAGACAGTGATGTCGCGGTGCTGACAATCTCCCGCAATGCTGGCGAAGGTGCGGACCGGATGGCGGCCGACGGCGACTGGTCGCTGACCGGACAGGAACGCGAAATGCTCCAAAACCTGGCCGACGTCTGCCACCAGGCCGGCAAGAAGTTGGTGGTCGTCCTGAATATCGGCGGTGTCATCGAGACGGCATCTTGGAAGCACATCCCCGATGCTATCCTGCTGGCCTGGACGCCGGGGCAGGAGGGCGGCCTGGCCGTGGCCGATGTGCTCTGCGGTGCGGTCAATCCTTCCGGAAAACTGCCGTTGACCTTCCCGGTGGCCTATTTCGACATCCCTTCCTCAGCCAACTTCCCGTCCCATTTCGACAGGGGCGGCCGGAGCAACGTCTCTTCGGTCCCGAATAGTGGGAAAGCGCCTGTCAAAGACATCGATTATACGGACTACGCCGAAGGTATCTGGGTCGGATACCGCTATTTCGCCAAGGCAGCTGTACCGGTGTCATATCCGTTCGGCTATGGCCTGAGCTACACGACGTTCGCCTATTCGAAGCCGGCCGTCAAAGTCGATAAGGCTGGGAATGTGACGGCTACGGTCACCGTCACCAATACCGGTAAGGTCGCCGGCAAGGAAATCGTCGAACTTTATGTCTCGGCGCCGGACGGCGGGCTGGTCAAGCCGGTCTGCGAACTGAAAGCTTTCGCCAAGACGGGATCCCTTGCCCCGGGCGCCTCGGAGACGGTGACGATGGCCATTGATCCGTACACGCTGGCCTCCTTCAACGAAGAGACCTCGGCCTGGGAGACCGCTGCCGGAAACTACCTGCTGCACTTCGGCGCTTCTTCGACGGACATCCGGGCAACGGCCTCCTTCAAACTGGCCAAGCCGCAGACCTGGCCGGTCCACCGTGTCCTGCTACCTGCGCAGCCCGTAAAGGAGATCGATCCCCGTTAAGATTTTTTTTCTATCTTCGCGACTTGGTTGAAATAATACTGCGACACGATGAAAGCGATTCAGTCTATCGGCATCCTCACTTCCGGCGGTGATTCCCCCGGCATGAATGCCGCCATCCGTGCGGTCACCCGCTCCGCGATTTTTGCGGGTTGGAAAGTCTATGGCATCTACCGGGGCTATGAAGGCCTGATCAACGGAGAGATCAAAGAGTTTACCAGCGAATCGGTGAGCAACGTCATCCAGCGGGGCGGCACCATCCTCAAGACCGCCCGCAGTAAGGAATTCATGACGGAGGAGGGGCGCGCCAAGGCCTTTGAGAACCTGCGCCGGCACCATATTGACGCGCTGATCGTCATCGGCGGCAACGGCTCGCTCTCCGGCGCTCAGGAACTGGCCCGTGAGCACGACATCCGCATCATCGGACTTCCCGGCACGATCGACAACGACCTCTACGGCACCGATTCGACCATCGGCTACGACACGGCGCTCAATACCATCGTGGACTGCGTGGACAAGATCCGCGACACCGCCACCTCGCACGACCGCATCTTCTTCGTGGAGGTGATGGGACGCGATGCCGGCTTCCTGGCGCAGAACAGCGCCATCGCCGCCGGCGCGGAAGCGGCCATCATTCCGGAAGACCGTACGGACATCGACCAGCTGGCCCAGTTCATTGGCCGGGGCATCCGCAAGAGCAAGAACAGTTCCATCGTGCTGGTGTCGGAGAGCAAGAAAGACGGGACGGGCGGTGCGATGCACTATGCCGAGCGCGTCCGCAAGGAATATCCCCAATACGATGTCCGCGTCACCATCCTGGGCCATCTGCAGCGTGGCGGTCGTCCGTCGGCGTACGACCGGATCCTGGCATCCCGCCTGGGCGTAGCAGCCGTCGAGGCCCTGAAAGAAGGACAGCGCAACATCATGATCGGCATCAAGAACGACCAGGTGGTCTATGTGCCCATCAGCAAGGCTGTCAAGATCGACAAGCCCATCGATCCGGAACTGATCAACGTCCTTACCGTTCTATCGATTTGATATACACGTCCTGCTGCGGGAAGGGGATCTCGATCCCGTTCTCGTTCAGGATGTTATAGACAAGCTCCTTGGCCCGGGCAATGTAGCCGATCTCTTCTTCCACGAGCACGTACTGCTTGAGCGCGACATCGACGCTGCTGGCGCCGAAATTGTCGAAGGCGATGGTGATGCCCCGCTTGGGATCGACGATGTTGCGTCCGTATTTATCTTTGGTCATCAGCGCCTTCGATCCTTCCAGCAGGAGGCTGCGCAGTTTCTCCACGTCGGTTCCGTAGCGGACGCCGACCGTGACCTTGACGAACTCATAGGCATTGTTGCTGGTCAGGTTCTTGAAATTCTTGTTGAAGAGCGTGGTGTTGGTAAAGGCGATCAGCGTGTCCTCCAGCGTCTGGATCTGCGTCGTCTGGTAGCTGATGGAAGTCACTTTGCCGCGGATGCCGTCACATTCGATGAAGTCGCCCACGCGCAGGCGACCCGACATGAGCTGGATGCCGTAGATAAAGTTGTTGAGGATATCTTTCATCGCCAAACCCAGACCGGTGGCCAGACCGGCCGCCACGATCGAGAGCGCTCCCATCGGAATCTTCAGCAGGACGATGATCATCGCAATGTAGCTGCCCCAGACCAGGATGCCGATGACGTTGTCCGACAGGGTGAAGTTGATCTCGTTGGCATGAATGTAGGCTTTCCCTTCCTTCGCTGCCAGTTTCTCGAACGTGAGCTTGCGGTAGAAGGCTTTCAGCAGATAGGCCAGGTAACGGAAGACGAAGAACAGTGTGCTCACCAGCACCAGCTTGTAGAGCGACAGGTGAAGGATGGCGCTGCCGTCCTTGTTGACCAGGTTGAAGAAAGGCTTATAGAAGAGTTCCTTGCAGACTTCCGTCAAGTCGAAGATGTCGGAGGCCATCCACAGGCAGAGCGGGACGGAGAGGATCATCAGGACGGGGAAGGCGGCCTGCTTGATGAAGTCGGTGATCCAGGTGACGGCGATATAGGAGTCCTTGCGGTTGGGATCGAAGACCCGGTGTTCCTTCTTGTAATCGTAGAGCCGTTTCTTGAGATGCTTCTCTTCGTAGCGCTCCAGCAGCCGGTACAGGGCCGTGATGGTTTCGATGGCGGCCAGCTGGAAGACCCACCAGATGAAGACCTGGATGGCCAGCAGCACGTAACCGGCCCAGGCGACGACCGTCGTCACGAGCATGACGGCAAACGTGATCCAGGCGTACATCATGTCACCGCGGGCTTCTTTCTCCCGGTTGCCCCGTTTGCAGAGGATGTATTGCCAGATGGTGAAGATCAGCAGGATCGGCGGGAAGATGAGGTTGATCAGCCGGTTCGGAATGAAGATGATCCGGAAGGTGATGACGATCAGGCCCAGCAGCGCGACCGGCAGGTAGAGCCGGGATACGCGCCGGATGTGGGCCGACGGGATCCGGATCAGCAGGGATGTCAGAATGGCGGCCAGCAGCCAGGCGTAGATCAGCAGCAGGCCGGATGCGACATTGAAGAAATTCTGCCTGACAAACAGCGAGGCGATCATGACGGTCAGGGCAAAAATCACGACGCCGCTCAGCAGCGTGGCGATCGGGCTGCGCTGCCGGAACTCTTCCGTCTTGAACCAGGCGACCCGGCCGCGGAGCAGGCGGACGGCCACATTGCTCAGCAGGGTGGCCAGCAGGATGTAGAAGAGGATGAACAGAATGAAGCCGTTGATCATCGGACCGCGCCATTCGCTGTGGCGGAGGGCGTTGGCATCTTCACTGGCATCCCCCAGACCGTATTTGCGGCGGGTGTCCTGGACTGCCAGCTGCGTGTAGCGCGGCAGTCTGCGGAGTACCTTGAAATAGTTGTCCTGTCCGTCGATGAATATATGCTTCTGGATGAGCCGGTAACGGTCCCGGGCGTAGTTGTAGCTTTCCGCGAGGCGGCTGCTCATCGCTTCGTAGTGGTCGTTGTCCATTACGATCTTGTCGCGGAATTCGGTGTACATCGCCAGCAGGTTCAGCGTATAGGCCAGGCAGGAGTCGCGGTCGGCCTGTCCTTGTTCGTCCAGGTAGAAGGGCTCGTCCTCGTCTTCTTCTTCGTCGTGGACGCCGGGCAGGATGCCGCCCAGATGATCGTGATGGGCGTGGTCATGCTGGGCTCCGTCTTCGTGGACGTGGCTGTGCCGGTGGCTGACCGCCGTTTCGCCGGAGGCCTGGCCGATAATGTCGAAGCCGTCGCTGTGGTGGTGGAGACTCTCGTGAAGCAGGATCGTGTCCATGACGGCCGAGAGGCTGTCGGGCACGACATCCAGTTTGCCCAGGATCGGCGGAAGGCGGCGAAGCGCCTCGGCCAGGTGTTCATAGCGCTCGATCTCGAGGTTCATCCGGCTGACGATTTCGTCGAAAGGCATCCGCTGCTTCGTGTAATCCTCATACTGCTTGGTGACTTCGTCCAGGGCATAGGTCATGTCGAAGGTGTAGTCCTGGCTCTGGGAATAGAGGATGAGTGCCAGCTCGTTGCAACGCTTGGTCATCTCCACCAGCCGCTGGTGCTGGCCCTCGTTGCTCTGGTTGAGGCGGGCCCGCATGTGTCCGATCTTCTGGTTCTCCTGATGGAGTTCGGAGCGCAGGATGCTGAGGGTCTTGGCGAAATTGCGTTCGTTGAAAACGGCGAACGCCGGGATGGCGGCAAGCAGTGCCAGCAACAATATGGAGAGGGTTTTCTTTTTCATCCGCTTTAAAATATGACGTCACAAATATACGAAATTGACGGATTTTTGCTATCTTGCCAAGTCAAATCTCACTGCTTATGCGCGCTTTCTCCTGTCTCCGCTTTTCTGCCCTTTTGCTTTTGACCGCGTTTTCCCTGCTTTCCTGCCGGTGCGAACGGCCGCTGGATGCGGGAGATCTTCGCGGCAAGTCCAGGGAGGAATTGCAGCAGATGCGCGAGGCCGTACTGGCACGCCATGCCGACGGCAGCGAGCTCTCCCGGCGGGAGACGGCGTATGTGGAGCAGCTGCGCCAGCAGGAACGGCGCCTTGAAAATTCCTGGGTCTTCGGCGAATGGCGGGAGCGGCACGGGGCCCGGCTCATCTTCCGGGACGACGGGACGGTGAGCGTCGGCGCCCGGGGCGGCGTTTACGACGAGCTGGGCATCTATAAATTCATTTCGCCGGAAGAACCTTCTTTCGAAACGACCTGGACGGTCCTTCCGGATGAAGCCGGTGATCCCGTCATCCTGGTTTTGCGCAGAGACGGCAGTTCTTTCCTCTATCCCTGCCACCGCGACCGGGACCGTCTCCGGGAACATGTCGGAAATCTGGAGGAATTCACCGAAACCGGTTTTTATTTTACCAAGATACAATGACGATGGTCAGTCCCAACGAAGCCGAAATCGCAATCCGCCGGGCCTCGCCCGACGACATCCCGCTCATCCAGTCGCTGGCGGAGGTCGCCTTCCGCGACACGTACCGTAACATTCTTTCCCCCGGACAGATGGATTATATGATGGAATGGATGTATTCGGAGTCCAGCCTGCAGCGGCAGATGGGGCAGGACGGCCACGTCTATTTCATCGCCCAGTCCGGCGGCGAGCCCTGCGGTTATGTGTCCGTGCAGCCGCGCGGCCTGCAGCCGGATGGCGCCTTCCTCTTCGAATTGCAGAAGATCTATCTGCTGCCCGGATTTCACGGGCGTCGCCTCGGCCGCCAGATGTACGAACATATCTGCGGCTTTGTCCGCGGGGCCGCCAACGGCTGGCCCTGTCGCATCGAACTGCACGTGAACCGCAACAACCCGGCGGTGGACTTCTATAAACACCTGGGGCTGGAAATCCTCCGCGAAGGCGATTTCCCGATCGGGCACGGGTTCTACATGAACGACTATATCATGGGCTGCACACTGGCCGCTGCAGACTAAGCCTGCAGCGGGCCGTGCATATTGGGCATCCGCCGGGCCTGGCCGATGGCGTCCATCGGGCAGACAAGGCGGCACAGGTGGCATCCCACGCATTTGGTTCCGATCAGCTGGGGCCGCCGGTCTGCGCCGAAACGGATGGCCTGGTGTCCGCCATCGCGGCAGGAGATGTAGCAGCGGCCGCATCCGATGCATTTGTCCAGGTTGAAGCGGGGGAACACTTTCGTCTCGCGGTCCAGGTCGGCCGGCCGGACGAAGCGGTCGAGTTCGCGGCCGACCAGCGTTTCCAGCGAGTCGATCCCGTTTTCGGCCAGGTAGTTCCGGAGCCCCAGGACCAGGTCGTCGATGATCCGGTATCCATATTGCATCACGGCCGTGCAGACCTGCACATTGCGGCAGCCCAGGCTGATGAAGTCCAGGGCGTCGCGCCAAGTCTCGATGCCGCCGATCCCGCTGACCTGGGGGAGGGCAACCAGCGGGTTCTTGGTGATTTCCAGGATAAAGCGCAGGGCGATGGGCTTGATGGCCTTGCCCGAATAACCCGACACGACTTTCCGCGAATTGACGGCGGACGTGTCACTGAGCGTCACCGACTTGATGGTATTGATGGCGGAAATGCCGTCGGCACCGGCCAGCAGGGCGCCCATCGCAACCGTACCGACCGATCCGATATTGGGCGTCATCTTCGGAATGACGGGAATCTTCACGGACCGTTTGACGAATGCGGTATAGAAACTCACCAGTTCGGCGCTCTGTCCCACGTCGCTGCCCATGCCGGCCATGCGCATCTGCGGACAGGAGAAATTGAGTTCTACGGCATCGACGCCCGCATCTTCCGCCATTCTCGCCAGCTCGATCCAATCCTGCTCGGCCTCTCCCATGATGGAGGCGACCACCACCTTGCCGGGGAAATCCCGTTTCAGGCGGCGGAGGATGTCGAAATCCATCTCCATCGGATTTTCCGACAATTGCTCCATGTTGCGGAAGCCGATGAAGGGACCGCGGCCGTCGCGGACTGCGTCGAAGCGGGGAGATACTTCGTGGATGTCCTGCCGGCAGATGGTCTTGTAAAAGACCCCGGCCCAGCCTGCCTTCAGCGCGGCCGACACCATCTCGTAATTGGTGCAGACGGCGGAGGACGCCAGGAAGAAGGGATTCTCGCAGGGAATGCCGCAGAAATGGATTGCCAGGGACGGCTTTTCGGCTTTTTCCGCATTTGCCTGCGGGGGCAGGGCGGCGGCTATTTCGCGCAGGCGGACGGGCCTGTCGTAGTGGATGCACGCCTGCTCGGCGGCGGCCAGCTCGTCTTGCGTGCAAGGGGAAAACCACGCTCCTGCGAGCGCGGGATTGTCGAAACGGATGGCTCGTACGCCACGGGCCGGGTCGCCTTTGCGGCAGACGGCGCTGCAGGGGGCATTTTCGCACAGCAGGCAGCGTCCGGCTTCTTCGCGGATGTCGATCATTCCAGTCCGAGATAAGTCAGGATTACGTCAACGGCCTGGTCTTCGGTCATTCCGTCTACGTTCAGGCACAGATGATAATTGCGCGCATCGTAGCGGCTGACCCCGGCAAAGCGCTTGATGTAGTTCTCACGCGACTTGTCCACCTGGTCGATGGCTTCTTCCGCCAGTTCATGGCTCAGATCCTGCCTGGCCATCACGCGGGCGATGCGGTGCTCCCGGGAGGCGGTGATGAAGATGTCCAGTTTGTTGGGATGGTCTTTCAGCACGAAGAAGCCCGAGCGGCCGGTAATGACGCACGATTCTTCCTGGGCCAGTTCCCGCAGGATTTCGGTCTCAGCCAGGAAAATGTCGTCGGTCGTGACCTCGGGGTCGAATTCCTTCTTGATCTCCCGGATCCTTTCCGCACCGACGAAGCCGGAGGCGGCGGGCGCGGGGGCAGGGAAGATGAAGCGGATGAAATCAGCCAGCCACTGCTTCTTCTGGCCCTTGAGCCGCTCGATGCTGGTGGAAGTCAGGTCGAATTTCTCGCAGAGTTCCTTGATGAGTTCCTTGTCGCAGAGGCGGACCTGGAGCCGCTCGGCCAGTTTCCGGGCGATGGTGTGTCCGCCGGAGCCGAGCTCACGGCTGACGGTGATGACAAATTTTTCCTTGGTATTCATTTATTTGCAGATTTTATTTCAACTATTCCTTACCCTTGATGTCAATGTTGAAACCTTCGTCGATCAGTGGCTGGACGAGCGCTTTCATCTGCTCGACCGTGAAGGCTTCGAGGGCTTTTTCCGGGGTGGGCCGATCGATGGTATAGACCATGATTTCGCGGGGTTTCAGCTGGCGGACGATGCGCATCCAACCGTCAAGAACTTCTTTAGATGAAGAGTCGAAATCCTTGCTTTTGAGAAACATGGTCTGGAGAACGAAATTGCCCTCAAAGCGCTTGAGCGCCTCAATCACGCGATCGAGGCTGTAGCCCGGGGCGGGCTGGTTGATCTTGGCTACCAGGGCGTCGGTCGGGGCATCGATCTTCAGGATCGGATTGTCCACTTTCCGGAGGGCTTCAAAGACTTCCGGCACATGGGCGCGCGTGGCGTTGGACAGGACAGAGACCTTCGCTTTCGGGTAGTAGGCGTCGCGCAGGAAGACCGTGTCTTCGATAATGCGCGGGAATTCCGGATTGAGTGTCGGTTCCCCGTCTCCGGAGAAGGTGATCGAATCGATGGGCGTATCGTCCATCATCAGTTCGATCAGTTTGTTTTCCAGGTCGGCGCGGACTTTTGCCGCGGTTGGGAGGACGGTATCGCCCTTCCCGTCACGGTTCCAGCCGCATTCGCAGTAGATGCAGTCGAAATTGCAGATCTTGCCCCGGGTGGGCAGCAGGTTGATGCCGAGCGAGCGGCCGAGACGGCGGCTGTGGATCGGTCCGAAGACGGTTTCTTCCCTCATCATGGTTTCCAGGTCTTTTGCTAAATTCTACCAAAGTTAACGATTATTCTCCGACTCTCCAAAAATGCCTATATTTGCAGGTGAAAAAAACGGAAAAAACCGATGTTTGTCTATAAGCACAAGGTCCACTATTACGAGACTGACCGGATGGGCGTTACCCATCATTCCAACTACATCCGCATCATGGAAGAAGCCCGCGTGGCGTACCTCGACGCGATCGGCGCCAGTTTCGCCCGCATTGAGGCGGACGGCTATGTGTCCCCCGTGATGGCTGTGGAAGGCAAATTCTTGTCTCCGACCACCTTCGACGATTTGATTGAAGTCGAAGTCTATATTCAGGAGATGTCATTGCTGAAGCTCAGGATCGGCTATCGGATGCATTGCGGCGGGAAAGTCGTGTTTGAAGGCTGGTCGCTCCACTGCTTCCTCGACAAGGACGGCAAGGCGCTGCGGATTGCCGAGCGCTACCCGCAGTTCCGGCAGGCGGTCGAATCCGACCAGGATCAGGCATAGGGGATGGCGACGGCGCTCTACTGGCTGGTCATCGCCATCGTACTGGCGGAGTTCGTCTGGTCGACCGTCCTGACGCTGCTCAACATCAAGGCGTCGCACGGACCGGTTCCGGACGTGCTGCAGGGTCTCTACGACGAGGCGCGCTACCGGAAGCAGCAGGATTATGCGATGACCAACCGGAAGTTCTCCCTGGTTTCCGACCTGGTCAGTACGCTGGTCACCCTGGCCATCTTTGCGTTCGGCGGTTTCGGCCTCTTCGACGCGGCCGCACGCGCCGTCAGCGGCCATCCCGTCGTGCAGGCACTCGTATTCTGGGGAATCTTCTATCTGCTTTCCTGGGTGATTTCTATTCCCTTCGACCTGTACCGGACCTTTGTCATCGAGCAGCGCTTCGGTTTCAACCGGACCACGCCGGGACTCTTCGCTGCCGATGCGGTCAAGAGCCTGCTGATGAATATGCTCATCATGGGGGCCGTCCTGGCGCTCTGTGCCTGGATCTATACCCTGGCGCCCCGCTGGTTCTGGCTCATCGCCTGGGGCGCGGTCACGCTCTTCTCGCTCTTCATGCAGTATTTCTACTCGCAGCTCATCGTCCCGCTCTTCAACAAGCAGACGCCGCTGCCGGAAGGCGAGCTCCGCGATGCCATCGAGGCCTTCGCCGCCCGGGTGGACTTCCGACTCGACAATATCTATGTCATCGACTCGTCGAAGCGCAGCAGCAAGTCGAACGCCTACTTCACCGGTTTCGGGCGCAAGAAGCGTGTCGTGCTCTATGACACGCTGATGGAGCAACTTTCTACCGAGGAGATCGTCGGCGTGCTGGCCCACGAGATCGGGCATTACAAACATCGCCATATCATCCTTTCCTCCTTGGAAGGATTCGCAACCAATCTTTTGATGTTCTGGCTGTTCAGTCTGTTTATCGGAAGCGAAGAATTAGCTGCGGCTGCGGGCTGCCAGGCGGCCTCCTTTCACGTGAACCTGGCCGTCTTTTCGATCATCTATACCCCGCTGAGCCTGCTGCTGGACATCGCCACCAATGTCATCTCCCGCCGCCACGAGCGCCAGGCCGACGCCTTCGCCGCCGCCCATGGCCTGGGCCACGCCGAAGCCTCCGCCCTCAAGAAGATGAGCGCCAAGAGCCTGGCCAACCTGACCCCGCACCCACTGGTGGTCTTCACCGAATACTCCCATCCGACCCTCGCCGAACGTGTCCGCGCCCTTACGCAAACCGCACAGCCGTGAGTTCCCTGGCGAAGGCGTGGACTCCTTGCTGTATTTTTTCGATTGTTTTCTTGGATGGTTTGCTGCGTCCGTGGAGGTAATGTCCAAGTTGCGTCTGGTTGACACCGGTTATCCTCTGCAATCCGGCAAGCGTGAACGCTTTACTGAATTCCTCGAGGAAACTGGCCGTGTCGTAATAAAAGACATATTGGATTTCCTCAAATGTTTTTCCGTGCCGCTGATAGTACTTACGCATATCGCTATAAGACTTATTGAAATCATCGATGGTGTCCTCTACGGTCTTACCTTCTCCGATGAGTCCATAGTCCAGTCCGGCATCTTCCATATATGCCGAATAGCCAAATTCCGATTTCTCAATGAATACTCTGACTTCTTTCATCATTTCAGTCCTGCATCTTTTTTGATTTGACGTAATGTCCCCGTCGGGACTTCTTTTGATCCGTGGTTGCTCATCCGGAAGGTTTTACCCGTCAGCGGGCTGTACCAGATCGGGTGGCCGTTGGCCTGTTCGCCGGTATCATAGCAGCGGATCCTCCTCAGTTTGTTTGCCAGTTCGTGATACTTCATACAAAAGTAGGAATTTTCCTATTAATTACAAAACTTTTCGTATGCAAAGTAACGGACTCTTCTGAAGAGAGGGCTTACAAAAAAGCAATTTTTTATACAAAAAAATAAAAACTTCACAGGGCCGACGGCGGCGTCGCCCGGCGGGGATGAACGCGCTTTCGGAAGGCGATACGCGTGAAAAACCCATGGCCGCCCGTGGCCATGTGAACGGGAGGGGCCCAAAGCCTTGGCTTTGGGAGGGATGGAGCGTAGCGGAAGGTTTTTCACGCGTATCGCCTTCCGGAAGCGCCGGCTGCCTCCAAAAGGCAGCAACCGCCTCCGACGAACACCGGCCGTTCCGGCAAGCGCAATCGGCTATTTCACGCGGAGTTTGCGGCCGACGCGGAGGATTGTCTTGGCGGTGATGCCGTTGAGCTGGCAGAGTTTGTTTACCGTTGTGTGGTGCTGTTTGGCGATCTTCGAGAGGGTATCGCCCTTTTTGATGGTGTAATAGACTTTTTCCGGCTGCGTCGTAGGCGCCGCGGTGGCCGAAGTGTCGCCGGCGGCAGCCGTTTTCTGTACGGTGGCCGGTTTCGTCGGGGTATCCGTCGCAGCTTTCGCATCGGCTGCTTCAGAAGTTTGTGCCTCGGGCTTCAGGGAGGAGCCGGGGACCGTCACCGTCGCCTCGCGGACCGGAGCCCAGTTCCCGTTGCCGGCCAGCAGGATGCGTCCTTCCTGCTCGGGCAGGACCAGGGTGCCTTCGTGGGTGACATAGGCCCATTTCCCGTTCTCAAAGAGCACGATCCGGCGGTCTCCTTCGGCCAGGACCAGGCTGTCCGGGGCGATGTGGACGCCGATTTCCGGGTCAAAACCGTAAACGGCGGTGCTGTCGAATTCGACCTCGTAGTCATCAAAGTCCGGCAGGATGCGCCGGGCGCCCAGCAGGCGGTTGGAATAATAGCGTTCGGTCAGGACGGTGCTGTAGCGCACCCCGCTGTTGGAGGCGTGGATGAACTTCGGATCCCGTCCCGTACTGTCGAGTTCGATGAAGATGGCCGCATGGCCCGGCACCTTCGGGTTGCGCCGGCTGCCGATGACCAGGATGTCGCCCTTCTGCAGGTTGCGCAGGTCGGAAATGTCCACCTCGCGTCCGTCTTTCGCCTGGTCTTTCGCCGAACGGCTCAGGTTGTGGTAGCCGAAATGCCCGTACACGTAGCGGGTATAACCCGTGCAGTCGAAACGATTCGGCCCGTTGGCCCCGTAGCGGTAGGGCGTCCCCAGGAACGTCTCCGCATACGCGACCATCCGGTCTGCGAGCTCCCGTGCCGAAATCTCCACCGTAGCGGTGTCGGCCTTGGCATCCTGCGGGCCCTGCGCCTGCGCAGAAACGGCGGAAAACGCCCCGGCAAACACAACGGCGGTGAAAAAAAGTATCTGTCTGAAGTGCTTCATCCTTGCAAAGATAGAAAAAAACGGCTTTTTCTCCAAGCTATTTCCCGCCATAGAACCCGAAGCCGTGCTTGACGCCTTCGACCACGGCGTCCCAGCGGAGGAGGATGCCGACGAGGGCCACCAGGCCGATCCAGATGAAAGCCTTGGTGGTGTCGCTTTGGGCCTTGTACCAGGTTTTGATTTTTTCGAACATCAGGCGCTGTTTTTTGTTTGCTTTTCTGCAAAGATAGCCTTGTTTCTTGGAAAAATGGCTTTTTTTTATTAAAATTGCTCAATTTATCTCAGATTCAGTATGGGCACACTTCTTCTTAAAAGCGTACAGCTGGATGGCCGGCAGACCGATATCCTGATCGAGGGCAACCGCATCGCGCGGATTGCCGCGTCCATTGAAGCGCCGGCCGACCGCGTCCTCGACGGCCGCGGGAAGGCGGTGATTCCCGGCCTGATCAACATGCACACCCACGCGGCGATGACGCTCATGCGCAGCTGCTACGAGGACCAGCCCCTGCAGGACTGGCTGGAACGGGTCTGGCAGGCCGAAGCGCGTCTCGACGAAGAGGCGGTGTACTGGGGAACGCGCCTGGCAATCCTGGAAATGCTCAAGACCGGAACGACCTGTTTCCTCGATATGTACTGGCATACGCCGGCCATCGCACGGGCGGCGGAGGATATGGGCATCCGTGCCTTCATCCCGTATCATTTCCTCGACAGTTTCGACCATGACAAGGCCGAGCGGCAGTATCGGGAATGCCAGCAGATGTATGCGGCTTCCCGCAACTGGCCGGAGCGCCTGCAGTTCTGCGTCGCGGTGCATGCCGACTACACGACCTCCGAGGCGACGATGCTCCGCGCCGGCATGTTCGCGCACGAACACGGACTGGTTTTCACGGCCCACCTCGCGGAAACCCTTTCCGAGACGCAGGAGGATATCGTCAAGATGAGCCTGACCCCCACGCAGCACTTCAACCGCCTGGGCCTGCTGGGACCGCAGACCGTCCTGGCCCACAGCCTCTGGGTGGACGACCACGACATCGAACTGCTGGGAAGAACCCATACGAACGTGGTGCACAACATCAATTCGAACCTGAAGCTGGCCTCCGGCTACCGTTTCAAATACAATGAGCTGCGCGATGCCGGCGCCAATGTCTGCATCGGAACCGACGGCGCGGCTTCCTCCAACAACCTGGACATCCGCGAGAGCATGAAGACCATGGCGATGGTCCAGAAAGCCTGGCGCGAGGATCCTTCCGCCATGCCGTTGGGAGAGTTGATGGACGTGGCCACGGTCAATGCCGCCCGCGCGCTGGGCATCGACGCCGGCCGCGTGGCCGAAGGCGCGCTGGCCGACCTGGTGCTGGTCGATACGCGCAATGAAGCCTTCATCCCGAGCACCAATTTCATCGGCAACCTCATCCTGTCGGCCAACAGTTCCTGTTTCGATACGGCGATTGTGGACGGCCGCATCGTGATGGAGGGGCGCAAAGTCCCCGGCGAGGAGGATATCCTCTCGCGGGCCGATGCCATTGCAAGAAAAATCAATCAATTGTAAGATACCATGGACAGAAGAGTCAAGAAGATCCGCGAAGCGGCCGAATTCATCAAGGAGAATATCGGCGGCAAGACCCCCGAAGTGGGCATCGTGCTGGGCAGCGGCCTGGGCAAACTGGGCGACGCCATCGATGCCGAAGCCGTGATCCCTTACAGCAAGATTCCGAATTTCGCCAAATCGACCGCCATCGGCCACAAGGGCAATTTCATCTTCGGAAAACTCGCCGGACGCTACGTCTGCGCGATGCAGGGACGGTTCCATTACTACGAAGGTTACCCGATGGAACAGGTGACCCTGCCGATCCGCGTGATGGCCGCCCTGGGCATCAAGGCACTTTTCGTATCCAACGCCGCCGGCGGCCTGAACCAGGATTTCCACGTGGGCGACCTGATGATCATCCGCGACCACATCAACCTGCTGCCCAATCCGCTGATCGGCCCCAATTTCGCTGAATTCGGCGAGCGCTTCCCCGATATGACTGCAGCATACGACCTGGGCCTCATTGAGAAAGCCGAGAAGATCGCGAAAAGAGCGCGGATTGCCGTGCGGAAAGGCGTTTATCTGGGCAATACCGGTCCTTCCTATGAAACGCCGGCTGAAGTGCGCTTTTACCGGATGATCGGTGCGGATGCCGTGGGCATGTCCACCGTGCCGGAAGTGCTGGTGGCCCGTCACTGCGGCATTCCGGTATTCGGCATGTCGGTCATCACCAATGTGTCCAATATCGACAACACGAGCACGGTGCTCAACGACGGCGACGACGTGGTCCGCGCGGCGGATGCCGCTGCCGACCGCATGTGCAAGCTCTTTACCAAACTGATTGAGAACCTCTGACCGTGAAGAGCTTCTTCCCATACGACTCCGTTGAATTGAGCGCGAACGGGCGGGAAGTGGTGATTCTCGACCAGACGCAGCTTCCCAATCAGGAGCGATTCCTGCATCTGATCACGGCTGAGCAGATCTTCTACGCCATCACGCGCCTGAAAGTGCGCGGCGCACCGGCCATCGGCATCGCCGCGGCCTTCGGCCTGGCCATGTGCGTCAACCGCTACCGGACCCGGTCGCTGCAGGCCCTGGAGAAGGAGTTCCTGCGCGTGAAGCACTATCTCTACATCTCCCGGCCGACAGCGGTCAACCTGATGTGGGCCCTCGACCGGATGGAGCGCTGTTTCTACGCGACGAAACTGGGCCTTGAAAATGCCGACGAGAAGCACGCCATCGAAGTTATCCGCAATTCCCTGACCGCCGAAGCACGCGCCATCAAAGCCGAAGACGTGCGGATGTGTGAAGTCATCAGCGAATATGGCTTTTCGCTCCTGCATCCCGGTTGCGGGATCCTGACCCACTGCAACGCCGGACACCTGGCCGTCTCGCGTTTCGGCACGGCGCTCGGGCCGATCTACCAGGCACAGCAGCAGGGCTATTCGCCCCGCGTGTTCTGCGACGAGACCCGTCCGCTGCTGCAGGGAGCGCGCCTGACGGCCTATGAACTGACCAAGGCCGGCATCGACGTGACGCTGGTGTGCGACAACATGGCCGCCACCCTGATGGCGCAGCGGAAGATCGACTTCGTCTTCGTGGGCTGCGACCGCGTGGCCGCCAACGGCGACGTGGCCAACAAGATCGGCACCTGCGGGGTGGCGATCCTGGCCAAGTACTACAAAGTGCCGCTCTATGTCTTCGCCCCGACCAGCACCGTGGACCTGGACTGCGCGAGCGGGGACGAGATCGTCATCGAAGAGCGCCCCGCTTTCGAAGTGACCGACATGTATTACAGCAAGCCGATGGCGCCCAAGGGTATCAAGGTTTATAACCCGGCCTTCGACATTACGCCTGCTTCCCTGATAGCCGGCATCGTCACGGAGAAGGGAATCATCAAGCCCCGGGAGATCAAGAACATCGAGAAAAACAGATAGCGTTTACGATGGTACGGTTCCTCAGCCTGTCGAGCGGAAGCAATGGCAACTGCTATTATTTCGGAGACGATAAGACAGCCTTCCTCATCGACATCGGCATCGGGGCACGGACCATCAAGAAGCGGCTCGCGGAGCACGACATCTCCATCGATTCGGTCGATGCCATCTTCGTGACGCACGACCATTTCGACCATATCAAGAGCCTGGGAACCTTTACCGAACGCTACCAGAAGCCGGTCTATCTGACCCGGACGCTGGATCGCGCGCTCCGCCACAATTTTTGTACAGCCGGCCGGCTGAAAGGCTGCGTCCGCTACTTGTCCGAAGGGGAAGCGAACGAAGTGGGGGAGAACCTCTCCGTCACGCCCTTCGTCGTCCCGCACGATGCCACCCAGACGGTGGGCTATCATTTTGTCCTGGACGGCGAGCGCTTCACCGTGATGACCGATCTGGGTGAAGTGACCGACGATGCCGTGCATTACGCCTCGCTGGCCGACCATCTGGTCGTCGAGTCAAATTACGACGTGGATATGCTGATGACCGGCACCTATCCTCCCGAACTCAAGCACCGTATCCTGACCCAGCACGGCCACCTTTCCAACGAGCAGACAGCTTCGCTGCTGCGCCGCAGCCGCCACGAAGGGCTGCGCGATGTCTATCTCTGCCATCTGAGCGCCAACAACAACACCCCTTCGGTGGCCTTCGAGAGCGCAAAAAAGACGCTCGAGAGCATCGGCTCCCGAGCGTCGCTTCAGGTTCTTCCGCGCGCTTGCGCGTCCGAATTATTCACCTTTTAAGAAAGCTTCGTACTTCTTCGACAGGGCCTCGTATTCCGGGTTCTTGTCGCGGAGACGGAAGTAGATGTTCTTCAGGTATTCAGCGACAGCACCCTGGAGTTCTTTGTCCTGCGTCTTGGCGAAAGCGGCCTCGAACGGGTCGATCGCTTTCTCGAGGGTCTCGTCGAGTTCCTTCACGAGGGCGTAGTACTTGTTGTCGTCAAGCTCTTCGCTGGCCTTGGTCTGGATTTCGATGGCCTTGTCGTAGTAGAGGATGCCGAGTCCGAGCGGGCCGAACACGTAGTTCGGATCGACTTCGCCGGCTTTGGTGTACATCTTGGCAGCGTTTTCGACGTCACCGAGCTGTTTGTACACGTTGCCTTCCACATAGAAGAGGCTGGCGTTCTTCGGGTCTATCTCCTGGGCGGAGTGCAGCAGTTCGAAGAGTTTGCCGGTGTCTTCCTGGTTGTCGATGTAGTGGTTGATCAGGCCGATGAGGATGTTGCTGTTCTCAGGGAACTTCACGAAACCTTCTTCGAGGATTGCCTTGCAGGCATCCTTGTCGCCCATGCTCTTATAGACTTCGGCCATGTTGGAGAAGACGAATCCGTTCTGGTAGAAACCCATGTCAACGCATTTCTTGTAGAAATCGAGGGCCTGCTCCTTCTTGCCGGCCATGTTCGAAACCAGGGCGGTGTAGTAGGTGTTGGTGGAGTCGGTCTTGCCAAGCAGCGGGTTCTGGGCGCATTCGCTGGTCTTCTTGAACAGGTCGGAAGCTTTGTCGAAATTGCCGGCGAGGTATTCGGAAAGGGCCTCGTTGGAGAGCTTGCCATGGATGGCGTCCATCATCTCGGTGATTTCCTTTGCCTTGGAATCTTTCGGATCGACAGCTTTCGCTTTTTCGAGGGCTTCGATGGCCTTGCCGAGGAGGTCGCCTTCTACGGCCGGTTTGGTGACCAGGAAGAACTCGAGGATGCCGCCGTCATTGTAGTAAAGGTCCTTGTCGGCATAGGAATCCACGGAGTAGGTAGCCTCTGCACCTTTCTTTTCAGTGGTGCTGAGAATCTGCTGTTCCTTGAGGAAGAGTTTGACTTCCTGCTGGGGCGTGCCCGTCAGGATATTCTTGGAAGGCAGGTCATACGCTTCAGTGTAGGCTTTTGCCAGGGCGATCCAGGTCGCCGGTTTGGCGGCCTTCTTGGCATCGGCGGCAGCGGCTTCAGCCTTGGAGACGGCCTTCTGCGCTGCTTCGGCGTTTCTGGGCTGTGCACTGACCATCGTCAGCGAGAGGATGAGCGACAGTGCGATGAGAATTTTCTTCATAACTTGTGCGTTTAGATTATTGATTGTTTTCGTTGTTTGTTTCTTCCGTTTCGCCCGTCTGTGCCGTTTCCTGGTCGGCGGCGGGTTCTTCTTCATTCTTGCCTACGACGCAGACGGCTGCGATGCTGTCACCTTCGCGGATGCTGATGAGCTTCACACCCTGGGTTGCCCGTCCCGCCACGCGGATCTCTTCGGCCGGCATGCGGATCGTAATGCCCGACTTGTTGATGATCATCAGGTCGTTGTCGTCGCTGACAGCCTTCAATGCAATAAGTTTGCCAGTTTTTTCAGTGATGTTGATCGTCTTCACGCCTTTGCTGCCGCGGTTGGTCTTGCGGTACTCGTCCAGTTCCGAGCGCTTGCCGAAGCCGTTTTCGCTTACGACCAGAATATCAAGCGGTTTGGCAGCCTGTTCGTCGGGGTCGATGCAGACCATGCCGACCACGAAGTCGCCTTCTTCCAGGTTGATGCCGCGCACGCCGGTGGAGTTGCGGCCGATGGCGCGGGCGTCTTCTTCGTCGAAGCGGCAGCACTTGCCCTGGTTGCCGGCCAGCAGGATTTCGCATTTGCCGCTGGTCAGGGCGGCGCTGATCAGGGCGTCGCCTTCGCGCAGGTTGACGGCGATGATGCCGCCGGCGCGCGGACGGGAGTAGGCTTCGAGCAGGGTCTTCTTGATGGTGCCGTTCGCGGTGGCCAGGACCACGTAATGGCTGTTCGTGAATTCCTTGTCGTCGAGGTTCTGTACGTTGAGGTAGGCCTGGATCCGGTCTTCCACCGTGAGCGGGAGGACGTTCTGGATGGCGCGGCCCTTCGAGGCCTTGGCGCCTTCCGGAATGTCATAGACCTTGAGCCAGAAGCATTTACCGCTCTGGGTGAAGAGCATCAGCGTGCTGTGCATGTTGGCGACGTAGATGTGTTCGATGAAGTCTTCGTCGCGGGTCGTGCTGCCCTTGGCGCCGATGCCGCCGCGGCTTTGCGAGCGGTACTCGGTCAGGCTGGTGCGCTTGATGTATCCGTAGTGGGAGATGGTGATCACCACGTCCTCGTTCGGATAGAAGTCTTCCGGATTGAAATCTTCCGCCGAGGCGGCGATTTCGGTGCGGCGCGGGTCGCCGTATTTCTCTTTCAGTTCGCGGAGCTCGTCCTTGATGATGCCCAGCTGCATTTCCTCGCTGCCGAGAACCTGCTGGTAGTAGGCGATCAGTTTCTCGAGCTCGTCGTATTCGGCCTGCAGCTTGTCACGCTCCAGTCCGGTGAGCTGGCGCAGGCGCATTTCCACGATGGCGTCGGCCTGTTCAACGGTGAAGCCGAACTGGGCGACCAGCCCGTCGCGGGCGTCGGCCACGCTGCGGGAGGCGCGGATCAGGGCGATGATCTCGTCGATGATGTCGAGGGCCTTGAGCAGGCCTTCGAGGATATGGGCGCGCTTGAGGGCCTTGTTGAGCTCGAAGCGGGTGCGGCGCACCACGACCTCGTGGCGGTGACGCACGAAATACTTGATCAGCTGCTTGAGGTTGAGCTGCTTCGGCCGGCCATCCACCAGGGCGATGTTGTTGACCGAGAAACTCGACTGGAGCGGGGTGAGCTTGAACAGGTTGTTGAGCACCACGCTCGAGGGGGCACCCTGCTTGAGCTTGATGACGATGCGCATGCCGTCGCGGTCGCTCTCGTCGTTGATGTAGGAGATGCCTTCCAGTTTCTTGGTCTCCACCAGTTCGGCGATGCGCTCGATGAGTTCGCGCTTGTTGATGGTGTAGGGGATCTCGGTCACCACGATGGTCTCGCGGCCCGACGAGGATACCTCTATATTGGTCTTGGAGCGGATGACGATGCGGCCGCGGCCCGTCTCGAAGGCGTCGCGGATGCCGCGCAGGCCCTGGATGATGCCGCCGGTGGGGAAGTCCGGACCCTTGATGTACTGCATCAGGCCGTCCGTGTCGATGTCGGGGTTGTCGATGTAGGCGCAGATGGCGTCGCAGCATTCCGACAGGTTGTGCGGGGCCATGTTGGTGGCCATACCCACGGCGATGCCGTTGGAGCCGTTCATCAGCAGCAGCGGCGCCTTGGCCGGCAGGACCGTCGGCTCCTGGAGCGATTCGTCGAAATTGGGCTTGAAATCGACCGTGTCCTTGTCCAGGTCGGCCAGCACCTCTTCGGCCAGCTTCTGGAGCTTGGCCTCGGTGTATCGCATGGCCGCCACAGGGTCGCCGTCGATGGAACCGAAGTTGCCCTGTCCGTGGACCAGCAGGTAGCGCAGGTTCCAGGGCTGGGCGAGGCGCGCCATGGCGTCGTAAACGCTGGAGTCGCCGTGCGGGTGATATTTACCGAGGACGTCGCCCACGATACGGGCGGACTTCTTTACGCCGCCGCTGTAGGTGACACCCAGGTTGCTCATACCAAAGAGGACCCGCCTGTGCACAGGCTTAAGTCCGTCTCTTACATCAGGTAATGCTCGGGCCACGATCACAGACATCGAGTAGTCTATGTAGGCCGACTTCATCTCGTTTTCTATGTTGATAGGAATGATCCTACCGCCGTTCTCTTCAAAATCCATTTTTCTCTACGGTTTCTATCCAAAATATCGTGTAAAAATACAAAGAATAACTGAAATTTACAAAAGTTATTGCGCTTGACGGGCATTTTGTCAGTTTTGCGGAAGTGGGAGGCGTTGGCTTTATTTTTGCTGGATGGAGCTCCCGTATTGAAAATAAGAAGAATGGAAAGGAATTATTCGAATGAGATCAAGATCGTGCTCAACTACGCGCTTGAAGAAGCGGCGCGGCTGGGCAGTTACATAGCCACGCCCGACCATCTGTTCCTCGGGATCCTGCGTTTCCGCGAGTCGGATGCCGTGAAAATCCTCGAGAGCCTGGGCATGGATATCCGGAAGGTGAAAAAGGAGATTGAGGACAAGATTGCGGCTCCGGCCCCGATTCCCTTCGGGCAGCGCGGTTCCATCTCGCTGAGCGACAAGTCGCAGGAGATCCTGCTCTCCTGCCAGCGGATGTACGGCGCCGCCGCCACCCCCGCCCAGCTGATGGCCGGGATCCTGATGCAGTGGCACGGGGCCTGCACGACGGCCTTGGAAAACAGCAACATCCCGCTCGACAAGCTGCCTGCCAAACTGCAGGAAATCATGGAGCAGGCCATGATGTCCGACGCCGGCGGCGTGTCCGAAGACGCCGCTGACGAGGCAGGACCGGCTTCTGCCACGCCCGGCCGGGGAGGTGACAAAAAGTCACTGGTCGAATCCTATGGCTTCGACATGACCCGGGCCGCCCTGAGCGGGGAACTCGATCCGGTGGTCGGCCGCGAGGCGGAGATCGAGCGGCTGGCCCAGATCCTGAGCCGCCGCAAGAAAAACAACCCGGTGCTCATCGGCGAGTCCGGATCCGGAAAATCCGCCGTCGTCGAAGGGCTGGCCCTGCGCATCGCGTCGAAGGACGTGCCGCGTTCGCTGCTCTCGAAACGCATCATCTCACTGGATATGGGATCGCTCGTGGCCGGTACGAAATACCGCGGCCAGTTTGAAGAGCGTGTCAAGGCCATTCTCGCCGAGATCAAGAAAAATCCCGACCTGATCCTGTTTATCGACGAACTCCACACCATCGTGGGGGCCGGCAGCACGCCGGGTTCGCTGGATGCGGCCAACCTGCTCAAACCGGCCCTGGCCCGCGGCCAGATCCAGTGCATCGGCGCCACGACGCTCGACGAATATCGCGAGCATATCGAAAAGGATGCGGCACTGGAACGCCGTTTCCAGAAGATCCTGGTGGAACCGACCGACTATGCCCAGACCCTGGCCATCCTCAATGGGATCAAGGGACGCTATGAAGAATACCACCACGTCCGCTATACTGACGCGGCCATCAAAGCCTGCATCACGCTGTCGCAGCGCTATATTTCAGACCGTTGCCTGCCGGACAAGGCCATCGACGTGCTGGACGAGGCCGGTGCACGGGTCCACATCGGCGACATGAAGGGATCGGACGAAGCCGTCCGGCTGGAGAGCGACCTGGAACCCATCCGGGCCGAAAAGCGCAGCGCCGTCAAGGCGGGCGACTTCAAGCGGGCGGCCGAGCTTCGGCAACTTGAAAAAGAGAAAGAACAGGCGGTGGCGGCAGCCGTGCAGGCGGCTTCTGCGGACGAGGAGGCCTACCAGACCGTGGATGAGGATACCGTGGCCCGCGTGGTTTCGGTGATGACCAACATTCCGGTTTACAAGGTCGCCGAGAATGAGGGGACGCGGCTGATGAAGATGGAAGAAGTGCTGCGGGGTGTGGTCGTCGGGCAGGACGAAGCGGTGTCGAAAGTCGTCAAGGCGATCCGGCGGAACCGGGCCGGGCTCAAGGACCCGAACAAGCCCATCGGAACCTTCCTCTTCCTGGGGCCGACCGGTGTGGGCAAGACACATCTGGCCAAGAAGATAGCAGAGTATATGTTTGATTCGGCCGACAGCATCATCCGGATCGATATGAGCGAATACGGAGAGAAATTCTCCTCCAGCCGCCTCATCGGGGCGCCTCCGGGCTATGTGGGTTACAATGAGGGCGGCCAGCTCAGCGAGCAGGTCCGCCGCAAGCCTTATTCGGTCGTGCTTCTCGACGAGGTGGAAAAGGCCCATCCCGACATCTTCAACCTGTTGCTGCAGGTCTTGGACGAAGGCCGCCTGACGGACAGTTCGGGCCGCTACATCGATTTCAAGAACACGATCCTGATCCTGACGTCGAACGTCGGCAGCCGGGAACTGAAAGATTTCGGTCGCGGCATCGGTTTCTCCACGGGGACCGAAGACCGGACGGCTTCTCAGAACGCCTTGATCGACAAGGCGCTCGGCAAGGTATTTACCCCGGAATTCCTCAACCGCCTGGACGAACAGATCTATTTCAACGCCCTGTCGCAGGAGGATATCTACCAGATCATCGACATCGAACTGCGGGAACTGCATGGCCGGATGGCTGAATTGGGCTATTCGCTTTCCATCGACAAGACAGCCAAGAAGTTCATCGCCGACGTGGGCTACGACCCGAAGTTCGGCGCCCGGCCGCTCAAGCGCGCTATCCAGCGCTATGTCGAGGATCCGGTCTCGGAGGTCATCATCGAAGGGGTTCCCGCCGGTGCCAAACTGAAAGTCAAGCTCGGCAAGGACAAGAATTCCACGACGGTCGTTTCTGCCTCCTAGATTTTTGCCCGCGTCAGGTATCTGTCTCTGAAACCGTCTCGCTACGCTCGACCCCTCCCACCGCTCCGCGGCGGGCCCCTCCCTCTTACAGTGCCGAGGGTGGCATGGGTTTCAGAGACAGATACCTGGCGCGGGTGGGAAAAGCGCCGACGGCTGGCCGATGTGTCCGTTTTTCCGTATATTTGTATCATGTATATTTAATTCGATGCAGATGATGATGCACAAAGCTTTTTATCTCTTGTCGCTCGTTGCGATGTGCTTGGGCACAGGCGTTCTTGCCGAAGCACAGGATTGGGGTGGTTTGCAGCGGTTTGCGGCTGCGAATGCGGCCCTCGCGGAGCCGGTGGACGGCCAGCCGCGGGTGGTGCTCATGGGCGATTCCATCACGGAGGAGTGGCTGCGTTTGCGGCCTGATTTCTTCTCGTCCAACGGCTATGTCGGCCGGGGCATCAGCGGCCAGGTATCCGCGCAGATGCTGGTCCGTTTCCGGCAGGATGTCATCGATCTCCATCCGTCGGCGGTGGTCATCAATGCCGGGACCAATGATGTGGCTGAAAACCAGGGTCCGTACAGCGAAGACTTCGCCTTCGGCAACATCGTCTCGATGACCGAACTGGCCCGGGCCAACGGAATCGCCGTCGTCCTGACCTCGGTCCTGCCTGCCGCTAAGTTCAGCTGGCGTCCCGCCATCACCGATGCCGCCGACAAGATCGCCGCACTCAATGTCCGCATCAAGGACTACGCCGAAGCGCAGGGGATTCCCTACGTCGATTATTACACCCCGATGGTCGTCTCCGATCCCTCCCGCGCCCTCAACCCCGCCTATTCCAAGGACGGCGTCCATCCCGTTCCCGCCGGCTATGAAGTCATGGAGCCCCTGGTGAAGGAAGCCATCGCCACGGCCCTCGCCGCCGCCAGCCAAGACGCCGCCTGCCAATCATCCTCCGCCTGCGGCTGCTGCCGCTAAATACTGATTATTCCGCTGCAATGTACGCATCAGATTATCAGTATATTACGAAAATTGATCCCCCTGTGAATGAAGGGGGTCGACTTTCGCAACTGGCTGACTGTCAATTGCGTCCGTTGCAGCGCAAAAATTGGCTGCTTGATACAATGCTCCAGAAAGCCGACCCCTCCCAGGTGGCCGGCCTTTCCCGCTTTTTCAAGACGGGTCCCGGACAGTATGGGGAAGGGGATAAGTTTCTGGGTATCAAGGTTCCGGTTACGCGTCAGGTGGTGAAGAACTGTTGGCGCGAAATCGGCCTGTTCGAGCTGGAGGAATGCATTTGCAGCGAGTATCACGAAGTTCGCCTCGCCGCCCTGCTGACGCTGGTCGAGATCTTTACGCACGCGAAAAGACCCCCGGTCAAGCCGGGAGTGACGGGGGCGTCATGCCCGACTCGCTCGGGCATCTCGCAGCAAGACTGCGTCAATTTTTATCTTGCGCATACGGCATTCATCAACAACTGGGACCTGGTCGATCTCTCCTGCTATCCGCTGCTGGGCGCGTGGCTGCTCGATAAAGACCGTTCGCTGCTGTACGACCTGGCCCGCAAAGGCAAGACCCTCTGGGAACAGCGCATCGGCATCGTCAGCACCATGACCTTCATCCGCCACGGCCAGTTGGACGATACCTTCGCCATCGCCGACATCCTCCTCCACCATCCCCACGACCTGATCCACAAAGCCGTCGGCTGGCTCCTCCGCGAAGCCGGCAAGCGCGACGAAGCCGCCCTCAAGGCCTGGCTGCAGGGAATCCCGGGTCAAGCCCAGGACGACGATTCCGTCAAGCCCGGCCGTGACCGTGCATCCCTTATGCCCCGCACGATGCTTCGCTACGCCATCGAAAAATTCCCAGAATCCGTCCGGCAGCAGTTCCTCCGCCGCTAGCGGACGGTGGCACCTATCTCGCTGATAGACAATGCTTTGTTATAAATCGGTTGCGTAAAAAAGCGCAACCGATTTATTGTAAGATGCTCACATCCAGCTTCTTGTCTGCCACACCCAAAATTGAGCTTGCAAAACGGGCTTTCTGATATTATCTTTGCAGAAACCTTATTGTGCGAGCGCTATGAAGGGACGGAACAGGGTTTTCAAGGTGGGTGCCTTCCACCATATCTATCAGCGGACTGTCGGGGGTTATCTGATTTTTTACTCCGTACGGGATTTTCTTGTTTTCTTCACGATTTTCTGCACGGTAGCCAGAAAGTATGAAATCGTTGTGCTGGGGGTGTGTCTCATGTATGACCATATCCACGTTTTGGTGAAAGCTCCATCACGGAAAGCGATGTCGGCGTTCGTGTGCGAATACACGAGCCGATTTTCCCGCCAGCGAAATGTGCGATATCAGCGAAGGGGGCAGTACTTCAGACATCGTTTTGGCAGTGCGCCCAAGGTCAATGAGAAGAAAGCTCGGACAGCCATTTCTTATCTGTACAACAATCCGGTCGAAAAGAAGTTGTGTAATCGGGCAGAAGATTATCGCTGGAACTTTTTATTGTTTGCGCACTGTCGCCATCCTTTTTCTGCGCCGCTGAAGATCAGTGAGGCCAGTCGTCCATTACGAAGAGCCATTGCAGAGGTACGCGCGCTCAGAGAATCGGATCTCCCGTTGAATTATATGGTGATTGACAGGATTATCAAGAACTTGATTGCCAAGGAGATAATGCAGCTGACCGACTACGCGGTGTCACTGTATAATTGTAGTTCTTATGAGGATCTGACATCTTATTATGATGATTTTCAAACCATGCTTACTGCTATCAACGCAAATACCGGCAGCGAGTACCAGATTAAGGAAGTAGTTACGCCAGATTCTGATGGGATTTTTACGGAAATGCAGGCGGCGCTTTTGGGCTCGGGAGGTTTTAAAGATATGCGTTCCGTCTTGTCGCTGCCAGATTCTGAAAAGCGGAGGGTCGCCTGGTTTTTAGCGGTGGAAACGGGAGCAAGTCCCTTGCAGATTTCTAAATTTTTTCAATTGCCCCAGTAATATGACTTTCGTGTCGCTTTTTGCGTGGCACTGAAGTAGCTGATATTCAGTAGATTGCTGATAATCGCTTGCGTAAAAAGACGCAAGCGATTATCAGCAAATGGCTAGTAATCAGATACTTTGCTGCCACTCGGATAATCAGCGGAATGCGTGCTGAGTTCTTTTCCGCCCGGGAGGTGGGGCATTTCGGGGATGAGGATGCTGGTGGCACCACTCATCATCGGGATTGATTTACCGTAGTTTTCGGGGTGGTTGTTGAAGAAATAATGGGCGATGTGCCGGAAATAATAGTCTAGCAGACTGGGTTCGGGCAAGGCGACCGACTTCGCCAAATTATCATTCAATCTCCGGATCGCTTCGGCTTCCTGAATCTGTTGCCGTTCGCGGGGAGTAAGAAAACCTTCCGGCATTGTGAGAACATAAGGAAGCATCCGGAGACCAAGTATTTTGTCCTGTAGCAGAGGGGACAGGTGTCCCTGTTGTGAAGAGAGGACAGTTTCATACAGATTGTCAACGGTGTGGATGACGGACTGCAAGATTGCCAGACGGGATTCGGCATCGGCTTGAATATGGCAGCATTGCATCAGGCTGTCGGCGGTGCGTTTGCTGAGGAGATTGTTGTCCAGAGCCATCGTGACGTATCGTTCGGCCTCTTGCGAGAGTAGCGCCTCGCGTTGCAGGAGAGAATCCCTGTTCTGCCCGTGAATCGGGCAGAATGGACGAGCGGCCAGCAGGAAGGCAGCGAGCCAGAGAATTGTCGGAAGCTGTTTTATTTGTTTCACGAAGCATCCGAAACGCAAGGATGATGCCAAATGATTTATGTTTATCGTAAAAATAATTTACGAAATTCATAAAATTGGTATTATCTTTGCCGGGGAAACGCGAAACAAAACAAACGCAATATGAACAATCGGACCCAAAAGAGCATCAAGCGGCTCTCCATCGCCATCCTCATTATTGGTGGCCTGACACTTGCCTACACCTATTGTCAGATGTTCTCCATGCTTTGGCTGGACAACTTCTTCGACCCCATCGTGTGGAATCCCGAATTACGCGGTTGGCAGATCTTTCTCATCGCGGCGCGCTTTGTCGGCATCACGCTGCTTTACGTGATGTGCTGCATTTTCGTCATCCGGATCAACCGGGGCCTTGCTTGCGGTGAAATCTTCCCCAGGTCCAACATCGCTCTCATCCGCTGGGCGGCACTCGTGAGTCTGCTGCTCGCTTTTGTGCGCTCCAATTACAACGCCGCCATGCACGGTGAGTCGGCCTTGATGATCGATTCCAACGTCATCCTGATTCCCCTCATCGTCCTGCTATTCGCCGGACTCTACAAAATGGCCTATCTGGCCGCCAAAGACAGCAATCTTGCGATATGATCACCGTCAATCTCGATAAACTCCTATGGGAGCGCCATATGAAACTCTCCGAACTCTCGGAGAAGATCGGCATCTCGATGACGAACCTTTCCCTGCTCAAGACAGGGAAAGGTCGCGCCATCCGTTTCACGACGCTCAATAAACTCTGCAAGGTCCTCGACTGCCTCCCGGGCGACATCCTCGATTATCAGCCCGACCCGGAAGGGGTCGAAATGGATGAGGATATCTTCGCCGACTGAGGTTGCGCCGGTCGCCGCGGTCGAGGCGGGTTAGCGTACCACGCGACGGTTCTGGAGGATGACGGAGAGGACGATCAGCGTCAGGCCGAGCCAGAACGACCAGCCGACTTCGCGCGTTTCGTGGAAGAGGAGTGCCGCCAGGGCGATGCTGTACACGGGTTCCAGGTTATAGGTCAGGTTGACGGTGAAGGCCGAGAGCTTCCGCAATGCCTGAAGCTGGAAGAGGAAGGGAACGATGGTGAAGACCGAGCCGAGCAACAGGAGCCAGACCCAGTCGTTCCCCGCAGGCAGGATGGGTTCGGCGGGCAGCACGGTGGCTTGAAGCGGGATGCAGAGGGTCAGGAACAAGGCACCGCCGATCAGTTCCCAGAGAAGCATGGTGGGCGTATCCTGCCCGGTGCGCGCGGCTACTTTGACATTCAGGATGGCAAAGATGGAGTAGAGAGCTGCGGACAGCAGGCCCAGGGCGATGCCGAGCCGGTAGCGGACGTCCAGGCTGAAGATCAGCAGGACACCGGCGATGGAAATGAAACTGATGAGAACCTCTTTCCAGGAAACCCGCGTCCGCTTGATCAGCGGTTCGAACAGGGTGGTGAAGAAGCAGGAAGTGGCGATGCAGGCTACGCCGATCGATACGTTCGCCGTCTGGATGCTGGCGAAGAAGGCTACCCAATGCAAGGCCAGCAGCACGCCGCAGCCGGCAATCTGCCGCACATCCCGATGCCCGACCCGGTGCAGGCGCCCCATGGACCCCAGCACGAGGACGAGCGTGACAATGCTGATCAGCATCCGGTACCAGACCAGCGGCAGGCCGCTGAGCGAGATCATCCGGCCGAAGATCCCGGTCCAGCCGGCGAGGAAGACGGCGGTGTGGAGGAGGATCAGGGTACGGGTATTCTCTTTCATGGCCGGATAGATTGCCTGCGCCTCTTTTAACGGGCGAGGATGTCGAGAATGCCGTCGATGCTGTCCACGACGGCATCGAACAATTTGTACATCAGTTCCGGCTCCTGCTTTTCAGGAATATAGACCACGGTCTTGATACCCTTTCCGGCGAACCAGCCGGCTTCGGTGTGGGCGCTCCGGCCGCAGGGAAGCACCAGGACGCAGGCGTCGGCCCATTCCATCGCCCGGAAGTCCGCCTGAAAGCCCTTCTCCGCCACAGGATGGTCCAGATGTCCGATGTACTCGCGGGCCGTCCATTCCTGCCACCGTGCATCGACATCCGCCCAGTGGAATCCGCCGGGATTCTCGGCAGGATTGCGGAAATCATAGACTTCGTGCCCGGCTTCGCGCAAGCGTGCGACGACATCGGGCTGATAGGGGTTGCGCCAGCTGGAGGCAACGTAAACTTTGGCCATGGAAACTATCTTTTTTGCAGAATGCGAAGATAATGACTTTTCTAGTAACTTTGTAGAAATGATCAAAAAAGCGACTATGATCGACGACATTCTTCAATATAACAGGCAATTCGTGGCTGACAAGGGCTACGAGCCCTTCATCACCGACAAATATCCGGCCCGGAAACTGGCCGTGCTCACCTGTATGGACACGCGCCTGACGGAACTCCTTCCCAAGGCCCTGGGCCTCAAGAACGGCGATGCCAAGATCATCAAGAACGCCGGCGGACTCATCCTGTCGGAAACGGATTCGGCCATCCGTTCGCTGCTGGTGGGCATCTACGAACTGGGCGTCCGGGAAGTGATGGTGGTGCATCATTCAACCTGTGGCGCCTGCCATATGAGCTACGACGCCTTCCGCCCGCACATGCTCGAACACGGCATCTCCGAGGAGACGCTCGCCGAATGGGAGTCCAAAGGCGTGGCTGAGTGGCTCGAAGGCTTCCACGATACGGAAGCCTCTGTCCGCCGGACCGTGGCCGCTATCGTCCACCACCCGCTGGTGCCCGAAGACGTCGTCGTCCGCGGTTTCATCATCGATTCGGTGATCGGCGCACTGACCGAAATCAAGTAGTCAAAGATGGCCTTGGCGTGACAGAGTTTATCAGCGGAGGCTGGCCAGGGCTTTGGCGGTGCGGGCGGCGAGGCGGGCGTTGTTCAGGACGAGCTGGATGTTGGCCGCGAGGGAGTCGCCGCCGGTGAGTTCCTTGACGCGGGCGAGGAGGTAGGGGGTGGTTTCCTTTCCGTGGATGCCCAGCCGGCGGGCATCGGCGACGGCCGTGTCGATGGCGGCATTGATCCGCAGAGGGTCCATGGAATAGGCTTCGGGGATGGGGTTGGTCACGAGCATGCCGCCGCCCAGTCCCATGTCCTGCTGGGCGCGGAAGGCGGCTGCCAGTTCTTCCGGCGAATCCAGCCGGTAATCCACTTTGAGGCCGCTGGTCCGCGTGTAGAAGGCCGGAAGTTCTTCGGTCTGGTAGCCGATGACGGGGACGCCTTTGGTTTCCAGATATTCCAGCGTCAGGCCCAGGTCCAGGATGGCTTTCGCGCCGGCGCAGATGACCATGACCGGCGTGCGGCCGAGTTCTTCCAGGTCGGCGGAAATATCCATCGTCACTTCGGCGCCGCGGTGGACGCCGCCGATACCGCCGGTGGCAAAGACCGGGATGCCGGCCAGATGGGCGATGATCATCGTCGTCGCCACGGTCGTGGCGCCGTCGGCGCCGCGGGCGACCAGCACCGGAAGGTCGCGGCGCGAGGCCTTGGTCACGGCCGGACCTTTCTTGCCCAGGTATTCGATTTCATCCGCCGTGAGGCCGGCTTTGAGTTTGCCGCCGATGACGGCAATCGTGGCCGGTATCGCCCCTGCCTGGCGGACCGTTTCCTCTACGCGGAGCGCAGTCTCCACATTCTGAGGATACGGCATTCCGTGTGAAATGATGGTCGATTCGAGGGCGACGACCGGTGCGCCATTGAGCAAGGCTGCTTGAACGGCAGGGGAGAGAGAGAGATGAATATTCATAATTTCAGGTTTTTCAGATTGTCATTGACGGCGCTGTCCGATTCGACGGCGCAACGGGCACAGAGAAGGGCGATGCGGGCGGCTTCTTCCACAGGCGCCTCAGGCCCGGCGTGGACGAGGCCGGCCAGCAGAGCGTCACCGCCGCCGGTGGCATTGCGTACGGCGCTCGGAAGGGCCGGGAAATGCCTTGTCGTACCTTCGTGCGTTACATCGAGGCCCCGGGCGCCCCGGGTTATGTAGCGCCAGGTAAAGCCGGTCAAGTCTGCGAGCGTATCGGATTCCAGCGCGTTGCACTTGAAGGCAAATACGTGCTTGCGGACGCTGTGGGCGAATGCCTCCCGGAGCCGGATGGCCTTGGGGCCGGAAACCGCATCGAGATAAAGGGGTTTCTCCACGTGGTCGATCAGCCAGGCCAACGTCTCAGGCAGCAGATTGGTGTCGGCCACGACGGCGTCGGCCGCGTTGACGCGCGGCAGGCGCTCAGCCAGCCACTGCGTCGAAATGCTCTCGGTTGCGACCATATCGGCGACTCCGCCGACCATTTCGCCGCTGGAGTCGTTGAGGCTTGCAAAGCAGGAACTCGGAAGGGTGGGGCAGACCTCGCATCCGGAGATGTCCAGCCCGATTTCCCGGCAGGAAACCTGCAGCATCTGTCCGAAAGCGTCGCCGCCAAAGCGCGTCAGGAAGCAGACCTCGTCGCCCAGCAGCGCCAGGTTGTGCGCGATATTGCGTCCCACTCCGCCCGGCGACAACCGGACCGTGCCGGGATTCGAATCTCCTGCCCGGAACGCCTCCCGCGAAGTGGCCGTAATGTCCACGTTGGCCCCGCCGATGACACAGACTTTCATTGTTGCAAAGATACGCTTTTTCTATCGATTAAAATGATAACTTTGTGGAATGAAACGCTTTTTGCTATTATTGCTGTGGGGCCTGCTGGCCGCAGCGACGCTTTCCGCCCAGGTTTCGCGTTATGTGAACCCAATGATCGGAACGGCGGGGATGGGGCACTGCTTTCCGGGTGCCTGCGCCCCCTTCGGCGCCGTGCAGCTTTCTCCCGATACCGACACCATCCCGCACAACATCAGCGGAAAATACCTGCCGGAAGTGTATCACTATTGCGCCGGCTACCAGTATGACGACGCCACGATCGTCGGCTTCAGCCATACGCACCTGAGCGGGACGGGCCATTCCGACCTGGGCGACCTGCTCATTATGCCCCAGACGGGGGCGCTGCAGTTGAATCCCGGCACGAAGGACGATCCCGACAGCGGCTACCGCCAGCGCTTCAGCCACGAGACGGAACACGCCGCTCCCGGCTATTACGAAGTGACGCTTGCCGACAGCGGCGTCCGCGCGCGCCTGACGGCGACGCCGCGGACCGGCGTCCACCAGTACACCTTCCCCGAAGGAAGCCGGCAGCGCATCATCCTGGACCTGCTCCACGGCCTTTACAATTATGACGGAAAAGTCCTGTGGTCCAGCATCCGCGTCGTGAACGACACGCTCCTTACGGGCTGCCGCCTGACGGACGGCTGGGCCCGTTTCAACCAGACGTATTTTGCCGTCTCTTTCTCAAAACCCGTCGTGAACTACGGCTACGCCGACCGCCGGCAGCCGGATTACCGGGGCTTCTGGCGCAAGTTCGACCTGCATCACAATTTCCCCGACATCGCCGGCCGCGCGGTCACCGCCTGGTTCGAGTTTGACGGCGGCTGCCCGGACCTGACTGTGAAGGTCGCCCTGTCGGGTGTTTCGGCGAAAGGCGCCCTGAAGAACCTGGTGGCGGAAACCGCCGGCAAGACGTTCGACGCCATCCGTCTGGAAACGGCGGCGGCCTGGGAAAAGGAGCTGGGCGTCGTGGAAATCGAAGGGACGGACGACCAGAAAGCCAGTTTCTATACGGCCCTCTACCATACGATGATCAACCCGTCTGTTTATATGGACGTCGATGGCCGCTACCGCGGCATTGACGGGGAAGTCCATCAGGCGGACGGCTTTACGAATTACACGATTTTTTCGCTTTGGGATACCTACCGGGCGGAGCACCCCCTGCTCGGCCTGCTGAAGCCCGGCCGCAACACCGATATGGTGCGCTCGATGCTGGCCCACTGGCGGCAGAATCCCGTCGGAATGCTGCCGGTCTGGAGCTTGCAGGGCAATGAAGGCTGGTGTATGACCGGCTATCACGCGGTCAGCGTCGTGGCGGACGCCCTTGTCAAAGGCGCCGCCATCGATCCGGAAGAGGCCCTCGCGGCAATGGTGGCCACGGCGAACTGCCCGTATCTGCCCACGCTGCAGGACTACATCCGCTGCGGCTATGCGCCCTTCGACGCCGATGCGACTGCGGCCTCCAACACGCTGGAATATGCCTACGACGACTGGTGCATCGCGCAGGCCGCTCTTTATACGGGCCGGAAAGACATCGCGGAGGAATTCGGCCGGCGGGCGCTCAACTACCGGAACACCTTCGATCCGGCCAGCGGTTTCGCCACGCCGCGCTACCGGGACGGCCGTTTCAAGCCGGACCTTGATCCGCTGCAGACCTACGGGGAGGGTTTCATCGAAGGAAATTCGTGGAATTTCTCCTTCCACGTCCCGCAGGATCCGGAAGGCCTGATGGCTTGTATGGGCGGTGAAAAAGTATTCCGGGAACGGCTGGACGCCCTGTTCGAGATGGAGCTGCCGGAGCGGTACTATGCCGACAACGAAGACATCACGGCGGACTGCCTGATCGGCGGCTATGTGCACGGCAACGAACCGAGTCATCATATTCCGTACCTGTACGCCTGGACTTCCCGGCCCTGGAAGGCGCAGGACCGGATCCGGACCATTATGAACCGGATGTACCGCAACGGGATCCGCGGCCTGGGCGGCAACGATGACTGCGGACAGATGTCGGCCTGGTACGTGTTTTCGGCGATGGGCTTCTATCCCGTGGCCCCGGGCAGCGACCGCTATGTCATCGGCGCGCCGTACCTTCCGTATGTGAAAGTTACGCTTGAAAATGGAAAGACTCTGGAAATCAAGGCCCCGGGCGTGAGCGACAGCAAACGTTACATCCGTCGCATCCGGCTGAACGGCCAGCCTTTGCGTCGCCGCTACCTGACGCACGAAGAACTCACCGGCGGCTGTATGCTGGAATTCGAGATGGATTCGCACCCGAACAAGCGGCTGTAGGCCGCGGCTTTTTTCTCGAGGGCTTCAATTTCCATCGGCTTCCAGGTAGAAGACGGCGGAACTGTACTTCTGCGGCAGGTCGGGATTGAAGGCACCGCTCTGCAGGAAAGCGCCGGAGAAGGTATCGCCGTCGCCCCACCAGCAGGAACGGTCCACGTTGAGTTCCTTCACCCGGTAGCTGCGCTCCGGATCCAGGCCGTCGAGGCGGAAGCTGTGGCGGCTGCCGGCGCGGTTCTGGTAGCGCAGGCAGTAGGTATAGACCACCGCCCGCGTCTTGTCCTGCGAGACATACAGCAAGGCGTAGTAGTCGCTGTCATAGGGCGAGGACAGCCGGTACAGGTCACCGGTGAATACCAGGTCGCGGTATTGGTAGTAGGAGGCGATGCAGCGTTCGGCCAGCGCCCGCTCCTGCTGCGAGAAATGCTTCGGCTGGAGCTCCAGGCCGAGCCGGCCGGCGCAGGCCATGTCGAAACGGAATTTCAGCGGGGTGACGTTGCCGCTCTGGTGGTTGGGAACGGCCGAAACGTGGGCGCCTGTCACGAACGGGGGATAGATCAGGTTCGTGCCGTATTGGATGAAGGCGCGGCAGTCGCCGTCGGTGTTGTCGCTGGTCCAGATCTCATCGAACCAGCGCAGGGCGCCGTAGTCCACGCGTCCGCCGCCAGACGAGCAGCACTGGACGATGACCGAAGGATATTTTGCCCGGATGCGCCGCATCACGTTGTAGAGGCCCTGGGTGTATTCCACGAAGAAACGGTCCTGATCCTTTCCAAGATACGGGCTGCCGAAGGAGGTGATGGTGCGGTTGCAGTCCCATTTGACATAGTCGATGTTCTTCGAAAGTTTCATCACGCTGTCGAAGATGCCGAAGACGAAGTCCTGGACAGCCGGATTGGAGAGGTCCAGCACCCACTGGTTGCGGGCCTGGTAGTTCTCCCGCCCCGGGCTCTGCACGATCCAGTCGGGATGGGCGTGGGCCAGGTTGGACTGCGGGTTGACCATCTCCGGTTCGATCCAGATCCCGAATTTCAACCCCTTGGAATGGGCGTAGGAGGCCACATAGTCCATGCCTTCGGGCAGTTTGGCCGTGTTGACTTCCCAGTCGCCCAGGCCGGCGTTGTCGCCGTTGCGGGGATAGTCTTTGGCAAACCAGCCGTCATCGAGCACGAACATCTCCAGGCCCATGCCGGCCGCATCGTCGATCATCCGCAGCAGCGTCTCGGTGGTGAAGGTAAAGTAGGCGCCCTCCCAGCTGTTGAGGAGGGTGGGGTGGACCTGACCGCCGGCATACACGCCGTAGTTGCGGGCCCAGCGGTGCAGGTTGCGGGAAGCCTGCCCGGCGCCGTTTCCGGACCAGGTCCAGATCATGTCCGGGGTGACGAAAGTCTGGCCGGGCGACAGGGGATAGGCGGCGGCATGGGGGCTGATTCCGGCTATCACGTTGAGGCGGCCGGCATCGTCGCGGTCAAAGGTCAGGCGGAAGTTCCCGCTCCAGGCCAGGGCGCCGGCGACAACTTCGCCCGCCGTCTCGCTGAATTCGCCCGTGCCCAGGCTCAGCATGAAGGAAGGGTTGTTGCTCTGGGTGGCCTGGACGCCGCGGCGGCTTTCGATGACCTTGGTGTCATGGCCCAGCAGTTCGCGTTCCACCTGCATCTCGCTGGCCCAGCCGCCCCAGGTGTGGGTGAGCAGGTAACGGTCTGCTTCAAAACGTATTGCGGAAGAGGCGTAGTCCAGCAGCTGGACGGATTTCTTTCCGCCGTTGGTGATTTCCGTGCGGGCGATGATGACATCTTCTTTTTCGTAGGCATCATAGACCAGGGTTACCGCCAGGGCGGTGACGGGATCGCGGAGCCGGACGGACGTGGTGGCAATCCCGTCACGCCGCACGGTTTCGTGGTTCAGGTAGCAGAGTTCGGTATTGTGGTTGCCGTCGGCATAGCGTACGTGCAGGGCCGGTGCCCCGACGAACGTCCCGCCGGTGACAGGGAGGGTCATGGGACCGGAGCCTGGCGAAAGGGTCGTCGCACGTTCCATCCGGAGGAAAGGAGCGGCGTCGTCCAGCCGTGCGCCGTAGTGCCGTGTGCGCAGGTTACCGGCTGCGTCAACGGTCAGGATGAGTTGGGTATGGTCGGTATGGATGTCGATGACAGCGGGCGTGGCGGACATGAGGACGGCCGGGAGGCTGCAAAGGGCGAGAAGGACAAGAAAAACATTTCGCATAGTGTTCAGATATTTTTCACAAGATAGGCAAACTCTATGAAAAAACGGCATAATTGTAAAGTTTTTGACACCCTATTGTAAATCAATCTTTTATATGGTGCGTGGTACAAATGTGATACGGCTAATGGAGAGGTTTTCGTAAGGAAATCCGAACAAAAATAAATGTGTTTGGGGCCGAAAA